>Ga0082212_10003036_pt1 | contig 23997 bp, 26 predicted proteins | sample TergutNt197P3_FD_71548 | JGI IMG/M metagenome (GOLD analysis project Ga0082212, IMG submission 71548) | Neocapritermes taracua P3 segment gut microbial communities from Petit-Saut dam, French Guiana - Nt197 P3 | ecosystem: Host-associated > Arthropoda: Insects > Digestive system > Gut ... | reverse complement strand
GCTGGTCGCAGAAGCCTGCCAGCCCTGGCACACATCAATAGGTTAGTGCTGGTAAACAGCCAAAGTAGCCGGTGTGTATTTTTAGCCAAGCCCCGGTAGACTGTCTTGCTATACCCAAAAATACGCTTGATGATCAGAAACGGATGCTCGACCTTGGAGCGAACGGAGGATTTTCGCCGTTCAATCTGCCGCTCCCAATTGATGAAGCTTTCAGGAACCTTTTGGACGCTGCCCATTCGTCGATTAATTCGGTAATCTATCGAAGACAGGTGAACACTCCCTGTTACCTCGTCTCGTTTCTCAAGGCCAAGATAACCCGCATCGCCGTAAACGACTTCATCATCTTCTCGAATAAGTTTTGAGGCTATTGTTATATCATGAACATTGGCCGCCGTGGTTTCAAGGCTATGCACATAGCCGCTGCCTGCGTCTACTCCAATATGGCACTTCATACCAAAATGCCATTCATTGCCTTTCTTGGTCTGACACATCTCTGGGTCACGCTTTTTCTCCGCATTCTTGGTCGAACTCGGAGCCGTAATAAGCGTGGCATCCACTATGCTGCCACCACGCATCATATAGCCACAACGCTCAAGCGTACTGGCGATAGCCTGAAAAAATACCTTGCCTATACCGTGCTTCTCCAACAAGTGCCGGAATTTGAGCAAGGTTGTGGCATCCGGGGCCTGCTCGGTGACAAAATTGATCTTCATAAAAGAGCGCAACGCATAGCTGTCATAAACAGCGTCCTCTACTCCCTCATCAGACAAATTGAACCAGCATTGCAAAAGATACATCCGCAACATCTTCTCTATGCCCAACGGAGGACGGCCACGCTGGCCTTTCGGATAATGCGGCTCTATATAGGCAACCCATTCGTCCCAGGGGATGATTTCATCCATTATCTTCAAAAATTCTTCACGCTTGGTCTTGCGTTTACGAAGACTATATTCTATATCGCTGAAACTGGACTGATTCATCGCTATGCACCTCCACTCTGATTGGAAGATTATATCCAAACCAATAGTCCTGGCATACTAATTTGTGATTAAATCAGCGCTTCCTTAAGTAAATCAATTAATCCGTCACCAGAAAAGCCTCATCCAGGGCCTTGATCTGGTCGCGGAGGTGGGCGGCTTTTTCAAAATCCAACTCGTTGGCCGCGGCCTTCATCTCCTTTTTCAAGGCTTTCAAAAGGCGAGGGATCTCCTCGGGCGGCACGGCCGCCGCATCGGCCTTGGGGCGCTTGGCTTCGGGAATGGGGGCGTAGTCCCGTTCCCAGATGGAACCGCTGATGGCGCTTAAGTCTTTGCGGATGGAGGCCGGGGTGATGCCCCGGGCCTTATTGTAGGCCAACTGCTTTTCCCGGCGGCGCTCGGTTTCCCTTTTGGCCTCCAGCATGGCCGGGGTGTGTTTATCGCCGTAGAGGATGACCTGGCCGCCGGCGTTGCGGGCGGCCCGGCCGCAGGTCTGGATGAGGGAGCGGGCCGAACGCAGAAAACCCTCCTTGTCGGCGTCCAGAATGGCCACCAGGGAAACCTCCGGAAGGTCCAGGCCCTCGCGCAGGAGATTTATGCCGACCAGGGCATCAAAGTCGCCCGCGCGCAGGCCGCGCAGGATATCCACCCGGTCAAAGGTCTTGATGTCGGAATGGAGATAGCGGGCCGAAAGGCCGTGTTCACCCAGATATTCGGTCAGATCTTCGGCCATGCGCTTGGTCAGGGTGGTCACCAGCACCCGTTCGCCCTTGGCCGCACGCTTTTTTATCTCCCCGTAGAGGTCGTCCACCTGGCCCCGGGCCGGCTTGATGGTTATGGGCGGGTCCACCAGCCCTGTCGGGCGGATGACCTGTTCGGCCAGCAGCCCGGAGGAGAGTTCCAACTCGTAATCGGCCGGGGTGGCCGAAACATAGATGGTCTGGACCAGGCGGCGGTTGAATTCGTCAAAGGTCAGGGGCCGGTTGTCCAGGGCCGAGGGCAGGCGGAAGCCGTATTCCACCAGGGTCGTCTTGCGGCTGCGGTCACCGTGCCACATGGCCCGCACCTGGGGCACGGCGATGTGGCTCTCATCAATGATCATCAGAAAGCGCCGGGGGAAATAGTCCAGGAGCGTGGGGGGAGGCTCGCCGGGGCGGCGGCCGGTGAGGTGCCGGGAATAGTTTTCAATGCCGTGGCACCAGCCCAGTTCCTTCATCATCTCCAGGTCGAAATCGGTGCGCTGGGTCAGGCGCCGGGCTTCCAGGATCTTATCGGCCGCCTCAAGTTCCTCCACCCGCCCGGCCAGTTCCAGGCGGATGTCGCCCATGGCCCGGTCCAGGTTCTCCCGGGTGCTGACGTAGTGGCTGCCGGGATAGATCAAGGCCTCGCTCAAAGGCCCCCTGACCTCGCCCTTCAAGGGGTCAATGCGGCACAAGCGGTCAACAGTGTCGCCGAAGAATTCCACCCGCAGGGCCTCGCTCTCCTCATAGGCCGGAAAAATCTCCAGAACATCGCCCCGCACCCTAAAGACGCCCCGGTGGAAGTCGTAGTCGTTGCGCTCATACTGCATTTCCACCAGTTTGGCCAGGATATTGTCCAGGGCCCTGTCCACCCCCACCTCCAGGTGCAGCATCAGGGCGCTGTAAGCCTCGGGCGAACCCAGGCCATAAATACAGGAGACCGAGGCCACTATGAGCACGTCCGCCCGGTCCAGGAGGGCCCGGGTGGCCGAATGGCGCATCCGGTCTATGGCCTCGTTGATCTGGCTGTCCTTTTCAATGAAGGTGTCGGATTGGGGGATATAGGCTTCCGGCTGGTAGTAGTCGTAGTAGGAGACGAAATATTCCACCGCGTTGTGGGGGAAAAAGCCCTTGAATTCACCGTAGAGCTGGGCGGCCAGGGTCTTGTTGGGGGCCAGCACCAAGGTGGGCAGGTTCACTTCGGCCACCACCCCGGCCATGGTGAAAGTCTTGCCCGAACCGGTCACGCCCAGAAGCACCTGGCTGGACGCCCCGTCCCTTAAGTTGGACACCAGGGTCCGGATGGCCTCGGGCTGATCGCCCTGGGGGGTGAACTCGCTGACCAGTTGAAAGGAGTTTCGGGAGGCCATGAGCCGGAGGCCGCCTCTAACGGGTGAATTTCCAGGCGGTGGTCCCGGCCTTGTCTTCCAAAAGGACGCCCCGGGCCAGAAGCTCATCCCGGAGGCGGTCGGCCTCGGCCCAATTCCTGGCCGTCCGGGCCGCGGCCCGGGCCGCAATCAGCTTTTCTATTTCCTCGGGCGCGGGGCGGTCTTCCTGGCCGGGACTTAAGGTTTTGAAAAAATCAGCCGGGTCCTTCAGCCACAAGTTCAACCTTTCGCCCATGGATCCCAGGGCCTGGTCAAGGGCGGCCGCTTCCTGAGGCCGGCCCTCCTGGACAGCCTTGTTCAGAACCCGCACCAAATCGAAAACCACCCCCAGGGCCTTGGCCGTGTTCAGGTCATCATCCATGGCCTCCTGGAATTTTTCCCCAAAAGCCGAAGACGGGACTGCGTCCGTGTTCCGGCCCTCTATATGCTCCCGGGCCGCGGCCCGGGCCCGGTAAATGCGCTCCAGGGCTTTTTCCGCCTCGGCCAGGGCTTCGTCGGAAAAATCCAGGGGCCCGCGATAGTGCTTGGAGACCAGGAGGAAACGTAAGGTTTCACCGTCGAATTTTTTCAGTATATCTTTGACGGTGAAGAAGTTGCCCAAGGACTTGGACATCTTTTCATTGTTGAGCCGCACAAAGCCGTTATGGGTCCAGAACCGGGCCATAGGCCGGTCCAAGGCCCCGGACTGGGCCAGTTCGTTTTCATGGTGGGGGAAGATGAGGTCCAGCCCTCCGCCGTGGATGTCGAAGGCCGCCCCCAGGAGGTGAAAGCTCATGGTCGAACATTCAATGTGCCAGCCCGGGCGGCCCGGACCCCAGGGGCTGGGCCAGGCCGGTTCGCCGGGTTTGGCCGCCTTCCAGAGGGCGAAATCGGCCGCGCTCTTCTTGCGTTCATCCACGGCCACCCTGGCCCCGGCTTCCTGTTCCTCCAGGGTCCGGCGGGATAGGCGGCCGTAGGCGGGATAGGCGGCCACGTCAAAATAGACATCCCCCTCCAACTGGTAGGCCAGGCCCCGGTCAATAATGGCTTGGACGTCCTCGATCATGGCTTCGATGTAGTCCGTGGCCCGGGGGGTATGGGTTGGTTCCAGGCAGCCCAGGGCCGTCATGTCCTCGGCGTAACTGTCGATGTGTTGCTGGGCCAGGGCCTGCCAGTCCCCGCCCTTTTCTTCGGCCCGCCTGATAATCTTGTCGTCCACATCGGTGTAGTTGCGGGCGTAGGTCACCACAAGGCCCTGGGCCTTGAGGTGCCGCACCAGGAGATCGAAGGCCACCGCGGCCCGGGCGTGCCCCACATGGGCGTGGTCATAGACCGTGGGCCCGCAGGCGTAAAGGGTCACCCGGCCGGGATCAAGGGGGACGAAGGTTTCCAACTGACCGCTCAAGGTGTTGTGTAGTCTCAAGGCCATATCCCAATCCCCCTTAATGACTTGTTCTTAAATAAAGATTTTTGTTCTCTGGCAAGGCGTGAACGCTTTTTAAGCGCAGAAATATATGAACATATTTCGAGCATTAAAAAACGTGAGCAACGCCGCCAGGGGACAAAAAGATTATTTAAGGCGGCCAGCGGCCAATTCCAGGGCCATATCCACCAAGCCGGCCAGGCGGTCGTTGTGGGTCACGATGACCGCGGCCAGGCTATGCTCGGCCACCAGTTCCAAAATCAGGGCCGAGACGCCGGCGGCGCTTTTGGCATCGAGATTGCCCGTTGGTTCGTCGGCCAGGAGTACCTGGGGCTCCATGACCAGGGCCCGGGCCAGGGCCACCCGCTGCTGTTCGCCCCCGGAGAGGGTCCCGGGCCGGTGGTCCAGGCGCCCGCCGAGGCCCACCCGCTCCAACAGGGGACGGGCCCGGTCGCAAGCCTCGGCCGGGCCGAGACCGGCCAGACGGGCCGGGAGGGCCGCGTTCTCCAGGGCCGTAAAATCGCCCAGCAGATGATGGAACTGAAAGACGAAGCCGATGGACCGGTTGCGCCAGGCGGCCAGTTCGTCTTCGCTACGATCATAAACGGACCGGCCTTCAAAAAGGACCTGGCCTCCGGTGGGCCGGTCCAGACCGCCCAGAGCGTAGAGAAGGGTGGATTTGCCGATGCCGGAAGCGCCCACTATGGCCTGGGAATGGCCCCGCTCCACGGCCAGGTCCAGGCCGTCCAGGATCCGCAGTTCCTCCCCGCCGCTCTGAAAGACCCGGGTCAGACCCCGGGCTTCCAGGACAGGGCCGCCAAAGGCGGCGGTCGGGCCTGTGTCACTCATAGCGCAGGATCTCCACCGGGTCCGTCCGGGCCGCCTGGTTGGCCGGATAGATGGTGGCCAGGTAGCTTATGACCACGGTCACGACCAGGGTCAGAATAATGTGGACAGCCCGCATTTCCACGGGCAGGCTGTCCATCATATAAACATCGGCCGGCAGTTGGATGAATTTGTATTTCTTAAGGAGAAGGCAGAGCCCCACCCCCACCGCCAGGCCCCCGGCGGCCCCGACCAGGCCCACGGTCAGCCCCTGGAAGGTGAATATGCGGCGGATCTGCCGGCTGGTGGCCCCCATGGATTTCAGAATGGCAATGTCGCGTCTTTTTTCCATGACCATCATGATGAGGGTGGAGACGATGTTGAAGGCGGCCACGACCACGATGAGGGTCAGGACCACGAACATGGCCGTCTGTTCCAATTTCAGGGCGGCGAACAGATTGAGGTTGCGCTGCATCCAGTCAGTGGCCCAGTATTCATCCGGGCCGGCAACGGCCAGTAAGGCCTCGCGGATCTCATCGGCCTTATAGATGTCGTCCACCATGATTTCAATGGCCGAGACCTCGTTCTCCAGGGCCAGGAGGGACTGGGCCTCGGCCAGGGGCAGATAGGCCAGGTTGGCATCGTATTCATACAGGCCGCTGTGGAAGGTGCCGGCCACCTGGTAGGCCCGGGTCAGGGGAGAGCGGGTGCCCAAGGGGGTCACCCGGCCGAAGGGCGAGATGATCTTGACCTGGTCATATTGATAGGCTCCCAACTGGGCGCCCAGTTCCCGCCCCAGGAGAATGGGCGGCTCGGACAATTGGTCCGGGTCTTGGAACACTTCCAAGGCCCCCCGCGAAAGGCCCAGGCGGGTCACCTGGCCCCAGCCGTCGGCCGGGTCGAAGCCCTTGACCATCACCCCGTGGGGTCCCCCCGGGCCGGTGGCCAGCACCTGGCCGTAAACATAGGGCTCAACCGATCTGACGCCGGGCACGGCCCGGAAGCGGGCCGTCAGGGCCGGCCATTCGCGGATGCCGCCCCCTAAATGCATGACCACCACGTGGGAAGTCATGCCTAAGAACTTCTCTTTCAAATTGCTCTCAAAACCGGCCAGCACGGCCAGCACCACGATGAGGGCGGCCACCCCCAAGCCCACCCCGCCCACGGAAATGACCGAAATCAGGGAGATGAAGCTCTCCCTGCGCCGGGCCCTCAAGTAGCGGAAGGCTATGTAGCTTTCAATGCCCAAAAGCGGCCTGCGGCCTTAAGTGGGGAAAGAGGATGACCTCCTTGATATTGGGCACATCGGCCAGAAGCATGACCAGGCGGTCCACCCCCACACCCTCGCCGGCGGCCGGAGGCATGCCGTACATCAGGGCCCGGACATAGTCCTCGTCATGATACATGCCCTCCTCGTCGCCGGCGGCCCGGGCCTCGGCCTGGTGCCGGAAGCGCTCCCTCTGGTCCAGGGGGTCGTTCAACTCGGAGAAGGCATTGGCCAGTTCCCGGCCGGTGATGAAAAGTTCAAAGCGGTCGGTCAACAGCGGGTCTTCTTCGTTGCGGCGGGCCAGGGGGCTGATATCGGCCGGGTAATGGGTGATGAAAGTAGGATCGTTCAGGTTCGGCTCCACCAGAAGGTCGAAAATCTTAGCCTGGACCTTGCCCAGCGCATCCTGGTCGGATTTTTCGCCGCCCACTTTTTTTAAGTGGTCCAGGGCCGCCTGGCGGTCAGTCAGGACCTCGGGCGGCGCGCCGCCTATTTCCACCAGGGCCTGGTGAAAGCGCAGCCGTTGCCAGGGCCTTTTGAAATCCACCGGCCGCCCCTGGTAGGTGAAGGCGGCGCTCCCCTTGATCTTCAGGGCCACCTCCGTGAACATCTCCTCGGTCAGGTCCATCAGGTCGTTGAAATCGGCGTAGCTCTGATAAAACTCCAGGGCCGTGAACTCGGGGTTGTGCTGGACGCTGATACCCTCGTTGCGGAAACAGCGGTTGATCTCGAAGACCCGGTCGAAGCCGCCCACCAGGAGGCGCTTGAGATAAAGTTCCGGGGCGATCCTGAGGTAGAGATTCCGGTTTAGGGCGTGGTGCATGGTCTCGAAGGGTTTGGCCGCGGCGCCGCCGGGGATGGCGTGCATCATGGGCGTCTCCACCTCCAGGAAACCGCGTTCGGCCAGGAATTCCCTGAGAGCTGAGACTATCCTGGTCCGCAACTGAAAAACCCGGCGGCTGCCCTCGTTCATGATCAGGTCCACATAGCGCCGGCGGTAGCGCAATTCCGCGCTCATTTCGTGATACTTCTCCGGCAGGGGCCACAGGGCCTTGGTCACCAGTTCCAAGTGGTCCGGCAGAAGGGTCAATTCCCCGGTTTTGGTCTTGAAGAGGCGGCCTCGGGCCCCCACCAGGTCGCCGAGATCCAGTTTTTTGAAGAGGTCCAGGGCGGCCTCCGCCCCGGACTGGCGGCGGAGATAGACCTGGATGCGGCCGCTGGCGTCCGTGAGGTCGAAAAAGACGCTCTTGCCATAGTCGCGGCGGGCCATGACCCGGCCGGCCAGGGTGAAGACTTCGGTCAGGTTTTCAAAGTCGTCCAGGTCTCCGAAGCGGGCCCTGAGGTCGCTGATCTGATGGGTCGGGCGGAAGGTGTTGGGATAGAGGTTCAGGCCTTCGGCGGCCAATTCCCGGGCCTTGTCAAAACGGGCCCGGATGACGGGGCTGGCCTCGTCGTCATCTCCGGGCTGAGGCGGGTGAAATTCAGGGTCGGTGTGGGTCATGACCAGTCCTTTGGCATTTAAAATTCAATCTATTATTATACCCCACCTCCGGCTGGACCGTCAATACTGTTCAAGCTCTCATTACCCGCAGGGCGTTGAAAACAGCCAGTAAAGATACGCCCACATCGGCAAATACGGCCTCCCACAGGCCGGCGATACCGAGCGCGCCCAAGAGAAGGAACAAAACCTTAACGCCAACGGCAAACACGATGTTCTGCCAGGCGACGCGCCTGGTGAATCGGGCGACTTCCATGGCCTCGACCAGCTTCGACGGCTCATCGGTCATCAGCACCACGTCGGCGGCTTCAATGGCCGCGTCGGAACCCAAAGCCCCCATGGCCACGCCCACATCGGCCCTGGCCAACACGGGCGCGTCATTGAGGCCGTCACCCACAAAGGCCAGTTTGCCCCGGGGCCGTTTCCGGCCGCTCAGCATTTCCAGTTTTTCGACTTTCTGTTGGGGCAAGAGGCCGCCGTAAACCTCATCCAGTTTCAATTCTTCGGCGACGGCTTCGGCCATCCGCTGGTTGTCGCCCGTCAGCATGAGCACTTGGCGGACGCCTTTCGCCTTAAGGGCGGCCACGGTCCATCGGCTGTCCGGCTTTATTTCATCGGAAATGACCAAAAAGCCCGCAAACATGCCACCCACGGCCACATAAACCTTCGTGCCGAGGTCCGACGATTCCTCGAAGGCCACGCCCATCTTCGCCATCAACTTCCGGTTCCCGGCCAGAATCACCCGGCCGGCCGCCTTTACGCTCACGCCCTGCCCCGCAAACTCGTGGTATTCCGTAAGCCGGCCTTTATCCACTTCCCGGCCGTATTCCAGAAGGACAGACCGCGCAATGGGATGACCGGAGAAGGCTTCGGCCAGGGCGGCCGCTTCCATAAGCTCTTCGGTGCTGAATCCATCGGCAGGCCTGACCGCCGTAACCTTGAACACGCCCCTGGTCAGCGTCCCGGTCTTGTCGAAGACCACCATATCAAGGTGATTGAGAGCCTCCAGGTAATTGCCGCCCTTTATCAGAATGCCTTTTCCGGACGCGGCGCCAAGGCCGCCGAAGAAGCTGAGCGGAACGGAGATCACCAAGGCGCAGGGGCAGGAAATCACGAGAAAGATCAAACCCCGGCCCAGCCAGTCCGTCCACAGGCCGCCCAACAGCAAGGGTGGTATGATGGAGATAAGCACCGCGAGCCCGACCACGACGGGAGTATAGACCCTGGCGAATTTGGTAATGAAGCTTTCGGTCGGAGCTTTCCGACCGGCCGCATTTTCCACCAGGTCAATGATCTTAGTGACCGTGGACTCTCCGAAAGTCTGCCTCACTTCAATGGTCAGCGCCCCGTCCTGATTGAGACAGCCCGACAAAACCGTATCGGACACGGAGACTCGGCGCGGCACCGGTTCCCCGGTCAAAGCCGCCGTATCCAGCCTCGCCCCGCCCTCGATCACCACGCCGTCCAGAGGGATTTTCTCGCCAGGCCCGACAACGATCACCTCACCGACCCGAACGGTCTCGGGCGCGACTTTCACCAGCCGGCCGCCCTGTTTCAAAACGGCGAAATCCGGCCTCAGGTCCATCAGCCGGGTGATGGACCTCTTCGATTTCCCGACCGCCAGTTTTTGAAAATACTCACCCACCTGGTAAAACAGCATGATGCCGACAGCCTCGGCGTATTCACCCAGGGCGAAAGCGCCTATGGTCGCGACGGTCAAGAGAAAATTCTCATCCAAGCCTTTTCCGATATTCCGGAGGCCCCGCACCACGACATCAAGACCCAAGAGCAGATAGCCGAAAACGAAGACCGGAACATATAAGCCTGAGTCAAAGAAATTTTCCAGAACCAGGCCGGCGGCCAGAGCTGCGGCCCCGGCCAGGAGCCGAACCGGTTCCCCCCGCCCGATTTCGGCGGAGCAGCACGCGCAACTCGACCTTTTCAGCAAGTATTTCCCGATCACGGCCAGGCCCTCCTGTTCATAATCGTTCAATATACGTTTTTTCTGATAAAATGGGAAAAATTCGCGCGGCGGGATTGACTCAGGCCCGCCGGGAAAGGGCTGAACATGACGGCATCAAAACCGGCCGCGCCTCGCCTCTCGCCCCTGGACCGCCGGCTCGTGGAAATCGAACTGGCTGAAATTTTCACCTCCACCCTGGCCGAGCGCTACGGACCTGAGGCGGCCCGGGAAATCCTCAGGGACGTGGTCGGCCGGGCGGCCGCCCGTTCGGCGGCCGAGATCCGTCGCCGGATCCCGGAACCGACCCTGGCCGACCTATGGGAGGTCTGGCAAACCCTGGGCGGCGAAGGCCGGCTGGATCTGGAACTTTTGGAATTGAGCCCCGGCGTTTTACGCTTCCGCGTCCGGCGCTGCGCCTACGCCGAAGCCTATCGGGCTTTGAACCTTTTGGAACTGGGCCTGGAATTCAGTTGCCGCCGGGACGCCCCCCTGGCCCGGGCCTTGCTGCCCGGAGTGGTCCTGCGTCAGTCGCCCACCCTCATGGAAGGCCATGACGACTGCGTTTTTGAATACCGGAAATAATACGCCCTTGCCTTTGGCGGCCGGGCGTATTAAAATAATTGGTTATGTGGCGCCAGGGGCGCGGGCTATATTAGACCAGTTCAGGTTTGCCTTACGGGGCGCCGTCGCCGGCCGCGGGGGCTTGGATTGAACCTTGGCCCTGGGCCAGCCGGTTCCCGTCGTCCCGGCCTCCGGCCAGAAGGCCCGGCCCGGCCTGGGCCAGAATGGTCAGCCCCTGGTTGGCCCGCTCGATCGCCGTCAACTGCTGGGCTCGACGACCGGTAACAGCCCTGAGGCGGACCTGGGCCACCCCCGGGCCAATAACGCCCAGTTCCCGGGCCGCGGCCCGGCTGAGGTCGATGACCCGGCCGGGCACGAAGGGGCCGCGGTCGTTGATGCGCAGGGTCATGCTCCGGTTGTTGTCAAGGTTCCGGACTTCAACCCAGGTGTGGAGCGGCAAAGTCTTATGGGCGGCCGAAATCTTGTCCATGTCGTAAACTTCGCCGCTGGCCGTCTTGCGGCCGTGAAAAGGCTCGCCGTACCAGGAAGCCAGGCCCTTTTCCCTGAACCCATTGGCCGAAGCCAGGATATAATAGCGCCGGCCCTTGACCACATAAGACTTTCCTTTCCCCTTGCCGGAGAAAAAAAGTCCGCAGTTGGCCAGAGACAACACCAGGGCCAGCAACATAAGAAACTTGAAGCATTCCACTCCGCCCCGCCAGAGCCCAAGGCCCAGCCGGGAGCGGAAGGATTTTCGACCATGAAAACCTCTCGACTTTATAGACATTCCGGCCTCCTTGCCCTTCTCCCGGCCCTGGCGACTCTCTTCGCCTGGGCGATCCTCTCCGTCTCTCCGCCCCTTCTCCAGGCCGAAGAGCCAACGATCCTGGCTCAGGCCGGGAAAAACTCAAAAGCCCCGACCAAAACCAAGACTCAGACCAGGCCGGCCAAACCGAAAGTCGAGACCCTTCCCTGGCCTCAAAACATCACGACCCTGGCCGGCGAAGGCGCGGTGCTGGTCGTGGACAACCACGCCCATCCCGGGCAACCCCGGGAACTCTACGCCTATAATGCGGAGAAATATTACGTTCCCGCCTCCATCCTTAAAATCGTCACTTCCGGGGCCGCACTTGAATTTTTAGGCCCTGATTTCCGTTTCAAAACCGACTTCCTCCTGACCAAAAACAACGACTTGTGGATAGTCGGATATGGCGACCCATATCTGGTGTCGGAAGAATTAGCCCTGATTGTCCAAGCATTGCAAAAACGGGGCCTGAAAAAAGTCAGAAATATCCATATAGACAACTCCTATTTTCAAAAAGACCTGGTCCTCGACGGCAACACCCAGACCCGCTCCCCCTTTGATGCCTACAACGGAGCCTTCGGCGCCAACTTCAACACCGTAGCTTTCAAAAAAGACAAAAAAGGGCAGGTATCGCGCGCCGCCGAACATATCCCCCTGACCCCCCTGGCCCTCAAGCTGGCCGCCCAGACCAAGGGCCCGGGCGTTTTCACCTTCAATATTTCCGAAAGCCCCCAGGCGGCCGAACTCAATTCCGGGGAAGTTTTCAAAGCCCACCTTAAAGAAGCGGGCCTGCCGGTGGAGGGGGAAATCTTGACCGGCCAGACCGCCCCGGCCCGCCGCAAGATATTCTACCGGCACGAATCTTCCATGCCCTTGGAAGAGGCGGTCAAACTCTTGATGGAACACTCCAACAATTTCATGACCAACCAGATTTTCCTGGCCCTGGGGGCCGAATTCTACGGCCCTCCGGCCAGCCTGGAAAAATCCCAGGCGGTCATGAACGCCTTTTTTCAGCGCCACGGCCTGGAACCCATAGTCATGGGCGACGGCAGCGGCCTGAGCCGCCAAACCACCCTGACCGCCCGCCAGATGGCCGAGGTTCTGGCAGTGGTGGAACCCGACCGCAACGTCTTCTCCCGCAGCAAAGACGGCCTGGTGTTGTCCAAAACCGGCACTATGAGCGATATCAAGACTTTGGCCGGCTACCTGGAACGCCTGGGCGAACCGGATCGGCCCTTGAGCTTTGTCATTCTCCTCAACGGCCCCAATTACAACGGCATCCGCGACCAGATCCTGGACCTTCTCAAGGATAAATTCACTCCCCCCAGCGCCGGGGGCGGATGAAAGAAGAATCCCCCTTGCCCATTTCCCGGAAAAAGTTTATGCTGGGACAATCCGGCTCGCCTGAGGCGGACGACTCCATCTCAAGTTGGCTGAAAATGCCCAATTACCTTATCTGCCCCAACCAGTTGCGCGACGAACTGGACAGCCGGCTGAACTGTTTCGGCGAATTCGTCCAGGGCGACCCCATCTGCCTTAAATCCTGCGCTCTGAACATCAACTGCGCCATAGCCAAGAATAAGTTTCTAGGCTTCCAGCTTCTGGACGACTCCGGGACGCCCCTCAGCCGTTTCGACGCCTTTGAAGCGGAATAAGCATGTTCAGAGGCCGAGGCTGTAAGATCCTGTGGGCCGGGTGGCTTTTTCTGGCCTTCCTGGCCGGCTGCCAGGCCTCGGGGGGGAGTAAGCCCTGGGCCGATCTGAGCCAGAGGGCCCGGGACAACGGCTTTAAACCCGTCAACTTCAACAGCCCCCCCTTCCTCCTGGCCGGGCTCCTCAAAGGCCAACCCGGCGGCGACTTGGTCGTCTATCTGGAAGGCGACGGCCGGGGTGTGGTGCGGGGGCGGGTCACCCAGGATCCCACCCCTGGCCAACCCTTAGGCTATGAACTGGCCGCGGCCGATCCGGCCCCGGCCATACTCTACCTGGCCCGTATCGGCCAATACCAGCCCACCCAGACCGGCCAGGAATATCAGCCCTACTGGGCCGACAAACGCCTGGCCGACGAGGCGGTCACCGCAGCCGGTTCAGCCATTGACGAGGCCAAACGCCGCCTTTCAGCCCGCCAGATACACCTTATCGGCTATTCCGGCGGCGGAGGCCTGGCCCTGCTTTTGGCCCAACGCCGGACCGACGTGGCCAGCCTGGTGACGGTCGCCGGACTTTTGGACACCCAGTGGTGGGTCCGGGAAAAGAATTATCACCCGCTCACCGGCTCCCTGAACCCGGCCGACCAGGCCGCCAGGCTGACCCATCTGCCCCAAGTACACTTCTACGGCTCCTTCGACCCCATCATCTCCGGAGCCATGAGCGCTCACTTCCAGTCCCTGGCCCCCTTCACCCATTTCCGACGGGTGGAAATCCAGACCAACCACTGGAAAAACTGGGCCGAATGGTGGCCGGACCTTCTGAAACGCCATGTCCTGCCCCTCCGGTCCCTGGCAGAATGAACAGATTCACCCACTTTGACGCCGATGGAAACGCCGTGATGGTGGATGTCGGAGAAAAAGACGTCACCCGGCGCTCGGCTACGGCCCGCGGCTCCATCGCGGTGAGCCCTCAAGTGCTGGAGGCGGTGGAAAAGGGAACGGCCGCCAAGGGGGATGTCCTCGGTGTCGCCCGAGTGGCGGCCATCATGGCGGTGAAGCGCACGGCCGAGCTGATTCCCCTGTGCCATCCGCTGAACATCGACAACTGCGCCATCGAATTTGAAATAGACCGGCCCAACCACCAGATACACCTGACCTGCACGGTGAAGGTGAGCGGCCGGACCGGCGTGGAAATGGAAGCGCTGACCGGCGTCAGCGTCGGCCTTCTCACCATATACGACATGTGCAAGTCCATGGACAAAACCATGGAGATCGGCGGGGTGCGCCTTCTGGAGAAAACAGGCGGCCGGAGCGGCCATTTCACGGCCGGGCGCGCGGCCAGCCATAAGAAACGGAAATAATGATTGACCAGTTCGGACGGCTTATTGACTACGCACGGGTTTCGGTGACGGACCGCTGCAACCTTCGCTGCGTTTACTGCCGGCCCCAAAACGGGGAAGAGGCCTCCGAGGAACCCTCCTTCGGGCAGATCCTGCGGGTGTGCGCGGCCTTGGCAACGCTTGGGATCCGCAAGCTCAAGATTACGGGCGGAGAGCCGCTCGTGCGCGAGGATATTGCGGATATTCTGCGGGCCGTCAAACAGCTCAAGGGCATTGAAAACGTCACCCTGACCACTAACGGCGTTCTCCTGCCCCGGCTGATCAAGGAATTGGCCCCCGATGAATTGGACAGCCTGAACATCAACCTGGGCAGCCATGACGCCGCGGTCTATCAGGCCGTGACCCGCACCGACCGGCTTAATGACGCCCTCACGGGGATTTACGCCGTGCTGGACAAGGGATTCCCGAACATAAAAATCAACTGCGTGGCCATCGCGGAACTCAATGACGGTGAACTTGAGGGCGTCGCGCAACTGGCCCGGGAAATGGATATATCCGTCCGGTTCATCGAGGTGATGCCGGTGGGTCTCGGGAAGCAATATACGTCTGTTCCCCAGGAGCAGATCGCAGCCCGGCTTGCGGCGCGGTTCGGGCCTCTCGCGCCCTGCCCCGGCCGCTTCGGCAACGGCCCCGCCGTCTATTACAACCTGCCCGGGTTCCGGGGAAAAATCGGGTTCATAAGCGCGTTGAGCAACCGGTTTTGCGAACGCTGCAACCGGGTGCGGGTGACCTCGGGGGGCTATCTGAAGACCTGTCTCCATTTCCATAGCGGGCTTGACCTGAAGTCTCTTCACGAAAAGGGAGTCCCGGATGATGAACTTGTCGGGCTGATCAAACGCGCTATCCTGGAAAAGCCCCGGGGGCACCTGTTTTGCGGGCCCCCCGGTGAATACGAGGAAGAGGCCGGCCTGATGTCGCGGATAGGGGGGTAAGCATGGGGAAAATTTTGGCTGTCTGCGTAAGTACGCAAAAGGGAACGCCCAAGAAAAACGTGGGCGAAGCGCGCTTAGTGGAAAATCACGGCCTGGAAGGGGACGCCCACGCAGGGAACGGGCCCCGCCAGGTTAGCCTTTTGTCCCACGACAAGATACAGGCGTTCCGCGAAAAGGGCGCCGAGGTCGCGGACGGCGACTTCGGCGAGAACCTGGTGGTGGAAGGCTTTGATTTAAAAAGCCTGCCGGTGGGGACCCGCCTTAAATGCGGTGAGGTGCTCCTGGAAATAACGCAGATAGGTAAAGACTGCCATTCGCCTTGCCAGATATATCACCGTATGGGAGACTGCATCATGCCCCGGGAGGGCGTGTTTGCGCGCGTTCTGCGCGGCGGCCCGGTTCGCGTGGGAGATGACCTGGTAATGGAGCCGCAAAAAGGAAACGCGCTGAAGGCCGCGGTCATAACCGCCAGCGACAAGTGCGCCGCCGGCCTGAGAGATGATAAAAGCGGGGCGGCGGCGAAAAGGATCCTGGAGGAGAACGGATACACCGTTATAGCGTATCGCGTTCTGCCGGATGAAGAGGACCAGCTTGCCGAGACTCTGAGCGCCATATGTGACGCAGGCGTAGCCGACCTGATCATCACCACGGGGGGCACGGGGTTTTCCCCCCGGGACCGCACGCCGGAGGCGACCCTCCGAGTGATCGAGCGCCAGGCCAACGGCATCATTCAGGCCATGCTGTTTCACAGCCTGACAGTGACCCCCCGCGCCATGCTCAGCCGGGCCGTGGCGGGTATTCGCGGCGAAACCCTGATCGTCAATCTGCCCGGCAGCCCCAAAGCGGTGGAAGAAAACCTCTCTTACAGCCTCGGCAGCCTCGGCCACGGCCTGGAAATCCTGAAAGGAGAAGTGAAAGAATGCGCCCCGTCTTAATTCCAAATTCCAAATCAAGCTTGATTTGGAATTTGGAATTAAGATCCCTCCTCTGGCCTGGCCCAACAGTTCCCCAAAAAAGCATAGCCTGACCCCGACCCCAACATATAGTGGGCAGAGGCCGGCGGCCCCATATAAAATTTTTAAAATTTAGGCTTGACTTTTATGAAAAAATGCATATTATTTGAATTATCGTATAATTTATATGTAAGTATAGCATATTGAGTGCCCACCGTCTGAACCCCGCCATTTCCCCATTGCCAGGCTCCCTCTTAAGACCTTCCACACGGACGGCGGCCACCAATGGCCGCCGTTCCGCCGTTTATTCAGCCCGCTTGGAAACCAGGCCGGCCCGTGTTATACTTAAATATTCGCCTGAATGTAACTGACGTTTATTTGAGGTGTAAAAATGAGACGATCTGTTCCGGCCCTGGTGATTTTAGTGATCCTCCTGGGCGGCTGCACCGCCTCCATAGGAGGCGACTCCCCCCTCAAAAAGGAAGTGGACTCCCTGCGCCGGGAAATTGATACCCTGAAGAACCAGAGCCGCCTGGACGACTTGAAGAGCGAATCGGAAACAGCCGCGTTGCGGGCCGAAATTGAGCGCCTGTCCGCCGAAGTGGAGCGCCTGGAAAAGGGCGCCGGGCTGCCCCCCGCCCCGGGCCAGGGCGCCGCTCCGCCCGTTGCTCCGTCCGTTGCCGGCCCCGCGGCCCCGCCGGCCCCGCCGGCCGCCCCAACGGCCGCCAAAGGTTTATACGAAGAGGGGAAACTCCTTTTCGACCGCAAGGACTACCGCCAGGCCGTGGAGCTTTTTCAGAACTATCTCCGCGAGGAACCCAAGGGGGCCAATGCCGCCGCGGCCCAGTTCTACATCGGTGAGTCCCTCTACTCGGAAAAGCGGTATGAAGAAGCCATTCTGGAATATCAAAAGGTGGTGGAGGGTTTCCCCAAGAGCAGCCAGGTTCCCACCACGCTTTTGAAGCAGGGCCTTTCCTTCCAGGCCTTAGGTGATGGAAGCAGCGCCAAGCTCCTCTACCAGAAGGTGCTGAACAATTACCCCAAAAGTTACGCCGCCGGAGTGGCCAAAGAACGGCTCAAGGGCCTCTGATTCCTATTCCAAGTAAGGACCTTTGCCGTGAAGTCAGCCGCCCTGCGCCCCCTCTTGATTCTGCAAATCATGCTCATCATCTTCTCCCTGGCCATGGTCCTGGTCAAGGTGGCCGCCGAGGCCTGGTCCGAGGTTGGCTTCTGGTCGCCCGAGGTGCTGGGATACCTGGCCGGAGCGGTGGCCATAATGGCCCTCTACGCCGTGGGCTGGCAGAAGATCCTCCAGCGCCTGCCCCTGACCGTGGCCTATTTCAACCGGGGTCTGATCGTCTTCTGGGGTCTCTTGTGGTCGGCCGTTCTCTTCGGCGAAGCCCTGACCTTCTTCAACTTCCTGGGCACGGCGGTCATCTTCGCCGGCCTGGCCCTGGTGAACCGGCCATGACCGCGGCGGCCACCGGCCTCATACTCCTGACTTCCTTCCTCGCGGCCCTGTCTCAGATCTGGCTGAAGGAGAGCGCCATGACCGCCCATGAAAGCCGGCTGGCGGAATTCCTTAACCCGCGGGTGGCCGCGGCCTACACCCTCTTGACCCTGACCGTGCTGATCAACGCCTGGGCCCTGCGCTGGCTGACCTTCAAGTGGTCGGTGGTGCTGGGCAGCACGGCCTATATCTTTGTAATATTCATGAGCCGCCGGCGCTTCGGGGAGACCCTGGGACCGGACAAGCGCTGGGGGGTGGGGCTGATCCTGGCCGGGCTCTGCCTCTTTTCGCTTTAATCAGCGATTCCCAAGGTTCTGAAAAGGTCAAGATGGCTTCTTCTAAAATCACCAGAAAACCTTGATGAGCAACGCAATACCGCTTCCTCTTCCGGGATAAGCCCTCTGGTCAAAATGGGCCGTACCTTGGCCAAATACCGTTTGGCCAAATAGGATAATCAGCGGCCCATGTTTCTCTCGCCCCAAGAGGCCGCCCGGTTCCTGGAAATCTTGAAAGAGCGCTCACGCCAAGTCCATGATGAAGTCCTTTTGGCTCTTTTCTGTAGCTGTATCTATGACTGGTTCTGGCAATCGAGTAATGACGGTCAGTTATTAGAAACACTTGATTTTGCAATACAACATATCTTGCAAATTCTACCCAAACAAACTAAAATACGATATATCTTACAGTTACTTATGAAGAAACCAAAGGGCTTTTAGAACATTTGAAGCCAGATGAAGGTGGGGTATGTCCAAAAATGTAGTATTACGATGGATAGCTTTTCTTCCTGCGGCTGTTTTGGGAGCTTGGTTGGTATTTATTGTATCTCGTATATTATGGTCTTTTGGGGCGACACGCTATTATGACCCCACCGATTCATTTTTTTCCATTATGCTGGATAACCACTCGACCCACTCCGGGTTCAACTGGCCACCGGGGGCCACAATGTCCCTCAGGGGGCTCCCCTTGGATCGATCCATGCGCTTCAGGCCCGCTTCCGTTTCTCCATAGCCTATTCGGTAATCGCAGGCCAAGGGCGTTGGGAACATGGCCGCCACAGCCGCAAGCCCCGGCTTGCCGTCCGAAAATTTCTGATTCGGTCCGCCCTTCTCCCCGTCCGTTGCCCGCGGTGTCGGGAAAAACCTCTCTGCCTTCGCCACAGCCGTTGTCAAATCGTCGCCCCCGCTGCTCGGTCTGTTCGCTCTCGCATAATCCGGGCCGGATGGTTCGGCCTTTAGAGTAGGCCATAAATCCTGTTCCTTCGCCCTCACTTGCGCCGTCAGGCCCGAAAAACAGTTCTCGCTTCTGAGGCATTTCTTGTATTTTTCGTTCAACCCCGGAATCATCAAGGCCACGTTTCGGCAATATATCAAGGGGCGGGAAGACAATGATTCGGATGTTAAAGACTGGGCTGATTGCAGTCTGCCGGCGCTATCGGTTGCTTGCTTCGCTAAACCCTGCGCTCCGGCGCGGCCGATAACGCCGCCCGTGGTCCACCTGCAGGACGTTCCGGAGCCGGCCATGGGGGGCAATACCAACGGTGATTTGCTTCAATGGGCATGGGATTTACAATCGGCCCTCCAGCTCTCAAATGAAGACAAGGCCGAACTCAGGAAGTGGCTGGCCAGTTTCCAGCCGGCCGACCAAAATTAAAGCGCTCCCGGCGCTCGCCGGCCGGGCAGCCGCCCCGGCCTATCTCCAAGCCCACAACCCCCGCCAACCCGGACGCAAAAGAGGCCGCCCCAGCGGCCTCTTGCTTTTGGTGGAAAAAGAAAACTTGGCGTTAAGCGAGGCCTATAGAGAACGTTTAGGGGATAAAAATGGAAGGCGGCCTTTTTTGAGAGGATCTCGTTGTGGGCCGGGCTTCCACATGTCCAGATACATGGTTAGTTGCTCGGCTGGCTTGAGTTTAGCGGGCTTGCCGCCAAGGGCGATAAAATTGTTTTTTTCGTAAAACCTCACCACAGGCCTACAGTAGATATTAAGGGTTATAAAGCGCCACCCTTTGTGACTCATGAGTTGACTGATCATAGCCAGGAAAGTAGAGCCGAAGTCTAGCCCATGAAACTCACGCCTGATCCCGAAACGAGCTATTTTGACAGCCGGCATATTCTTATCAGGAATTTTTTTGCTTTCTATTTGTATTGTATCCTGCTGCAGGGTTGCAAAACCCAATGGGTAGCTTTTCAGCTCGTTCTCCGGCATATCATAGAAAAGCCCATAAGTGACTGCCTCCTCTCTCTCATAATAACCACGGGCATCATCATGTATGAAATCGTCTAAATCTGTCTCCTTGGCGCCGAGTGGACAACAAAAAAAATCATCAAAGATTGTAAAATCTTTGATAGGTCTCATGACCAAGCCTCGAGCTTTAAGGAGCATTTCTGTCATTGTTCGCGGTAGCCTTGGGGGATGCTTTAAAAATTTTCACTTTTAGGGGATCTCTAAAAAATTTTTGAACCTCTTTTACTGTCCTATTCTCTGGCCCCATGCCTTTGTAGATTCCCTCCACAAACTATTCTTCCGTAGGTCCAGATACATGATTAGTGGCTTGGTGGGCTTTAATTTAGCGGGCTTACGACCCAGGGCGGTGAAATTGTTCTTTTCGTAAAACTTCACCATGGTCAGCGAGGAGATATAAAGGATTATAAAGCGCCACTCTTGGCGACTCATGAGCTGACAGATCATCGCCAGGAAAGTGGAACCGAGGCCTAGCCCGTGTAATTCGCGCCTGATTCCGAAGTGAGCGATTTTGACGGCCGGCATATCCGTGTAAGGATATTTTTCTCCTTCTATTTTTATTGTGTCGTGCTGAAGGGTTGCAAAACCCAATGGGATCTTTTCCGCTTCCCCCGGCTTATCATAGAAAAGTCCATAAGTGAACGCCGCCTTTTCCTCATGATAGCGGCGGGCCTCATCATGTATGAAGTCGTCTAAATCCGTCTTCTTGGAGCCAAGTGGGCAACAAGAAAAATCATTGAAGATTGTGAAATCTTCAATAGGTTTCGTGACTAGGCCTCGAACTTTAAAGACCATTTCCGGAAAGGTCTTTTTAACTTTTGGGGATAACTCATTGAAAATTCTTTGAACCTCTTTTCTGGTTAGCAACTTGACATGATTGAGCGTGGGGGGGATCTTGACCTGCTCAATGATCTTGGTCCGCTCAATGAAACGTTCGGCAGCCGAACCCCTCAGGGGCGGGGTTTTAAAAATATCCCTAGCCACTACAGCCTCCTTTTATTAAATTATATAATATCAGCACGTTATGAGATTTTTGCCTAGCGGTCATTGATCTTACGCCAGTTCCAAGGCGGCATGGGACTTGGTGACCGCCAAAGGCTAAAGCTCTGCCGCTCTGGCTTCGGCCTCAACCGCCTGAATCTGGTGACAAACTAAATTCCTCTCTACAATAGCGGGCATATTACCATACATGGCCCCCGGCCGCAAGCTTCAGGTTGATTGGCAATGGTGAGCCGTTTAGGCAACAATTAGTCTCCCATTTCCATATCGCAACCAGCCAGCCGCATAATATCCACCAACCGGCAGGCCTTCCATAACTCTCCGTCAAACGGGCTGGTTTTGCAAAAGGCCAAAAAATCCCGCCGGGCCGCGTCGCCCTCGGGGGTCTTCTTGATGATCTCAACTATTTCGTCAATGTGGTCGCCCAGCCAAGCGGAATGTTTCTGGCCGATGCCCTCAAGTTCATCCATGGCGTTCCGGACCATGTCGTCGGTTATGTTGGTTAAAGTGGCCATTTCGCCTATCTAAAGCATGAAAAAATGGACGGGATGTCAAGCCGGCTGGACCCCGAAAGACCGAGCCCCAACTAAATGTCCGTCCATAGCTGACGGCAGTTCAATAATTATATTTATACGTGGTCCCTGTTTTTGTAAATACATTTCTATCGCATAGCGAGTCAAGAATTTTTTCAACCTCATCTTCTTCAATAGAGCACCTTCTCTCGTTTCTATGTTGGCAAATCAATTGATCATTAACGCACTCTGAATTATGACTTGAGAAAACGTCCTTATTAATAATGCGTTCTGTGCGGAGGGCTTCCATTACTAAACACCTTTCCTCTGGCTCATTAAGGAATGCAAATGCACGATCATTGAAGCCAGACATACTCAAAAAAGCAGATGAAACCCCAAGAGTTAAGTTAATGTCAAAAAGCAATGCGATAGTAGCTATAGACGTAGCTTTTAAGTTTATATTCAAATTAATTATTGGGATAAGAAAACTCAACATCCCTGGTGGGGGTTCTGGGAAAATCAGCTGTTTTTCCACATATTCATCTTCGTCAATAAATTCAACAATTTTATCAAGAGCGTCAATGAAAGTTTGAATGTCAGCATCAGTCATAAATTCGGAAAGCTTCAGTTCAAGGCTTTCTTTTGTTCCTTTAAAGTAAAAATAATCCATAATGCATACCGTCCTTATCTAAGTTTTTAACCTCATTCTCCGCCTTCCTCATCGTCTTCAAGGTCGATCCGCCCCGGCCTCCCTCGGCGTAGGCCTGGCAGCCTTCAATGAAGGACTGTGACTTACCCCCGCAATCGGCCGGGTCGGTTATGTTCTTCCTCTCGGCCCAGTCGTAGCCGGCCCGGTGGCCGGAACACTCCGCCGTCTGGCAGGGGTAACCGTCAAACTCCGCCGCCAGGGCCGGGGTCGGCCAGAGGAGAAAGGCCAAGAGAATGATCCGGTCGATTACGTTCTGCACTTTGGGCAAAAGAACGAACCCAGAGGCATTACCTCACCGCATTGGGAGCAGATATTACCAGCCTTATCGTTCCCGCCCTTGGTTGTAATGTTTGATGTAATCCCTTCGTCCGGTTGTTCAGGCTTCTCAGCCGAGGGGTTTATCCGTCTGTATATGGCCCGCCCCGAAATGAATATAAGGGCCAAGATAGCGCCCCCAACAGCTTTCGCCAACGGGTCAGGGCGACGCCGTTTTTTTTGCCCCTGAGCGCCACTGCCAGATTGAGCCGCCATCCTGGTCTGTGGATCAAGTTTTTCATAATAATCAGCCATCTCCCACCAAAATTTAACAAGTCGTCTCATACCAACTTGCTTTACCATGGAACTGGCTTGAACATCCTTCTCAATGGCCTCACCGATGGTTTCTTTTATTTCTTCATCGGACATCTCCAAAAGTTCTTCAGCAAATTCTTTCATGGTTTTTGCCGCATCAATTAACGGAATATTTCCTAACCCTTTAGCCCAATCCGCGACAATTACCGTTGCGGTCTTGGGGTTAAATGATTCTTGTATTTGTTTTTCTAAAATATCCCGTGAATCAGCTTTGGCGGAAGCAGCGATTAAGGTAAAAGCCGTCAATATACTAACCACAGTGGCGATAAAAAATTTATTCATAATGCCTTCTTTATTCAAAACTCCCTCCAAGCCCATATCATCCGGCCGGTCAGAAAAGTCAATAACAAGTAGTCCCCCCTAAAATATCGGTGCTACACCTGGTAGTGTTTCCGTAGTTGTCTTGCCAGTTTGTGTTGCCTAATACATCTTTGCTGCCGCGGATGGAGTTGCCGTGGTTGTCGTAGTAGGTGGTATTTCCCAGAACGTCTGTACTACCTCGCCACGAGTTGCCGTGATTGTCATAATAGGTAGTATTCCCAAGGACGTCTGTGCTACCCCGCCATGAATTCCCCTGATTGTCGGTCCAGTTTGTATTGCCCAATACATCTTGGCTGCCGCGTATGGAGTTGCCATAAGAGTCAGTGCAAGTCGTGGTCCCTAAAATATCGGTGCTACATCTAGTTTGAGCTTGTCCTTGAGCCGCAAACAAAAAAATTATCCCCAACCAAGTTAAACAAAAAATCGCCATTATTCTTTTTGTCATGGTCGTTTCTCCTACTCTGTTCACGGTTGCACTTGATATACCTGAGACGCCATCAATACTCCCGCCAGGCCCAAATGACTCGGTTGATTTACTTATATTTTTCTTGAACATTTTTATATAAATCCAAGTAATGTCTTTCAATTTTGTTTAAGGAAGCGCTGATCAATGGACCTCAAAAAGTTATTTTCTGTGAATTGAGGCGTATTAGGCACTCGAATACGTTAAAAATGGTCGATGATGTCCCTTTTTGTCTTGTTTAAGTCTATATTTCCTG
>Ga0082212_10003035_pt1 | contig 23997 bp, 31 predicted proteins | sample TergutNt197P3_FD_71548 | JGI IMG/M metagenome (GOLD analysis project Ga0082212, IMG submission 71548) | Neocapritermes taracua P3 segment gut microbial communities from Petit-Saut dam, French Guiana - Nt197 P3 | ecosystem: Host-associated > Arthropoda: Insects > Digestive system > Gut ... | reverse complement strand
CAGCTCCCGCCCGTGAACTTTTCCGCGTATTTTTTTATAATCTCAAGATTGCCCTTCAAAATATTGGCTTTCAAATCGCCGTCAATTTTTATAATAAGTTTACCCTCCGCAAGCTCGCACGGCGCGCCTTTTAAATACTGCGAAACGATTTTATTTTCTTTCGCGATTTCTTCAATCATATCCGCATACGCGGCAAAAACTTTTTTCCCGCTTGTATTATTTTGCGGGCGATTATGAACCGTTCCTGCATTTGCCTGCCTATTTTCGGATGTACTCATAACTCCCGCGATTTTTGTCATACACATCTCACATAACAGCATTTCAACCGCAACGCGCTTATTCGCCGTATATCTGCTTAAACCCGCGAAAACCTTGTTTACCAAGTCATAACATCTTATCAGTTCAGCATTGTCAAAATCCCGCGCGGTTTCTATAATCTGTAAAATCTCCTGTTCGTCCGCGCTTATATATTTGCCCGGCTCGCGCATGATTTTCGCAACCTGTATATTCCTGAACATCTCTAAAAGCGACCCGCAGAAATTCGCGCAGTCAAGCGACGCTTCATACATTTCCCAGAAAATAATCAGCGAGTTTTCCGCGTCTTTATTTTTTATGCACTCACAAATTTTTATTATTTTCTCGGAATCGCAGTGACCCGCAATTTTCGCGACATAATCCGCCGTTATCATTTGATTATTTTCTCCTGTTGCGACTTCGAGTATGCTTAACGCGTCGCGCATTGCGCCGCCTGATAATCTCGCGATTAAATTCACCGCTTTTTCATCAATTTTTATATTTTCGCCTTCACACACTATTTTTAATTTTTCGCCGATAATTTCCGGCAAAATACGCCTGAAATCGTGACGCTGGCATCTTGACAAAATAGTCGCGGGGATTTTATTTATTTCTGTAGTCGCGAGTATAAAAATAATATGCGGCGGAGGCTCTTCAAGCGTTTTAAGCAGCGCGTTAAACGCGCCTATCGAGAGCATATGAACCTCGTCGATTATGTATACTTTTTTCTCCGTGCCGCTCGGCGTGAAAGCTACTTCTTCACGAATATCGCGTATATTTTCGACCCCGTTATTCGAAGCCGCGTCAATCTCTATCACGTCAATAATACTGCCGTTTTCAATCCCGGCGCAAGTCACGCACGCATTGCACGGGCTGCCGTTTACGGGACTCTCGCAGTTCACGGCTTTCGCTAAAATTTTCGCGCACGTCGTTTTGCCCGTGCCTCTTGAGCCTGTAAATAAATACGCGTGCGAAACTTTTTTATTTATAATCTGATTCTCAAGAACCCGCGTGATATGCTCCTGACCAAAAACGTCCGCGAATATTTTCGGACGCCATTTACGATATAAAGATTTATACTCCGCCATAATTTTATCACTTTCCATTATTTTAATAATTTATTCTGTAGGCATTTCAACTTCAACGAACACACTTTTAATATCTGTATATTTTATTGTTTCCGTTTTATATTCGCCTAACTCTGTTTCAATATCAGCTTCATAAGAAATGCCCGGCTCCCAAATCTCAACAATCACAGCGTGATTTCCTGATTTAAGTATAATATGGTCATATTGTTTAATCATTTTTAACCCTCCGCTTTTTAATAATATACGCGCTTGTCAATCTCGTACCGCTCTTATTATGCTTATTATGTTCAACTATCCAGCTTGTAAGCACATGGGCAGTTCTTCCGTTCGCGCCTGTCAATTTCATCACAACTTCATATTTTAATCCATACCCGTTATCGCCCTTAAATACCGCCTCATAATTTTTTATATTTTTTCGGATATTTTTAATTAATTTATCCGCATTGGATAAATCATATCCCAGCACTAATTTAAACAGAAAGGCTTTTCCGCGGCTTTTGTAGGAATCAAGAATATATTCGGTAAATTTTTCAACGGGTATAACGGCTCTATCGGCATTCGGCAGTATATTCACAGTTCCCTCCCCTTAGCCGTTTCCGGCACATCAAAAAAATCAAGTGCGGAAATAAAACCATACACCGCAACTCGAACATACAATTCCACGCGGAACCCGCACTTCTCATTCGGAACAGGCAGCCTCGCGGCGCCTCGGAGAAATCCCCTTAATGCTGCTCGCGTCAGCGCCTGACATGGTTCAAGGCACCCGACCGCGCGAGACCCATTCTTCATCATGAGAAAAATACGGACCAGACCGTACAATCATAGCCCTAATCGCGGAATTCACTCCTGCTGTTGCGGGTTGCAGGCTACAGGGCACCGCAAACTCCCCGGTTAGTACGGCTTTATTTTCGCACTTGCTTTTTTATATTATAACATAAAGTTTTGATTATTTCAAGAGCAATTTTATTTATGCGCCTCTACATAACTGACTATATCCTGAACTGTTTTTAATCCCTGTACGTCCTCGTCGGGCACTGTTACCCCGAAATTTTCCTCGATTGCCATGAGAAGCTCGACTACGTCCAAAGAATCCGCGTTCAAATCTTCCATTATGTTTGTTTCCGGAGTGATATTCTCTTTCTCCGCTTTGAGCTGTTTTGCTATAATCTCAACTATCTGTTCCAACATTTTACTTATACCTCCGATATTTTTATTTTTTTATATTTTATATTTATATCTCGCTGAAAAATCCTATATCCCTGAATTTTTTATATCTCTGGGAATATATTTCCTCCGGCGACATTTTTAAAAGTGTGCTGATATTTACTTCCAGAGCGGTTTTTATTGCCGCAGCCGCAAGCGCGTGGTCTTTATGCGCGCCCTCGTCGGGTTCCGGTATTACCCCGTCGATTACGCCTAACTCAAGCAAATCCTCAGAAGTCATTTTCTGTCTTATTATAGCTTCTTTTTCGCGTTTCGGGTCTTTCCAGAGCAAGCTCGCGAACCCTTTGGGCGATATTACAGAATACGTCGCGTTTTCAAGCATTAAAACTTTATTCGCCTGCGCGATTCCCAAAGCTCCGCCGCTTCTTCCCTCTCCCGTTATAATTGCGATAACGGGAATCCTGAGCCGCGACATTTCCATAAGATTTCTCGCGATTGCCTCTCCCTGCCCTCTTTCCTCCGCTCCGACTCCGCAGTACGCGCCGGGTGTGTCCACAAAAGTTATGACGGGCCTGTTAAACTTGTCCGCCTGTTTCATCTGGCGCAGGGCTTTTCTGTATCCCTCGGGGTGAGGCATGCCAAAATTCGCCTCGATATTTTCTTTTGTGTTCCTGCCTTTTACATGACCGACAATAGTCACGGGAACGCCGTTAAACGTCGCCAATCCCGTTAATATAGCCTTGTCGTCGGAATATCCCCTGTCCCCGTGAAGCTCTATAAAATCATCGAAAATTCTCGGGATATAATCGCGCACCGTGGGTCTGTTCTTATGCGTAGATATTTCGTACCGCGTGAGCGTCGCCTCGTCTTTTTGCGTCAGATTAAATTCTGTTTCGTTTGGCATAATTTTATCCTTTATTTAATTTATTATAATTATCTGTGCATCTTCAATAACATCGCCAGCGTTTTTTTCATGTCTCGACGCTCGACGATTTTATCTATATACCCGTGCGCCAGCAAAAATTCAGCCGTCTGGAAATCGTCCGGCAGCTTATGCCCTATCGTCCCCTCTATAACCCTGCGTCCGGTAAATCCCACGACTGCCCCGGGCTCCGCTAATATTATATCGCCTAAACTCGCAAACGACGCAGTAACCCCGCCAGTCGTCGGGTCGGTCAGCACCGTTATATATAATAACCCTGCGTCTGAATGTCTGCCGACTGCCGCCGATACTTTCGCCATCTGCATAAGAGAAATAATCCCCTCGTGCATTCTCGCTCCGCCCGAAGCCGTAAACATCACCACGGGCAAACGTTTTTCCGTCGCTTCCTCAAATAAACGCGTGATTTTCTCGCCTACGACAGAACCCATAGACGCTATTATAAAATTGCTGTCCATGATTCCTATGCCTGTTTCTGTCCCCGCTATTTTCCCGAAGCCTGTCATTACGGCTTCGTCAAGGCCCGTTATCCTCTGCAATTTCTTGATTTTTTCAAGATAGCCTTCGAATTCCAATGGGTTCTGCGTTTGCAGGTTCGCGTATTTTTCGCTGAAACTGCCGCGATCCGCTGCATACTCGAGACGTTCAGCGGCTCTCAGGCGCGTGTGATGTCCGCACAGCGGGCAGACTTTCAGAAAATGCTCGTACTTATCAAGCGCAATTTTCTTTTCGCACCTGACGCATACTAAATAATCCTGAATATTATCGCCGTCGCCCATTTCATTTATGGCGCGTTTCGCCATTGGCACAGATATATATCTCGCTTTTTTAAATAAATCTTTTAATTTGCTGTTGTCCATTTTTTATTCACCCCCGCTGAGTTTAAGTTTGAGAAAAAATATTTGTTTTGATTGCGTTCTCGACAAAAATATTGAGCGGTAAACCTTTCTTATTTGCGTATATAGTTGCCGTATTATAAAGTTCGGGTGATATGTTAATTGAAAAACAGCTTTTTCCCGGTTCTTTATTATTATCAGCACAAAACTCTAAATATTCGTCAACGGCATTTTGAAAATCTTCAGTTAATGATTTCACGCTTTCTCCCTCAAATGAAATAGAATCAGATAAGCCAATTACTTTGCCGTGAAAAACTCCGTCTTCTTCGGAAAAAAATACGCTGCCTATATAATCTTTATAATGTAATTGATTCATTTCAGCAAACCCCTTTCAATCAAATCATTTATGAGATTTTTTACCTGATATGATTTTAATATATTTTTCGGATGCGGTTTGTGTATACGAATATAGTCTTTTTTGTCATTAGAAAAAGCTACTCTTGAGCCGCCGGTTTTTCCGCCTTTTGTCTGCCCGTATCCAAAATGATTAAGCAGTCCCGACGCTTCCTGAAATGTAAAATCCTTCGGATTGCTTAAAAGTTTTTCAATAAGTTTTTCTTTCTGGCTCAACTATTTATTCACCCCTGCGTTTATTATACTCGTCTACAAAATTTATATTTATATTCCCCGCCTGAAATTCTTCGGTTGATAAAAGCTCGAGCTGATAATCGACGTTCGTCGTGATTCCGTCAAATAAATATTCAGCCAGCGCGCGCCTCATTCTCGCGATTGCTTCGTCCCTGTCGTTGCCGAATACTATAAGCTTTGATATCATCGAATCGTAATACGGCGGGACAATATATCCCTGATAAACCGCGCTGTCTACTCTGACCCCCGGACCTCCCGGGACGTTTAATTCTTTGATTTCACCCGGGCACGGCGCGAAATTCTTATCCGGATTCTCGGCGTTGATTCTGCACTCGAGCGCGTGGCCTAAAATTTTTACGTCGCTCTGCGAAAATCCAAGAGGCTCGCCGGACGCTATTTTAATCTGCTGCCTTACTATATCTATTCCCGTAATTAATTCAGTTACGGGGTGTTCAACCTGTATTCTTGTATTCATTTCCATGAAATAAAAATTTTTATTTTTATCAACCAGAAACTCTACCGTCCCCGCGTTCGCGTAATTCGCGGCTTTCGCCGCCAGAACAGCCGCTTCGCCCATTTTTTTCCTGAGATTACCGTCCATAAAAGCAGACGGGGCTTCCTCCGCTATTTTCTGATGCCGCCTCTGGAGCGAACAGTCGCGCTCGAATAAATGCGCTACTTTGCCGTGTTCGTCCGCAAGTATCTGGATTTCTATGTGACGGGGATTCTCTATAAATTTTTCTATATAAATCCCGTCGTCTCCGAACGAAGCTTTTGCTTCTGTTTTACACATATTATAAGCGTTTTTTAACCCGCTCTGATTTTTAACTAATCTTATTCCCTTGCCCCCGCCTCCGCTCGACGCTTTAATCATAACGGGATAGCCTATATTTTCGCATATATCCTCGGCTTCCAATAAACTGTGAACCGCTCCGTCCGAACCGGGAATAACGGGAACTCCGGATTTTTTCATCAGGATTTTAGCTTCGGCTTTGTTTCCCATTAATGCGATTGATTTCGCGCTTGGTCCTATAAATTTTATGCCGCTTTCTTCGCACAGTTTAACAAAAACCGTATTTTCAGAAATAAACCCGTAACCGGGGTGAACGGCGTCCGCTTTTGATATTTGCGCCGCGGTTATAATTGCGCGCATGTTCAGATAACTGTCTTTTGCTAAAGCTCCGCCGATGCAGATACTCTCGTCCGCGATATGCGCGTGCATAGAATCCCTGTCTGCTTCTGAATATACGGCGACGCTTATTATACCCATGTCCCTGCATGCGCGTATAACCCTGACGGCGATTTCGCCCCTGTTGGCTATCAATATCTTCTTGAACATATATTTTTATACTCTCGTTTCGTGTTTAATAAGCCCATCTGTTATTATTATAATTATAATCAGAATCGCCTGTCTTTACCGGTTTTCTCCCTGCGAGCATTGCCATAACCGCAACAGAAGCCGCAAGGGCCGTGACAGTCATGACAATCAGGGTAAACGAATTTATCCCCGCGTCTCCCGCAATATATCCGACTATAACCGACGTTGAGTTAAAAGCGGCATGAACCGCGATAACCGCCCATATCGAATCAAACCACAGATATATTATCCCCATGATAAGCCCCAGAAAAAACGCGTATATACCCTGCGTAATATTAAAATGTATAACGCCGAATACCAGAGCCTGCAAAAAAATCGCGGTGCGTACTTTCACCATTTTTAATAAGCGTTTCTGGACGATTCCCCTGAATATTATTTCTTCGAGAGCCGGGCCAATCAGCCCGATTGCTAAAAACTGAAATATAATATTTTCGTTGAATATAAAATCGAGCGCTTCCGTTTCGGGTATTTGCATCAAATTCAGTACGCCGACTGTGAAAAAATTTAACGCCGCCCCGAGTATTAAGCATAAAACCACAGATGAAGCCCCGATTTTACGCGTGCTCCAGAAATTCTCAGTTTTCCATGCTTTTTTGAAAATCGAGAATATAATAATCAGACAGGCAATATTGCTTAATATCAGCGGCACGCTTACGCTCACCTGCGACATCACCGAGTCTAATATCTCGTCTTCAGTATAGCCGAAAAAAATATCTCCCGATACAACTGCGTCAATCACGATTCGTATTCCGGCGAAAATCCCGACTGCGAACATATAAATAAAAACGACAAAAATCTGCATACCCTGATACATCAGCGGGTAAGATATAATCTTTAATATATTATTAACTGCTTTTTTCATAAACTTCCCTGATTTATTTTTAATTTTTTATTATTTCAGTCCGTCTATTTTTAATATTGCCCCGTCTTCTTTCCATACGTGGAGGGCGGCTCTTATTTCTTCCTCGCGCATGAAAATCCATGCCCTTGTGAGCGTTTCCTGTTTTTTCGGGAATTTTCCGGACACAAGCTCGGCTTCAAAGCTATAGACAGCCTCGCTGTAATTATATTTTGCGACTATGTTATAATACACTTTTTCTTCGTTTAACGCTTCTTTTTCGAGATACAGCCATATTCCGTTGAAATGCGACACTAAAATTTTTTCGTTCATTTTCTGGTTTTACCTCCTGTTAATTTTTGTTTATGCTTCTGTGAATTATTTTATTTATCAAAAGGAACGCTGTTGAAATACAATTCGTCGGGGCAAACGTCCTGCCCGTGTATCCATTCTACGCTAAGCCCGGCGGGTTTAACCGTTCTGAATAAAGCGTTGATTCTAAGTTCTTTATACGCCGGATATTCAAAATAAGGCTTTACGTCGAATATTCTTTTTTCCCCGTTGTCAAAAGTGACAAGAATATTATAATCTTCTAAAGGTGAAACGCCGGATGCTGTCGGTCTTGTTATTTTACTCATTTCAACCCCTCTATCTTTACAATCGCGTTATCTTCATGCCAAGCCGCCCAAGCCGCTTCCAATTCGTCATGATGAAGGTCGGCCCATACTTCAATTTGTTTGTTTTGTTTGCGCGGTAATTCTCCTGTAATGAGATTTCCATCAAAATCATAAACGGCTTCTTTTCCCGAATAACGGGCATGAAAATGCGGTTTATTATGCTGCGCGCCGTCTTCCCTGTAAATATAAATTAAAATTCCATAAAACGATGATATTAACGGCATAATTATACTCCTTATATCTTTAATATATTTTATTTCTGCACGGCAAACTTGATTTTCGCCGTGCACGCGGTTTCTTCGCCCTCCGTTCCGACATATGCGATGGCGTCCGCAATCCCCATGCCAAACTTAAATTTTTCTACTTTTACGCAAAGCCTGAGCGTATCTCCCGGTTTAACCTGCCTGCGCCATTTCACTTCGTCAGCTCCCGCGAAAAACGCGATTTTGCCTTTATATTCGTCCATGCTTAAAACTATAAACGCTCCCGCCTGCGCCAATGCCTCAAGTATCAAAACTCCCGGCATAACTTTATATTCCGGAAAATGCCCCCTGAAAAAATCTTCTTCTCCCGTGACATGCTTAACCGCAGTGACGCTTTCTTTTTCCGTATATTCTATTATCTCGTCTATGAGCAGAAACGGTTCTCTGTGTGGTATAATTTTCTTTATCTGTTCCTGATTATACAGCATTATATTAAACTCCGTGTTAACAATATTTATTTTAATCTGAACAACGGCTGACCGTATTCGACGGGGTTGTTGTTTTCAACTAAGATTTCGACGATTTCACCGTCTGCTTCGCTTTCGATTTCGTTCATGACTTTCATTGCCTCGATTATACATACAGTCATGCCTTTGCTTACTTTGTCCCCGATTTTTACATACGGTTCTGAATCCGGGGACGGCGAAGAATAAAACGTTCCGACTAACGGGGCAGTTATTATTTTCGCGCCGCTTGAATTAGAATTAATATTTTTTATATCTTTTTTTAAGTCAAAACTTTCAGAATTCTCGACTGTGACTTTGACAGCCGGTCCATCAGGGTGTTCCTGAGATAATTTCATCATTTTTATTTTAATATACTGAGGCTGCGGCGGAGGCATTGATATTTCCAAGTCAAATAAATTGCTTTTATCAAATTTGTCTATCAAATCAAAAATGTCTTGTTTGCTTTCAGCATCATAGAATATTGCCATATTTTTTATCTCCTTTGTTATAGTTATTAATTTTAACCCCTGCCGAAAATAATCACGGCGTTTGTTGCGCCGAACCCGAGCGACGTTGACAACGCGTAATCTATTTTTTTCTCCCTCGCGTTTAACGGTATATTATCCAAATCGCACTCCGGGTCAAATTCGCGCAGATTAGCCGTAGGCGGCAATAATCCGTCCGCTAATGCCTTAACGCAGAAGATTGACTCGACCGCTCCAGCCGCCCCGAGCATGTGCCCGACTACTCCTTTTGTTGACGACACCGGAATATTATACGCGTTTTTGCCGAACACTTTTTTGATTGCCGCTGTCTCAGTTTTGTCATTTAACTGCGTTCCCGTGCCGTGTACGTTTATATAGCCGATTTTATTTTTATCAAGATTCGCGTCGTTAATCGCGCCGAGCATTGCGTTTGCCGCGCCTTTTCCGGTTGGTTCGGGAGCCGTTATATGATAAGCGTCGAAACTCGCGCAGTATCCAAGAATCTCGCCGTATATAATTGCTCCGCGTTTCTTCGCGCTCTCGTAATTCTCAAGAATCAACGCGCCCGAGCCTTCGCCCATTACAAAACCTGTCCGGCGTTTATCAAACGCGATTAAGCCTTCGTTTTTATCTGACGAATTTGACAAAGTCGTCGTGTTCTGAAATCCCGCTATAGCCGTCGGAGTTATAGTCGCTTCGCTTCCTCCCGCAATCATTATATCGGCGTAGCCGTGCTTTATTGCCCTGTACGCTTCGCCGACTGCGTGCGCGCTTGTCGCGCATGCCGAAACAGGCGCGAACCCGTGTCCCTCAAGCCCGTATTTTATAGATATATGCCCGGCGGCGATATTCGCGATTAACATGGGGATATACAGGGGCGAAACCCGTGCCGGACCTTTTTCGTCTTTATCGTTATTTATTTTATATTTAGTAATTTCGTTTTCTAACGTTTCCATGCCGCCGATACCCGAGCCGAAAATAATCCCGCAGCGGGTTTTATCTAAACTGCTATCGTTCTTGAAATCAAGCCCGGACGAAACTACGGCTTCATGAACTGCGGCGAGCGCGTACTGACAGTACCTGTCTAAACGGCGCACGTCTTTTTTCTCTTCGACAAACGGCTCGGGGTCAAAATCTTTGATTTCGGCTGCAAGCGTCGCTTTAAAATTTGATATATCAAATCTTGTTATTTTATCAATAGCCGTTTCGCCGCTTAAAACTTTTTGCCATGTTTCAGCGATATTTTTACCTGCGGCTGTGAGCATACCCATTCCGGTTATAACAACTCTGTTGCTCATAAACTCATACCTCCGTCAACTGACAGCACATGCCCCGTTATATACGACGCTTTTTCGCTGATTAAAAAACTTACGGCGTTCGCTACGTCCTGCGGAGTGCCGGGAGTTCTCAGAGCTATTCGCGATTTTATTTCTTCTGCGGCGTTTTCTTTGAGCGTCTCAGTCATTCCCGCAGAGATAAACCCCGGAGCTACTGCGTTTACAGTTATACCCCTGCTGCCGACTTCTTTTGCGAGCGACTTCGTGAATCCTATAATGCCGGCTTTGCTCGCCGAATAATTTACTTGTCCGGCGTTGCCGTAAATCCCCGCAATCGACGACATATTTACAATCCTGCCCTCTCTTGCTTTAATCATGTGAGAAACGACGTGCTTTGACATATTAAACATACTCTTTAAATTTACTTCTATAACTTTATCAAACTGTTCCTCAGACATGCGGAGCAAAAGAGCGTCGCGCAGAATTCCCGCGTTGTTTATCAGCGCGTATATCGCGCCGAATTTCTCGATTGCTTGTTTTACAGTTTCTTCGCACGACGAATAAGACGACACGTCGCCCTGAATAAATAATACGTCCGCGCCTTTGTCTTTACAGTTATTTATAACTGCTTCGGCTTTGTCTTGTGAAACAATGTCTATGATTATTATATTATATCCGTCGCCTGCAAGAGTCTCGGCTATATACGGACCGATTGCCCCCGTTGCTCCGGTGATTAAAACTGATTTTCTTTCGCTCATTTTATTCCCCTTTTTTTTATTATGTTTCCAACTCTATAATTTTTTCACAATATTCGAGCAAATCTGTTATATCTTTAGAAATTACCTGCCATAAAATTTTAAGTATCATACTTTTATAATCGTGAGCAGCTATATTACGCATATTTTTTATTTTGCGCCACGAAACGCCATTATATCTTTCTTTAAAATCTTCGGTCATACGGGTCGATAATTCGCCTATCTGTAAAATACACATAGCAACGTCGTTTTGATAATGTTTATTCTTGGAAAGTTCTTTGTAAGAATTTCCGAAAATTTCCCGCGCTTCCTGTATCTCGTCGCAATATCCGACTATTTCTTTAATAATATTTATATTTCTTTCAAGCTCGTTCATACAATAATATTTCCTCCGCCAGAATATGCGAATTTATTGTCGTTTTATATCTTGCGCGGGGGTTTTCTGTTAATTCGCCAATCACCAAATCAATTTTATTTGCTAACTTTTCTTCTAAATCCGCATAAAATCCGCCGATTTCAAAACCGAATATATCTCCTTGATAAACATGTAAATCTATATCACTGCCGTCTTTTTCTTCGCCTCTCGCATAAGAACCGAAAAGATAAACCCGCTCCGCTCCGTACTGCTGCGCGACTTCGCTCACAATTTCTTTTATTTCGCTTATAGTTTTAGTTTTCATTGCCGTTTTTTCTCCCCTCTCTTACCACCTAATCAATACCGCGCCGTACACAAGCCCCGAACCGAATCCTGACAATGCAATCAAATCGCCTTTGCTTAATTTACCCGCCATATTCAGTTCATGTAATAATATCGGCACGGTGCAGCTTGACATGTTGCCGTATTTATCTATGTTTATCGGCACTTTCTCAGGGTCGAGATTATATTTTTCGATTACATGGTCTATTATTCTCTTGTTTGCCTGATGCAATATTATATATTTTAAATCAGAAATATTCTTATCCGCTCTTTTTAAAACTTCGTCAAGCGATTTCGGAACGGCTTTTGACACGAACTGCAAAACTTCACGCCCGTTCTGCCAAAGATAGCTTTGTTTTTTAACTGTGTTGCCCTTGAATTTTTTTGTGTCTTTATCAAAAATTTCGTTGGGTTCATATAACTGCGAATAAATAAACAAAGGCTTTTGTCCTTCGCACTCCCCGACGATATAACTTGAGAGTATTCCGGAAGGTTCGTCACACGCCGAAACGACTGCCGCGCCCGCGCCGTCGCCGAATAAAATACAGTTGTTCCTGTCGAGATAATCAGTCTCGCGGCTCATTAAATCGCCCGAAGCGACTAATATATTTTTTGCCTTGCCGGATTTTATATACGCGTCGGCAATATCGAGCGCGTAAACAAATCCCGCGCACGCCGCGGATATATCAAACGAAGCGGCGTTATCTGCGTTTATATAATTCTGCACAAGGCACGCTGCGGACGGGTAATTATAATCCTGCGTGACTGTGCTTACTATTAACATATCTATCTGAGTCGGAGAAAGTCCGGAGTTTTTAAGAGCGCATTTGCACGCTTCGCCGAGCATCTCATAATTATATTTTTCCTGTTCTATGCGGCGTTCTTTTATTCCCGTTCTCGAAACAATCCATTCGTCGCTTGTATCTATTATTTGATTAAACATGCCGTTGTCCAAAATAAAATCGGGCAGATACGCTCCGGTTCCGATTATGACTGAATTTATATTTTTGATTCCGTTCACTTCCTGTTAAATTAGTTAATATATAATATTATAGGCGGAATATATTAGCAAAGATTGAATAAAAAGTAAAACGAGGTATTTAAATTATGGACAAACAAGCGTTTTTATTCACGGGTCAGGGCGCGCAGTTCGCGGGAATGGGTAAAGATTTATATGATAAGTATAATACTTTTAAAAATATATTCGACGAAGCGGGCGAACATTTAAAAATAAATTTAACTGACGTATGTTCAGATAATCTTGAACTCGCGAAAACGCACAACGCGCAAGCGGCGATTTTCGCAATGTCCTACGGTATATTTAAACTTTTAGAAGAGCATGATATAACGCCGGACTGCGCGGCGGGATTTTCACTGGGCGAAATAACGTCGCTTGCAGCTTCCGGAATCCTGAATTTTAAAGATACGCTTGATTTAATAAGGCTACGCGGCGAAGTAATGCAGGACGCTTGCGAAACTTTTCCGGGATTAATGTACAGCGTAATCGGCGCGGACGATAAACTTGTCGAAGAAGTCTGCGAAAGTATATTATTAAAAACAAAAAACTATGTGATACCTGCGAATTATAATTGTCCGGGACAAGTTGTAATCAGCGGCGACGCCGAAGCGGTTGAAGAAGCCGTCAAAATATTCGCCGATAAAAAAATACGCACGGTTAAGTTAAACGTTGCGGGAGCGTTTCACAGCGAACTAATGAAATGCAATTCGCATAAGCAATTTCAATTCAAAGAATTTCTCGGGACTTTAAATTACAATTTGCCTAAGTTTGATTTATATTCAAACTTAATCGGGGAAAAATTTGTTTTCCGCAACGAACATAGTTCGTTGAATAATATAAAATCATTCATGATTGATTATATCCCGAAACAAATGTCAAATCCGGTCAGATTCCGCACGGAACTCGAAAATATGTCATATAACGGGTGCGGTTTATTTATAGAAATAGGCGCGGGAAAAGTGTTGTCGGGGTTTGTGAAACGAACGTGCGAAAACGCGAAATTCGTGAATGTGCAGGACGTTGAAACTTTTGAAACGGCTATTAAATCACTGCTATAAAAATAAGACAAGGAGTTTGATTCCTCCTTGTCTTAATAAAGTTTTTGTGTAGATAATATTAATAATCAAGCAGTTGCATAAGTTTTAACGGCACACGGCAAAATGCTTATTTTGTCGGTGACAAATTCAAGATTTTCGCGTAATAATATCCGGGATTTAACTCTTTTAATTGACCGTTTTCATATATCGGTTCGGTTGCCGGACACATGGCATATCCCATTGCGTACCACATATACAACGCTTCCGGCGATTCGTAACTGCTCCATGCTCTGATTTGTCGATACCCGCCGTCACGCACCCAATCTTCCAGCATAGTAATCAGTTTCCGCCCGATACCCTGTCTGCGGAATGATTCTTCAACCTCAATGCTGTTAATAAAAGCATCGCCGTATTGTTCCAATGGCGGTGTCCATTGAGCGGGAGAAACTGCGGCAAATCCTACGACTTGCTCATTATACATGGCAGCGACCCGATAACAACCGTCCCGTTTGGGCAACATATCGTATTTCATTATTCCGTCGCCGAACCACGCGATGATTTTTTCTTCTATTTCGTCATCAATTTTTTTGTAAATAATCGTTTGCATATTTCCTCCTAATTTTTGGAGGGCTAAAGTATAGTCACCCTCCTGTTTGTTTTCTTAGCAACTATAATTGTATATTTCATATTTTATCACCCTTTCATATCAAATTTATTACATCGCAGGTTTTCCTGCGTTATAACCGAAAATATAAATTATCTGCACCCTGCGACATTATCAAAAATACCGCAGATAATATATTTACTCTGCGCTTATTATATAACAACATCAAAATAAATACAATTTTATTTTGTAAACTTTTATTTTAAAAACCAAAAAATGTTTCACGTGAAACAATCGGATTAAAAAATGAGAATGAGAAAAAAGAAACACGCCGACGAAAGAATTACGGCGTGCGCGGATTATATGCGCTGGACTGATATGTTTTACGGGTCGCCCGTGCATTTGGAAATCGGGTGCGGCAAAGGGGATTTTGTCTGCGGAATGGCGGCGAAGTTTCCCGACGTTAATTTTATAGCCGTCGAAAGAATTACTGCCGTTGCCGTCTGCGCGGTGGAGAAAGCGAAAGGTTTGGGTTTGCCGAACGTGCGCTTTATTATCGCGGACGCGAAAAAACTCGCGGATTTTTTTGAACCCGCGAAAATTTCTTGTATCTATTTGAATTTTTCAGACCCGTGGCACAAACGTTATCAGCACAATAAAAGATTGACGCACTCGGATTTTCTGGCTCTTTACAAAAAGTTTCTCACGCGTGACGCGAAGATTATATTAAAAACCGACAACAAAGATTTGTTTGATTTTTCTGTCAAATCATTGCCGCCGAACGGTTTTGAAATCAAACGCCAAACTTATGATTTATATAACAGCGAATTTTTGGACGGCAACGAAACATTTCGACAAAATGTACAGACAGAATACGAAAAGAAATTCGTCGGACAGGGTATGCTTATTTGTTATCTTGAGGCGGTTTTGCTGTAAGTTTTATAAGATTATTTTGCGTTGATAAATTCTCCATGTTTGTGAGTATTAATACGTTTGTTATATTATATTCGTTTATAAAATCATAGATATTATCGTTGAAAAATCGTGTGTCTATTATTTCTATATTATAATGCAACGCCAAGAACGGCGCGATACTTTGACCGAATGAATCAGCGATTAATAAAAGCCGCTTTTCTGGATGGGAAGATACATGATGTCCTCTATAGATTGATATACGAGAAGTTATCCCGCCCAGAAACGACGAGTATTTGTCCTTTGTGTTTAATTTTTCGCGGTCGTAAAGTCCGGATATTTCTTGATTTTCTATTCTTCTTATAAAATACCCGTCATCGTATGAAGTCCTGTAATATTCTATTTTATCAGGCTCAATCCATTTCGCTCCCGCTTTCGACCATGTCGTCCCGTAGAAATCTTCGCTCGCGGTTTCGATTGCGAAATCTTCTTTTGGCATAGTTCCATATAACATCTTCTCGCCGAGCGCGGCATACGCATAATACGCGCCGAGCGTCGTCCAGTGATGGTCTGTTTTATAATATATATATTCGTCGTTATGCGAACGCAGGACTTCGAGCAAATCAAAATATATTTCCTGATTTATATATTTGTTAAGCTCGTCGAAATATTTTTCGTGCCTGTCAACGGGAAAAAACGCGGGGAGTTTGGTTGTCATCACGTCGATTTTTCTCGGTGTTATCGCGACCGTGAAGTTTATATCGGGGTATAAATCTTTTATATTCTCCGCGAACCCGTTTATATATCCGGCGTTGTTTTTTATGTTCCGCATATTTTCTTCAAACGTTAAATCCCCGCCGAGTTCGTCTGATGATTTCTCGGCGATTGATTTCTCTGAGTATTTATCAAAACGCTGAATTAACCAGCCGTCTTTTGCGATTACCGCGCCTTTGTTTTCGTTTATCAGAAAGGCGTAAGAAAATAACGTCTTTGCGCCGACTAACTTATTCCTGAACGGAAACTGGTCAGAATAATATTTACCCATGCTGTTCGTGAATTTCCCAGCGACAAGATTATTAAGCGAAAACTTAGGCATTTGCTGCAGCGAACGGTTTTCGTCCTCTGAGAATTTTTTGTCCGGAGTTACCCAAAATAAAACTGCGGGGATAAATATTAAGCATAAAAATATTATAATAGTGAAAATATCCGTGCGTCGGTTTAATTTTTTGTCCATGTTAAATCCCCTTTCAAAATCTAAAATACAAGAACGGGTTAAAACTCGAATCGACTAAAAACGCCGCGCATATCAAAAACAATGCCGCCGATACAACAGGCGTTGCGATTCTGATTGCGGAGTTATCGAAATATTTATAGAATATTTTTTTGGGCAACGGAGTCGAGCCTATTACCGCGAGTATAAAAAACGGCAGGAAGTGAATCAAATCGTAAACCGCGCCCGTATCTATAAATCCTTTGATATTTGATACTCCAAACATTTTGCCTAAATGCGTAACGCCCTTGCCCATGTCCTCAAACGTGAACAGCAGCCAGCCGAAAATTATTAATATCACAGAATATATACGGCTGACAAATGCGGGAGCTTTTTTTAATAAATCAAGAATAAACGCTTTTTCGAGCATTAATATAATCCCGAAATATACGCCCCACAAAATATAGTTCCACGACGCGCCGTGCCAGAATCCCGTCAAAAGCCACACGATTGCTATATTCCTGTATTGCTTTAACAGTCCCTTTCTGTTGCCGCCCAACGGGATATAAACATACTCGCGAAACCATGTGCTTAACGATATATGCCACCTGCGCCAGAATTCCGTGATTGATTTTGATATGTACGGATAGTTAAAATTCTCGAGAAACTTAAACCCGAACATTTTGCCTAACCCGATTGCCATGTCTGAATATCCTGAAAAGTCAAAATATATCTGGAAGCTGAACGCGATTATTCCGAGCCATGCCCCGACTACTGTTATATCGCCGTCGGGCAAAGCTTTTATATACGTCCAGATTGCGCCCGCCGTATTCGCGAACAAAACTTTTTTGCACAGCCCGCATATAAAAGTCCGCACGCCGTTCGCGAACATTCCGACGCTCTCTTTGCGTTTTCTGATTTGCTCGTCTATATCTTTATATCTTACTATTGGTCCTGCGATTAACTGCGGGAACAATGCGACGTACATGCCGAACGACGTTATATTCTTCTGAACTTTTGCAGTTCCCATATATATATCGAGCGTGTACGACATAGTCTGAAAAGTATAAAACGATATGCCTATCGGCAGAGATAATCCGAGGGGTTCAAGATTTGACAGGAACGGGATTAGCTTTAGATTATTTATAAAAAAATCGGCGTATTTGAAAAAACCCAGAACGCACAGATTTAAAACAACCGAAGCCATGACAAATTTCTTCGCGGCCCGAATATTATTTTTTTCTTTGCATACGGAAACGCACCAGCCGAATATATACTCTGTGACTACCGAAAAAATCATGAGAAGAATATAAACCGGTTCGCCCCAGCCGTAAAATAGCAGGGATAATAACAGCAATACAAGATTTCTGAATTTTAACGGCGTGATAAAATATAAAATTACTGCGGCCGCGAAATATAAAAACAGAAATTCTAAACTTGAAAAAACCATATAAAAATTTTTTTACCTATACTAATTACAAAACACCCGCAGTGACGGGTGTTTCGTATTTTATATTTTTACCCTGCCAGATATGCGTTTATTTTTTCTATAAGCCCGTCGGCGTCCGCGCCGTGGACTTCGCATGCCTGTTCGAGAGTTTCGCCTCTTGCGGACGGACAGCCTAAGCAGTGCATTCCCATTTCCAATAAATATTTCGCGATTCCTGTGTCTACCTCAAGTATATCCCCTATTAACATGTCTTTTGTAATTGTTGTTGCAGCAGCAGCCATTTTATAATCTCCTTTTATTAATTTATTTTAAATTTATAATTTTTTTGAAATTATATAATTATTATACCATATAATATATAAAAATTCAACTGAAATAAAAAATTTTTAATTTACGCAATAATTTTATATTCTAAAATTAAAAAGCGGGCGGATATGGAATCCGCCCCTGCGTTTTTTATTTTTAAAATTTAATTAGTGTCTTCTGTTTGCGCTGTCGTTGTCAGACGTTCTGCTGGGACGGCGCATTAACGCGTAGATTGCAAGCGCGAGAAGCGCGACTATTGCAGATAATAAAATTATAAATGTTATTGTCGAGTTTCTTGCGTCGGCTGCCGTATCCCTGTAACGGGTTGTTCTTGCCATGCCTGTGCCTGTTCTCGATGTTCCGAAAGTATTATTTCTTGCAGTGTTTCTTGTTGTTCCCGACATGTTGTTGCCTGCGGTTCTCGCCGCAGCGTTAGTTCTCGGAGTTCCGAATACCGGAGTTTTAACCGACGTCGAGTTGCTTGTCGTATTGGCATTGCTATTGATGTTGCTTCTTCTTATATTAGAATCAGCGGGTGAAACTGTGCCGGAAGTTCTTGCTCTGTAGTTGTTGTTTCCTGCAAAATTATTTGTTCCGCTGTTATATCCGTAGTTTCCTCTGTGCATAGAATCATAATTGTTTCTGCCCATAGTACTGTTTCTGTTCATAGAGCTGTTATATCCGTAATTATTTCTGTAGCTGTTGTTTCTGCTCATTGCGCTGTTTCTGTTCATAGAGTTATAGCCGTCGTTTCTGTAGTTACGGTGAGCTGCGGTATTGTTTCTGGTTGTTGTGTTGTGTCTTGCAGTTCCGGTAGTTGCATGAGTTCTTGTTGCTTTAGTTGCAGTCGTGTTTTTGTGAGCTGCGCTTCTGGTTGCTGCGGGAGCGGTATGCTTAGTTACTGCCGGGGTGTGTTTTACAGTTTTAGCTGCTGCAGCTGTGTTCTTAGTAGCATGAGTAGCTGCCGGAGCCGCCGATTTTGCTCTTGTTACGTTTGTTACGTGATTTTTCTGAGCTGCGGTTTTTGCTGCGACTGCCGTATTTTTATGAGCGGCCATTGCATTTTTTGCCGCAGTGTGAGCGGGGGTTGCTTTAGTTGTTCTGGCAGCCGTTTTGTTTACTGCGGGAGCGGTCTGTTTTACTGCCGCCGAACGCGCTGTGTGGATTGAATGGGTTTTCGCGGTTCCAGTCGTAGCCGTAGCTTTAGTTCCAGTTCCGGTTGCTGCCCTTGCGGTTGTTCCTAAAGTTCCTGTTGTAGCTTTCGTTCCTGCCGTAGCGTTAGTTGTTGCTCTTGCCGGTGCGGCATATCTGCTTCCGGCTGTTCCGGTCGCGCTGTTTGCCGAAGTTGCTCCGCCGTAAGTTCTGTACGGGAGGGTTGTGAAACGTCCGTAATTATTAGACATAGCCATGTTGTTTTCGCTGCTTGTTCTTCCGTTGCCCATTGTTCCTATGCCCAAGCTGCCGCCTCTGTATCCCATGCCCGCGCTGCTATTAGTAGAGTTAATTCCAGTTGTATTGTTTCTCGACGCAGCGTTAACGTTGTCTGTTCCGGTCATGCCTAAGCCGTTGTTGCTCATTGCGCGTCTGTAATTATTATTAGCGTTAGCCGTGCTGTTCATTGCGTTGTTAGCATTATAGCCTCGGTAAGCCGTGCCCTGATATCCTTGATACGAGCGGTTTGCGTTTGCGCGGTAGCCTGTGTTTACCGCTGTGCCTGAACCGCCGGTTGTGTTGTTATTGCTGTAATTCGAAACCATGCCCGAATATCCGGTATTGCCAGACCTGTAGTAGCCTGCGCCTGTGTTTGCGCCCGCGTTTCGGCTTCTGCTTATGCTGTCGGGATTGCCTCCCATAGTATAGCCTTTGCTGAACCCTCTGTCATAACCTGCGGTAAATCCCGAAGCGAAATAATCAGAACGTTCGATTTGGCCGTTGTTATCTACGTCCATGAGCGCGCTGCCTGAAGTAAGATTTCTTGCGGAAGATGCGCCTGTTACGCCTATGCCCGCGTTATCTGTAGTTCCGGTTGTGCCTCTTGCGGTTCTTGCGGTTCTGGTTGTTGTTCCGGCCGTGCCGGCAGTATTAGCCGTCGTACCTGTTACGCCTGCTGTTCCGGTTATTCCGGTTGTGCCTGTAGTGCCTGTTGTATCTGTAGTGCCTGTAGTTGTTCTGTTAGCGCCTGTATTATTTCTGCTTATTCTGTAATCTCTGGTCGTAGTATTGTTTACCAAGCCGGAGCGTGTTCTCAGCGAGGGAGTGCCGTCAACCGGAATCGACGCCGCGCTTGCCGGGATTGAAAGAATAAGAGAAAGAACTGTCATGCATGCTATGATTGCCAAAATAAACATAGAAACTTTTGATTTTTCGTTTATTTTATTTTTCATTTTTATTTCTCCTTGTTTTTATTTTTCTTTTATTTTTTCTGCTTATATTTTAAACTTCCCGTTATAATTTCCGCTTTAAAAATTATATGCGGATTTCTCCGTTGCTTACGGAAGATAAAATTATAACTGAAATTATTATCTCCGTAATAATTACTTCATAAACGAAGAATATAATGTAATTTAAGCGAAGATTTTGAATTTTGATTTTTAGTTGCGCGGGATAAACGGCGTTAATCCGTAAAATCACGCAGAAAGATTTTAAAGATTTAAAAGTATATGGACGCCGATACAAAAATGAACAGAAATAATAAAACAAAAAATTTTAAAAAGAACGACGGCGGGTTTATATGCGCGAACTGCGGGAGAGAAGTCGGACCTCTGAAATACACTTCGAGAAATCACTGCCCGTTTTGCCTTTTCTCGCTTCACGCCGATATAATGCCGGGCGACAGGGCGAATACGTGCGGCGGGATTCTCGAACCCGTCTTGTCCGAGCCGAGCTCCGACTTAAAAAAAGGCTATGTTATTATATTCAAGTGCGTGAAGTGCGGGGAAAAAATCCGGAACAGGGCCGCGAGCGACGATAATCAAAAATTGCTGATAAATTTTACGAACCCCGAATATTTTAAAAGAAAGCAGGTATTAAAATGAAAAAAACGCGAAAAATATTATTATATGCAATTACTCTTATTTTACTGTTGTCTGCCGTTACGGCAGTTATGACGGCGTGTTCTTCAAGCGACAAGGCTAATCAGGATATAAACCCGATTGTAGTTCTTAGGGCTGTTATAGATAAGCTTGAATTAAATCCCGACGACATAGGCTTGCAGTATTACAGCGAGGGGGACGAAGAACATAGTTTAACCGATATTGACATTATGATAATGTTCCCTCCGGTTTTCGACGAAACAGGGAACAGCACAGTCGTCCATTCGCTGGATTTGTTTTTGCATTACGCTATTGTACGCTATGAAAAAGCTATGCCGGAAATTTTTGAAATCGGGATATTCAAAATCGACCGCTTCAGTCCTTTAAACGACGTGCCTTTTAAAAACAACATGAGAAAAGTCGAAAATATGTGCAAAGAACGTCTGGTTAAAGTAAAAGGCGAAATATTTGAATACAACAAAGAAAAAGCGTATTACGCGGATAATTCAACAGTCGAGGTTTTCGACAATTATGTTTATTATATAATAGCCGAAAATTCCGAAGCCGCATACGAAACAGTAAAATATGAGCTGACGCATAAAAAATAAATATATAAATTATTAAGGATAGAAATTTATAATGCGGAAAAATAAAATATTTTATATCATGATTATATTATCAGCTTTGGCGTTTTGTTATTCATGCGAAAAAAAAGAGCCGGCGGCTCAGCCTGAACCCAGTGAAATCATGAGTAAAATCACGGAGAAATTCCCCGGGAATCAAGTAAAATATGACAGCGGCGAAAAGTCAGGAAAACTGTCGGAATCACACGCAAACGATATGTATTCGGAAGATAAAAGCAAACCTGTCGATTTATCGAAAATCGAAAAGTATTCTATAATAAAATCCGACGGGAAATCCGCAGCGGAAATCGGGATATTTAAGCTTTATGATAAAACAAACGCCGAGTACGTGAAAAAAATGGCGCAGGCAAGAATCACGAAAATGCAGGGTGTTGACGCAGGCATAGAAATGTCGGATATATTTAACGACGCTGAAATACGCAGTTACGGGAATTACGTTTATTACGTTTCACACCCGCAGAAAGATAAAGTTTTTAAAATAATAGAAGATACTCTGAGAGGTGCGTAAATTATTAAGATAGACGAACGGTTAAGGGAGATTGCGAGTTTGATTCGCGGAGATATAATCGCGGATATAGGAAGCGACCACGCTTATCTCCCTATCTGGCTTTACTTTAACAAAAAAATAAAAAAAGCATACGCTGTTGATATAAGCGAAAAATGCTTTAACAGAATAAAAGCTAATCTTGAAAAATATAATATACCGGAAGATATTATAATCCCCGTGCTGTCCGGCGGGCTTGATTATTTTGAGCGCAATAACAATTTTTCGGAACTGACGGATATAATAATCGCGGGAATGGGCGGCGAAACTATCGCCGATATAATCAAGCCGGTACAAAATATAAATTATATTATCCAGCCTAACAGCAAGATTATATTTCTGAAAAAGTTTTTACATAAGAATAATTTTGAAATCATACGGGAAACAGCCGTCGAAAGCAGGAAAAGATTTTATACCGTAATAAACGCGGGATTTAAGGGTTAATATAATTATTTATGATAGATTATAATTTGTTCAGCGAAAAGTTCGGGTTTTATTTTAAAGAATACGGCGCGGCTTTTGATAAAAAAATCTTAAAGGATTTTTATATATTCACGGATTATCTTCTTGAAGAAAACGCGAAATATAATCTCACGTCTATTACAAACATTGACGAAATAATTATCAAGCACTACATAGATTCGATTATTATTTTAAAATATTTTGAACTGCCCGAAAACTCAGAAGTGATAGATATAGGCACAGGCGCGGGATTCCCCGCACTGCCGTTATATATAATGCGGCGGGATTTAAAAATAACTTTTCTGGACGGTTCGAACAAAAAAATAAATTTTATAAGAAACGTTTTGGATTTAATCGGCGGCGGCGGATTTAATTTAGTCTGCGGGCGGGCTGAAGACTTAAAAGTCAGGGACGTTTATGATTTCGCGGTTTCGCGGGCCGTCGCGAAGCTTAATATTTTATGCGAGCTTGCCGCGCCTTTGATTCGACCGGGGGGATTTTTTATAGCGTATAAAGGCAGGAACGCGCGCGAAGAAATAACAGAGGCGCGGCACGCGGCTAACGTTCTGGGTTTAGAAATTGCAAATACTGTTGATTTTAGTCTAAACACAGAAGACGACAAACGAACTCTTATCAGGCTCAAAAAATTAAAGCGCACGCCGGAAAAATATCCGAGAAATTTTTCCGGTATAACGAAAAATCCCCTGTAAATCCCGAACTAAGTTCGGGGGATTTTTTTATTCGACAATATTATGCGTGAAAATGTGATAGGATTATGAGTGAAAAAAAGAACAAGGACATCCAAAACGAATAAAGTTCGTTTCAAACGCCCGCTTGTTCTGTGTTTACGCTGACCAGACGTAAACAAATTTTTCTGGAAAGGTACATAAAATTATAAAGACAACATGTGCATATATATTCTAACATTATTTTTTCAATTTGTCAAGAAGATTTTAAATTAAAAATCGGCATACTTTTTGTAAATTCCAATG
>Ga0082212_10003034_pt1 | contig 24011 bp, 19 predicted proteins | sample TergutNt197P3_FD_71548 | JGI IMG/M metagenome (GOLD analysis project Ga0082212, IMG submission 71548) | Neocapritermes taracua P3 segment gut microbial communities from Petit-Saut dam, French Guiana - Nt197 P3 | ecosystem: Host-associated > Arthropoda: Insects > Digestive system > Gut ... | reverse complement strand
ATATATTTTCCGTTTTGATTATGGGTGCGATTGACTTTGGCGTGACACGATTGCTTATAACCGTAACTCCGTTTTTTGCAATGCATTGGAGCGGTGCGAAATTCCTCGCGTCGATCATTGGGTTTATAGGCAATTTCGTGTTACGGAAGATGCTTGTATTTCCGGAGAAGAAAAAAAAATAGACATACTTCTTTAAAAAACAAGGGATATTAAAATATCCCTTGTAGCATCAATATGCGATTTTCACTTTCAACATTATTTTGGCATTGCTATTTCTGTCTCGTTTCCACTATAAAGCCGGAAGCCCCGAAATTTATAAAACAGCAAAATGGATTTTTCAGCAGTCTCAATAAAAGATCTAAGGGAGTTTTTGAGAAATATGATATTAGGTAAGTATTTAGAAAAATACTGGAAGAAAATTTTTATATATGCCTCAATTGGAATAATTGCAATGAGTATTCTTATCAGAATAATCATGTATATAAAATGCCGGTCATTATGGGCTGATGAAGCGGCATTTGCGGAAAGTATCGTTTCTCGAAACTGGCTTGAACTGCTTACGCCGCCGTTGAGCAATATGCAATCCGCTCCTGTTTTATATGTGATTGCGGTAAAAGCAATATGTTCTATATTTGGTTACTCGGAATTCTCTTTAAGAATACTCTCATTGTTTTCATTCGTTAGCCTTTTAATTTGTGAAACGATATTTCTGAAAAAGGCGTTTAATTTCAATAATTACCGAATCGCTTTTGTTGTAGTAATGACCGCGTTATTGCCGAGTTATATTTGGTATTCCAATGAATTAAAACCATATATGGGTGACGCGTTTTTTGTCGTTTTGACAATTTTACTATATTATTTTTATATACAAGATAAAATAAAATTACCAACATTAACCGCCTTGTGCATTCTAATTTTAGGATTTTCATCTCCGTCAATATTTTTTATTGCCGGAATATTATTTTTTGAATTTCTTTCCGCTATCGTTAATAAAAACAAGAAACAAATTTTTTCTATTGCTGTATCGGGAATAGTAATTCTTGCGGCATTTGGCCTGTATTATTACTGGTGGATGTCGCCCGTATCGAAGGGAATGAAAGCATGGTGGTGGGGCTTGGATACGCCTGGAATTATCAAAATACTACGCATATTTAATGTTAAGGGCAATTCTGATTCCACGTTCGTCTGGTTTTTTGTACCGTTTGCGTTATTAGGGATTTTTTCCTTATGCAAATTGAAAAACAAAATTGCTTATTCGGTCGCATTATCTTTGTTTTTTACATTTCTGGCTTCGTCAATCGGCTATTGGCCCCTGACCGGACGTTTGTGGTTGTTTTTGCCCGCAATTGTTTTAATTTTTACTCCGATTGGAATTGGCTTTATTCACGATAAAGTCAATTCGAAAAAAATTGCGAATATAATAGAATTTTGTATTTTTTCAACAATAACTATTTTTTTAGCAATAAATTCTGTAAGATATGCCGGCAATAAAACATATTATCCCACTCAAGAAATCAATCCATTGATTTATTATGTTCAAAAAAACATTAAAGAAGATGAAAAATTATATGTTTTCCCATTTGCTATCTGTGCGTTTAATTATAAAAATGGTTATAATTCAGCAAAAATCGGAAATGTTGCGAAAGATAATATAATATATGGGGAAAACGTGAATGAATGGAATGAGAGCATTTTAGGAAATGAACTGCAATCAATTCTTGAAAACAAGAAAACGTATTTGATTTTTTCTCATTATACGGTTGAAAATATTAAAATTGGCAATGGCCTGTCTGTCTTACGAAATTACGGGACTCTTACTAAAATAATGGATGTATATAATACTCCGCTTTATTATTTTGAGAGATCAGAATAACATAATAAAATAATGGACTTTCAGGCGGGGAATGTTTTTTTTGTATTTTGTAAGATTTTTCATTTTAATTATCTAATAGAATTTGGGGGACACAGTATATAATGCTCAACTTTTACCTGCCTGATTTTTTTTATCTTTTCAGATTAAATTTTTACACTATTCATTACATGAAGAATAATCCGAAATATTTTCACGACAATATCACAGTCAAGGCCGTATACGGCGCTTTCCCCCATCGATATGGAACGGCGGCAGAACGATGTCTTTTGACTTTGTGGTATGAAATTGTATTTCCGGAGAAGAAGAAAAAATGACCGCGCTCAAAGAAAAAAAGATCGAAAGAACGCTTAAAATCGTGTCAATTTTCGGGATAGCCTGTTGCTGCGTATTATTGCTTCCGCAAATGCGGAGTTTTATTGTTGAAATTGGAGAAAAAATTATCGGGAAAAGTTTAATTCATGACATATACATGACAAAACTAATGTGGTATTCGTTATTCGCAATTTTCTTTTTCGGCGCTATTTTAGTATCCTCAATAAAAAATGTACAGGCTTTCACAGAGAAATACAGGAAGAAAATTTTTACAATTGCCTCAATCATAATCGTTGCAATGAGCGTTATTGTCATAATAGTTATGTATATAAAGGGCCGTTCATTGTGGTCTGATGAGGCATTCTTCGCGGAAAGTTTCGTTACCCGAAATTGGTTAGAACTGCTTACGCCACCGTTAGACCATCAACAATCCGCTCCTGTTTTGTATGTGATTGCGGTAAAAGCAATATGTTCTATATTCGGTTACTCAGAAGCCTCTTTAAGAATAGTTTCATTTTTTTCATTCATCGGCCTTTTAATTTGTGAAACGATATTCCTGAAAAAGGTTTTTAACTTTGACAATTTTAAAACCGCTTTTGTCGTGGCCATGACCGCGCTGCTACCGACTTATATTTGGTATTCCTGTGAATTTAAACCCTATATGGGCGACGCGCTTTTTGCCGTTTTGACGATTTTGTTATATTATTTTTATATACAGGGTAAAATAAAATTACCGGTATTGACCGTTTTGTACATTCTAATGTTGGGATTTTCATCTCCATCAATATTTTTTATTGCCGGAACATTATTCTTTGAATTTCTTTCCGCTATCGTTAATAAAAACAAGAAACAAATTTTTTCTACTGTTATATCGGGAATAGTAATTCTTGCGGTATTCGGCCTGTATTATTATTGGTGGATGCTGCCGGTATCGCATGGAATGAAAGTATATTGGGTTAAGGCTAAACCTAATATGTTGAAAATACTGACTATATTTAACACAAAGGGTAATTCCAACTCCTGGTTTCTTTGGTTTTTTGTGCCGTTTGCGGTATTAGGGATTTTTTCCTTGTGTAAATTGAAAAATAAAATTGCCTGTTCGGTCGTGTTATCTTTATTTTTTGCATTTTTGGCTTCGTCAATAGGCTATTGGCCTATGACCGGACGTTTATGGTTGTTTTTACCCGCAATTGTTTTACTTTTTATTCCAATTGGGGTTGATTTTATTCACGATAAAATCAAATGTAAAAGGATTACAGGTACAGTAGAATTTTGTATTTTTTCGGTAATACTTATTTTTTTGTCGGTAAACTGTCTGGAATATACCAGCGATAAAATGTATTATTCCACTCAGGAAATTAATCCCTTAATCGATTATGTTCAAAAAAACATTAAAGAAGATGAAAAACTATATCTTTACCAAGCAGCGAGGCCTGTATTTGATTATAAAAATGGTTATAATACAACAAAAATCGGAAATGTTAAAGAAGACAACATAATTTATGGAGAAAACAGAAGTGAATGGAAAGAAAACGTTTTAGGAAATGAATTGCAATTAATTCTTGAAAACAAAAAAATGTATTTGATTTTTTATCATTATAAAGCTGTCGCAAGAGGAATTGACAGCGGGGTGGCAGTTTTGCGAAATCACGGAATTCTTACGGAAATAATGAATGTCCATGATACTCTGCTTTATTATTTTGAGAGAGCAGAATAACATAATAAAATAATGGACTTTCAGACGGGGAATGTTTCTTTTGTATTCGTAAGACTTTTTATATTTATTCTATAATAGAATTTGGGGGACGCAGTATATAATGCTCAACTTTTACCTGCCTGATTTTTTTTATCTTTTCAGATTGAATTTTTACACTATTCATTACATGAAAAATAATCCGAAATATTTTCACGACAATATCACAGTCAAGGCCGTATACGGCGCTTTCCCCCCATCGATATGGAACGGCGGCAGAACGATGTCTTTTGACTTTGTGGAAAGAAGCAGCATTGCAGCTACTATCAAAAACTTTAACGATATAGGGGTCGCATTAAGGTACACCTTTACGAACGCGTGGCTCAAAGAAGAAGATGTCTATGATTCTTACTGCAACGAATGTATGAAACTTGCCGATAACGGCATGAACGAGGTGCTCGTCAATTCGCCGGTTCTTGAAAACTATATCAGAGAGAAATATCCGCGTTACAAAATAATATCCTCTACGACAAAGGGTATCAAAAGCATTGACGGGCTAAACAAGGAACTTGAAAAATATCCGATAGTGGTTGCCGATTATACGCTTAACAATAAAAAAGAATTATTCGATATTCCGGACAGAGACAGGTGTGAAATACTTCTTAATACAAATTGTGCCGATAATTGCCAGCATAGGCAGAAACATTATCAATTTCTCGCCAAGCTGCAAAAACAGGAAGAGACTGAGCCTTTCCATTGTCCGTACGAACGCGACCATGTCCTCACCCTCAATATGTATGACATGATGCGGCTCAATAAATCTTTTGTCACCGCAGATGACCTGTACGGCAAATACGTTCCGGCCGGTTTCAAAGAATTTAAAATAGAAGGACGCAAGCTGAATCAATATGAGGTCATCGAATACTACATTTATTATTTGGTAAAACCCGAATATAAGGACAAGGTGCGGGTTGATTTGATGTTCGCTATAAGCAAATAGCCCATCAATTACCGATCAGGAGAACAGCAGATGAAGATAGTGCCGGTAATAATGGCAGGCGGCGCGGGAACAAGGCTTTGGCCGCTCAGCCGTGACGAAAAACCGAAACAGTTTCATAACCTTTCCGGCCAAGGTACGCTGCTTGAAGAAACTATAAAGCGGCTTTTACCGTTGAGTCCGGATGGCTGCGTTATTGTGACTTCTTATAAATATGTCGACATGTCTATTGCCGACTCCGTAAAGGCAGGCTTGCGCGCAGCCGTTCTTGCTGAACCGCAGCCAAAGAACACCTCGGCCGCGATTCTTTACGCCGCAGCCTATCTTAACGCGTTGTATGAAGACTCGGTAATGGTCGCGCTGCCTGCCGACCACCATATACGCGACGGCGCGGCTTTCGCAAACGTACTCTCGATCGGCGCCCGTGAAGCTGAAAACGGGAAACTCGTCACAATAGGCATACGCCCCGATTATCCCGAAACCGGATACGGCTACATAAAGGCGCTGACTTCAGGCAAGGATGTTTCAGAGGTTGAACGCTTTGTGGAAAAACCCGATGCCGCCACCGCCGCAAAGTATATTGCGGATGGAACATATTACTGGAACGCCGGAATTTTTATCTGGAAAACGTCGGTTATTTTGGATGCCTTTAAAAAATATCTGCCCGAAATGTTCGCTTTGTTTGAGGAGCTTATCTTAATGCCCGCTGAAAATATATGCTCAATGTCTTATGATATTACGCAAAAAAAAATATCGATTTTTGAAAAAACCGAATCCATATCGATAGATTACGGTATCCTTGAAAAGGCTTCCAACCGTGTAGTAATTCCGGCTGATTTCGGATGGGTTGATCTCGGAAGCTGGAAGTCAATAGACGGGATATTAAAGCCCGATGAGTTAGGCAACAGGACGCCGGAGCCAGATAAGACATTCTTTGTGAATTCGAGGAACTGTTCCGCTTTTTCAGAAGGTTTGCGCATATCCGTAGTCGGGCTCGAAAACGTTATCGTAGTTCAGGCCGGCGATGATATTCTTATTGTTGACAAAGACGCCTCGCAGGATGTCAAAAAGCTTGCGGATACCGTAAAAAACGTAAAATAACACCACAGTATTTTGCAAAAAAATAGGCAATAGTAATTGACGGTCAGGACAAATTAAAGAAAAGTGCATATCCATGTAAAAATATTAGCCGGAGAAAATTAATGAATAAAAAATTGATTCCGTTTCTTATACTCTTGGTTGTCTTTTCCTGTTTTGGCAAACAGGAAGGCCTTAAAGAATCGGAAATGGTCCCGCTCATGAACCGTTTTCTCTCCATGCACGTTCAGTATAAAGACTTTGGCGACGAGCTTTCGGAAAGAACTTTAAGCAACTACATAATGATTCTTGATTACGGTAAGTACTATTTTTACAAGAGCGACATAGATGATTTTGATAAACATAAAAATATGCTCGACGATTATGTTAAAGCGGGCGACTATAAAGTAATTACTGATATATACGACGTTTATAAAAAACGTTTTTCCGAGGCTATGGTTGTAGTCGATTCTCTTTTAAAAGCCGAGCATGATTTTACCGTTGATGAGGAAATAGTAACCGACCGTGATTTGATAGACTATGCCTCAAATGCCGATGAAATGAAAGAGCGTTGGAGAAAAAATATAAAGCTCCAGCTTCTCAATTATATGTCGGCGGGCAAAGATATAGAGTACGCGAGAAACAAGCTGAAAAAAAAATATGAACTGCTCCGCAAACAAAACAGCGAGATAGATCGTTCCGATATTTTCGTTAAGTTTGTAAACGCCTGGGCATTAGCCCTTGACCCTCATTCCTATTACCTTACCCAGGATGAAAACGACGATTTTCACATATCGATGGAACTAAAGCTTGAGGGCATAGGAGTAAGGTTGAAATCGGAAGACGGCTTTGTGCTTGTTGATTCTATTATAACCGGCGGCGCGTCCGATAAACTTCCTGAAAAACTGAAGTTAAAGCCTAACGACAAGATTGTCGCCGTATCTCAAGATAACGACGATTGGACTGATGTTATAGATATGGAACTCAAGGACGTGGTGAAACAAATACGCGGCAAGAAAGGCACCAATGTTTATTTAACCATAGTAAGGGATGCGGGAGAGAGCGGCAAGACCGACCGCATGATAGTCCCTATTAAGCGTGAAGAAATTAAGCTGCAAGACAGCGAGGCCAAGTACGACGTGCAAATATCGGGAAGCGGCGACAATGCCGTGAGGATAGGTTACATTAACCTGCCGTCTTTTTATATGGACGCAAACGGTTCAAAAAGTTCATCGGGCGATATGCGCAAGATACTCTTTGACCTTTCAAGTAAAAATATAAACGGACTCATTTTGGATTTGCGCGGCAATCCCGGAGGATTGCTCAACGAGGCCGTCGATATAGCCGGCCTGTTCATAGACGGCCCTGTAGTGCAGATAAAGGACTCAAGCCATTCCCCTGTTGTTTATAACAACAGCAGGCCGGGCATTGTTTATAGCGGACCGCTTGTCATCCTCATTGACAGGTTCAGCGCGAGCGCCGCCGAAATAATCGCGGGCGTTATCAAAGATTATAGACGCGGCCTTGTTGTAGGCTCAAGCAATACATTCGGCAAGGGGACAGTTCAATCGTACAATGAGCTTAGCGGGAAAAGAGGGGCAATGAAAGTCACGACGCATATTTTTTATCAACCGAGCGGAACTTCAAACCAGTTGAACGGCATAGCTCCCGATGTAATAATTCCCGATATTAATTCCGTGTGGGAGATAGGGGAAAGCAAAACCAGATACCCGCTTAAATGGGCTCCCATTCCAATGGCGCGTTTTAACGTTGTTAATATGGTTAGCCCTGAGATTGCGGCGGCCCTGCAGTCCCTTTCAAAAAGGAGAGTAACCTCCGACAAAGATTTTAAGGAACTTCAAACAAAGATTGATACGCTGAAAAAACAAATAAGCAAAAAGTCCATCAGCCTTAAAGAAGAATCTTCAATAGAGAAACAAAAAGAGAGCGAACTTGAGAAGAGCTTAAACAAAGAGAATAAAAAAATCATGGATTTGGAGAACGATCTTTTTTTAAGAGAAGCCTTGAATATCACCAGAGATTATATCAGAATGACCAGATAGGGAAAATATGGCTAAAACAAAAACGACGGTAAAGGCATCAGGAAAAAAGAATAAAGCCAAACCCTACATCTCGCTTATTCTGCCGGTTTATAACGAAGAAGGGAATTTGATTATTCAATACGACAAAATAAAACAGGCGCTCGTCAGGTTAAAGTATTCTTTTGAAGTAATATTTGTGGATGACGGCAGCACGGATTCCTCGCCGTCGATTCTAAAGGAAATAGCCGCCAAGAATAAGGAAGTTAAACTCATTCGGTTTAGAAGAAATTTCGGCCAAACACAGGCCATGTCCGCGGGTATAGATTATTCATCAGGTGAAATCATTTTGTTTATGGATTCCGACCTCCAGAACGACCCGGAGGATATAGGCCGCCTTGTAAGCAAAATCGGCGAAGGCTACGATGTGGTGAGCGGCTGGCGCGTTGATAGAAAAGACAATTTTTTCATAAGAAGAATCCCTTCTAAGGTTGCGAACTGGCTTATATCAAAGATATCGGGAATAAAGCTGCACGACCTCGGATGTTCGCTCAAAGCCTACAGAGGCGACGTTCTGAGGCAGGTACACCTCTACGGAGAAATGCATAGATTCATCCCCATTCATGTATCATGGATAGGCGCCTCAATAACCGAAATTCCGGTAAACCATAATCCGCGTATTTACGGACATTCAAAATACGGCCTCAAGAGAATATTCAAGGTGCTGCTTGATTTGGTTACGGTAAAATTCCTCGGTTCATATTCCACGAAACCCATTTATATGTTCGGAGGTTTGGGGCTGATTCTGATTTTTTTGGGAATCCTCTGCGGTATTGCGGTTGTTGTCATGAAATATACTACAGGCATGTATATGACCGGCAACCCATTGTTAAGCCTCACCATCATTTTTATAGTCATGGGCAGCCTCTTTATACAGATGGGCATACTGGCCGAAATGCTCGTGCGCATATACCACGAGTCGAGGCGGACGCATCCTTATCATATAGAAGAAACTATTAATTTTTAATTTAATATAACGGAGGTCTTATGGACGCGCTCGAATGTATTATGTCAAGGCGGAGTATCCGCAAATATAAGTTGCAGCAGGCTCCCGCTGATGTTGTGCAAAAAGTTGTCGAGGCCGGTTTTGCCGCCCCTTCGGCGGCCAATCAACGGCCGTGCCACTTTATAATAATCGACGACAGAGAAATTTTAAACAAAATAACAGAAACCAATCCGCACGCCGGAATGCTCGCTGCGGCCGCTTTCGCGGTTGTTATATGTTTTGACGATAGTCCTAAAGCTATTCAGTCTCTTGTAATTGACGATTGCTCGGCTGCCGCGGAAAATATGCTGCTTGCCGCAACCGCCTTGGGCTACGGTTCGGTTTGGATCGGCATACACCATGATGAGGTTAAACAAAAAAACGCGAAAGCGGCGCTTAAACTTCCCGATGGCGTGAAAATAACCTCGATCATAGCGGTCGGTGTTTCAGACGAGACGCCCGCGTCCCGCGCGCAAGCAGACCCAAAGATGATTCACAAAAACGGCTGGTAAATATCGTTATTTTACAACGATATTTACCAACTTGCCCTGCACGCTTATTATCTTGGTTATTTCCCTGCTTCGGGTAATTTCGGTTACCCGTTCATGGGAGAGAGCCATTTTTTCCATTTCTTCTTTTGATATAGACGCGGGAGCGTTTACCTTGGCGCGTATTTTGCCGTTGACCTGAAAAACAAGCTCGGTCTCTTCGCGTACGCTCAACTCTTCCGTATATTTTGGCCACGAATGTTTGCTTAAAGATTCGCTGTGCCCGAGCAATTCCCACAGTTCTTCGGCTATATGAGGGACAAAAGGAAAAAGCATAGGTATAAAATAATCGAATATTTCAGAGAGAACAGCCCTTCCGTTCGCGGTTTCCCATTCGCTTTCTTCTATTTGGTTCATGGAATTCATAAGCTCCATCATGCGGGCGATTGCGGTATTGTATTGCATGCGCTCTTCTATATCGTTGGTTACTATTCTCAATGTGCGGTGAAGTTCGGTGCGCATTTTTTTCATGCGTTCGTCCGCGGCTTCAAGGTTATATTCTTTTTGGTACAGCCCGCTGTATTTATTTACAAAGCGCCATATTCTTGAAAGAAAACGAAAACAGCCTTCGACTCCCTTGTCAGACCAGTCGAGGTCTTTCTGCGGCGGCGAGGCAAAGAGCATGAAAAGGCGCACGGTGTCGGCGCCGTACTTGCTGATGATTTCGTCGGGGTCAACCGTGTTGCCCTTTGACTTGCTCATTTTAGCGCCGTCCTTTATTACCATGCCTTGGGTAAGAAGCCGTTTGAACGGTTCGCTGTCCTTTACAAGCCCTAAGTCGCCCATTACCATATAAAAGAAACGGGCATATAACAGGTGAAGCACGGCGTGTTCTATTCCGCCTATATATTGATCTACGGGCAGCCAATAATCCGCTTCCGCTTCATCAAGTATACCTTCCGAATCCGGGGATGTATATTTTGCATAGTACCACGAGGAGTCCACAAACGTGTCCATTGTGTCGGTCTCCCTGCGGGCGCTGCGGCCGCATTTCGGGCATATCGTGTTGAGGAAAGTTTCCATTGTATTCAGCGGCGATCTTGAGTCGCCGTTGAATACCGTATCTGTCGGAAGAATGACCGGCAAATCTTTTTCATCTACAGGGACATCTCCGCAATTTTCGCAGATAACCATCGGCACGGGGCATCCCCAGTATCTTTGGCGCGAGATGCCCCAGTCCCTTATGCGGTAGTTTATTGTGCGCTTCCCGAATCCTTTTTTTTCGGCATACTCGGATATTTTTTCCTTTGCCTCGGCGTTGGGCAAACCGTTGAATTCTCCTGAGTTCACGGTCACGCCGTTTGCGGTGTAAGCGTCTTCTAATTTGTCCGCGTCAAGAGGCGATGACGGGTTGTCTATAACAAGTCTTTTCGGGATGCCGTACTTTCGGGCAAAGGCGAAGTCGCGCGTATCGTGAGCCGGAACCGCCATTATCGCGCCGGTGCCGTATTCCATTAAGACAAAGTTGCCGGTATATAACGGAACGCTTTCGCCGTTAAACGGGTTTATAACCTTGATGCCGGTATCTATTCCCTCTTTTTCTTTGTCGTCGGCCGTGCGGTCGGTCATAGGCTGATTTTTGATGCGCTCTATAAATTCTTTTATTTTTGGGTCGGTTACGCGCTCAAGCAGCGGATGTTCGGGGGCTATAACCATGAACGTAACCCCGTAGACGGTATCGGGTCTTGTAGTAAAGATTGGAAAATCTTCGCCCGTTTCAAGTTTAAAATTTATTTCAAGTCCGGTAGAGCGTCCTATCCAGTTGCGCTGCATGGTAATGACCTGTTCGGGCCAGTTCTCTTTTATTTCATCATGGCCGGCTAAGAGTCTGTCGGCATATTCGGTTATTTTAAAAAACCACTGCGAGAGGTCTTTTTGCACAACCTTGGAATCGCAGCGCCAGCACACCCCGTTTTCGGCCTGCTCGTTGGCAAGGACAGTCATGCACGAGGGGCACCAGTTCACCGGAGATTTTTTCTTGTAAACCAACCCGCGCTTGTACATCAAAAGAAAGAGCCATTGATTCCACCGGTAATATTCGCTTTTGTATGTCGTTACCTCGCGGCTCCAGTCGTAATCGAAACCCATGCGCATGAGCTGTTGTTTCATAAAAGCTATATTGTCCGCTGTCCATTTTTGCGGCGGAATATTGTTTTTGATCGCCGCGTTCTCCGCCGGCAGTCCGAAGCTGTCCCAGCCCATGGGATGCAGCACGTTAAACCCTTTCATCTTCATGAAACGGGCGATTATATCGCCTATAGTATAATTGCGCACATGCCCCATGTGGATTTTCCCGGAAGGGTAAGGAAACATTTCGAGGACATAGTATTTCTTCTTTGACGGGTCGGGGATGCTTTTAAATTCTTCCGGATCTTGCCATTTTTTTTGCCACTTTGGTTCTATATCTAAAAAATTGTAATCGTTCTCTTTCATCAATTTTCCCTGGATTCCAGAATATTCATTATTGTTTCGGGGGAGGCGGCATCTATGAGCGTGTTTTTTATCTTCTCGTTTTTGAGTATGGCCATGATGTTTGAAAGCAGGCGCAGGTATTCCTTATGCTGGCGTTCTCCGGCCGCCACAAGAATCATGAGCCTGACAGGGTTGCCGTCTAAAGAATCAAAGTCTATCCCCTTTTGCGATATTCCGACCGCGAAAGCCATTTCTTTTACGGTTTCGACTTTCGCGTGAGGTATCGCGATACCCATGCCTATGCCGGTGCTGAGTATCTCCTCGCGTTCTTTCAACGCGCTTATGAGCGCCTCTACGTCGGAACAAACTTTCGTGCCTTCGAAAACGCGGGCTAATTCCTCGATAGCCGAAAGTTTATCGGACGACTCAATTATTTTTATAAACTTGCTGTTTGTGTATTCGGTAATAGGAAACATGGAATCCTCAAAATATGCCGCTAATAGCCGACTATGATTGTTCTTTATGCCGTAAATGTCAATTTATTTAAAGCCGACCATGCCGTGATTTTATAATTTTTCTTAAAATATTTACGCGGCATTTTTGTCTGCATAGTTGTCAGTCTGATAATATTAATGTATTGACAATGGGTGTATGTTTTTTTATGGCATAATGGATATATGTTGTACATGTATGACCGCGGCGCAAATATTTTTTTGTAAATCTTATTCATTTTTTTTACATAAGGCATTCGCGCAGCGCTTTTGTTTTTATTGTTTTTGAAATTTCAAAAATCACGGACGGTGTTTATGCTGAAAAGGTTTTTATGTCCTTTATTTATAATTTTGGCTGAAATATATGTTTTGCCGCAGACAGCACAGAAAGAAACCCTGAGATACGATAATTATGTCGAATCTATTGTATCATCTCTGCCGGAGCTCAAGGCCAACGGGACGAACCTGTTGCTTCAGGAAAACGCCCTCAAGAAAGCCAAGGCCTTGAGCGATATAAACCTTAATGTTAACGGCAGGCGTTCTTCAACCGTTCAGTTTTCCGAAGGTACCAGCACCAAATCTTTTGATTATGTTGATACCGGGCTTGGAGCCGCGCTTACCAAAAAATTCACTACAACCGGTACCGTAGTCGGAGTAAGAGGGGGCTATTCGCGGACCGGTTATGAGGGGATTTATCCCCCCCCGTCCGGCGCGGGCGGGCCTTTAGACAGTTACCTGTATTCATCATACATAGGGGTAAACCTCAAACAGCCTCTTTTGCATAACTTTCTGGGAAAGGTTGACAGGTATACCGAAAAGGACGCCGAGATGCGGGTCGATGTCGAGAAGGTAAGGCTTATCGAAAGTAATAAGATATCCCTTAACGCCTATAAAAAACTTTACTTTGAGTGGATATTGACGCTGAAAAAAATCCGGAACAGCAGAAGATCTATTGCTAACGCGCAGACTCAGCTTAATCAGGTCAGACGTAATTATCAGGCCGGTCTTAATGAGGAAGACGATTACCAAAGGGCATTAGCCACAGTGCTTGATTACCAGCAGCAGCTTGAAAGCAATATGATTGCCCTTAATAACATAGAGCATTACCTTTCTTTATATGTAGACGCTTTAGCCTCACAGCCGTCCGATGACGACTTTGAGACGTTTTTTAATAAATCCAATCAGCTTGATTATGCCTTTGTGGATTTTTCACAGACATCGTACGCTAAGATGCTCAAGCTGACGATGGACAGGCTTGCCTATTCAAAGGGGATTTTTGAAAACAGGTCCTTGCCTGAATTCAATATATTAGGCGGCTACACACGCAAGACGCTTACGCCCGAATCATCGGACAAATTCAGCCATTTTAACAAAAACGATTGGAACATAGGTTTTGAGTTCATTTATAACATAGGCAATAATCTTGCCGATGCGGAATTGAATGATATCCAGATACAACTGCGTTCCCTTGATTACGAAATGAACATAGCCGAAAACAATTACAAAAAAACTCTTTCAAATATATCGAACTCGGCCAAAGGAACAAAGGACCTTCTGAAACAAAAAACGTCATACCTTGCCGCGCTGCAAAGGCAGCTTGCCGCCGAAAGAAGAAAATACGGGCAGGGCCGTTTGCATCTCTCTTATGTAATTGCGACCGAGAATCAAATATCAGCAGCAAACACGGCCATAGTTACGCTGAAGTATCAACTCATAAGTCATTATGTGGATTATACGGACACCATACAGTAGACCAGAGGAAATAAAATGAATTTACCAAAACTCGCAATAAAACGGCCAATATTTATATCGTGCATTGTTCTTCTGATCGTTATTCTTGGGTTAATATCGTTCAAAGACATAGGCCTTGACCTTTTGCCCAATATTGAGTTCCCGATAGTTGTTGTAAGAACGATTTACCCCGGGGCTTCGCCCTCGGAGATGGAAAGCCTTATAGCGAAACCGATTGAGGATGAGCTTGCGGCAGTGGCAGGATTGAAACACATCCGATCGGAAAACACGGAAGGCTTCTCTGTCGTCGTTCTGGAGTTTAACATGGACGTCAATGTGGATGTAGCGGCGCAGGATGTGCGCGACAAGGTCTCTCTTGTCCGCAACAAACTGCCTACAGACCTTACCGATGACCCTGTGGTGCAGAGGGTGGACCCCGACTCATCCCCTGTGCTTAAACTTGCGGTTATGTCTAATCTCCCGCCTGCTAAAATATACGATTTGGCGAATGAAAGAATCAAGACGCAGGTTTCCCGCGTGAAGGATGTAGGAACCGTTGACATTATAGGCGGCAACCGGCGCGAGATACAGATAGAGATTGACCAGAATAAAATGAATGAGTACCGGATGTCAATGATAAACCTCGTCGCAAAGATGCAGGCGTCCGGTTCTAACATACCTATCGGCAGACAGGAGCACGGCTCTACCCAAACCGTCTTTCGTTCCATGGGCGATTATACGAGCGTAGAGCAGATAGGCAGCACGCTGCTTTCTTTTTCCGGCGATGTGGGCGGTTCGGTTTCCATAAATACGATTGGCCGCGTAAGAGACGGTGTTGTGGATATTACAAGTCAGGCGTATGTTTATTATCCCGAGCAGGCTGAAAAGGCCATAGCTGCGGGTTCCGCGCGCGGGGTTCAGCCTTGCGTCTATTTGAGCGTCATTAAACAGTCAGGAACAAATACGGTAAGCGTATGCGACGGCGTGAAAAAAGAATTGGTGAAAATAAACAAAGCTCTTGAGCAAGAGGAGGGAAACTCAAAGGTAATTGTTGTAATGGACCAGTCGAGGTGGATCCGAGTCAATGTCCATGAGACGGTAGCGTCAATTTTAATAGGAATAGTCTTGGCGGTATTTGTCGTTTTTCTTTTCCTCGGTAATATTCGTTCGACCGTTATTACGGCAATCGCCATTCCAAACAGCCTTCTGGGCGCTATTGTTGTCATGTATTTTATGGGTTATACGTTCAATATCATGACCCTTATGGGGCTTTCCATTGTTGTGGGGCTTTTGGTTGATGACGCCATTGTTGTGCGCGAAAACATATTCCGCAAACTTGAGGACGGCATGGAATCCCACAAAGCGGCCGAAAAGGGAACCCTTGAGGTTATGCTCGCGGTTATCGCTACTACTTTTACAATCATCGCGGTATTTTTCCCTATAGGAATGCTGGGCGGCATAATAGGCCAGCTATTCAAACAGTTCGGATTTACTGTTATATTCGCAATGCTGGTAAGCCTTTTTGACGCTTTAACGGTAGCGCCATTTTTGTCGGCCTACTTTGCCGGAGAGGGTGTAAAGAGCAGCTTGAAAATTATAACCGCTTTTGAGAGGTTTCAGACATGGCTTGAGCATGTTTATGCAAAAATAATACATTTCTGTCTTGCGCGGCCGATAGTAGTCGTCATTTTTACGTTCCTCGTAGTTGCCATGATTGTCCCTACCGGTAAATACGTAAAGAAAACATTTTTCCCCGTCGGAGACCGCGGCGAGTTTACAATAAATATTGAGACCACGCCCGGAACAAGCCTTGAGGGAACGCGCATTATGCTTGAAAAAATAGAGGATGAAATCCGCCAAATGCAGGATCTGTCTTATTACGCGGTTACGGTCGGCGATGTTACTACTAACGTGGTAAACGGTTCCATAGATTGTTTTTTCAAAGAAGACCGTTCAATGGATACCCTGAAGTTAAAGGATGCTGCGCGCGATATATTAAGCCGGTTCGACGGCATTGTCTTTTCGGTCGATGACCCGGGCGGAAGAAGAAGCGTGAGCAACCCGTTCCAATTTATTATTTCCGGGAACGACCTGCAACCGGTTGAAGATGTATCGCTACAGATAATGGAAAAGATCAAAGATATTCCCGATCTTGTTGATGTCAATTCAACAATGAAACTTGGAAGGCCTGAGTTCCGTCTGGTTTTTGACGACAAACAAATGCAGAACCTCGGCGTATCGAGTACGACAGCCGGCACCGAAATGAGGTACAATGTTACGGGCGAGCTTGTGGGGCTCTTTAAGGAGGGGGGGTATAATTATAATATACGCGCCAGACTAAAGCCGGAGCAGAGGGACATACAGAAGCTGTTCAATACAATGAAAGTCCCCAACGCCAACGGTCTTATGGTGAACTTATCATCCGTAGCTAAGGGCGAATTTGTAGCGGGTTCTACGCAAATCAACCGTATGGATAAGGCCTACATAACGAGGATAAGCGCTAACGTAGCGACAAACAGCGGTTTAAGAACGGCAATGGACAAGGTGACAGCCGCCGTGGGAAATGTAGAAATGCCCCACGGTGTGACATACAGTTTTAGCGGCCAGTCGGAGAGTTCGGCGGAAACCGGGGCGGCCATTGTCTTTGCTCTTATAATGGCCGTAGTCTTTATATATTTGGTATTGTCCAGCCTTTACGAGTCTTTTATAACGCCTATGGCTATTTTACTCGCGATTCCGCCCGCGCTTTCCGGAGCCTTTATATCGCTTTTTATCACCAACTTTATGCTCGATATTTTCAGTATGATAGGTATGGTAATGTTGGTGGGTTTGGTAACAAAAAATTCGATTCTGCTTGTAGATAACGCGGTTCACAACCTGAATTCCGGCATGGAACGCAAAGAGGCTATCTTTCGCGCGGGCATACGCCGTCTGCGTCCGATTCTTATGACTACCTTTGCGATGATTGCCGGTATGTTCCCGCTTGCCCTTGGTATAGGCGAGGCGGCAAAGATGAGGCAGTCTATGGGTATAGCCATCATAGGGGGTATAATACTTTCAACGATGATAAGCCTCATTGTGGTGCCGGCGGTCTTTTCATTCATAGACAGGTTCAGGGCGGCGACCGAGGCTAAAATATTGGTAAGAAGACCGGATATAGACGAATTATAATTTTGATTATCAACGCGGCGAAAATAGATGGAGAATATGAATAAATCAACGGAAACGGATTCCCAATTTGAAAGCGGGTATATGACTCACCCTATTCTTTCCGAGAATATCCTTGATGAGAAAAAAGAAGAAGATTTCTTCGTTCAAATCAGGATGAGAATTAAAGACGCCAGAAAAACTCTCAGGATTACGCAGAAAGAATTCGGCGAGAGCGCCGGCATCGACAGACGCTATGTGGCTAAGGTTGAATGCGGTTCGCAGAACCCGTCTTTCAGGTTTCTGCGGAATATATCAATTAAACACAAGTTGTCTCTCGATTGGCTGCTCTACGGCGCGGGACAAAAAAATGTTATTCTCGAAGACAGCCGTTATAGCGAAGAACTTGCCTCATTTAAAAAATTTCTCGTCAAGGCCTCGCCGGAAGAGATCGAATCTGTTATGCAAATGATTAAAAAATCTACCTGAAATTATGTCTCTGCGATCTCAACGTCTTCGGGCCTCAGGAAGCAAAAGTTCAAGGGCAAGCAAAAAAATAAGCGGCACGACAAAGAACGCGAAACGTTCAAGCGGTTCATTTATAATACGCGTTCCGTAATAATTTTTATCTTGGGAATCTATCGCCGATATGACCGAACGCAAACCGGAAAAGCTGTCCGATATATCAAAATAGCTGCCGCCGGTATCTACGGCTAACTTTTTCAGGTAAGAAGCGTTTTTTGCGCTTTTTACCGGACTGCCGTCCCTGCCTGTTATGTAACCCGAAGAAGACTCCGGAATAAACGACCCGCTTTCGCGCCCTATTCCTACGCAATAGACCGAAACCTCAAGCTCCTTGAATTTCTTCAACGCCTCATCCGCCGAACCCTCGTGATCTTCGCCGTCGGTTATAAGAACGAGCAGTTTTGAATTTTCGCGCCTCTTGCTGAATACGCGGAAGGCTTCGTCAAAAACAGCGCCTATATCGGTACCTTGAAGGTTCACAGAGTCCGTGCCGGCCGAATCAAGGAACATTAAAAAGGCGCCCCTGTCACTCGTCATGGGGCAAAACAAAAAGGCCTCGCCCGCAAAAACTATAAGGCCGACGCGGCCGCCCGAAACAGAATCGGCAATCCGGCGCGCCGCGTTTTTTGCCCGCTCAAGCCTTGACGTGCCGACATCCTCGGCATTCATGCTGCGGCTTACATCAAGCGCGATAAGCACGTCCGAACCCTCATTTTCGATTTCGCGCCTGACTTCTCCCCACTGCGGCGCAAGAACGGCAAGAGCGAAAAGCGGAATGGCAAACGCGATACAGCAAATTTTTACCCGCCTCGCCAAAACCGAGATATTCAGCATGGAACGCGCGAAAACCGTCGTAAGCCGCTTCGCTCGGTATAGATAAAAAAGAAACACGGCAAGTATCGAAAAAGAAACCGCGACAATATACGGGGCGTATTCTATATTTCCAAAAGTCATCGCGTCGCCTATGGTACTTTCCTGTAAACGAGGGAACGCAGCAGTATCTCAAGAAAAAAGAGAACCATGCCCGCTATCAAAAAAATTGAGGCCTTACTGTAAAATCTGTGATACCTTTTTACGTTCACAACACTTTTCTCAAGAGCGTCAATCTCGTTCATGCCTTCCCAGAACACTCCGCTCGACTCGGCTCTGTAGAATTTTCCGCCTGTTATATTTGAGGCCTCAATCAAAACCGACGGGTCAAAGGTGTTAGACATATAGCGTTTGCCGAAAAATCCGCCCGGGTACGGAATCTGCCCCTCTTTGCCTATGCCGACGCTGTATATTTTTATGCCGAACTCCCCGCAAGCTTTAGCCGCAGTAGGCACGTCGATTATCCCCCGGTTGTTCATCCCGTCGGTTATAAGCAGTATAATCCTGCTTTTTGAATCATCACTAATCATGCGGGAGGCCGCAAGCGCGAGAGCGTCGCCTATGGCCGTGCCGTCAACGCTTATTGTATCAAAATTTAACTCATCGATCAACTCAATTAACGCGTCATGCTCCACGGTAAGCGGGCACTGCAAGTAGGCCTCGCCCGCGAATATCACAAGGCCTATGCGGTCGTTCACGCGCCTTTTTATAAAATCGGCCACAACGTATTTGGCTACTTCTAACCTGTTTTTGGGTTCAAAATCCTCAGCCTGCATGGAGAGCGAAAGGTCAAGAACAATCATGATGTCGATTCCGCTGTTTTTGACGCTTGAATAGGTAATGCCTCTTCCCGGGGTTGCGAGCGCGATAATCAATGATAGTATCGAAAGAAAGCGCAGCAAAGGCAGATATGGGTAGGTGCGCGTCTTAATAGTCGCCGCCGTGCGCAGAACCGTCTTTGAGGATATCGATATGGCCGCGCCGCGCGAGTTTATCTTCATTCGAAAAAATACAAAAACGGCTGCCGCGTACGGAATAAGCAATAGAAGAACCGGCGGATATTTAAACTGAAACTGTTCCATCATCCCAACCGCGCGCGAGCCTTAGAGCAGTCCTTATCACATCATCGTGACTTTGCAGCATGACGGATTCATCCGGCGTAAACTCGGCAAATTTAGATAAATCCCACAGGTCGAACTGCTTAATGATATCGTCAAGAAGCGCGGCATGCTCGCGCGACCGCAAAGCCTTTGAAAGGCTGCCGCGTATTTCTCCGGTAGTCATCTCCGCCGCGTCGAAACCGAAGCGGCGCGACAAAAAGCGCCTGAAAATTATGGATATTCCAAAAGCGTACTCGTCGATCTTGCCCTCATATATGAGCTTGTTTCCGCCAATAGCGTCAAGTTCGCGCGTAAATAAATCAAATGGGTCCTCCGGGGGGACAATTTTCGCCTTTTGTTTTCTCAAGCGCCGCAGGAGCCAAAAGGCAAACAAGCCAAGCGCAGTTAGAGCGGCAAAAATCAAAAAAAACTTTCTGTAATTGACGCCCATATCAAGGGGCTCTTCCAACTCGACAAATTCGCCTTGCTCATTGACAGCCATAATGTCAATGTTGGGCACATTGTAACCAACCCTTATTTTGTCCGAGCCGTATATCTTGATCTCGGGCAGAGCCCACGTTCCCGGACGGTAAAATGAAATGGTAATTTTAATCGCAATCAACCCCTGGGAAGAGTCCTTCGCTGCGGAATTTATTATGTAAACAGGAACCTCTTTCGAGGCATCCTCAAGGTAAAGTTCCCGTTTCTCAGGCAGTTCTGTTTCTACGCCGTTTAAGTCATCGCCAGCGATATTTACCGTATATTCGATATTTGAACCCACAGACGCGGACGCCGGATTAACCGCGGCGTCTATTTTCAAAAAAATATTCTGTTCATCCGAATACGCGGGTAAACAAAAACAGAGAACAAGCGGGATAAAAAAAAATCTCACCTCAGGCTTCTTCTCCTTTTGCCTCGCCGTTCAAAGAATTTGAGCAGCGGAAGTTCAAAGGATTCGTCCGTGCGTATCGATATAAAGGATTTTTCATACATAAGCGGAAAATTTCCGTCTGCCGAAACAGAGTCGGACAAAAACGATTCGCCCGTTTCAAGGTCAATAAATTCGGCTAACCCGTGAAATGTAAGATCGCTCTCAAGCCTGTCATAAACTCTAATGCCTGTCACATCGTGCCTGCGCCCAAGAAGTTTCAACTTATGCAGATAATTGTTTTTTTCGTCAAGAAAATCCGACACGCAAAAAACAACGCTTCTGCGTTTAAACGTCTTTCTCGCGAAATCGACGGCCGCGCCTATATCGGTAGAACGGCTTTGGGGACGGCATTTTATTATTTCATCCAGAACGCTCATTACAAAGCGCCCTTTTCTCGGCTTTATAAACTTTTCGACCCTGTCTGTAAAAAGCAGCACCGATATGCGGTCTTTGTTGATTTGCGCAAGCCTGAGCAAAAGAGAGGCAATCTCAAAAATTACCTCCCTTTTGGAACGCCCTCCGTTTAAATCCGTTGAGGCCGAAAGGTCGATCATAAGCAAAATAGAAATGTCGCGTTCCTCTATATATTCCTTTATATACGGGTGATTCATTTTGGCCGACACATTCCAATCGATTCCCTTTGCGTCATCGCCGTACTGGTATTCGCGAACGCTGTCAAAAACGAGTCCCGCTCCTTTGACCATGGAGCGGTATTCGCCGGCAAACGAGGAATGCAGTTTCTTGGCCGTACTGAGTTTTATTTTTTTAAGGAGAGCGTCGTTTTCTTTTGTCTCAAAATCGCCTGCGGGCTTTTGCGCGTCTTTCTGTTTTTTCATACGGACTAAGGAACCTGTACCGAGTCAAATATCATCTTAACTATATCGTCGGCTTTAATTTCGTCGGCCTCTGCTTCGTAAGAAAGTATTATGCGGTGACGCAGTACGTCGGCTCCGGCGTCTTTTACGTCGTCAGGGGTCGCAAAGCCGCGTCCTCTCATAAATGCCAGACAACGCGCCGCCTTCATCAAAGATATGGACGCCCTCGGGCTTGCCCCGAAATCTATGTACCTTTTAAGCTCCTTGCCCGAGGGTTTTCTTGTTTCCGAAACTATCGAGACAATGTAATCTATAAGTTTTTCATCCATATAAATGGATTCGATGACAGCGGATTTTTGCGCGACAATTTCGGGCGAGACTACCGCGGAAAGATTGTCAAGATTTATGTCTCCGAAATGGGAAAGCATCTCGCGCTCCTCGTCGCCTGACGGGTAATCTATGAGAACTTTCATAAAAAAGCGGTCGAGTTGGGCCTCAGGAAGCTGATATGTCCCTTCCTGTTCTATGGGATTTTCGGTAGCGAGCACCATGAAAGGTTTGTTTAAAACAAAGGTGTCGTCGCCTATGGTTACCTGCCTTTCTTCCATTGCCTGCAAGAGCGCGGATTGTACTTTAGCCGGAGCGCGGTTTATTTCATCGGCCAAAAGAAGGTTTGTAAAAACAGGCCCTTTCTTGGTAAAAAAATTCATCTCGCTCGGATTGTATATTCTGACGCCTATGAGGTCGGCCGGCAGAAGGTCGGGCGTAAACTGTATTCTCTTGAAATCGGAATCAATTACCCTTGCGAATGCCCTTACAGTAAGAGTCTTTGCAAGGCCAGGAAGCCCCTCAAGAAGAATGTGGCCTCCCGACAAAAAAGAAATAATAACGCAGTCTATGAGATGCTGCTGGCCTATAACAACCTTTGCCATTTCGCTTTTGATTTGCCGGACAAAACTATTTTCCTGTTTTACCTTTTCGGTAAGTTTCTCAATCTCGGCGTACTCCATATTACCTCTTTAATGTCTGTTGGCTTCGGAAGCTGTATAGGTATAAGAGAGAGAGACAATAGTGGCGCTATCAACTTGGCCGGCCGATTTATCGCCTACCTTTTGCTTATTCTGATAAAGAACTATTTTCAAAAACGACGTAACGGGCGAATCGCCTGATATGTCAACATCAAGGGATGTGAGGCTTCCAAGCCCTTTTGAGTAGGTGTGTATTTTGCCTTCAGCTTCTATTTCGGATGGCTTTATTACATATATATCACTATCGACTGTATAAGTTCCGATGAAAGTATCGCCGTGAGACGTTATTACGAGTTTATAATAATCCTCATCGTCAAGTGTATCGCAAGCCGGGGCGCACAAGAACACGGCCATTAAAATACAGGGCCATATCCTCGATAGGGGGCGGGCGAACATTTTATACCTTGCCGGCTGAACCCAAAACATTGATATTCTTGTGCTTGTAGAGTTCCTTAAGCGAATCCCTTGCCGGCCCGAGATATTTACGCGGGTCAAATTCGGCAGGGTCGCCCGCGAAAGTCTTCCTTATGGCCGCGGTCATAGCGAGACGTCCGTCGGAGTCAATATTTATCTTGCAGACCGCCGATTCCGCGGCCTTGCGAAGCTGTTCTTCGGGAATTCCTATGCTGTCTTTTAGTGCGCCGCCATTTTGATTTATGACTTTTACCAAATCCTGCGGAACCGAAGAAGAACCGTGGAGTACTATCGGGAAGCCCGGGAGTTTTTTCTCAATTTCATCAAGAATATCAAAACGAAGGGGAGGAGGAATCAAAATACCGTCGGCGTTTCTCGTACATTGCGCCGGAGTAAACTTGTTCGCTCCGTGCGAGGTGCCTATTGAAATGGCAAGCGAATCAACGCCGGTTTTGCCGACAAAATCCTGGACATCCGCGGGGTCAGTATAGGTAGATTTTGCGGACGACACCTCATCTTCGATTCCGGCAAGTACGCCGAGTTCGCCCTCTACCGAAACACCATACTTGTGCGCGTACTCAACAACGCGCGCGGTAAGTTCAACATTAGCGTCGTAGGAAAAATGCGAACCGTCTATCATTACGGATGAAAAACCGGTTTCGATACAGCTTTTGCAAAGCTCAAAACTATCGCCGTGGTCAAGGTGCAGTACAATGGGGATACGTTTGCCGAGTTCTTCCGCGTAAGCTACGGCGCCCTCAGCCATATACCTAAGCAGCGTCTGATTGGCGTATTTGCGCGCCCCTGACGAAACCTGCAATATGACCGGAGATTCCGTCTCGACGCAGGCCTGAATTATAGCCTGCATCTGTTCCATATTGTTAAAGTTATAAGCGGGAACGGCATATTTTCCGTTCATGGCTTTCTTAAAAAGTTCCGCGGTATTTACAAGACCTATATCCT
>Ga0082212_10003033_pt1 | contig 24014 bp, 21 predicted proteins | sample TergutNt197P3_FD_71548 | JGI IMG/M metagenome (GOLD analysis project Ga0082212, IMG submission 71548) | Neocapritermes taracua P3 segment gut microbial communities from Petit-Saut dam, French Guiana - Nt197 P3 | ecosystem: Host-associated > Arthropoda: Insects > Digestive system > Gut ... | reverse complement strand
GTTGATGCGTACAACCGATTCGGCAAAGCAAAGATGAAGTTCAGGCAACACCGCAACCCTAACTCCCGTGAGTTACCTTTCTCTGTCTTCGATTTCTTGTAATCAACGCTCTTGGCCACTCCCGCGCGCATCTTATCCTTGACTTATCCGATAACATATGGTACGATTAATGGGAGTTTTTATAGTAAAATGACCAAAGCAAGTGGGATATAGAATACATAGTGGGATGGATGTGCGTCTGTGCAGAAAACAATCTTTGTTGTGGACGATAACGACACAAATCTCGCGGTGGCGGAGAATGCGCTGGAGAGCGAATTCAATGTGATCACCATATCATCCGCCGAGCGGATGCTCAGCCTCTTGGAAAAAATCACGCCGCATTTGATTCTTTTGGACATCAAAATGCCCGGCATGAACGGGCTTGAGGCGTTGAGCCTGCTGAAAGCGCATCCCGAGTATGAAGCCATTCCGGTCATGTTTGTAACGGGTATTTCCGATACGTCAAACGAAGCGGCGCAAGGCTTTGCTTTGGGTGCCGTGGATTTTGTGACCAAGCCCTTTTCAGCCCCTGTGCTGATCAACCGCATACAAACCCATTTGAACATAGACGAGATCATCCGCGAACGCACGGCGCGGCTATGGAAGATGAAATCCGGCATCATTTCGGTCATGGCCGAGCTGGTGGAAAGCCGTGACAACGTCACAGGCGGCCACATCGGGCGGACGACAAAATATGTCAAAATACTGATCGACGCGCTGCTGGAGCGCGGGCTGTATACCGAAGAGATCAATAGCTGGGATAAGGATATGGTCGTCTCATCGTCGCGCCTGCATGACATAGGCAAAATCTCCGTGTCCGACCTGATCCTGAACAAACCCGGCAAGCTGACCTTTGAGGAATTTGAAAAAATCAAGCACCACACATCCGAAGGGGAGCGGATCATCGAGCAGATGGCGGCGGAGACAGATGAGGAAGCCTTCTTCTTCCACGCGCGCATCTTTGCCGGATTCCACCATGAGCGGTGGGACGGAAAAGGTTACCCGCATGGGACGCAAGGAGCCGAGACGCCGCTGCAAGGGCGGATCATGGCCATCGCAGACGTATACGACGCCCTGATTTCAGAGCGGCCGTATAAAAAACCGTTCCCGATCGGGGAAGCCGAACGCATCATCATCAACGAAGCCGGCAAACAGTTTGACCCGGTTATCACAGGGGTGTTTGACGAAGTGAAAGATCAATTCGCCAAAGCAAGCGGGGCGTGACGGCGGGTTCGGCAAAATAAAGAGAAAGCTGCCGGACAGGATTGTCACGGCAGCTTTTTGATGGTTTCAACCGCTTCGTCGAAGTCGCTGTGAAGCAGCATTTCCGAGAGTTTTTCCAAAAGCTCCCTTGTCTCGTGCGACCAGGGTTTTTTCTTCAAATCGGCGATCAAATCCTCCGCGGTGTTGTTGTCATATTCTTCGCACGCCGAGAGCACGGCGCGGAGTCTCTCTTGCAAATACGCTGTGTCCTCGTCCGCCGCGTCGGTGTTTTCCTCAACCGGTGTGATTTCTTCGATAAATGCCCGCAGCGAGGCGATGAATGCCGGGGTATCGGCGGTGACGACCTCAACATTGCCGTCCCGCCCCGATTGCTCCAGCTTTAAGGCGGCGGCCGAAAGGCTCATGTTGCCGATGTTGGCCAGCGCGCTTTTCATTCCGTGCGTGTGGATCACATAAGTACGCAAGTGTTCTTCGCCGTAGGAACCGTCCTTGATGATTTCTTCCATTGCTTCCAATGATTTATCCGCGTCCCGTATGAAGATTTTTGCGAACTCAGGGTCAAGAGACGGATTTGGTTCGCCGTTTTGCTCATTCCGGGCTTCGGCTTGTTTTCTTGCTTCTTCAATGACCTCGGGCGGCTGTTTGTCACGGATGAGCTTGTTCAGGATGGTATTCAGCTGGCGGATGTCAATGGGTTTGGAGATGAAATCGTCGAAACCGTTGCCTAAGAAAATATCGGCCTGACCCGCCACGGCATTGGCGGTCAGCGCGACGATGGGGTGTTCATACCCCATGCTCCTGATGAGTTTTGTCGCTTCGATGCCGTCCATTTTCGGCATCATATGATCCATGAAAATGATGTCGTAAACCTTTCCGTTCTTCACCTTTTCAATGGCTTCAAACCCGCTGCCGGCCGAATCGGATTTGATGCCGTACGGTGAAATAAGCCCTTTGGCCACGAAAATGTTTGTCTCAACGTCGTCCACGATCAAAACATGACCGTAAGGCATGGGGTCGCGTGTAATCTGCACCCGTCTCATCTGCGCCCTGCTGTTTGTGCGGAATTTTTGCAGATTCCCGGCCATCTCCGCTCCGATCACGTCCGTTCCGATCAGCCCCTGCGGCAAGGTAACGGTGAAGGTGGAACCCTTGCCCGGTTCGCTTTCGATGAAAATTTCACCGTTCATCATTTGAATGAGGTTGCGGGTGATGCTCATGCCAAGCCCGGTTCCTTCGGTGGTTCGGTTGGCTTCTAAATTGAAACGGGAATACTCGTCGAACAAACGGCTCACCTGCTCTTTGGACATGCCCTGCCCGGTGTCGCTGACGCCGATGACAAGCAGCACGTTGTCATCCGCGCCCCCGTCTTTCACGGAAACCAAAAGACGAACCGTTCCTTCGGCCGTATACTTAAAAGCGTTGGAAAGCAGGTTGTTTAATATTTGTTTGACGCGCAGCTCGTCGCCCAGCATCAAAACCGGCAGATTTTCGTCCGCGGTGACTTCAAAGTCGATCAGTTTGCTGCCGATCCGCATCATGTTGAGCTGCGCCGTATCGCTGATCAGGCTTGCGATTTCATATTGGGCCGGGATCAACTCCAGCTTTCCGGCTTCGATCTTGGACAGGTCGAGGATGTCATTGATGATGCCGAGAAGCAAATCGCCCGAAGTATAGATTTTTTCGAGCCCTTCTCTTACGCCCGGTTCAAGAAGTTCGTTTTGGAGCTGTATTTCGGTGATGCCGAGGATGGCGTTCATCGGCGTGCGGATCTCATGGCTCATGGTGCTGAGGAAAGCGCTTTTGGCTTTGCTGGCGGCTTCGGCCTCCACGCGGTGCTTCTCCGTGTCAAAGAGGATGTTTTTGGTCTCCGTTATATCCACCAGCGCGCCCGCGACACGGAGGGGAATGCCGTTTTCATCGCGGATGGTCTCGCCGGTGGCGTGGAAATAGTTGTAATCGCCGTTCTTTTTTTGCAGGCGGAAATCGGTGTCATACGGCGTTTTTCCCGTATGGTCGAAAAAGTGCGCGGCGAAAGCGGCAAACGCATATTCGCTGTCGTCGGGATGGAACCGTTCGGCCAAAGCGAAAATGGTGTTCGGAAAATCGTTTTCGTCGGAGAACCCCAGCATATCGCGCAGTTCCTGCGACCATGTGAGCGTGTTTTCCGGGCTTACCGGGTCTTCCGTTACCACTTCCATATCCCATAAGGCAATTTTGGAGGCGTGAATGATCAGACCAAGTTTGGTCAGCTGGAGTTCGTTCATTTCCCGCGCGCGGATCAAATCCAATTCCCGCTTGTGAACATCGGTCATGTCGAATACATAGGCGACGACGCCGAAACTGCCTTCATACGGAATTTTGATAAATTCCACGTTCAGGTTGCGCATATAACCGTCTAAAATAACCTCTGTCTCAAACTTCACAAAACCGTCCCTGATCGCCGCCGCAAGCCTTTCGGCAATCGGCACGGACGGTTTTCCGTTGGATTGAAAGGGCGGGATGCTTTGAACGATTTTGCCCAAAAAACCTGCGAGAGCCTCTTCTTTGGAAGCATACCCCAAGAACTCAATGGCCGCCGGATTGAGGTCGATCGCGTTAAAACTTGAGTCAAATAAAATATTGATGTGGGGGTTTGCCTCCAAAATGACCTGCATCCGCTCGTCTGCTTCCCGCGCTTTTTCAATGTTGGCAAGCTGTTCGTGCGCGAACAAATTTTGGGCATGTTCTTTTTTTGCGTCTTCCATCGCTTTGGTGATGCAGTTGGTCGGGACATTGACTTTGAGCGCGATCTTTCGTGCCATGCCGCGGCAGGTCTCACTGCCGCACGCGCCGCAGTCAAGGCTGCGCTTCTCTTCGGTATCCTTATCCAGCAGGGCAAAGGCCTGTTCAATTTCTTCTTCCGAGATGGGCGGGGAAATACTCGCGGCGGGTTTATAGACCCGCATAAAGTTTGTGAGATCGAATGCTTCGTCGTATTGACGCAATGTATCCTGAAAATACTCTTCCTCGGGGCTTCCCACAACCATCTTTCTGCGGCTGTCCATGATCCGGTTGATTTGAAAAATATTGACGTCAGGGGAGCAGGCCGTGCCCATGTTGCACCCTTCCTGACAGTTCAGCACATCGTAGACCTGGGGCAAATGCTCGGCGGGCGATTGGCTGTATTCATCGAGCATATCAAAGACTGAGGCGCCTTCGGCCTTGTCGATGCTGACGGTGTTGCCCAGGAAAAACGCAATATTCTCTTTCAGACCGCCGGGCACGGGGAAGACCGAACCCAAACCGCTCTCCTCGTGGTCAAAATCGGTTTGCTCATCCGGCAGCTTTATGTTGTGGGTTTTGATATACTCCAGCAGCCGTTCAAAGGTGATGTTGTATTGCGCCAGCCCGGTCGATTCAAATTCATCGGCTTTGGCGACGCAAGGGGATAGGGCGGCAATGCGGCCGGTGACGCCTTTGTATTCCTTCATGTAAACGCAGAGGCAGGCCATCGGGCTGTGGACGGGGGAGAGGCGTTCCAGCAAATCCTGCCGGTGCGTTTCGCAATAGGTAACGATCACCGGGCATGGCTGGGTGATCATGGTGGCCGGTTTGTTCCGCTCGATGTGCCTTACATGCCCCCAAATGCAGATGTCGGCGCCCAGCGAAACGTCATAAATCTGCTTCACGCCGAGTTTTTTCAGGCAGGTGAACAGATTCATCCAATCGGGGATGTTTGTGCGGATCGAAGGGGCGGTGATGAGCGATATATCAACCCCGTTTTCTAAATCATGAAAAAAGCGCAGGGTATCGTCTTCATACACCCTTGCGCCGTGTTTGCACGCTGAAAGGCACCGCCCGCAGGTGATGCACTGATCGTGGTCGATCTTGACCTTAATGTTACCCGCATCATCCTGATGGGTGATGTTGGCCGTTTCCATCGGGCATTCCCGGATGCACCTGTTGCAGCCCGTACAGAGGTCGTGTTTGGTTTGAATCGTTTCCGGCATAATCCCATTCCTCCGTTAAACGTGTACCGCTCTAAACTGATCCCTTACCTCATAGAACAGCTTCGCTATCGACGGGTCAAACTGTGCGCCGGAGCTTTCCATGATGATTTTCACCGCTTCCTCCGGCGGAAACGGTTTTTTATACGGACGTTCGGAAACCAAAGCGTCGTATACGTCGGCAATCGCCATCACCCGCCCCTGTATGGGAATATCCGTCCCCGCCAGCCCGCGCGGATACCCTTTCCCGTCCCAGCGTTCATGGTGGCAGCCGGCAAAGAGCCTGGCGTTGCGCAGGAACTCTACATCGTCTGTCCGGGAGGCGATTTGGTCGATCGCGTTTTCCCCTTCGATGGTGTGGGTTTTCATTTTGGTAAATTCTTCGTCGGTCAGCTTGCCGGGTTTGTTCAAAATCACGTCTGAAATGGCGATTTTGCCCACATCGTGCAGCCGCGCCGACGATACGAACGAATCCAAATCCAGCGCACCGATCTCTTCGGCGTATATCCCTTGCTCTTTCATGGCGTCGATCAAAATCTTTATGTATGTGGATGTACGGTCAATGTGGCCGCCCGTTCCCTCGTCGCGGCTTTCCACCAAGTCGGCAAACCCGAAGATGATGGCGTTTTGCAAAAGCTGGAGCTGGTTTGTCTTTTGCTGGAGCTGCGCCGTCCGTTCGCGGATGAGGCCGTCTATATCCATATGGGTTTTGATTCGGTTGACCAAAACAGGGGTGGAAAACGGCTTGGTGATAAAATCGATCACGCCCAGCTCAAATCCCCGCACTTCAACCGACGCGTCGGTCATGCTGGTGAGGAATATGACCGGGATACCGGCATAACCGGCATGATCCTTCAGACGCTGCAATGCTTCAAAACCGTCCATTTCAGGCATTTCAATATCCAGCAGGATCAAATCGGGCTGCACCTTTTCGATCAGCGCGAACATTTTGGCCGCCGAAGGCAGCGTCAGAACCCGGTATTGGTCTTTTAAGGCTTCGTTTGCTTTGGATAGATTTGTGTCATTGTCGTCAACAACAAAAATCGTCTGTTTCAAATCGGCACCCCTTCCAAATGAAAACGCCCAAACCAAGCGGCTCGGGCGTCGGTGGTGGAAGCAGAGGGGCTCGAACCCCCGACCCCATGCGTGTGGAGCATGTGCTCTACCAGCTGAGCTATGCTTCCTCTCGTCGGATTGAGTGTAACATAAATCCCCCTCGCTGTCAAGGGGGATTGTTTCAGCCGTTGTCAGTCTCTATAACCTACCAGTTAAACAGCGCGTTCTGCGTATTCGGCCCTACGATGCCTGATGCCGCTAAGGAGCTCCGAGGAAAGTAGAAAGTAAATCCGGCACTTTCATTAATAATCTGTATATACCTCTGTGATAAGCATCTAATTGGTAGCATATGTATGCTAGTTGCCTCACATTTTGAATCAAGTGGTCTTCAGATAGGTTTAGGTTAGCTAAAAGAAGTCGAAATCTATGTAAAGGGGTTAATTCATCGTAAATGACCCGAGGAAAGGGATTTTGAGCTAAGAGTTTTTCCGCTTTTTCTTTCAATGAAGAATTATTCCCGCATAAATCTTTGACACGGGCATTTAGCATAATGTCATGTGCAAATAAAATCGCAATGGTTTCATTGACAAAGCAATCCTCTCGGTATTCACCGAATCTTACTTCTTCCATAGGTGTTGCTGTTAAAGAGGCTAATGCCCCTAAAGATGCGAGCTTATGTGAGCATAAGAGCGGTCCAATAAATTCTTCTCTAGCTTTATCATGATAATGGTTAAATAAGTCGCGGAATGCCTTTTCTCGCGCCTTCCAATCGTGATGCTCTCTTAACTTAGGGAGTAGTAAAATCTTTGGATGATCTTTTTTCATGACAGTGAAAAATTTATTTGAGGTGAGCAAAAATTGAAAAGTTATCTCATGACCAATCTCTTTATGTTTGTTTTCCATCAGTTGTTTGTACCTCTGTCTTTTCCGATTGTGTTCATACAGGCTTGAAAATATGTGTCAACATTCTCTCCATAGAATTGCTCATCCTTAGGGCTGCAAGTTATCACATTGCTGTATTTATACATGTGGTTTTTCTCGTTTTGCTCCTGTACAAAAACCTCTTTTTTTTGAGATTTTTTGGATTTATTGAACATTGTTTCTACTTCAAGATCCATTGTTACAATAGGGGCAGCAGTGGTGGATGTATCAGAGACAGTCTTCATAATTGTTTCTCCTTTTCCGTGGTTTGATTTAGAAGCACTATTTTTTTTCCGCATCAGTTACACCTCCTGCCTAATCAACTCCCCTTGTCTGATCTACAAAGCAAGGTGTATTTTAACCAGATGCAAAATCATTATACAGCAATTCCTTCGAAAAAGCAACAATTATCTTTTGATTTCTTTCGTTATTAACATAATACCAAGTAAAAAATAAACTTATTAATGAAAAACAACTATATGTTGTTGTGCGATAAATCTCACCAACTAAATATAGCGTTCTGCGTATTCGGCCCTACGATGCCGTCTACCGCCAGCCCGCTTGCGGCTTGGAACTGCCGCACGGCTCGTTCGGTGACCGGGCCGAAGTTGCCGTCGGGGAGCAGGTTGTCAAACCCGCGGAGAACCAACGCCGCTTGTATAAGGTAGGTCATATTCCCGCGCGCGCCGGGGCGTATGTTGACCGTGGCGGCTCGTGTGGCGGGGCCGAAAACACCGTCTATGGCAAGGTTGCGGCCAAACTGGCGGTTGAGCTCTGTTTGGAAACCTTTGACCAGTGCCGATCTCGTCTGCGGCCCGGCGATGCCGTCTGCGGCGATGTTGAATCCATACCGCGTGTTGAGGGTATTTTGGATGCCGCGGATGCCCTGCTGCGGCATGACGGGGGGAGCCGTGATCGGGAAGGTGCGCGCAATCGCGGCGGCGATGGTCTCAGCCGCCGTTTGGATGTTGAGCTTCTGCATATCCTGCGGGTTGTTGATAAACGCCGTTTCAAGCAGGACGGCGGGCATATTGGTCAAGCGGAGAATGCCGAAGGTGTCCTGCCCGGCCGCGTTGAGATGGACACGGGCGCCGCGGTTGCGGAACCCCAGCCGTTCAAGCCCGGAAAGGATGGTTTCGGCAAGCTGCTGGCCTTTTCCCGTATCCTTCACGCTGTAAAAGGCTTCGCTCCCGGTCGCCGGTGTGCCTTCGTTGCTGTTCATATGTATTTCAACCAATGCGTCCACACCCTGGCTGTTGGCCAACTCCGCGTCCCGGGTGATGTTCCTGTCGACATCGGTCGTGCGGTTGTTGAGCACTTCATATCCCATTCGGCGCAGGATGTCCGACACCGCGTTTGACAGAGCCAGATTCAAATCCTTTTCTTTCAGGCCGCCCGAGACCGCTCCGTAATCCGACCCGCCGTGCCCGGCGAAAACGGCTATTTTAGGCATGACTTGATACCCCCTTTACTTACCTATATCCTATGCGGCGTTTGCCCTCCCGTTCCACATAGAGCAATACCGCGCCCCGTATGATCCGGGCAAAGAGGATGACCAGCCCGCCCAGCGCGCACCAGGCCAGCGTATATCCGAGGCAGACCTGCCCCCATAGGTTGAACGGCTGGAACGAGTAATCCCAAACCTCCCATCCCATCCACAAATTGGCCACCGTGCCGATGCTGAACTCCACAACGGTGATCAAAAGACCGCCCGCGACCGCTCCGGCGATCAGCCCGATTTGCGACCGCGCCAAAAGACAGAGCAAAACAACGCATATCCCGCCCGCAACCAGCATGGTGCGGTGGGTATATCCGCGGTAGACCACCTCGATGCCGCAGTAAGCCAACCCGCCCAATGTAAATTGGGCGGCGATGAAGGACGCCTTTTTTAGCATGACGGCAAATGCCCGTCACGCAGGGAGCTGACGGCGGTGTCGATACGGCGTTCGGCGTCGTCGCCGGTGGAAGCGGCTTGGATATACTCAATCACCTGTGTTTTTTGCAGGATGCTCAGCGTGCCGAAAGATGCCATGGCCTTCGGTTCCTGCGCGAGGCGCATCCCCAGCCCCAGGGGCAGATCGGGCCCTTCGGGGTTGTGGCCTGTTCCGATAAACGGCGTGTTTGACATGGTCGGTTCTCCTTCACGTAATTATTTAGTTTAATTTCTCTGCAAATGGGGTGGTTTATACGGGGAATTTATGGTACAATTATAAACAATGTGTTAAGGAGGGGACGAGATGCAAAGCAGCCTGCTTCCGCATATGCTCCACGGGTGCGACTACAACCCCGACCAATGGCTGGACAGGCCGGACATCCTTGAAGAGGATATTCAATACATGAAAAAAGCGGGGATCAATTGCGTCTCGCTCGGGATATTCGCGTGGGCGGCTCTTGAGCCGGAAGAAGGCGTCTATACCTTTGGCTGGCTGGGGGAGATCATCGAAAACCTCCATCAAAACGGCATCGTCACCTTTTTGGCCACGCCCAGCGGAGCCCGCCCGGTTTGGATGGCGAAAAAATATCCCGAAGTGCTGCGCACAGGCTCCGATTTGGTGCGCGGCGAAATGGGTGACCGCCACAACCATTGCTATACCTCACCCGTCTACCGGGAAAAGGTTTACGCCGTCAATAAAAAACTGGCCGAGACATTCGGCAGCCACCCCGCCGTCAAGCTATGGCACCTTTCCAACGAATACGGCGGGGAATGCTTCTGCCCGCTCTGCGTCGCGGCCTTCCGCCGCTGGCTCGAAACCAAGTATCAAACGGTGAACGCCGTCAACGACGCGTGGTGGACGCGGTTTTGGAGCCATACATACACAGACTGGAGCCAAATCGACCCGCCCCTGACGCGGGGTGAGCATTGCACACAGGGGCTGAAACTCGACTGGATGCGCTTCGTCACCGCCCAAACGGTTGACTTTATGACTTGGGAGAAGAAAGCCGTGCGCGACGGAGGCTCGTCTCTGCCGGTCACGGCCAATTTTATGGGATTCTATGACGGGTTGAATTACAGCAAGTTCGCCCCCCTTCTCGACGTTGTGTCTTGGGACAGCTACCCGAGCTGGCACAGCGACGCCGAAACCGACGCCGGCGTTGCCGTTCACACCGCCGCCTCACACGACTTAATGCGCTCCATCCTGCCGGACAAGCCGTGGCTGCTGATGGAAAGCACCCCGAGCTGCACCAACTGGCAGCCCGTTTCCAAAGTCAAACGCCCGGGGATGCACATGCTCTCTTCGATGCAGGCTGTGGCGCACGGGTCGGATTCCGTCCAATATTTCCAGTGGCGCAAGAGCCGCGGCTCGTGCGAGAAATTCCACGGAGCCGTCGTCAGCCACGACCGCCGGAGCGATACCCGCGTCTTCGGCGACGTTGCCGGACTGGGCAAACGCCTCGCTTCGCTGGACGCGCTGATTGGGAGCGTCCCGCGTCCGCAGGCCGCCGTGCTCTATGACCGCGAAAACGATTGGGCGATTAAGGGTTCGGCCGGGCCGCGCAACGCCGGGATGGGGTATCAGGAAACCGTCGTCCGCCACTATCAGGCTTTGTGGCAGATGGGGATCGGCTGTGATCTGCCCGATATGGAAGCCGATCTCTCCCGCTATGCCTTCATTGCCGCGCCCATGCTTTATATGCAGCGCGCCGGGATCGCCGAAAAACTGCGCCGCTTTGTGGAAAACGGCGGGGTGCTGGTGGGGACATGCTTCTCCGGTCTTGTCGATGAAAACGACCTCTGCTTCCTCTCCGACGCCCCCAACGGGCTGGTTGACGTCTTCGGTGTCCGCGCCGAGGAGTTCAGCGGCCTGTATGACAATGAATTTAACCATACCATATGGAGCGACCGCTGTTACGCCATGTCATCCATCATTGAGCTGGTGCGGCCGGAGGGGGCTTCGGTGCTGGCGGCCTTTGAAAACGACTTCTACCGGGGCGAGCCGTCCCTGACCGTAAACCATTACGGCAAAGGGAAGGCTTATTACATCGCGGGCGGCGCGGGGCTGCCGCTGCTCTCCGACCTATACGCCCAACTGGCCGATGAACTGAATCTTCCGCGCGCGCTGGACGCCGAGCTGCCCGAGGGCGTTACGGCGCAAACCCGGATGAAAGGTGACCGCACCTTCGTCGTCGCGCAGAACTATCAACAATACCCCGCCCGCATCCATTTACACACACCGATACGCGATTTGGAAACGGGCGAAGAGGTGTCATTGCTCGAACTCAGCCCCTACGGTGTACGGGTGCTGGAGAAGTGACGGAATTTTCCAGTTACAAATTACAAAAAAAGCCTTGCAAAATTTTATCAATTCTGTTACAATCTGAACAAGCTACTATATTTTAGAGGAGGACTACATAATGAAAACACGCAAAGCCCTGTCTATGCTGGTGGCATTGGCAATGCTCATCGGCTTGGCAACAGTCCCCGCAGCCGTTGCGGTACCGGACGTCCCCTACGCTCTGTATGTGGACACCCCGCCTGTGCTGGGTGAAAACGACGCGGTTTGGAACGGCGCGAATGTCCTTGAACTCGACGTAAGCAACGCGAAGAACGATAAGTCTTCGACAACGGGAAAAGCAAAAGTCCTGTGGGACGACAGCTTCCTGTATGTGCGCGTAGTGGTTACCGATGACGACGTGTTCGAAGGATCAGGCGGCAGCCAGTGGCTGAATGACAGCGTAGAGTTGTTTGTCGGGCCGGGAACGGGCGGCGTAAACCAATACCGCGTCAGCGCGACAAACGACAAATCCGGGACGGCTGTAGCCGACTCTTGGGCCAGCATCGAAGACCCCGGCTATATCGTGGAATTCAAGATTGCCAAAGGCTCCCTTGCGTTTGAAGACGGCGCAATGCTCACCTTTGAGGTTCAGATCAACGATTCAACCTCCGCTGGCGGCGACCGCGATACCAACGGAAATGTGATTTCATGGGCGGGCGATCCCGACACCGGGTACAGCAGCGACGCCAGCTTCAAAGACAGCATCGCTTTATGGAAAGCCGACGGCGACGATGATGACGATGATGACGATGATGATACCGACGCTAAAGGCGGCCGCGTCGAATTGGGCGCAACCAATTTTGTCAATCCTGACAACCCGACAAAGCAAGTCGGCTGGCTGTTGGAAGGCGATCTCATTGAGCAATTCGCGTCCGCAGAAAGCCTCGTAATTGAGTTCGATTTAGCCGCTCTGAAAGAAGCCAACGCAGACGGCATAGGCGGGATCGCCTTTATCATCAACAATTTCCCTGCCGGTGAGGAAAAAGGCAACTGGAATCAAACAGAAGGCATTACCCCGGGCTGGACAAATTGGGGAGATCTTGAAGCCTCCACCAACACCAAAGCGGACATTACCATCGACGGCGATGTGATGACCTTTGTTATCACGCTGGCGGATATGAACGGCTTTGATGAAGTATCCGGCAGCGGAAAAGTATGGGTTTTAATCGCGCACTTTGGCGGTATCGAAGATGTCAACGACGCCATTCTAAACGCTTACTTCGGCGAAGATGAGGAAGAAGAGGAAGAACCCGGTGAACCCGGCCTTGACAACTTCGACCCCAAATACAAAACCTATGACAACAACTTCGCTGATGTAGCCAACCTCGAAGACGCATACAAGCAGTGGGTCATCAAGGCTTATGAATATGGCATCATCGCCGGAACCAGCAGCACCAATTTCGGCGTTGGTTCCAACCTGAAAATCTCTGAAGCCATCATCATCGCGGTGAAAATCCATGTGAAATACATGGGCGGTACCAGCGCGGATTATCCCGCCGACCCGGACGCCTATGTCGCTTACGCGATCGAAAACGGCATCATCAAAACAGGCGACTTCGCCGACGTCACCAAAGACATCACACGCGCCGAAATGGCCTACATTTGGGGCAACATCCTCGACGCGGACGATTTAGCGGTTGTCTCGGGCAAAACATTTATCTCCCAAAATGACGTTGCCGTAGGCGACAAATACTACGACAGCATCAAACTGTTCTATGAAGCGGGCATCACCACAGGCTCAGGCGGCAACAAGTACGGCAGCAATGAGCTTATCCTCCGCGAACACTGCGCGATCTTCTTCGTCAGGCTGGTAGAACCCGAATCCCGCTCCAAGAGCGCGAATGTCTACGAAGCCGAAGAAGCGCCGGATCCCGTCATCAAACTCGACGATTACACCACAGCCAATGCAGGCTGGAACGCGAACTACCTTTACGACACAGACGAAATCTTCATCGAAGTCGGTCAAGCCTTCAAATTGGAGTTCACCGTTGAGCTGAAAGCCGGAACCCGCTTCTTCGTTGAAGCTCCCAAGCAGCCCGGCGATTACGGCGGCGAAAAGCCCGCTATGCGGAACGCCGACGACATTATAGAAGACGGCCCGATGGGCAACGGCTACTTAGCCGCGGAACATGAAGGCACGTACCTTATCACATGGTACGCCCAAATATTGGGAGACGCCGGTCAGCTGAAAGCCTTCAATCACTCGAGCAGCCCCGAAGCCGTTACCATGACCGACATCACCCTCATCGTTTACACAGGCGAAGACGATGAAAACCTTGAAGACGGCGAATGGGATATGATCACATTCAAATCAAAGCAAGGCAACCACGGCACCCTGATCATCGAGAAAATCTCCTAACCACAAATAGCAATATCAAGAGGGGCGGCATTGTGCCGCCCCTTTGTGCTGTGACCACCCCGCCGTCCGCGGACGGCACCCCTCCACAGGAGGGGAATAAAGAGCAACTTGACGCTTATAACCTTCGCGTGATATAGTATACATACGAAGGGGGAGTGACCTATGTCTCAAGAAGTCCTTTTCTATGTGGAGGAATCGGCAGACGGCGGGTTCGAGGCCAGTGCCGTGAACCATTCGATCTATACCCAATGCGACAATTACGCGGAATTGCCTGATATATTGCGCGACGCCGTGCGGTGTCATTTCGATGAAGGTTCTTTGGAGTTTCGGACATGGAAATGATTAAAGAATACGACCGGGTACGCCTTGTAAACGGGGAGCTTGGGAGAATCCTAGAAATCTTAGCTCCGTCTGTATTTCTTGCGGAAGTCGTTAGGAAAAGCGGCGGGATTGATACCACTGAAATCAAATTGACAGACATCAAGAGTAAATTCATTGAAGTTGAGGAACCGATAAGCTGAAATCATAGATAAGAGGGGCGGCATTGCCGCCCCTCTTGTGCTGTGACCACCCCGCCGTCCGCAGACGGCACCCCTCCACGGGAGGGGAATAAACTTACGGGCCGAAATCCTCCAAAAACATCACAACGTCAATGTAATTCTCAAAGAAGACGCCGTCCCGCAGCATTTGCTGATCGGCTGAACGCAGTGAGCGGATGTCGATGGAGGTGGTTTCGATCGGCGTTGAGCGGTCGGCGTTGTGATACAGCAAAAGTTCTCCGTCAAACTCGCACACCCAAAAGCCTTCCGCCGTCTGCGCGATCGGTTCAGCCGACATTTCCGGCGGCTCCATCTTCGGCGGGGTGCTGTAAACAGGTTCCTCTTCAGCCCCTGACAGAGCCAGCGCGGTGAGGAAAATCCCCGCCAGTGTCACAGCCATGACCGATGAAATGATCCTTGCCTGTATTTTCAAAATGGACACCTTCCTTTGGTTAGGAGGATGCCCAATTCTTGGAAAGTTTATACATTATCTATGTTTCATACACTTCCACAGGTGATTTTTCATCGACAGGGGCAATCAGGCCGGAAGTCAACGCGTGGCGGAAGGCGTCCAAACACTGTTTCGCGCCGGACGCGTGCGATGTGAGATGCAGCCCCAAAACGCCGCTGTCAAGCCCCATGCGGTAATGGATGTGATCAGGCGGCGAGACGCCTTCGATGATCCCTTTGATCAGGCGGATGTAAAAAGCCTCCCAATGCAATGAAGCGGCGGCCAGCTTTTCAACGACGGCTCCGTTTTGAGAGAGGGAGCATAACGCCGCGTAAACGCCCGGGAAGGCTTTGACGGAGGGGCGCGTCCCGAGAGGCATACGAGGCATGACAACCATATCCACACCGCGTTCCGCCCAGCGGCGGAATGCCTCCCTGTCTTCAACTCCGGCAGTGTATACGCGGGCTGCGGGACGTGACGCGATAGCTCCTTGCGCAAAGGCTTGCACATCATGCCCGCGCCCGCCGTGGCAGTATGCCGGACGGAGCCAGCCGACACGGGCTGAGGCCGAAAGGCTTCCGGCCAGCACGCCCAGCAGGAACGCCGCTTCCTTCGGTTCGGCCGTGTATGTGCCGGTCACGCCGACGGGTTCGTCATGGCAAAGGTATACCAAAGAATGCTTGTGTTCGAGCGCGGCGCGCAGGGCTTGACCTGTGTAGGCGGGGTCGGTGACAAACAAAACGTCTCCCTTTGTCTCGTCCGGCAGCCCTTCCACCGTTGTGACCGAAAGCTCGGGAAATGCCCGTTTCAGCAAAAAGCACCCGGCTTGATGCGCTTCGGCTGAAAAAGGGGAGTGCGTGGAGATGGAAAATGTCACCGACGGCAGGGAACCGCGCTGAAAATGGATGAACGGTTTTACCCGCGCGGCCGAGGGGGTTGTAACGGTTTGAACAGGCTCCGGGTTTGCCAAAAGCTCCCACTGCGGGCGGCAGCGGGTCAGTGTCTTTTGCAGTTCCTTTTCATGTGCGCCGTCCGGCAGGCCGTAAATTTTGGCGTATTGCCAAAAAGCGTCCCCGGTTGTGATTTCATGCAGGTCTTGATGATAGCCTTGTTTGTGATATGCCGCGCGAAACGCCGCAAAGCTGTCTTCAAGCAGTTCTTGATCCCCTCCGGCCATCCCCAGCAGTTCGGGGTAGCGTCCGGGGGATGAGAACCACATGTGTTTGATGACCTTTTTCCGATCGTTCCCGAGCAATTCGTTGTAAACGGCAATGTCCGGCGTTTCAACGCCGGGAAGGGGGATCAGGCGGGTGACGTCGGCATGGAGCGAATAATTGGAGAGGGCGTTTGCCACACTGACCCGCTTATGTCCTTCTAGAACATAATAATGCCCGATATATTCATACACCTTGATCGGTTGTGTGATGCCTTTTTCAAGAGCCGACGCGCACAACGCCTGCCACTTTGCCGCAAACTCGCTTTTCTCTTCCAAAAGAGGCAGGAATCCGGCCGAAAGGGCATGGGAACGCCCGGCGGCAAAGGTGCCCCGTATCTTTTGAAGCGGTATTTCAAATAAGCCAAGCGGGATTTCGCCGCCTGAACCGGCCAGCAGGGGTTCGAGCACCGGCAGCAGACCGCTCCGCCCTTCCGCGTTCCGCTCGGCGACCAAACGCCGTCCCGCTTTGAGTGCCGCGCGGTAAGCATCGGCCGCTTCTGCTATAAATGCGGAATCCATCTACGAGCCGTACTTCCCGATCAACGCCGCCTCACTGAGCGCGTCAGGCTCGGCAAAGCAGAGCCATTCCTCTTCGTGCGCCGCGCTTTGACCGGCATACAGGGTGGAAAGCGGGGCGAGCGATTCCATCTCGATGAAGAGGCGGTTGGTATATGTTTCAAAATTGCACCCGTAGTCGGGATATTCGGCATGGGTCAGCGGAGCCCACATTTTTTTGAAAACAACGCCTTTATTATGGTAAAGAGCGTATCCCGCGCGGTTGAGCAGACCGATTTTCAACGGCCGGTCGGTGGCGTCGGGGCGCAGGGAAATATGATCATCCGCCCAGTTCAGCCGGTGGTCGCCCATATCGGTATACGGCCAAATGACAAACACACGGTCGGGCAGCAGCGCGATGTCCTGTTTGGATTGCGGGAAGACAAGCACCCCGCCTAACGCCAGCTGGGTGATCGCCCACGGAGCCAGGGTGACGATTTGCTCGCCCACGTTATGGATGCGGTGCCGCACCGACAGGCGCGGCGATTCGGCGTCCATCCGTATTTCCAATGAAAACTGCAAGTTGAGCCCTTTTTGCGGCGGAGCCGTCAGGACGGCACCCACTTGGGTGACGGTCACCCCGACCGGGTCGTCGTCCGGGTAATAAGAATTGAGGATATGTTCCGGGCTGCTCCACAGCCGGTGACCTCCCAAAATATGATAATCATCCCCTTTGCCGAAAGCCAAGTCGAGCCCTTCCACATGGGTGATCGCTTCCGAACGGCTATCTGTCCAAAACAGGTTCTCACCGCCGCACATCGAAAGGTGGATGATGCGCGGGCCGCGTCCGGTCGTGGCGTACAGCTCGATGACGCCGTTGGTGATATGGACACAGGAACCGAAATGTTGATATGGAACATCGTTTGATATGGTAATAGGCACGTTTACCCCTCCTTACTCCGGGTTCTATTATAAGCAAACCGGCTCGGTTTGGCAAGGTTTTATTGTTCCGGGTCATCTTCCGTAATATCTTCGGAGCTTAACGCCAGGATGCTTTCTGCCGTCCACTGTCCGGGCAGAGCGGCGCGGGTCGCGCTTTTGTCCCAGTCAAACGTTGCCTGTTCGGCCGATTCGTCATCCAGCAGAAAATAATCATAGACCGGAACGGGGCCGCGGTCATTCAAGGCAATGTCTGTATGATACCATGTATTGCCGATTTTCACCAAATTCCACGCGTGTCTGCTCATATTCCATGACCCTGTCACAACGCTGCAGTCTATCCCCAGCCGGTCGCACAGAAGCTTAAAGGCCATCGCGTATCCTTCGCTGACCGCTTCCCCTTTGACCAGCGCGCCGAAAGCCGTATAGGAATCCCCGCCCAGCCGTTCACCGATTTGGTAGGCGTGTATGGCCGTATCGGTATCATACAGCACCGCTTCACAAAGAGTGTCGTGCAGCCATAAAACGGTTTGCGCCGCTTGTTCTTCCGCGCTGCCCCGGAACTCCGGCAATCCCGAAAGCAACCGTTCCGCCCCTGCGTCCGTTTCCCTTGACTTTTCTTCGAGCGTATCCGCCGGGGTCTGCCAATCAAGCTCTAGCTCTATGATACGCCGCAGTATGTTGCCGGAAGAAGGGTATAAATTGACGGCGATCTCAGGGTATTCCATAGCCCAAGCCGGGTTGCTGTAATAGAATGAATCTGCCATGCTTTCCACATCATGTTCCCGCTCATTATAATACAGCAATTCGACGGTGAGCAGGGGGCTATGTTCCCGCAATGCCGCATGAACCGCTTCCTCCAGCTCCCTGCGCCCGCTGACCGGAAGGATGGCCGGACGGATTTTGTGGTTGTAAACGATTTGGAGGGTGATGGTATACTGCGAAAGGACATTGGTCAAGTCAAAAGCGATGTAATCCAACGCGTACGCGCCGATCGCTTCGCGTTTTTGTATGTCGGCAAGCAGTTCGCTGATGATAAGCCTTGTCAGGCCGCCGGGGTAGCCGGTGACGCGTATGTTGGCTTGTTCCTCCCCGTTCCGTATGACGCCGATGATGGCATTTTGGAGCGAATCCTGTGAGTTGGCCGTCAGAGACGTTACAACGCTGTCGTCCTGCGCGAGGTGGGGCGACCGAACGAAAAATTCACGCTCCCAAAGCGAAGCGCAGCCGGAAAGGAAAACGAATGCCAGCGCGGCGCAAATGGCCTTAATAGGATTTTTCATAATCCATAAACCCCTCCCCCAACACTTCATTGGCCTCGGTCAGGATGACAAAGGCTCCGGGATCCGATTCTTTGACCAGTTTTTTCAAATCGGAAATCTGCTGGCGTTTGATGGCGCAGAGGATGATCCTGCGTTCCGAACCCGAATAGGCACCCTCTCCGCGCAGCAGCGTCGCGCCGCGCCCCAAACGCCCAGATATATTTCCGGCTATTTCAGGGATGCGGTCGGAAATAATGAATGCCAAACGCTCGATGTTCAAACCGTACAGGATGCCGTCCAGTGCCTGCGCGCTGATATAGAGGGCAATCACGGCATACAGCATATGGTTGACCGAACCGAACACAAATCCGGCGGCCACGGCGACGCAGCCGTCGAACGCCAGCATCAGTTTCCCGATTTGGATATGCGGGAAAGGGATTTTCAGCAACCGGGCGATGATGTCGCTGCCGCCGGTCGTCGCGCCTTTGGTGAACACCAACCCCAGCCCCGCGCCCATCAGCAGCCCGCCGAACACCCCGGCCAGCAGCGGTTCTGTTTCAACAGGCGGGAGATAGGTGAAGACGTCGATCAAAACGGACGAAACCAGCGTCCCGAACCCGGTGTACAGCAGGAAACGATGCCCCAAAATCCGCCAGCTGATGAGAAAAAGGGGGATATTGATGGCAAGCACCGTCATCCCAAGCGGCAGTTTGGGAAAGATTTCGCACAAAAGCATGGCAATGCCCGTCACCCCGCCCGGCACAATGCCATAGGGGTCAAGCAGAAGGGAAACCGACAGCGCGAACACCGCGCCCCCAAGCGCGATAACGAGCAGGTCGAATATGGTTTGGAGAATGGTTTTTTTCATCATGGGTTCATTTTACCATAGTTGGAGGAATTTATCCATATGAAACGGCAAACTCTCCGTTGCAACGGAGAGTTTGATGAATATTACAATACTAGCGTTTGCTGAACTGCGGAGCCCGTCTAGCGGCTTTGAGGCCGTATTTTTTCCGTTCTTTCATGCGCGGGTCGCGGGTGAGGAAGCCTGCCTGTTTGAGGGCGGGGCGGAATTCCTCGTTCATTTTCAGCAGGGCGCGGGCGATTCCGTGGCGGATGGCTCCGGCTTGGCCGGATACGCCGCCGCCCACGACGGTGGCGGTGATGTCCACACGGCCGATGGTCGTTGTGGTGACAAGCGGCTGGCGGACGATGGCCTTGAGCGTTTCCAAACCGAAATAACTGTCTATGTCGCGGTTGTTGATGGTGATGACGCCCGTTCCGGCGGGATAGAGATGAACGCGCGCGACCGAGGATTTACGGCGGCCTGTGCCGTAATGGTAGGCTTTCTTCGGTGTATACATCACGCGTTACCTCCAATCTTCCATGCCATGGGTTTTTGCGGGCCGTGCGGATGCTCCGCGCCTTTGTAGACTTTAAGTCTCGTCAGAGCCTTGCGGCCCGGCGTCGTCCGCGGGATCATGCCCTTGACGGCAAGCTCCATCGCAAACTCGGGGCGTTTTTCCATCAGGATACGGTATTTGACTTCTTTCAGACCGCCGACGTAACCGCTGTGGCGGCGATAAAACTTCTTCTCCGGTTTGCTGCCGGTCAGCAGAGCTTTGTCGGCGTTGATCACAATGACAAAGTCGCCGGAATCGACATGCGGGGTGAATTCGGGTTTGTGTTTCCCCCGCAGCAGGCGGGCGGCCTCGGCGGCGGTGCGTCCCAGCGCGACGCCTGCTGCGTCGAGGACATACCACTGCCGCTCGGCGGTTTCGGGATTCAACATAAATGTACCCATCTTGGGGAATTCCTCCGTTCTTTCTGCGATAATCAGCTTTCTTATTAAAGCATATTGGTTTTCACTTGTCAATAGAGAAAACGCAAATTATTATTTTATTTCTCCTTTGCTCGCTCTTTCTCTGTTTTCCTCCTGTATACTCACCTATGCTCACGGCGGGAAGCAGAATTTTGATTCGATTGCTATTCTATGGAAATGTGCTTGACAGAAATGGGCTGTCGTGTTATTATTTGGTCAGGAGTATGCCGATTATGGTAAAACTACGACATGAATTAGGCATACTGCACAAAATAACAGGGGGAAAAGAAATGAAAAGGAAACCCAAAATCTTAGCATTCCTGCTTGCAATCGCGCTGATCCTCACCTTCGTACCCTTCATGCCCGCCATGGCCGCAGGAGAATTCACAGCACAAGTTCACAGTGACATCAACGGCCAAGACGCCGATGGCGAAAACATCAACGGCTGGCCGGATCTTCCCACATGGTCGGTGGATTTCGACATGGGTGAAGAAACCACCATCACAATCGACTTCGATGTGCCGGTCAGCTTTGGCGGAAACTATTTCGCTGTTAATACCAACGTCCCGTTCACAGGCGAAGAGAGTGCCGAAGTTAAATCCTTTAAGATCGACGGTGCTGAAGTTGCTGTAGGCGAACTTGTGTACACCGACGAAGGCATTGACAAAGGGTTTAGAATCAACATTTGCAACAAATGGAACGGAGATATTGAAGTTCAACCCGTAGGCAACCTCGAAGAATATACAGATTTTTCAAAAATAGAAATTACATTTGTTGTATATGCGGAAGGCGGCCCGGGTATTGCAGAACCTCCCGAAAAACCTGCGGGTCCCGATTTTGACCCCAATGGCTCATATATGGCTTACCTCGGCGTTCAGATGAACAACTGGATTTTCCGTGACCCTTGGGATTCCGCGCTTGGCGATCCCGACGGTGTAGATGGTTCGGCTTGGGCAGATTTTGATCAATCCTATTTTAGTGGTTTATTTGAAACAGCGGGCGGCGGCAAAGTGCATCCCGGAACATTCACCGACGCCGAGCTTAAGGGCAACGGCACGTACAGAGTCTCGCTGGTAGACTGGGATTTCAGCGACCCCAACGAAAACGGCCCGGCGGAGAGCTTTAACCAGCTATTTGTATCGACCGACATCCCCTACACGGAAGCCCTTGAGTTCACGAATGTAAAAGTTATCGTCGGGGGAAATCAGAGATATACATTCAAAGAAGCTGTCATCTTGGATGGTGATTATATTAGAATCGGCGGAATCAACATTTGGGATGATGAGTTGCAAGACCTGTTCAACAACAATGTGCCTGCCAGCGGCGAGATCGCCATGGAGTTCACCGTTACAGGATTTGCTTATGACAATGACGATTCGCCCATTATAGAAGAAGAACCATCCCCGACGCCTTCCTATGCCCCAGCGTCTCCGTCCCCCGCCGCAACCGATGACGGCGACGAAGAAGGCGGCAATGGTTTGATGATCGCGCTGATCATCGGCGGCGTTGTCCTGCTTGTAGTGATCATCGTTGTCGTGATGATGAAGAAGAAAAAATAAACCGCACATTTGCTCCCCCTTGCTATAGTCCGGCGGTGTCTACGCCGTTATGGCGGGGGGAGCATTTACCAACTTAACGAATAGTGAGGGGTTAACATGGCATTGTTTCGCAGAGGCGCGGCTCTTCTTCTTGTTTTGGTTCTATTGACCCTGTGCGCTTGCAGTAAATCAGAAGACGATGTGGACGACAGCCCGATCAAGAACATGAACTCTTTGGAGTTTGCGCGTTTTATGGGTTACGGTATCAATTTGGGCAATACCATGGAGGCGTGCAACAGCAGTGAACGCATCCCCAACCGCGACCCCTCGGTCTATGAGCAGATGTGGGGTCAGCCGATCACAACACAGGAAATGATCACCGGCATGAAAAACGCCGGATTCAAAACCCTGCGCGTCCCGGTGGCCTGGACTAACGCCATGGATTTTGAAAACGGGAACTTAACGATTGATAAGGCCTACTTAGAACGGGTGGAAGAAATCGTCAACTACGCGCTCAACGAGGATATGGTTGTCATTATCAACGACCACTGGGATCACGGTTGGTGGAGTATGTTCAGCCATCCTGAAAAGGAAAAGCGCGATCTGGCAATGGAGATATTCACTTCGATGTGGACGCAAATTTCCAACCATTTCAAGAAATACGACAGCCGTTTGGTTTTTGAACCCGCCAACGAAGAGTGGGGCAACCGCTTTAACGACAAAACATCATTCAACCCTATGCCTGAAAGGCTGGACGAAGACGGCTGCTATAAACTGCTGACCGAGTTGGCGCAAGTATTTGTTGACCTCGTACGCGATACAGGCGGCAATAACAGCCACCGTTTCCTGCTCATTCCGGGCTACAACACGAATGTAGGAGATACCGTTGACAGCCGTTTCCAAATGCCCCAGGACAAGGCGAACAAACTCCTCCTCTCGGTTCACTATTACGACCCGTGGAGCTACTGCGGCGACACATCCGGCGTGGGGCTTTGGGGCAAAGCAAGTGAAGTTGAGGATATGAACGAAACATTAGAGACATTGACAAAATACACAGATATGGGCTATGGTATCGTGTTGGGCGAATGGGGCGTGCTGGATAACGAAGGCTCCGACCGATTGAGCTATTTCAATAACTTCCTCGATAACTGCGATGTATACGGATATGTCCCCATGCTGTGGGATACGGGATACGATCCCCGTTACGGCGGCCTCTTTGACAGGAATGAAACCTGTTCCATTGTCGCTCCTGAAATTGCCGAATTGTTTATAGAAAGAGCCGCGCGCGAAGAAAGCGTGGAGGAAATCATCAAAACCGCCAAAGAAAACATGAGATGGGCACTTAGAAAAGCCCAAAACAGACCTGAAATCACCATTTCCGCCGATGAGGCATTTGCTTGGATCATGTTTGCGAGCGGCGACTGGAATACGGTATACTGCAATCAGGATAAATATGACCCCGATCTCAAAACCAGCGGCGTTGTCACGACCGATGCTGAGGTCACAGACGGTTCAGGCACGTATACGGTGGCTATCGACTTTACCGGCACCGCCGCCGGATATGCCAACGGCATCGTCTTTTCCGCTGTGGGGATCATTAACGGCGAAATACTCTTTCCGGGGTACTTTGTCGAAATCAAGGAAGTTCTGCTCAACGGCAAACCGGTTGAGTTCTCCGGCAAACCGTATACGACAAACGACAACCCGGTCACCACAAGGGTCAATCTCTACAATGACTGGGTTAAAGACATACCGGAGCAGGCCAGAGTTCTTGACGGCGATTTATCCGACGCCACATGGAACCCGATGGAAAAATATATCGACGATCGTATAGAAACAATATCGGTTACATTTGAGTACGTCGAAGGGGTTCGTTAATCATGGTACAAACCA
>Ga0082212_10003032_pt1 | contig 24017 bp, 26 predicted proteins | sample TergutNt197P3_FD_71548 | JGI IMG/M metagenome (GOLD analysis project Ga0082212, IMG submission 71548) | Neocapritermes taracua P3 segment gut microbial communities from Petit-Saut dam, French Guiana - Nt197 P3 | ecosystem: Host-associated > Arthropoda: Insects > Digestive system > Gut ... | reverse complement strand
ATAATTGCGTGCCCCTTATTGCTGTATGTTCACTTATTTATACCACCATCACTTCAGTTGGATGCATTCACTTTTACTCAGTTTTTCAAACCAGCTGAAATGGCATAGTAAAATCAGTGTAATCAATATGTGACTGAGGCCACTATGTGAGGTTATTTATGTGTAACATAGCCATAAACGCTAATCATGGATCATTTTATACATTCTTTTTGTGAGAAACAGATACTTGACATTTAACAAATATGGTCACTATGTAACGAGTGTTTTCTGGATTTGCTTGCACTTCCGTCCATTATTTCCGTAAGAAGGGCACCCAAATTATGGGATTTACAAAATAAAAAATAAACGGTTATTCTTATGTGAATTATTTCTACATTGACATATGATGGGTGTATTAATGTTGAGAGTTCTGGGTAGTACTATGTCATGGAGTACCTTTTGCTTTATTGTGAGACGGAAAATACCCACTAGAAGCGGAGTGCTGTTACAGATTTCTACAGCATTTCGTGCTGTAGTCATCACTTGTCTTTCAGCCATCTCCTAGGACCATGGCCTATGACTGATCCTGGTGAGAATATAGAACTGTTGCCTTTACCCCTGTGTGTGATGGGCATTAAAGCATAACCAACAAAGCTCTCCACGCTAGGTGACCCCATTACAACTTTAGTCCGTCACTCGTATAGTCTTGGTTACTTCATTTTTGACATGATTTGGTGCCTATCATCAAAAAGAGATGGAATGACTATGCTGATTCGTCAGTCAGCACTGTAGCTTTGAGTTGCATATTCATGAAAGGCATTTCTGGTACTGAAGCTATGGCTGCACTTGAACTGTTATAAATAACAAATCCTATCCTGTATGTGTAATGGTTTTTGTGTTTGACAGGATACAAGGACATTGTTATCTTTATGCTAACTGAATTAGAATTCATGATCATCTTTCATTGGAGGTAGTTATTTGGTCTACTGTACTATTTCACTTCCAAGACCTGAGATAGAAGCAGACATTCTGGCTACATTTTATGTCTTGTCTTGGGTATTCATGACTTTTATTGTGCAGTACTTTACTGCCAAATATTATAAACATAGTAAAGATCAAGCACCATAACTATGCATACCATTTACATTAAAGGTGCTATGTATCATTTTTAAATGCCAAATGTGCTAGATATGCTATTATTTCATATTTTAAATGCTTAGTGCTGCTTTCAAGCCCAGAAAAATGTTGTACAGTAATTAACTGTTTGGAAGTACAATAGAATTCTTGTTCCTATTTTGAAACTGCTTGCCGCGATACATTAAGTAATTCTGCCAGTTGCTCTTGACAAAGATTTTTTTCTCTCCTGATGGTCTTCAAATTCTCAAAAAACTCATCTCTTTTGCCCCCTTTGCTATTATAGCTACAACGAATTCTACAGCACTTATCGATTGCTATCTACCAATTTCCATTTGCATTACGCAACTTAAAGTTGCCAATTGCCATAAATTAAGAAAAAATGCGAATAATTCTACTAAAATTTTCAAGTTAAAACTGAAGCGATGCCACTACTGAGAAGAATAAATGAGTATTGGATAAACTAAGACAAGAATTTAAAAAGGTTTTTGTCGAGCTGTTAAGGTTGGTCTCCAAGCAGGGCGAAGCACATGGCGGGCAGTCGTATACAGGAAATTTTTGTTGCCTTTATTGTGCAGCAAAAATAAATGGCGTATTTTTCTGCTCGAAAAAGGTATGAGCAAACTGAAAATAATGAAAACAATTCTCGATTTTTGCAATTTTGAGTTTCAACTTTAGCATATTCTCTTAGTAACTCTGTATCTTTCACGCTTTTCTGTTATACTCGATATAAAGTGCAAATAAAAGGTGTGACTTTAATACAGCCACTAGTGGATAAGTGTGTGCATAGGAGGATTCAAATGGATTTAAACAAAAATGCAGTTGTGCCAAAAGTCTTGAAGGAATGCTTAAGTGAAATCCCAAAGGCGGTACTTGCTTTCTCAGGAGGGGTGGATTCAAGTTATCTATTGTATGCTGCGATTGAAAGCGGAGTGGATGTGAAAGCCTATTATGTGGCATCCCAATTCCAACCACAGTTTGAGCTTGAAGACGCATTGAAAATGGCAGAAGAGCTTGGGGCAATTATGGATGTTGTTCCCGTTGATATTCTTTCCAATGAGTTGGTGAAAGGAAATGGTGAAGAACGCTGCTATTACTGCAAGCAGATGATGTTTAAGGCAATTGAAAAAAAAGCTGCTGAAGACGGTTATAATGTGATAATGGATGGCAGCAACGCCAGCGATGATGAATCAGACAGGCCCGGGATGCGTGCTCTTTCAGAAATGGATGTGCGTTCCCCTTTGAGGGAAACTGGGATTACAAAAGACCAAGTCAGGAACTTTTCAAAATCAGCAAAGTTGTTTACATGGGACAAGCCCGAATATGCGTGCCTTGCCACCAGGCTGCCGACAGGCGTGCCAATCGACTCTGCGATGTTGCAAAAAATTGAGAAAGCAGAGCAAGCATTGGCCCTGATGGGATTCACGGATTTCAGGGCTAGGATTGTGGGGGACACTGCGAAGCTGCAAATGCCTGCTTCGCAAATACCAGCTGTAGCTGCAAGGTACGCAGAGGTCCACAGTTCTCTCTCTTTGTTGTTCGGCGATGTGGTGCTTGATTTGAAGCCGCGCTAGGAGGCTAAATGGATCAAAAAGAAACATTAGAGTTATTAAAATCTATAAAAGAAGGCGCCCTGTCTCCAGAAGCTGCTCTTGACAAGTTGATAAAAGCCCCATTCGATGATTTAGGATATGCTGTTGTAGACAACCATCGCGCAATCCGCCAAGGGGTAGGAGAGGTGGTTTTTGGGAGCGGGAAAACCCCTGAGCAAATTTGTGGTATTGTCAAGAATTTGGCAGATAGTGGAGCGCAGGATATTCTTGTGACCAGGCTGTCAGCCCAGGCAGCCGAGGTATTGGGGGCAACTTGCAATCTAGAGTACCACGAATTGCCCCAGTTGGGCATTGTAAACCGCAATGCTGGCAAAGAGCTTGTGGGCTCGATTGTCATAGCCAGCGGAGGCACTAGCGATATGGCTGTTTGCGAAGAGGCTGCCTTGACTGCTGAAGCGCTTGGCAACAATGTCACTAGGCTTTATGACGTTGGAGTGGCGGGTTTGCATCGCTTGCTTTCAAAGCTTTATGTGCTCTCTGGTGCAAGGGTAGTCATTGCAGTGGCAGGAATGGAAGGGGCTTTGCCAAGCGTGGTTGGCGGGCTTGTCAGCTGCCCTGTTATCGCAGTGCCCACAAGCATTGGATATGGCGCAAACTTTGGCGGTTTGTCTGCGTTATTAGCGATGTTGAATTCGTGCTCGTCTGGCATAGCAGTGGTGAATATTGACAACGGCTTTGGGGCAGGGTTCATTGCAAGCAGGATCAACAAAATGGAGGGTTTGGCCTAGATGAGAAGTTTGTATATAGAGTGCAACATGGGAGCGGCAGGCGACATGCTTTTAGCTGCCTTGCTCGAATTGCATCCGGACCCTGGCGGGATGATTGACAGAATAAACAATATCGGCATTCCAGGGGTGGTTGTATCCGCGTCGCCATCGGTGAAGTGCGGCATTGCCGGTACCCACGTGAGCGTGGAAATCAATGGCGCCCAGGAGGGCAGCATTGACGCTGAAATTTTTGAAGACTATAGCCACGACCATAGCAACGAGCATGGTCATAGCCATGATCACACCAATGGCCATAGCCATAACAATGAGCATGGGCACGACTACAATCATAGCCATGATGATAGCCATGAACATATCCATATTGGAATGGCACAAATTGAAGGGCTTATCAACTCCTTGGATGTTTCAAGCCACGTCAAGGAGAACGCGGTGTCTGTGTATTCGATGTTAGCTGAAGCAGAAAGCGCCGCCCACGGGCAGCCAGTGGAAATGGTGCACTTCCATGAGGTTGGCATGATGGATGCCGTCGCAGATATTGTTGGTGTTTGTATGCTTATGGAAGAGTTTGCCCCTGCGCGGGTCTTTGTTTCGAATGTCCATGTGGGAAGCGGGCAAGTCAAGTGTTCCCACGGGATTCTTCCTGTGCCTGCCCCTGCGACAGCATACTTGCTAAAAGGAGTGCCTACATACGGGGGGCAGATAAAAGGCGAGTTGTGCACCCCCACTGGCGCTGCGCTGTTGAAGCGCTTTGGCGACGAGTTTGGCAATATGCCAAACATATCTGTTGATGCAATTGGGTATGGCATGGGCACTAAAGACTTTCCTGTCGCCAACTGTGTAAGGGCGTTTTTGGGACAGGTAAAAAGCGAAGAATCTGATGTAGTTGAAATCATTTGCAACTTGGACGACATGACTGGCGAAGAGCTGGGATTTGCACTGGAAACCTTGATGGAAAACGGCGCTTTGGATGTATATATTGTGCCGGTTTCAATGAAGAAGAGCCGACCTGGCCATATGCTGGTTTGCTTGGCAAAACCAGGGGATGAGGAGCGCTTGGCTAAGCTTGTTTTGAAACATACGACTAGTTTTGGGGTGCGAATAAGGGATTTGCGCAGGCTCACCCTTGAACGGGACATTACAACTGTGAAAACCGGGAAAGGTGTTGTCAGGGTAAAAAGGGGATATGGCTATGGAGTGTCCAAGAGCAAAGCTGAATATGAGGATTTAGCCAAGTTGGCAAGGGAAAGCGGCTCCAGCATCTTTGAGGCTAAACAGGGAAACGTTCAGAATAGTTGAAATGTTAGAAAGCTGTATGGCATTGCCTATTGTGGCTAGCCGGCTACAGATAGTAGCTTTGGATGTGGTTATGGCGCAAAGCGTATACGCCAACTCCAGGGATGTGGACAATGAGCGTTTCTTGCCTGATGAAGTGTTTGAGTCAATTAATGATGCGAGGGAGCGGATTGGCGCGCTTGTTGCAAACTACGGGAGAAAGGACAAGCCTCTTGTTTTTGCTGTTACATTAATAGGGAAAAACGAGCAGATCGGGCATTTGCAAGCTATCCCTGGAGAAAATGGCTGGGAGGTTGGATACCATATAGCAAAAGCCCATACAGGGAAAGGATACGCCACAGAAGCTCTTGAGGCTTTTTTGGCTCCTGCCATGGCATATTTAGGTTTATCAAAAATCAACGGCGTGTGCCATGTGGATAACATCGCCTCCAGGCGGGTAATGGAAAAGTGCGGGTTTATATTAGGTTTTATTGGCATGGGTTGCATGCATGGTGTCCAACAGCCCTTAAGCCGTTATTCATTCGAGGCAAAGAGCCCGACATAAATTCATAGGGACATTAATGTGGCTGTTTCCTTTCTACGTTGAGTTGCCCCTTTTATTTGATATTATGGCAATTGATAATTTGTGCTTTGCAGATTTCAATTTTGCTGTTCAACCACGTTGCTATAAAACCTGTTACAGAGCTGAATTTCTCAAACTCGGGAACGGGCACATTCTTTAACGCTTTATCGAAAGAAGAATATAAAATCCGGGTGCAATCCTCTTCCCATGAGTTATGCTGTGGAAATGGAAAGGGCTGATAAACAAAAGCAGCGAAATAATAGCGAAGAATCAAAAAAAACAGGGGAGCATATCGCCCCCTGTTTTTTTATTGAAACTACTGCTACAGGCTTTTTAGAATAGATAATTCGTCCACTTTCTCAGCTATTGTATCAAAATCATTGTCGTTGTGCAGCAGTATTTGGTTGTACTCTATCGCAGTTAAAGCGATCAATATATCAATTGAACTTAGCGTTGTTATCCCTTTTCGTCGTAGTTCAAAATACAGCCGGGCAGCTTTTTCATAAGTAATAGCACCTTCCGGTAGATCATAGATTGTCTGTGTAGAGAGATAGTCTTTTAGCTGTGCAAACTCCTTCTCATCCCGAGCTCCTTGCAAAATCTCCTGATAGGTGTACGCAGATATGCCAAAAGGAATGTCGCGCGACAATACCGATGCAAATAATTGTGATTTTGGGTCGGTTTGGCCTTTCAAGTAATTGATCAACACCGAGGTATCAACCAGTATCATTAGCGTCCCTTTCTTATGGCAGCATAATCATAATCGTCAGCGAATTGGATTTTGCCCCGGAGTTCCGATAAATCTTTGCGGGTTCTTTTTTGCACAAATTCTTGAATCGCCAGTTCCACGACTTCTTTTTTTGTTTTTAAACCGGATACCTCCATAGCCTTTTGCATCATGTTGTCGTCAATATCAATATTAGTTCTCATTATATACACCTCCATATACACATAATAATACATATTAAATTGTTATGGCAATATTTAAAAGGCAATTTAAAAAATAGGTGCACATCTTAGATTTTCATACTATACATCATTTGAAACCACTGCAAACGTAAACTCATTACCGTGTAAATAATGTGTGCCACGTAGCGAAAAGACAGTTGCTTAACATTATTTACCCTTGCATTTTACGCGTGCACATATATTGCCAGTAGTGAAAGCCGCGGCTTTTTTGTGGCAGTTTCAACTTTCTTTCCTAGTTTGTTTCGAACTGGTTTGGTTGGCTAAAGGTCAAGGTGTTGCAGAATTTAGTGTGGGTTGCCAGGCTGCCTGCATGATATAATTGAAGCGCGGAATAGTTTAATTAAAACATCGGGCACCACTCTCGAAGATGTGGGACGATCCCATGGCGCAACGTTGTAGCTTATGCAAAAGCGCCTGCAAGCCATGCCGGAGAAAGCGCGGGTAACACCGCGCTCAACGTTTTTTTAAAAGGAAAGCAGACAGATGCCAATAACCAAGTGTTACATTTGTAGAGAAAACATCGATTTGCCCCATCCACAGTACTCTTATCTATGCCTAAAATGTGGCGATGAGAATTTGGCGTATAAAAACGCAACCATTGATTTGTCTGGATATACTGCATTGGTGACTGGGGGCAGAATCAAGATTGGATACCATACAGCTTTGCGGCTGCTCCGAAGCGGCGCAAAAGTAATTGTGACTTCCAGGTTTCCGCACAGTATGGTTACAACATATAAAAATGAAGCCGATTTTTCCGAGTGGAAAGACCGTTTGTATTTCTATGGGCTTGATTTGCTCCGCATCGATATGATTGAGGAATTTATCAACGAGATATACAACTCCTTTGGATCACTTGATATTCTAATCAATAATGCAGCGCAAACAATCAAAGACAATACTGCTGAAGAAGAGCAAGCTGCTATTGAAGCCAGCATTTCCAATAAGGTTAAGAACTGTGAGGATTTGGTTCAATGGCAACTGCCAGGGCCAGTTAGGCTAAACCAGCTTGCAGTCTTGGGAAAGACAGCTATAGATGGCAACGTGGAAAACGCTTGGGTCAAGTTAAGCACTGATGTCAGCTTAAAAGACCTTCTCGAAACCCAGATTGTAAACGTAGTTGCCCCATATTTGTTATCAACATCATTTAAGCCGCTGCTCGAAGAAAGCAGAAACAAAAATAAGTTTCTCATCAATGTATCGTCATTGGAAGGAAAGTTCGATGTCAAATCTAAATCGCCAGCCCATCCTCACACAAATATGGCTAAAGCAGCTTTGAACATGATGACCAAGACTTTTGCAAATGAATATAAACGCAGCAGCATTTTTGTGTACAGTGTCGATCCTGGCTGGGTGTCAGACCAGTTTCCTGATGACGGCAGGATAAAACGCGATTTGCCCCTGACATTTGATGACGCTGCCGCAAGGCTGACACACCCAATATTCACATGGAAAGACGCAGACAAACCGCCAACAGGTATTTTCCTCAAAGACTACAGCCAAACTGGATGGTGAATTTCGAAAGGTGCAAATTGAATGTTTGAATTTCTAAAAAGGGTGTTGAGCGGTGGATTCGGCGTGGATAAAAATAAAAAAAACAGTTTGCCGCTGGATAAAAAAACTCCGCCACAGCTAGAAGCAGCAATTCCGCTGCATACAGAAAATACAAGCCCCACTATGTTTTCTCAAGAAGCCCAAATGAGGAAACTCATGTCAAAACGTTTCTATACTAATGCCAAGCTGGTTGGCGGTGGCTTTAAGCCATGTGCATGCCCAGCTTTGCTTGAAGGGCTTGATAATGGCGAAATAACACGTTTGGAACCGAATTTTCCCGATTGGGACCAAAATGAAAGGCAAGAAGACCGGTTTAACTGTTTTCGAGTCCACATGCAAGAGAGCATAAAATTCAAGGCGCCCTATTCGGTTATCCTTCGGGGATTTTTGGTCCGGTATCGGGTCTCGCGCAGCGCTTTGTTTTTTTGTGTCGATGGTTGCGATGTTTTCTCTGTTTCAGAGGACGCTACAATAGATGAGATGAAGAGTTTTTACAATATGGTGCATAGTTTTATCCGAAACAGGATTGAAGTATTTATCTCAATGCCAGAAAAAGAGAAGACTGCGTTTCTCTTGAAGAGCTATGGGATCAACACAATGTTTGCCGAGCGAGGGCGCTCATGGATATCAAAACCTGGCCAGTGGGTACTCTCTCAAACAGCTATGTTTGGACAGCTCAATCGAGTCCTGCTTGAAAGCATACTTGCCAAAAGTTGGATATTCACAGACAAAGAGGCTTTAAAGACTCTCCTGTGTTTTATCCTCGGTCTTCCCCATGGCACAATTATGTCTTTGGCAAGCGGGTTGTCGTTTTATTACCCCCAAGGGTATTTTTTTGGCACTGAGGATGAAGTCTTTTCTGCCTTGTCGGATATTTGTTATTTTGCAGGATTTGCCAACCGCAAAACACTGTTGCATAGATTCTACAAGTCAAACGCTAGAGCTGATGGAATTATTGATTTAAGCTTCGATTATCCATTTAGATGGGGAGTGCAAATGAATTTTATGGTTAGGATGGCATCAAAACAAAAACTTGTTGTTGAGAACCACATAAGCTTTGTATCAGCCAGGTGGGAAGGCAGAAAGAAGGTTGGAATTGAAGAAAACCTGCTATTGGTTTCAAAATGCCAGTTTTGAATCCACAGTATCAAGCGGGAAGGATGCAACTGCTTTCCAGCCCTATCCTTCCCGCTTGATAATATAATAATCAGTCGATGTGTTCTTGCTGTAAAACTGACTTTACAAATTGCTTTGTTTTTATTGTAGACACTTCCCAATATGAAATCCCATCAATATCGAGAAATTTCCCAGGCACTGTGCCGCTCCTAATATTTGAAAAGTCGCATTCAGAAATGCTGAAAATCAGAGATGTCAGCTTCTTGAAATCCATATCGGTTTTTGCGACTTCCCCAAGCCCTGACAGCAGTTTTGGCAGCCTAAGGAAAGTTTCGGGGCTGGCGGCTTTTTTGATCAAGTCTTGAAACAGCTTCTGCTGGACTTCAACACGCTCTATATCCCCGTTTGGGTAGAGCCTATTGCGGGCATAAACCATAAATTCAGCTCCATTGAGCTTTTGGCGCCCCTTGGAGAGTTTTTTAACTCCATTTGAGTAGATATTGGCGTGGACATCCACGTCCACCCCGCCAAGCAAATCTATCAAGCGCACCGCACCATCCATGTCAGCGCCCACATAGTAGTGTATCGGCACCCCCAACAAATCTTTTGCAGTTTCAACCAAGCATGCTGCTCCAGCTTGGTAGTTCTCCTCATCAGAGTTGTTTCTTGAATAAGCATAAGCGAAACAAGCATTAATCTTGTCTACTGCATTTTTTCCATTTATTTTTACCCGTGTGTCCCGTGGGATTGATATAAGCGATATGGTCTTGTTCTTTGTGTCAATTGACGCGAAAACAATTGTGTCTGGCCTAAAAGTGGTTTGCCTTGCAGCCCTGCTTGTGTCTTTGTCAAGGCCAAAGGCTAGAATGTTGACTACATCTGTCCCAAAAGCTGCTTGGTTTGAGTTAACATTCCTCAGCCCAGCTGCGCTGGGATAGCTGGCATTAGGAGTTAGATCCTCCTTTGGAGCGGGATTCCAAAAGAGCGCTGCTGGGTTGTTTCTTGATGCGTATACACACAGGGGAAAAAAGATAAGCAAAAAGACTATTGTTTTTACCAAAGCCTTGTAGCTTGGAGGCTTGCTTGAGGGTAGCGGTTGTCTGTTTGCGCGCATGTTTTCTTCTCCTTTATGTATTCTTGCAGCTGTCTGTTATCTTTGACAATTTTGCCTCAAGATATCCATTTTGGCGGGAAAAACAACTTGTTGGTATACATGCGTCTCATGTGGCAATAATTGCCGTTATGGAGGAGCTGCATGAAGCCATACTTTAGGAAAGCAAGCAGCCATATATTGGCGCTGATACTTATAACGACTTGCGGACTAGGGATAGCCAGCCCTTATATTGGCAAGTCCAAGCAGGCTGAGGAGTTAAGCAAGGAAGTGTTGAGGCTACATATCCTCGCAAACAGCGATGGAAACGCTGACCAAAAGCTTAAGCTTGAGATTCGGGATTTTATTGTAAGTGAATATGAAAGCCAATTCAACTCATTTGAATCAAAAGAAGAGTCGATCGAATACTTTGAAAGCCGTCTAGATGAAGTAAAAGAAAAGGTCGATTATTACCTTGCTTCAAGTGGCGCAAGTTATGCATCACAAATTCAGCTGTCGAAAACATCATTTCCTGACAGGGAATACTGCGGGGTATTATACCCCCAAGGGGAGTATGATGCGATGAGGATTTTGCTGGGAGAGGCAAGGGGTGCAAATTGGTGGTGTGTATTGTACCCGCCGCTTTGTTTTGCAAATGTCCAAATAGATCCAAACCCCCAGCCAGCAGTAGTAAGCAAAGACAAAATTGAAGTGCGCTGGAAGTTTCTCGGAATTCTTAATAGCAAGAAAGAGAACGCAGGCCAAACTGACTAGGTTCCTTTTGATGCCTTGTCATTCCTCTCATGATAAAAGAGGAATTGCTGGGCTATGCCTGCATAAGCGCCCCATTTTTCTTTTGCAAACCCATAAGTCTGCTTTTCAGAGACTTGCCCAAAGCCATAGCGCTCTGAGAAAACCTTTTTGACCCACACATCATGGGGGCATACTTCATATCTAGCCATGCCAAAGAGCAAGACGCAGTCTGCAACCTTTGAGCCAACCCCCTTTAAACCCATCAGGGAGGTTTTGGCGTCTTTTGTCTCTTTTGCTGCCAACGCTTTTAAGTCGAGATCCCCCTCTGCTACCAGCTTTGCTGCAAGGTACACATACTCGTCCCTATAGCCCATTTTGAGTTTTGACAACACATCCATCCCCCCAGACAAAACCTGCTGCGGGGTAGGGAATGCAAAGTATTGATCAGAGCCGAACGGCTCTCCCAGGGCGGCGCACAGCGACTGGACAAGGCTGGCTATGCGCGGGATGTTGTTGTTTTGGGACAGAATAAAGGTTATTAAACATTCCCACAAGTCTTGGCGCAGCACCCTTATGCCCTTTCCTGACTTGAGGGCCCCAGACATTATTTCATCAGTATTGATCTGGCCCAGGATATATTTGTAGTCCACATCAAAAGCCAAGTAGGAAAAAAGCTGTTGTTTGTCAAAAGCGCCTGTCTCAAAAGTTGCGGTGATTCTCTCCCCTTCTTGTGCAAGTCCCAGCAGCTGCCCACCCACAATCCCCTCAACTGAGTTTTGTGAAGTTTGCCTAAAGCGGAATGTCTGCCCTGAATCAAATGCCTTTACAACATCAAAGTCGCCAATGCCCTCAAAGACAAGTTGTGATCTACTGTCAAACATCCTGTCCATATATCGATAACACTTCCTTTGTGTAGTTTCCGTCTTCATTGTAAATATACAACGGGGGCAAGATGTCACACCACTCCCCCCCATTTTTTATTCCATAAACCAGCACAAGATTCGACTTGCTGCCCGGCTTCGGGTATACAAAAACGGCTTGCTTTGGGGCAAGGCTGCTCCTTTGCATTTCATTGAATATTTCACCGACCCTGTGGGAGCGGTGGACCAAGAAAAAACGCCCTTTGTTTTTTAGAAGCCTGGAGGCAGTGGTTATAAGCTCTGCCAAAGTCAGGGACACCTCATGTTTTGCCCTTTCAAAACCAGCCTTTTGGGAGGGGAGCCCTCCACCGAGCGGGATATAGGGCGGGTTGGCAGTAAGGGCGTCAAATCCAGTAAAAGAAGGGGGAAGCTTCCTGATATCTTGGCATATTACTTTGATATTCTCCAGCTTGTTTATTGAGATGCTGCGCTTTGCGAGATCGCAGGCAGCTTCGTCGATTTCTATTGATGTTATGTCCAGGCCATCCAAGCGTGCGGTGAGCAGCAAAGGGATAATGCCATTTCCGCTGCATAAGTCGATAGTTCTCTCATTCCAATTAATGCGGCTGGCAGCAAAATCAGCCAGCAAAACAGCATCAACCCCAAAGCAAAAGGAAGAAGGGTCTTGGCAAATAACTAAGCCCCCTCTTTGCAAGTCGTCTATTCTTATATTTCCATTGTCCATTAAAATGTTAACCCCTGCATAGAGCGCAGGCTGTTAGCCGCTTGTTTGTAGCTATCAATAACGATTGGATAATTGGCAGGGGAGGCGTTTTCAATGATGTCGCTGACAGTTATATTGAATACCCACTTTTCGGTAAAATCAAACAGGTAAATGATTTGCTGCCCAACCCGCAGGCTGGCTTTTCCCAATAGAATCTTGTTTGAAAAGGGCAAGCCAGCCTTGGGATCGCATATCTTGTGGCGGGATCCCAAAACTCCGTTCATAAAGAAAGAGTGCAACGGGCCCTCCTCAAATCCAAAAGCCGACAGTATGGTTTTATGCAATTGGGAGAAAGTGTTAGTGCCTTTAGCCTGGATTATGTTGACTGTTCCATGGAGCTCAACTTTTAGCTCAAACACTGTCGTGTCTTTAGCATGTCCACTGTCGGGAAAGAGCAAGGCGTTTATCCCGTCAATATCTATAGCCCCGTCAGGCATGATAGCCTCAAAAGGCTTGAAAAAACCATTTGACCCCGGGCGGTTGGCATAAAAGTCGGATACGTTCTCAAAGAATTTTGGAGTGTCCTCATCGTGGTAGTAATGGAATTTGGCGTTTTCAAACTTATTTACCCAAGTAAGGCGCCGGGTTTCGCAGGCTTTGCATATCCCGATGCCCAAGGGAGTAAGCCTCATTTTGCCGATGCTAATGCCGTATTCAGTGTTCTGCCTATCATAATCGCCGTTAAACTCTATGACCCCCAATGCCCTTAAATGGCACATAAAAGGATGCTGTGCGCTCATCAGCCCCTGCAGTATTCCCTCGTGGAATGAGAACCTGGAATTTGGGTCCCTCGTTATCCAGGTGGATTGCTCTTGGCTTCCAATCTCGTAAATAACGCTGTCAGCGTAGGTTGCACCATGCATAAATGTGTATTTGCGGGGATAAAGCATGTCCATATCCATATGCCTCATCCAGGACAGAAAGATATAGATGTATTTTGAGTAGATGTTTAATTCTTTAAATGTGTTATATGCCCCTGCCAACTGTACTGAGCCTTTATTGTTCTTTGTGTCAACCAATGCTGTGTCCGTTAGCATCTGGAATAAAAAAGAAATGGTATCATATTGGGGCATTTGGCTATACAGTTTAGCATCCTTTTGGGGGTGCGAAAGGCCTGCATTGATTTCAAAACACGCCTTTGAAGGCAAATCCCCGCATGCCGTATGGCGGGGCTCATTTGCGCCAATATACTCGCAAATAGCCATAAAATCTTGCACTGTCTGTCTAATATCATTCTCGCTTGCTTGGTAATCCATGGATTTTCCTCTTGATATTCGTAGTTTAACTTGGGCAAATAGCATACAAGCAAAGTGTTCCTGCCAAATACCCAGCCTTTTGGCGCATGGCAAAACTGCATTTATATAGCAAACTTGGGCTTTGCATAAAGCATTTAGCCGATGGCAAGTACATGTTACCACAGATTCTGCCAGGAGGCTCAAGTTTGCCGCCCAAAAGAAAAAAACCGTGCAAATTTGCTCAGCACGGGTTTTCTCTCTATCTTTTTACAAACGCGATTATCTTCTTTCTTGCCCTCTGGATGGCATTGTCAATGCTTTTTTTGTGGATATGGTATTTGACTATGATCTGTTTGGCGCTGTACCCGTTGATGTATTCAAGAAAATACTTTTTCTCAAACTCGGATAATGTATTTTCAATCGCCTCATATGACTCGTCAATGGTTTCACGCAATAAAAAAAGTTTTTCTGGGTTAGAATACAGGCTGGTTTCAACAAAAAGGTATTGCTTTTCATCTGCGTTTAGGGATACATAATCCTTTAGGTAGCAGTTCTTCTTGCGAAGGCTGTCGCGTACAAAAGTGCCAATAGAATTGGATATGCATGTAAAAGCAAAAGTGGAAAAAGTAGTGTTTCTATCGGGTGTAAAACTGGTGACGGCATCGAATAGCCCTATCATCCCCTCTTGGTGGATGTCTTGCTGCTCGCATCCAGGAAGTGTGTATTTATGCGCTTTTGCGCGCACTAAACCATTGAAGCGGCTAGTAATCACATTAAAGATCTCATTTTGGATGTCTGGGTTTGAATTGAACATTACAGCCAAGGTATCATTGTCATACGTGTCAAAAATTTCCATAGCAACTTCCATTTTTATTATAAATACTCCTTTGATTATAGTCACAATGTTGCTTCGAATCAAGCTCCTTATTTAGTTGATACGCTATCGGCAGTTAAATACCTTTAAAAAAAACTATTTTTTACACAAAAAAAAGCGCATCGGATAATGCGCTCGGCAAGACTGCAAAGGGGCAAAGAAAAATCAAGGACCTTTCTTTGGCCGTAGGGAGTGTATAGTCCCGTTTGATCCTATAAAATCTCCATCTATCTCGTGGTACACTGTGATGACCTCATATAAGTCGTTGCCTACAACTTGCCTGAAGGCTGTAGTCAAAGCGCTGCATACTTCTTGAAGCTCTGCTTGCTCCCTCACAGGCCCGTTGATAATTAGTGTCGCTGCGCCAGGCTCCACTGATCCATCATGTACAGTAAACTCGCCCCTTAACACATAGAAAACATCAAGTTCATGGAAGTAAGTCTCAATTACCGGCACTTTCAAGATCCGCTTAAGCTCTGTGCACAGGGCAAGAGCCAGCGCTTCCTTTGTCTCTTTTGCAAATGGGTTAGATAGAACACGAATACTGGGCATCAAATCCTCCTTTTGCAAGTGTTGCTACTAAGTGTTATTATACTGCTGTTATGTTGGGTAGTCCATTTATGTCAGCCTCAAAATTCTGCAGCATACGCGGTTACAGTAATTTTATTCCAGCACAATCGCACTTTTGGGAATTCTAAAGATGACCATCTTATTTTTCTTATCATATACCATTTCTACATCAATGCCATATTTCTCTGCCAGAAATTGATGTATGTTAACACAGTTTGGAAAAAAGAAATCAATAGCTTTTCCGCTCCCGCTTCTAGAGAAACCGATAGTGGCTCTTTTAATGTATGAGCCACTTAGCCTTTCCCTATCGTCATGTGACCATATAGCTGCGCCACTTTGATCATAAAGTGCGTCTTCACGATGAAAGCTGGTGGGCGAGTCATAGATCCTCTCTGTTGTGTAATATGCTTTGAGCAAGCTGCTGGAGCTGTCGATCATGCCTTCAAACCAAGGGTTTGCGCTGTTAGTGATGTTCCATCCCTCTTGGGATGGATCCATTTGCCGAGACTCCCTTGTGTCAAAGTAAGGGGCGGTGTATAGTGCTGCGTATATTGCTAAAGTTTTGGCTTCATATTCAACGAAGTATTCACCTTTTCTTGTGACGGCTCCTATTGTAGAAGCTCTCCACTCATAAATCTCTCCGCTTTCTAATTCAACAGCCACAGCTTGAAATTTAAGAGTTGGCATTGTTAAAGTATAAGCGAGAATTAGCAGTGGTGAAAGCAAAGCCACTATCAGTAATATCCACGGAAATGAAAGACGAGTCGATCGTCCTTTACTGCTCTTTTGCTGGTTTGAAGTAAAGGATGTATCGAACTTTTGCCCATCATAATTCCTACGGGAACTCCCCCCAAATTCCATAGCCTCTACAGCTTCTTTAGCTTGTTTCAAGCTGCAAGGGAATGTTTCATGGAATAGTTTGATGGCTTGCAATTTATTCCCTTCATTTATGAGTCTTAGAACTTCTACTAACGCAGCCTGTTTTTCATTGTTGTCCATATCGGGAATTTCACCTTTCAAACGTAAACCTGCCTCTTGACTACATGCTTTCAGGAAAGTATACCGATGTTTGCCACGCTATTTTTTATAATTCGATAATTGCGAATGCCTGCTATATAGGCTTCTTTTTACCCGGCGAGCAATTACAGTGGGTGGCAAGATTATTGTAACAAACAATAACTCTATAATATATAGCTTACCTTGGCTAGATACGTTTTCGGACATCGATTTGTAGTATAGATCCCAAGCTCTAGCTTGGTATAATGACGCTATAGCAATGCAGAAAATTGCAATTTGATGAAAGGAGCAAACAAATGATTAATAGTATAATTGATAGCTATGGAATCGACAAATTAAACACATTGACAAAATATCCAAGCATTCTGACATACCACGCCCTTGGAGAAAAAGGCAGCTTGGTTGAGCAATTATCTGAAGACAAAAGCTTTGTTGGCAGCGGTTTATGTTACATCACTGAAAAGATTGACGGCACAAATGCGAGGGTGATCTTTGGGGGAGAGGACTACATTATCGGAAGCAGGGAAGAGCTTTTATATGCCAAAGGAGACAGGATAATCAATCCAGCCCTTGGCATAGTGGGCATGTTAAAGCCAATAGCTGAAAAACTTGGGGCTAGCGCGTTAAAAGGCTTGTATGTGATGTATGGGGAAGTTTATGGGGGCAATGTCACAGCAGCCAGCAAGCAATACACCAACGACAAAACTTTTGGCTTCAGGATGTTTGATGTGGCCTATATTGGGGATTTAGGCATATTGGATGAGCCTATCAACAAGATATCAGCTTGGAGGGAGAGCGAAAACGGCAGGTTTTACAATGTGGATAAGCTTATGGAATTCGCAGGCTTGCATGATATCGCCACAGTGCCATATTTGTCAGATATTGATGGAGCTCAATTGCCGATTGACAGGATTTCCACATACAAATTTCTGGAAAGCTTCACGAGCACAAAAGCTGGCATTAACAATATTGGCCAATCTGAAGGAATTGTAATTAGAGACAATGGCAGGCAGTTGATAAGAAAAATCCGCTTTGAAGACTACCAAAGGACAGCAAAGAAGGAAAAATGGGAGATTTAATTCCAAGCATAGCTTAATTTCCTGTCAAGGTATGTCACCAAATATGGATTGTCTTTTTTCATTATCTCGACGAAATGTTTTGATGCTTCTATTCCCGGTGAAAAGACTAGCCTGCTAACCTCTTCCTTTGTGATTCCTACAATCTGGATGAACCCAAGTTGGCCATGTATAGTATTCACATTGTTAAGCTCTGTGTCTGACACCACCATCAAACCGGTAAGCTTGCTTCCTGATCCAGGCTTTAGCGGCTTATTGGTGTCAATGGTGTGTTGGTGGGGGCGCAAGTCATGGTTGGATTCGAATGTGTATTTAGCCAGCTTTGCCAACAAATCGAAAGCCCACATGAAATCATCCGGCTCGCAGTAGGGGATTTTAATAGTCATTTCGTATCCCCATTTGCTGCATGACATGCCAAAAGCCATCTCGTTGGCATAAAGCTCTGACATGCCAAAAGAGACGAGATGGAGGTACCCATGGGGAGAGCGGTATACAGAAAACCCATCCAAGTATTCTGTTCCGCCAGAAGCAACCCTGAAATCTGGGTTGGTGTCAAAACGTTGGGGTATTTGGTTGCCATAGATGCTTTTCATGCAGTCGTCGATCGCATCTATGCCAGGCGACCATCCTTTTTTGAAAGCCATTATTTTTTTGTATTCATCAGCAGTCATTTGCCACTTCCGGTTAGTAATGATTCTTTGGTTGTTTGGATCCAGTCAAAACAAATGGTTGTGTCTAATGCATATAGTTAAGTTAGAAAAAAACAGGCTCTTGGGAGCATATCAAGGCGGTATGTATTAAATAGTCCCATGTGGGGATGGGATGCTTTGGGAAGTCAGCTATGTGGTATAAAGGTGGTCAAAATAGAGAGCGCAAGAATTGTGTTTAGCAATATTTTAGCATAAATAGATCAAAACTCTGATAAAATAGCAGATAAAAAAGCAAATTGTGAGGCTGGTTTTCTTTGTTATCTAAATAAGGCCGATAATTTGTCAATGAATGCAAGTTTCGGCTTCCGAATTTGGTTTTGTGGCTAAAGGCAGACGCTGCGCCATTTTCAATGTTTTTTTGTTATTTTGAAGAACCGGAATTAGAGAATTTCTTGTCTAGCATTTCTTGAAGCCGGGCTCTTTCTAAGGCCAACAATTGGAGTGTGCTTTCTTGTTCCTTTAATAGCTTTCTACTGGAATCGACGGCAGCGGACAGGTCGATGGCAGTATTTTGGTGTTGAATGTTATTGTTGCTAATTGACTCAATCCGGCTTCTGAGCTCATTAATGCACTCCAACAAAACAGACTGTTGGCGTTTAGCATGTTCCAGCCTAGCCAAGGTTTCTTCAAGTTGGCTCCGGTTAAACCCATTATAATACTCATCCATGATTATGATTCCTAGTCGGTAATAATATGGTTGTTTCGGGCAAAAAAGACTATCAAAACCTAGAGCAAGCTGGCTGGAGGCGGCAGTGCGTATTGAAACAAGCTGGTTATTTTGGATTTTATTAACCTATAATCCCGGTTTAATTATACATAGGCTTCTATATTGACATCAAAAGCCGACAATATCTCCCGTTGGGACTTTGACAGTTTTGTGTTGACCGGCTTTCTCTTTCCGCTTAGCTGGACCTCATTGATTGTTTTCAACTCGCCCATCAACTCTGGCACAGTGCAACTGGCATCCAGCTTTGACGCCGCCATAACTGTGCTAATGGCGGTGTAGAGTATCTGCGCTATAAATTGGACAAACAGACGGCATTGCCTCGTCGCTGTGCACCCGCAGCCGCTTCATGTCCAACGCATTTTTCAGGTTGTCGAAGTTTTTCTCTGCAACGCCCTTCCCCCTGTACAGCTCCAGCGCCAGCACGGGGTCCTTTATCGCATTCGATATCACCACAAAGAAACCTTCCCGGTTTTCTTTGAATGCATCCACCTCTTCCTGGCGGATAGTGACGCGCCGCCCGCGCTTTGGCGCGTCTTTCATAACGAAGTATTTGGCGTAGCCCCCCTTGGCGCCGGCGCTTGCCTCCGCCACAAGCTCAGCAAGCAAAGTGTCCAGATGCGCCAGGAAACCGGCGTAATCGCTGGCAGCCTGCTGGCTGTCATAGCATACATGGCGGCAGCGCCGCTTCCCCTTCCATTTGGCGTTGCCAGTGATGGCAAAAAAGCTGCAGCCCCCCAGGCTGTGGAAATTGGCGTAGCCTTCTATGCCCACCCTGGCCGCCGCCACAAGCCCGTTTGCCCAATTGGCCGCGAATGAGGCTCCCGGCGCGAACTTGAAACGCTTCGAGTAGAGGCCGCCAATATTCTTCTCGCTGTAAAAGCCCCGGTCCAAAAGCGCATGCGGGCGCTTGACGCCCATCCAGCCATGGCCAGGAGCGCATTCTCCAATGCGCTGGCATCTTTGATGGCGCCGTTGGGCGCCTCGAAAAATATGGGCATGCCGCTCCGCCCCGCCAACCACAAGGAGCATGCTGACCTTCGGGAGCTTCTCAAGGTCGCGGTTGTAGCCATGCCTCGCATGCCCGATAAAAGCGCTGCAGGAGGAGGCGCTCGTGATGTCGAGAGCCATGCGCTCGATCTCTCCCCGGGCTTTTGCCCGCAGCGAGAAAAAATGCGTCTGCCTTCCCTGGTTATGCAGCAAAGCAGCCCGCTGGTCCGCTGGCTGGCCAAAACCCCGCCATAAGGGTTGCCGTTCGCTGCGCTCCATGTGCTGGCATGGCTGATGGCTTTGCCTTCGCACACAAGGAAGTATGCGCATGTGGGGATCTTGGCGGCCGGCTCGCTGCCAAACGCCTCTTTGAGGATGCCAGGCAAGCCAAGGCTCCCGGATGCTTTGCCAAGCAGAAGGCTTTGCCCTGTGGCAACCACATTGGCATGGGGGGCTTCTGCGCCTTCTTTCCTGGGCCTGCCCGTGGGGCTGCAAGGAACGGTTTCCCCGCTTTCAGCGTCAAGCTTGCCAACAAGTTTGCGCTTGGTGTCGCAACGCTTTTTTTCTTTGTTCCATGTTGATATGTTTTCGTAGACGTATGTTGTCCCGTTTGCTTTGTTTTTGAGGTAGACAAGCGAAGCCATGGCGGTCTCCATATGTATAATATATTATTTATTATACATATGTTTATTCTGTAAATAAAGCAAATTTATCGCTTAAATTAGCGATTTATAACAACCTATGTATAATTAACGCCGGGAGTTTAGGTTATTAATTTCTGGGAAACTATGCAAGTTTAGGAGAGAAATGCTTAAAATATAATTGTGCCAACATCCAGTGAAAAAATTTCCTCAAAAGATCAGATTAGCAGAGTTTTGGCTAATTTGGCTAAGATAAAGAAGCTTTTCTGGTCGAGCACTAAAATGTCATAGTGGCTTGGTCAAGGCAAATGGACAACAAAGCGCAAGTGTTTAGATACATCTCAAATGGCGGTGGTGAATGTTATGAGACAGCGGCAGAAAGAAGGGGCACACTAATTCTCTTGTCTTGTTGTCGAGCCAGAGTCCATTATCCGAATTTTAAAATATTCCAAGGCAAAAAAGGCTCCAAATGAACTGGAGCCTGCAAAAAGTTGCAGTTAAAATTGTTACAATTCTGCCATCAAGCGTTTAGCATCCAAAACAAAAAAGCTTGGCGATCAAACTTGTGGCGGGAAGGGATTTACAAATACTCTAGATGCAAACTCGTTATCAAGAGTCAACAGCAGCCCTGTATTGTCGCCAATCAGCTTCAACTTGTCCAGTATCTCTTTCGCATTGGATTCTTCCTCTACTTGTTCATCAACATACCACATCATGAATTGATAACAGGCGTGGTCGAACTCTTCCATAGCAATGGTAGCCAAAGCGTTTATGCGCTTGGTAACCATTTCTTCATGTGAGAGCACTTTCTTGAACACTTCGTTGATATCAGGATAGTCTGCAGGCGGCTGGTCAATAGCAGCAAAAGCGGGAGTCGCCCCACGATTCAAAATATATTCAAACATATGGGTGCCATGTGCCATTTCCTCCTGTGCTTGCACATAGAGCCAGTTAGCTGTCCCTTTCAGCCCCATTCTATCAACTACCGCAGCCATGGCTAGATACAGGTACGCTGAATAGTACTCAGCGATCACCTGGTCGCTCAATGCTTTTGTCAATTTATCACTTAACATAATTTTTTCCTGTTGTTTTTATTGCATTCCATATTTGAGGCAAAGCTTAAAAAGCATATTGCTGAATAAATCAGCAATACGCATTAGTGGTCCCAAAGTATGTCTATTTATTCAAAATATCGCTCAAGCATGCCTTTGAAAGCTCTGCCGTGCCTTGCTTCGTCCTTTGCCATTTCATGGACTGTATCATGGATCGCATCCAGCCCTTCCTCTTTGGCTCGTTTTGCTAGCTCGAATTTTCCAGCAGTCGCCCCATTTTCCGCTTCCACACGCATGGTTAGGTTTTTCTTTGTGCTGTCGGTAACAACCTCGCCTAGCAGCTCGGCAAATTTGGCAGCATGCTCGGCTTCCTCATAAGCTGCCTTTTCCCAGTACTGCCCGATTTCAGGATAGCCTTCACGGTGGGCTACGCGTGCCATAGCGAGATACATGCCAACCTCTGTGCATTCGCCAGTGAAGTTCATGCGCAAGGCTTCCATAATATCATTTGGGCAACCTTGGGCTACTCCAACTACGTGTTCAGCAGCCCAAGCCAAATCGCCTTGCTCCTTGAATTTATCGGCAGGCGCGCCGCAAGTTGGGCATTTTTCGGGAGGGGCATCCCCTTCGTGGACATAACCGCAGATTGTACATACAAATTTTTTCATTGTTTTACTTACCTTCCTTTTTCTCAATTTTTAATTTTTATCTAGCAACAACTTTGCTGCTTCTTTTGGAAAACCAGGAACGGCGTTTATGTATATCGCTTCTAACAATTCTCACACTTGGCTGCTCTGTGAAAGCAAATAACTTGCTTCTTATAAAAGATCCTTTGCCATCTACTAATTCATTATTAACCGCATATGGAATACTTGAATTCTAGTATTGCCCAATTAGCCTCTTTTAGTATTTGAGTTGCTAGTTTTTCATTGCGTTAGCAGGTAATTTTGGACAAATTTTAATACACAGCTAGCATACTTACAACTTACAACTCTGCCAACTAAGGACGTTAGTTTCAGTTGTGACTTGCTGCTAGTTTTAGCGAAGTTAAACCAGATCAAAGTTAACTCTTTGGGGAATCTCTAGTTGCTAAACAACAGTATTGGCTTTTTTAGTCAATTGGATCATGACTCTGGGCTATATCATTTAGGCACTTTTCGCAAATACCAGAAAATGCAATCTCGTGGTTGTCAATTTGGATATTATATTTTTGCTCAATATTTTCCAGACAATCTTCTGGATATTCAATTTCTATATCAAAAATGATTCCGCATTTGTTACATATAAAATGATGGTGCAGGTCAGTGCGCGAATCGAACCTTTCCAAGCCGTCCATCAGTTTTATCAAGCGGAGTAAGTCGCTTTTTACGAACTGGTAGAGGTTTCGGGAAACAGTCGCTTTGCTTATTGAGGGATGCTCGTTATGAATAAAGGAGTAAATCTCGTTTAGAGAAAGGTGGGCTCCTTTTTTTAGAGATTCTAACACTATTTGGCGTTGGACTGTATTTCGCTGAATATTCATTGCTCACCTTAATGATGAAATTAACTATTAGTATAGTATCACGACTAGTTTTTTAAACCAATAGTAATAGTAAAATAATAACATAAATTTACAATAGTAATTAAACTAAATAAAAAATTTTAAATTGATTTTTATTAACCTTCTGTTAGTGCCTAGTTTTGACTCAGTGGCAGTTAACTAGGCATCGATGAAGAATTATTGGAGTTCAAAAATAAGAATAGCTATTTTGGCAAATTAGTGCAAAAAAATAGATTCAATTTAAAAGACTAATTTCAGCTTGACTAATTTCAGATTTTCTTGTAATATAAGCAAGTCACGTGGGTAGGTGCCCGAGTGGTTAAAGGGGGCGGACTGTAAATCCGTTGTCGAAGACTACGATGGTTCGAATCCATCCCTGCCCACCATTAAGAAAGGCAAAACAATGGCTTAAAACCGTTGTTTTGCCTTTTTAGTTTGCTACCCTTACAGTTTTTCTATCATGTTCGAGTAAGCCTCTTGAATACGCTGGGCGCTCTCATTTTTCATCTTCTCAGTGACATGCCCATATGTATCGAGTGTAAAAGCGGCTGAGTAGTGCCCGAGAGCCTCCTGGAGTGTTTTTATATCATCTCCATTCGTTAAGTATAGAACTGCATAGGAGTGGCGTAGATGATGAAATGTCGCTTTTGGCACTCCAATATTTTTGGCGACTTTCTTGAATGCCTCGAAAACGGATACATGGGACATGTGCCTTCCAAACTCATTTGTGAAAACTAAGTTGTTATTGTTTTCCCAAAGGCTGCCTGCCGCTTTTCTCCAATCTTCTTGTCGGGATCGACATCTCTGGAGCTCCTCGGCCAAGAACTTCGGTATAGCTATTCTTCTAGTAGGTAACGACTGCCCGAACGCCTCATTTGGGTATAGTTTTTGTCGTGATCTAGAGTCAACAAATATGATAAATATGTGTTGTATATTGTGTCAAGAAAAAATGCGCATGCAGGCTGCTTGCGCATTGTAAATTTGATCATATGTTGTTTGGCTTCCAGCTATTTATGTAGAAATCAGTTTCGAATTATTGTCTGTATAATGGGTCTAAAACCCTCGCCTTCCAGGCGAAACCTTTAGGTCGACTTGCAAGATGAATTGTTTTCAGCCGATTTAGTAATACTAAATCGAAGAGGTGAAAACAATTGGA
>Ga0082212_10003031_pt1 | contig 24022 bp, 22 predicted proteins | sample TergutNt197P3_FD_71548 | JGI IMG/M metagenome (GOLD analysis project Ga0082212, IMG submission 71548) | Neocapritermes taracua P3 segment gut microbial communities from Petit-Saut dam, French Guiana - Nt197 P3 | ecosystem: Host-associated > Arthropoda: Insects > Digestive system > Gut ... | reverse complement strand
TGTACAGAACCTGGGTGTAGATGCGGCCGGCCGTGTAGGTGTTTCGATGGCTCATGGGCACGCCCAGGAAGCGTTCGTAGTGGCCCAGGTCCAGGTCGGTTTCGGCCCCGTCGTCGGTGACGAAGACCTCGCCGTGCTGGAAGGGGCTCATGAGGCCGGGGTCCAGGTTCAGATAGGGGTCGAGTTTTTGCAGCGAAACATTGAGTCCCCGGGCTTTCAGGAGGGCGCCGATGGAGGCCGCGGCCAGCCCCTTGCCCAGGGAGGAGAGCACCCCGCCGGTGACGAAAATAAACTTGGTTTTTTTCATGTTCCCCGCCGATAGAACAACTGGCGGCCATAGGGGCCGACGGGGCAATTATAGCGCGAAACCGGCCGGCTGACAATCAGGGGCTCCCCCGCCTCTCCCGGGAGGCAGAGCCCGGGGAGGGTTCAGGGAATTTTAAGCTGTCGGTGAACAGGCGGTCGTAGCCAGGGAAGCTGGCCAGTTCGAAAAAGTCGATTCGGCCGGCCAGTTCTTCCATGGCCTTCCGGGCCGGGCGGGAGGTCAGGGCCAGATGGGCTCCGACCTTGGAGGTGTTGCCCACATATTCCACGCGGCCGCCCATTTCCGGGGGCAGTATCCCGCAGCCGGTCAGGCTGGCCGGCGACAGATGGCTGCCGAACTGGCCGGCCACCAGGACGCGCGAAAGGTCGGTCATTTCCAGGCCGGTCTTGAGCAAAAGGGTGCGGAAGGCCGAAAGGATGGCCCCCTTGGCCAGTTGCACCTGGCGCACATCCTTCTGGGTCAGGCGGATGTCCGTGCCGGTGAAGCCCAGGGCGGGCTTGTCGCCCCATAAGCGGCAGAGGGCCCGGCGGGGATCGTCACCGGGCAGTTCTTCGGCCGTCCTGATCCGCCCGTCGGGGCGGATCAACCCCAGGCCCAGGAATTCGCGGATGGCGGCCATCAGGCCGCTGCCGCACAGGCCCGTCGGTTCGCCGCCTCCTATGACGTTCAATTCCGTCCGGCATTCTTCCGGGGTCCATTTGAGGGTTACTTCTTCAATGGCTCCGGCCGCGGCCCTCATGCCGTATTGGATGTTCATGCCCTCCAGGGCCGGGCCGGCCGCGCAGGAACAGGCCAGGAGGCGGCCGTCCGCGGCCAGGATTATCTCTCCGTTGGTGCCGATGTCGATGAACAGGGTCCGGTCCAGGCTGGCCAGGTCGCAGACAAAGGCCCCGGCCACTATGTCGGCGCCGATATAGGCCGAGACCGAGGGCAGGGTCATGAGCCCGGCCCCGGCCAGGGGGCCGGAGCCGAAACCGGCCGGGTATAGGTCCAGGCCGCGGATGAAGACCGGGGCGAAGGGGACCGCGCCCAGGGAGGCGGGCGAAATTCCGGCCAGGAGATGGAGCATGGTGGTGTTGGCGGCCACGCTCACGAGGCGGATATGGCGCGGATCGATCCGGTGGTCCTCGGACAGGCCCAAGGCCAGGTCGTTTAAGGCTCCGACCGCGGCTTGGCGGAGCTCGGCCGTTCCGGCGGCTCCCTTTTCTCCGCAGTAGGTTATGCGGGACAGGACATCCAGCCCCTGGCGGGTCTGAGGGTTGACCAGGGAACGGGCGCCCAGTTCCCGGCCGTCCCGGAGATCCACCAGGGAGGCGACTATGGTGGTGGTGCCGAGGTCCACGGCTAAGCCGTATAAGTGGGCCGTGGTGTCGCCCTTTTCCAGGTCCCTGGGTCGGCCCTCGGCCCAGAGGATGGTGATCTCCTCCTCCCCGGCTTCGGCCAGCAAAGGCCTGAGGTCAGGGTTTTCGGCCGGAATTTCCGCTCCGGTCAAGTCGGCGAACAGGCGTTCCAGGGGGCGGCCGTCATCCGAGGGCCGCCGTCCGGGCCAGGCCAGAAGCGTTTTGGCCAGGGGCGGTTCGAAAACCGCGGCCCGGGACCGGCCGGAACTGAGGATAAGGGCCTCCTTTTCTGTCTGGGGCAGGCGGATGGTCAGATCGCCCCTAGGGACCAGGAGACAGGCCAGGCGGACGGGCCGGGCCAGATCCTCGGCCGGGAGCAGGGCCTTTTCTTCGGCGGTCGGTTCGGGCGGCCGGCCGTCTAGGATCTCCACCCGGCATTTGCCGCATTGTCCGGCGCCCCCGCAGGGGCTTTCCAGAAAAAGGCCGGCTTCGGCCAGGGCTTCCCGGAGGTTTAGACCTTCGGCTGCCTCAATTATCCGGCCGGTGGCGGGAATGGCTATTTGGTGGGGCATGGAACCCTATTTGTAGATAAATTAATAGTCATTGATTTATTTATTATCATCCGCGACCGCGGCTGTCAAGATGATCCGCCTGGCCTCGGCCGATTTTTCAGTTGACTTGGGACCGGGAAATTTAGTATAAATTACTCTCGTTCGCGGGCGCTCGCGGGGACGTAGTGAAGTGGTCTAACACGCCTGCCTGTCACGCAGGAGATCGCGGGTTCAAGTCCCGTCGTCCCCGCCACTTTTTTCCATTAAGAGCCGCTTTTTTTCGGCTTTATTCCGCCATCGGGCCGTGAACTTGGTCTTTTGGCGGTTTTTTCTTTCGCTTTTTTAATGCGTTAGGATTAAGCCCCATGGTTCTGCCTATAGGTTCCCTGGTAAACGCCGGGGCGATCCTGGCCGGAGCGGCCTTCGGCCTGGTGGCCGGCCGAGCCTTTGGTGAAGGGTTGCGGGCGGCCCTGTTTCCCGCCCTGGGCCTCTGCGTACTTTTGTTGGGCATAAAAATGGGCCTGATGGCCGACGATTTGGTGGTCCTGGTCATAAGCTGTGTCCTGGGGCTCATAACCGGGGAGATATTTGGCCTGTCCGGCCGCCTTAAGGCGGCCGGGCAGGCCGTCAAGCGGCTTTTGAGGTCCCGGAACGAGAAATTCACCGACGGGCTGGTCACCGCCACCATCATCATGGGCGTCGGGGCCATGGGCCTGGTGGGTGCCATTGAAGAGGGCCTGGGCAACGGCCGCTCCATCCTCTATTCCAAATCCATCCTGGATTTTTTCATGGCCGCGATGCTGGGTGCGGCCTACGGCTCCGGAGTGCCGTTCTCGGCCGGGCCCATCCTGCTGTATCAGGGCGGGGTGACCCTCCTGGCCGGGACCCTGGCCCCCTGGTTCACGGCCGGCCTCCGCAGCGGCCTGTCGGCCGCCGGCGGCCTTCTGGTCATGGCTATTGGCATGAACCTTTTGGGTCTTAAGCCCATAGCCGTGGAAAACCTCCTGCCGGCCCTGGTTTATGTGGCGGTCCTGAGCCTGGTTTTGGCCTGAGGCGCCCCGGCCGGCCCGGGGGAAAGACCAAAAATCGCTTGACTTTTGGGCTTCCGCCCGGTATATTCCGTTGATTGAAGGTCCGGCTTTGGACCGTTAAAATTATAGGGCCGGCGGTGTATCGCGGAGGGGTTCCCGAGCGGTCAAAGGGAACAGACTGTAAATCTGTCGTCAATCGACTTCGGAGGTTCGAATCCTCCCCCCTCCACCATAATATTGTTTCATAATTATTGTTTATTTCCCGGGCGGGAGTAGCTCAGTTGGCTAGAGCGTCAGCCTTCCAAGCTGAGGGTCGCGGGTTCGAGCCCCGTTTCCCGCTCCAGTTTATCCCCCGGAAGAGTTTTCGGGCGGCCCAGGCCCACATAGCTCAGTTCGGTAGAGCACGTCCTTGGTAAGGACGAGGTCATCGGTTCAAGTCCGATTGTGGGCTCCAGTTTCCAGCGTTTTTTGAAACGTTGCCTTGGACCAAATTGAGCGCGAAGCAGCGCCGCGGGTGAGCCAGAGGAGGCGAAAATGGGCAAGAAGAAGTTTGATCGAACCAAGACGCACGTCAACGTGGGGACGATAGGGCATATAGACCACGGCAAGACCACGCTGACGGCGGCCATAACGCTGGTGATGTCCAAGGCAGGTGGAGGGGATTACGTGCCCTTCGACAAGATAGACAAGGCTCCGGAGGAGAAGGAGCGCGGCATCACGATAGCGGCGAGCCATGTGGAATACGAGACCGCGAACCGGCATTACGCGCATGTGGACTGTCCGGGTCACGCGGACTACATAAAGAACATGATCACGGGAGCGGCCCAGATGGACGGCGCCATCCTGGTGGTGGGGGCTGACGACGGCCCTATGCCGCAGACACGCGAGCACATATTGCTGGCGCGGCAGGTGGGTGTTCCGGCGATAGTGGTGTTTTTGAACAAGTGCGACATGGTGGACGACCCGGAGCTTTTGGAGCTGGTGGACATGGAGTTGAGGGAGCTTTTGACCAAGCACGGTTTTCCTGGAGAGAATACGCCGATAGTGAGGGGAAGCGCGCTGAAGGCCCTGGAGTGCGGTTGCGGCAAGAAGGACTGCGAGTGGTGCGGCCGTATCCTGGAGTTGATGTCCGAGGTGGATGGGTTTATTCCAGCGCCGTTGCGGGACACCGAGAAGCCGTTTTTGATGCCGATAGAGGATGTGTTTTCGATATCTGGGCGTGGTACGGTGGTGACGGGTCGCATAGAGCGCGGCATAGTGAAGGTGTCGGACGAAGTGGAGATAGTGGGCATGAGGCCGTTGCAGAAGACGGTGTGTACGGGCGTGGAGATGTTCCGGAAGCTGTTGGACGAGGGTCAGGCCGGTGACAACGTGGGTCTTTTGCTGCGTGGAACGAAGAGGGACGAGGTAGAGCGCGGTCAGGTGGTGTCCAAGCCGGGGAGCATAACGCCGCATACGAAGTTTCGGGCGGAAGTGTATGTATTGAACCGTGACGAAGGAGGTCGCCACACGCCGTTTTTCAACGGCTATCGTCCGCAGTTTTATTTTCGGACGACGGACGTGACGGGGGTGGTGACGCTGCCGGAGGGCGTGGAGATGGTGATGCCCGGGGACAACGTGAACCTGGTGGTGACCATGATAATGCCGATCGCCATGGAGAAGGAACTGCGCTTCGCCATCCGCGAGGGCGGCCGCACCGTCGGCGCCGGGGTCATCTCCGAAATAGTGGAATAAACCCCGGCCCCCAATTAAAGAACCAGGAAACGGAACATGCCCAGAGACATAATTCAGCTCCAGTGTACCGAGTGCAAGCGGCGCAACTATTCCACCACCAAGAACAAGCGCCGCACGCCCGGCCGCCTGGAGATCATGAAATTCTGCCCTTTTGACCAGAAGCACACCCTGCACCGGGAGTCCAAGTAAGAAGCTCCGGGAATTTACGGCGGGCTTTCGGGGCGTTCAGGCCAGTAGCTCAATGGCTAGAGCACCGGTCTCCAAAACCGGGGGTTGGGGGTTCGAGTCCCTCCTGGCCTGCCAGGCTGTAAAGGCCTTGGATGGCGCGTTCGTCTTTTCTGACCGTCAAGCCGGAGCGGCCGCCCGTTCCGGCTTTGCCGCAATTTGAAAGTGACCCATTATGAGAGATATGAGAGAGCCGGGTAAACCTATCGGCGTCCTGGACGGTTCCGAAGTCAAGACCCTCACCCGCAGCGAGCAGCGCAAAAAGAACCGCCTGGAGAGCCGGGGCAAAAAAAAGGACAGCCGCCCCCAGGCGGAAGGGGAGGGCAACGTCTTTGTCCGGGCCTACAACTTCTTCGTCGAAGCCAAGGAGGAACTGGGCCGGGTCATCTGGCCCACCCGCCAGGAGACCTTCGACTCCACCTGGCGGCTTTTGATCCTGGTCATTATTTGCGGCATATTCCTGGGCCTGGTTGACGGCATCCTGACCCGCCTTCTGTCCCTGGTCGTCTGAGGGCGGAGGACGGGGTTTCCCTTTTGACACTAGACACTGGAAGGACGGGCGAAGTGGCGCAACGCTGGTACGTTATTCACACTTTTTCAGGTTATGAGAACAGGGTCAAGCAGGCCCTGGAGGAGGCCATCCGAAAGGACAATCTGGCCGAGGAGATCACCCAGGTCGTCCTGCCCACGGAAAACGTGGTGGAGATGTCCAAGAGCGGCACCCGACGCACCTCTTCGCGCAAATTCTTCCCCGGCTATATCCTGGTGCGCATGGAACTGACCGACCGCACCTGGCACCTGGTCAAGGACACCCCCAAGGTCACCGGTTTCCTGGGCGATAAAAATGTGCCCACGCCCATCACCGACGAGGAAGCCGCCCGGGTGCTTCTGCAGATGGAGGAAGGCGTCAAGAAACCCAAGCCCAAATTCCATTTTGACGAGGGCGACGAGGTCAAGGTCATCGAAGGCCCCTTCACCAACTTCACCGGCACGGTCGAGGAAGTCAACGAAGACAAGGGCAAGCTCCGCGTCCTGATTTCCATTTTCGGCCGGGCCACCCCCGTGGAACTGGAATTCGTCCAGGTCAACAAGGTGGGTTGACCGGCGGGCCGTGGAGCGGATCAGCCGGAACCTGTTAAGCGGCCTGGCCGGCAAGACCGGGCGGCGGGATTTCCTGCGCGACCTGGCCGAAGCGCTTCAGCCCGTCTGCCGTTTCTCCTGGCTGACCATCACCCTCCGGGATCAGCGGGACGGCCTTTTGGCCGATTATTCCGGCTCTCTCCCCAAGTTCAACCCCTTTGCCCCCATTCTGCCCTGGTCGGTGAACCTGGCCCTGGCCGAGATGGTCAGGGGAACCCGGGCTCCCCTGATCATCCCCGACTGTGTGGAATTTTTCCAGGACCAGTCGCCCCCGCCCCTTTTTCAGTTCAGCCTGGCTTCGGCCATAACCCTGCCTTTGGTGTTGAACGACGAGGTTTTCGCCTCGCTTCAGTTCGGTTACGAGACCCGGCCGGACGACCTCGACCAGCTGGCCGCCCTAGCCGAAGGTTTCCGCCAGACCGTGGCCGTGGCCTTGGGTGTCATTACGCTTTTGGAGCGGGGACGCCGCGACCGGCCGGACCAGGAAGCTCCGGGGGATACCCGGCCTCCGGCCCGGCCGGCTTCGGAACTCCACCTGGACGCCGACCTTGTCTTCCGCAGTCCGGCCATGCGCCGGGTCTTCCAGCAGGTGAGCGTTCTGACCAACCTGGACGTGCCAGTCTTGCTCCTGGGTGAGACCGGCACGGGCAAGAGCATGATCGCCCGGCATATCCATGAAAACAGCCCCCGGGCCGCCGGTCACTTCGTGCGGGTCAACTGTCCTTCCCTGGCCAGCGGACTCTTTGAAAGCGAGATGTTCGGCCACGCCAAGGGATCTTTCACCGGAGCCACCCGCAACCGCATAGGACGCTTCGAACTGGCTCACAACGGCACCCTCTTCCTCGACGAGGTGGGGGAGTTGTCCCTGGATATGCAGTCCAAGCTCCTGCAGGTCCTGGACGACTCCAGTTTCGAGCGGGTCGGGGAGAGCGAGCCCATACTGGTGGATATGCGCATCGTCGCGGCCACCAATATGCATATGGGCGATGCCATCAGCCAGGGCCGCCTGCGGGCGGATCTCTTTCACCGCATCTCGGTTTACACCATCGAGCTGCCGCCCCTCAGACGGCGGCCGGAGGACATAGAGCCCCTGGCCCGGGTGCTCTCGGCCCAGTCGGCCGATCGGCTGGGCCTCCCGGACCTCAATTACGGCCCGGCCGTCCTGGGTCCCCTGGTAGAATACTACTGGCCGGGCAACACCCGGGAACTGAATAATCTCATGACCCGCCTGGTCATAGCCCAGAGCGTGGAGGGGAATCTTGATTCCGCCCGGGTGCGGGAAGCGATAGAGCGGTCTGAAAGTTATTTTCTGGCTGAAAACGCGGTCCCCCGCCCGCCCGGCCCTTCGGCCGGGCCGCCGCCGATGCTCCCTGGGGTGGAGACTCTGGCCCAGGTGGAGCGGGGGCACATTTTGAAAGTCCTGGAGCGGACCGGAGGGGTGGTGGCCGGGCCCCGGGGGGCGGCCAGGCTTTTGGGCCTGCCTCGCTCGACCCTCTTGAACCGGATGAAAAAATTGGGCCTTCCCGGGATCTGAATAATGCCCGGTTACCAGACCCACCTGACGGTTTCCACCCTGGGGTCGGCCCTTCTGGTGGCTTGGGGCACGGCCCGCTACGGCTGGGACGGGGCCATCCCCACCCTGGCCTTTGTTGCCGGTGCGGCCGGGGGCCTGGTGCCGGATCTGGATTCCGACACCTCCAAGCCTCGCCGCTGGGCCGGGGGCCTGGTCGCTGCCGCCGTTGCCGTCGGCGGCGCCGGCTTTTTGACCTCTTCGGGGTCGTTTTTGGAGCGTCCCTGGGAGGCCGGTCCCACGGCCCTGGCCGCCCTTTACCTCTTTTTGATCGTCAACGTGCTGACCTTTAAATTGCTCAGCCGGTATACCCGGCACCGGGGGCTATTTCACAGCCTGGCCGTGCCCTTCCTTTATGGCGGCCTCATGGCCCTTTTGGCCGGTCCCCGGGGAACGGCCACGGCCATGGCCGTCTGGCTCCTGAGCCTTTTCGGCGTCTTTTCCCACCTGGTTTTGGATGCCCTGCGCAGCTTGTCCCTTCATCCTCTCAAGCCGGCCACGCGCGATCTGGCCGCCTCGGCCTGGCTGTGGACCGCCACGGCCTTGGTCACCCTGGCCGCCTTTCTGCGTCTGACCCAGGTCTGAAATCAGCGCTTCCCTTAAGCCGCTTTACCGATTTGATCGGGCGTGATAGCATTAGACAGATGGAAAATTACCGGAAAGGCGCCTTTTATGAAGCTGACTCGTTTTGACTTTGAAAAAATGAAGAATAACGGCGAACCTGTGGCTTGGATAACCGCCTATGATTACCACACCGCCCGCTTCGCCGAACTGGCCGGGCTGGAGATGATCCTGGTGGGCGATTCCCTGGGCATGTGCGTTTACGGCTATGAGGGCACTATCCCGGTGACCATGGACCAGTGCATCCTCCATTCCGAGGCGGTACGCCGGGGCGCGCCCGCCACTTTCGTGGTAGGCGACATGCCCTTCCTCTCCTACCAGGTCAGCGTTCCGGAGGCCGTGGCCAACGCCGGCCGCTTTTTCAAAGAGGCCCGGGTGGATGCCGTCAAGCTGGAAGGCGGCCGCCGGGTGCTGCCCCAGATCCGGGCCATAGTCGAGGCCGGTATGCTCCTGATGGGCCACATCGGCCTGACCCCCCAGTCCAGCGGGCAGATGGGCGGCTTCAAGGCCCAGGGGCGGACAGCCGAAGCGGCCCGGGAACTCATCGATGACGCCTTGGCCATAGAGGAAGCCGGAGCCTTTTCCCTCCTTTTGGAGGGGGTGCCCCGGGAAGTCTGCGGCGTGATCCGCGAACGTCTCCGCATTCCGGTTTACGGCATTGGGGCAGGCCCTTCCGATGGCCAGGTGATGGTCTCGGCCGATGTGCTGGGCCTGTTTAAGATGTTCACACCCAAGTTCGTCAAGGTTTACGCCGACCTCGGCGGCGAGATCGAAAGGGCCTTCAAGGCCTATGCGGCCGACGTCAAGGGCAAGACCTTCCCCGGGCCCGAGCATTGCTACTCCATGCTGGACGGCGAATGGGACAAGCTTCAAAAACTGCTGGAATAGTCCCAAGGCGGCCTGCCTCCCGGGGCAGCCGCTTCAACTCATCAGGTATCTGCATAACGCCTCCCTAAGGTTATGGCGATTAACGCCAATGCCAGCAACATAATGAATGAAAGAATGGCCATTGTCGTCAGTAGCCGAATGACGGGAATGAATGAAGGTTTCATCACGGCTGGGCCGGCCAAGTTGGCCGAATATTTCATCAAACTGTTAATAATATCCAACAGATCAATTATTATGAATAGAGCCTTGTTTCGAGGGGGACCTCCAAAAACATTTATTCTAAATTCAGGATAATCTTCCAATATTTTAGGTAGTGCTTCTTCGTTGGGGATAAAAATTCGCAATAATTGTCCGGACGGGGTGACCCGGTTGAAATAATATTTGCCAGAAAGTCGGCTAAAATAGCCATATTTTTGATATTCTTGTATATCGAAATCGTGTACTAAATCCTTTAAATACACATCAATGTTTTCTTCAATGCCGTCAGAATAGCGTAAAACAATTGTGAAAATAATGTCGCTAAAATATTGCTCAAAGAAAGCTCGAGTTTTTTCGTTTGTCACCCAGCGAGGCCCTTCATAGGTGGCATTCACCCGAAATGAATTTTTTCTATAATCAAACAAGAGTTTATGAGATCGTTCCATGTACACCAAACCGTGACCGTCGATGCCTGATTCAGATATCATATAGCGATTGTTTGAAAAATTGCTATATACGACAATGCCCAGCAAACTGCCTATGCATATGGCGAGTAAAACCAGCGCGGCAACCGTAGCAAACGCTATCAATATTTTTTTATTAAATAAGGTCATCCTCCTAAACCCATATCAAATATCAAGGCCGCCCAAAATGAATTGGAGCGGCCTTGGTTTGAAGCCGAAGCATGGCTGTTGTAACTAACGCGGCTTCGCCGGCGGGGCCGACCTTCAAATGGCCAAAATCTTTATAAGTGGCTAATGTGCGGCGTTCAATCCGCAAGGTGCTGGCGGGGGCAACTTTCAGTTGGCCCATGTCCTTATATGAAGCCACCTGGCGCCGGTCGATTTGGGCCGGCTTTCTTAATACTATCTGGATTTGGTTGCGGACGGCCAGGAATGGGGGCGGGGCATAGGGTTCCACCCGGTCGTCATCCTCATCGCCGTTGCCTTCCACCAAACCCAATGGCAAGGCCGTTTCGGCTTCGGCAGACATCGCCTTGACCTGGGCCTCTCCATTCTCAGCACCAAACAGAGCGGCCATTTCCAAGCCGACCTGGGCGGGGTCGGAAACCCCGGGGATGAAGGCCCAGCGATTATCAATCCACACCCAGCCGCCCATCCCAAACAGGCTACAGGAAATCAGAACCACCAAGACGTATTCCTTGACGGCGGCTAGTTTCTTATATGGCTTCGGTCGGCTGAACATCGGCCTTAATAACCCACTTAATCCGCTTTGATACAATCTTTTGTGCTTATTTTATAGTCGACCCCAAGATAGTGTCAAATATTTTTGTAACTCCTTAAAATTTTAAGTGTTATCTCATGAAAAATGCCTGGGTTCCGGCTTCCGCCGGAATAACGGAATCATTATTGGCGTGTTTCATACCGATCGGCATCAAAGCCACAGGCTCCGGGCCCGGCGGTCCAGGAGTTCGGTCAGGCCGGCCGTGCCCGGGTCTTGGCCGAAGACGTCCCGCCAGACCCGGGGGCTTTCCATGCACAAATAGATGACCGTCTCGGCGGGGAGGACCCGTCCCAGGCCCTGGACCAGCCTTTTATACATCCTGGTCCTCAAAGGCCGGGGATAGCGTTTTTTGCCGTCGCCGCCCGAAATGAACTCGCTGTCAAAGATGCTGGTCCCGGGATGGCGGGCCAGCTTTATTTCCTTGAGCCGGGGCAAATAGCGGAAACAGCCTAAGGAAACCCAGGCCACTTTGGCCCCGGCCAGGCTTTGGCCGATGAGGTCGATGGTCCGGGCATAGCCCTCTTCCCAGCCGGGCTGAAAGATTAAGGGGTCGAAGTGGAGGCCGACGGGGTAGCCGGCACCGGCGGCCCGGGCGGCCGCCTTAAGGCGCCCGGCCAGGGGGGCGGCCCGGCCCTCAACAGCCGCGGCCATTCCCGGGGCGTTGAGGGAAAAGCTGATTATGGTGCGGCCCCGGTGGTCCAGTCCCAAAAGATGATCGACCTGGTCGGTCTTGGTTTTCAGTTCCAGGGTGACCTCCCGGCCGGCCGCCAGGGCCACCAGGCGTTCGGCCAGGCCCGTGCGGCGGTCCAGAAGCAGGCTGTCGGTGAACTCGCCGGTGCAGAAACGCCAAGGCCTTTCGGCGCGGTCCAGGAGGGCGGAGAATTGGGCCAGCCCCTCTTCCATGTTGCCGAAAAGTACCAGGGCTTCGGTGTCCAGGTAGGCGGCCAGAATACAGTAATGGCAGCCGAGAGGGCAGCCCAGGCCGAAATGGAAGATGTACAGTCCGCAGCAGTTATAGCCGGGGGTGCCGGGACAGGCTTTCAGGAAACGGCCCCGGTGGGGCGTCACCAGGATATCCCGGGGGCCGAAGCGGTCATAGTCGCTCGGCCCTACGGGGGACAGGGATTCCTGGCGAAAGGTGCGGGCCAGGTTTTTGGCCATGAAGCCTTCTTGGCAGCTTTCTTCCACCAAGAGGCGGAGGCGCGCCTCCCCCCGGGCCGCTTCGTGGTCAGTCATCGCTTAAGAGGGCCTGAAATTCGGGCCGCCGGGGCAGGGTCCCCACCAGTTCGGCCAGGGCCTGGAAATCGGCCGACCCTGAAAAGGTCAAGGTCAGGCTGAAACTCAAATCCTCTAAGTTGGGGTCCAGGGCCAGGCGGGCCGTGGGGGGCAGGCCCAGGGCCCGGAGTTGGTCGGCCCGTTTTTGCCGTAATTCAGCCAATAGCGGGTGGCGTCGGCGGAAGAGGAGGTCCGAGACCCTGGCCGCCGCGTCCCCCCTGGCCTCTTCGCCCATTGGCCGGGCCTGGAAGTCCGGGGCGGCCAATATCAGGGCCGGGCTCCGGCCTTCGCGTCGGGCCAGGTCTTCCAGCCAGTCCAGCCAGAGCCGCCGGTTGGAGAGGCTGGGCTTGAAAGTCTCGAAGAGATCGAGGGCCGCCTCCCGGTCGGCGCAAGGCCAGCGGGCCAGACGGGCGGCGGCGGCCAGGTCCAGGCGGCCGTCGGCCAGGGCCTCAAGACCCCGGGGCGGCAGGGCCGCGGCCTGGAAATTTTGGTCGCGCAGCTTGGGGGCTTGGTCCAGGCCCAGAAACCCGGCCAGCTTCTCCGCTTCGGCCTGGCCCAGGGTCTCCACCAGCCGGCGCCAGACCAGGGCGGTCTCGGCCGGGTTTACCGGGCGCTCCCGGTTGTCGGCCAGGGCCAGGGCCAGGGCGTTGGGGGCGTCCGGGGGCAGGAACACGGCCGGGGCAATGGTCCGGCCCAGGAGCTGCAAAGCCCGGCGGCGCAGGTTCCCGGCCAGGAGCTTAAGGCGCTGACCTTCGCGCTGGACCAGCAGGGGGCGCAGGAGCCCCAGTTCGGCGATGGATTTAGCCAGTCCTTGCGCCGGCCGGGCAAAGGAGAAGGGGAGGGCTTCCTCCAGTTCCGCCAGGGGCGCTTCCCCGGGGGCCAGGGCGGCCGGGTCGGTCACGGGTCCAGTTCCGTGATTTTAAGGCTGGCCACGGCTTCGATTTCTATTTTGGCCCCCAGGGGCAGGGCCGCCACCTGGACCGTGCTGCGTGCCGGGCAGACCCCGGTGAAGAAAGTGGCGTATATATCGTTTACGGCCTTGAAATCGGCCAGGTCCACCATGAATATGCCCACCCGCAGCACCTGGTCCAGGCTGGAGCCGGCGGCTTCCAGGACGTTTTGCAGGTTGGTCAGGCTCTGCCGGGCCTGTTCAATGGTGGTTTCGGACATCAGGCCGGTGGCCGGATCCAGGCCCAGTTGGCCGGAAACATAGACGGTCGAGCCGCGGATGACGGCCTGGGAATAGGGGCCGATGGCGGCCGGGGCCTTGGTGGTGACGACTGGCTTTTTCATTTTTTTCCTCAGAATGATCTGCTGGACCTTATGGCGCTGGGTCGGCCAGGCCGTAGCGGCGTTCCCGGCCGGCGTAGGCGGCCAGGGCCGCCTGGAAATCATCTTCGCCGAAATCGGGCCAGAGGGTGGGGGTGAAATAAAACTCGGTGTAGGCGCACTGCCATAAAAGGAAGTTGGACAGGCGCATATCGCCGCCGGTGCGGATGAGGAGGTCGGGGTCGGGCAGGTCCGCGGTCCAGAGTTCCTCGGACAGCCGTTCCGGGGTGATGTCGGCCGAATCAAGGCGGCCGTTGGCAACTTCTTCGGCCATGGCGCGGGCCGCGCGGGTCAGCTCGGCCCGGCTGCCGTAGGACAGGGCCAGGGTCAGGGTGATATCCTCGTTGGCCTTGGTCATTTCCTGGGCCGAGGCCAGGGCCTGGCGGGCGAATTCGGGCAGGGCCGACAAATCGCCGATGGCCTTAAGGCGGACCCCGGAGGCCACCAGTTCGGGCGTCTCGGACTTAAGGTATTGCCAGAGCAATTCAAAGAGGCCCCGCACCTCGTCCTGGGGCCGGCCCCAATTTTCCGTGGAAAAGGCGTAGAGGGTCAGGAACCTGACCCCGGCCTTTCGGGCGGCGCGGAGCGCCACCCGCACCGGCTCGGCCCCGGCCTGGTGGCCGTGCCCTCTGGTCAGGCCCCTTTGGGCGGCCCAGCGGCCATTGCCGTCCATGATTATGGCGATATGGCGGGGCACGGTCTTTTCCACGAGTTCAGTCGTTTTCCGGGGCCATTTCAGGAGTGGTTATTTCAATGGCGAGATTCCTGGCCTTGAGCCAGGCGGACAGAAAGGGCCCCCAGGCGATGATCTGCTGGTGTATGGAGCGGGAGTTTATAACCACCCCTTCGGGATTGTAGCCCGCCACCACCGCGTAATCGCCGGCGGCCAGGGGGGTGACGGCGGCGCCCAGGCGCACGATGAGCGGCCGGCCTTCGCGCACGGATTTTACCAAAAGGGGCGGGTCGGCGTTGTAATAGCGGGCTCTTAAGCCTTCGGTGCGGGCCCAGACGACCAGGGCGTGGGGCGTGGGGTTCTTTTTGCCCAGGGCCAGGACTATCCTTTCCGCAGTGACCGGCCGCCCGTTGTAGGTCATCACCTCGGCCAGGGCCCCGGCCGCCCCGGCCGTGGTTTCAGCGCTGAAAAAAGGCACCTGGAGGATCAGCCGGCTTTCAATGGGCACGTCAAAGGGTTGGGGCGGCTTGGTCTTGGCGCAACCGGCCAGGCTGAGGGCCGCGACCATAAGCAGAAGGGTTATTTTTTTCGCCATTTTACCACCCGCTGATGGAAATCGGTTTAAATTAGCATATTAGGCCGGCCGGTTCAAGCCGGGCGCCGGGGGCTATAGGAGGTCGAACAGGGTTTTCGGTTTCCCGGCCCGCCGGGCCCGGAAGGCCGGCGGTTCAACGCAGAGTTCCCGGGGCAGGGCGGACCAGAAGGGTGAGGGTTCGCCGGCCAGGGTCTGGCCATAAAGCCGACGCCGGGCGGCCCGGGTCAGGTAGAGACGGTCTCGGGCCCGGGTCAGGGCCACGTAGAAAAGACGGCGTTCTTCAGGCTCGGGGTCTGGAGAATTTTCCGGCGCCTCCCGGGCGGGCCGGAGATAGGGGCAGAGCCCGGCCTCCACCCCGATGACGAAGACCAGTTTGAATTCCAGGCCCTTGGCCGCGTGCATGGTCAGGAGGCTTATTTTGTCCGCGGTCCAGTCCAGGTGGTCGGCGGCGGTCAGGGGATCATCGCCGCACATTTGCCAGGGCAGGCCAGCGGCGGTCAGGGCTTCGGCCACGGGCGGCCCCAGGGCCCGCAGGCGGAACAGGATGGCGATATCCCCGAAATTGAGGCCGGGCATGAATTCGGCGTCCTGGCGGTTTGAGGCGCCCAGCCCCAGTTTCAGAAGGCCCAGGTGGGCCGTGAGGCGTTTGACCACATAGGCCGCCTCTCCTCCGGCCGTGGGGAGGACCGCCCGGGTTATTTCAGGCCCGGTCTCGCCCCGGGCCGCCCGGCGGCCAGGGCGGTCGGCCTGGGGCCACAGGCTTTCCGAGGCCTTGAGAATGGTGCTGGTTGACCTGTAGTTGGCGCTCAGGGTGACGGTGGTCAGGCCTCCGGGCAGGGCCGCCAGGCGGTCGGCCAGGTCCGGGTCGGCTCCCCGGAAGCTGTAGATGCTCTGGTCAGGGTCGCCGATGACCGTCAGGGCCCCGGGTCGGTCCGGCCCGGCCGGGCCCAACAGCCGGGCCAGGAAATCGAACTGGGCCGGGCTGAGGTCCTGGAATTCGTCCACCAGCACGGCCCGGAAGGGCCGGGCGGTCGGCGGGGCGGCCAACAGGATGAGGTCGTCGAAATCCCAGAGGCGGCGCTCGGTCAGGGCGGCTTGGTAGCTTTCCAGGGCCCGGGCCGGAAGCTGGTCCGGCTTTTGACGGTTCTTGGCCAGGGAGATGAGGTTGGTCAGGGCCGCCGGGGTCAGGCCGGCCGGCCTGGCTGTTCGTTTCAGAAGGTCGGTCAGGAAATCGGCCGGGGCCAGGCTCCAGTCCGGTCGGGCCGTTTTTAAAAATTCGTGGGCCAGGCCGTGGAGAGTGGTGATCTTGACGGCCCGGCCCAGTCCGGGGAGGACGGCCGCCAGGCGAGGGGCCAGGTCTTCAGCCGCCTTGCGGGTGAAGGTGGTCATCAGGACTTCCTCGGGCCGGGCCAGTCCGGTTTGGATAAGCCAGGCCGCCCGGCGGACCAGCACCAGGGTCTTGCCCCCGCCCGGGCCGGCCACGACCGCCAGGGCCGGGGCCCGGGAAGTGACGGCCCGGTCCTGGCTCTCATCCCCAGGGCTGAGCCCTGGACCCATATCCGAGGTGCTGTTAAACAGGGCCGAGTCAGTCTCCGAGAGTGGGAGTTGGGGCATTTCCCCGGCCCTCTGTTTCGGGCTGGAAGCCTGTTTAGTTTCACAGGTCGCCGAATTTCGGTCCAGGGCTGCGCCCTGGAAAAGGCGGCCCTGGCCGGCCAGGGCCGCCCGATCTTCGGGCCCGATGGCCGTGATCGTGCCGAAACGGCCGTCGAAGCCGCCCACGGCCGTCACCCGGCCTTGGCGCATCCGTTCCACGCCCAGGCGCAGGAGGGGGCCGCCGGCCGTTCCCAGGTCGTCCAGCCCGGCTTCCAGGAGCAGGGGCAGTTCCCCTCCGAATTCGCGGGTCAGTAATTCGTAGCTCCGGGTCGGCCCGCGGCTGGTCGGGCCCCGGCCGAAAATTTGGCCCAGAAGTTCGGCCAGGGGCAAAAGGTGCTGGTCGGGGAGCCGGGGGCCGCCGGGACGGTCGCGGTCGGCCAGTTGGGAGATCCGGTGGAGGACGCCGATGGTCAGAGGCCGGCCGCAGACCGGGCAGAGCCCGCCCAGGGCCCGGGTCTCGGCCGGGGTCAGGGGCGGGCCGCAGTCGGCGTGGCCGTCGAGGTGGTATTTCCCTTCTTCAGGGAAGAATTCCACCGTACCTCCCAGGGCTTGGCCTCCGGCCAGGGCCTCGGCCAAGGCCGTCCGGGTCAGGGGGCCGCGGATGATGGTGGCCTCCCGGCCCAATTTTTCGGGGCTGTGGGCGTCGGAGGAGGAGATGAGGGCCCGGGAATCCAGGGCCGAAACCAGGCGGTTCATGTCAGGGTCGCTGGACAGACCCGTTTCCAGGGCGGTGATGTGGAGGCTGAGGTCCCCGAAGCATTCCTCCAAGTGGTCAAAGCCGCTCCGGGCTCCGAAGAGGGAGAACCAGGGGGTCCAGATATGGGCCGGCACGACTTGGGTGGCCGGGTGGCTGGTCAGGGCGATATCCAGGATCTGGCGGGCCGTGAGCCCCAGGATGGGCCGGCCGTCGGCTTCCAGACGGCCGAAGGCCCCCAGGAGACGGGAGAATTCATCCGCCGCGGCCAGATCTGGACTGATGATGACCAGGTGGATCTTGCGGGTGCGTCCATCCTGCTTGTAGATGGCGCTGACCTCTCCCGTGGGTATGAAGCGGGGGCCGTCGGGTTGGCCCCGCAGGCTGTAGAAGCCGTCGTCGCGCTCTTCGAGGCTTTCGGCCAGTTCCCGCCGCCAGGCCGGGTGGGTCAGGTCGCCGGTGCCCAGGAGGGACAGGCCCTTTATTTCGGCCCAGCGGCTGAGGTTGGCCGGGGTCAGGGCCTTGGAGGTGGCCCGGGAATAGCGGGAATGGATGTGGAGATCGATGAAGTGGCGCTCAGGCACGGTCAGGGTCGGCCGGCGGCCAGCCGGTCAAGGGTGGTCAGGGCGATGTCTGTTTCCGCCGCGGTGTTGTAATAGCCGAAGGAGAAGCGGGTCAGCCCGCCGTTCTGGAAACTGCCCAGGGCCTGGTGAGCCAAGGGGGAACACTGAAGGCCCGCCCGGGTGAGGATGCCGGCTTCCCTTTCCAGGGCGGCTGAGAGGTCTGAGGAGGACCAGCCGGCCAGGGTGACGGCGGCCACGGCCACGCGCTCATCTTCCACCCCGGGGCCCCAGAGGGTCAGCCCCTTGATCTGGCTTAAGCCGTCCAGAAAGCGTCGGGTCAGTTCCATTTCGTGGCCACGGATGCTGGCCACCCCTTCCCGAAGCACAACGCCCGTTCCGGCGGCCAGGCCCGCCAGGCCGTGGGTGTTAGCCGTACCCGGCTCCAGGGCGTCGGGCAGAAAATCGGGCGGCTCCAGGCTTTCCGAGGCGCTGCCCGTGCCTCCCACGGCCAGGGGCCTGAGGTCCAGGCCGGGGCGCACCCAAAGGCCGCCGGTGCCGGTGGGGCCCAGAAGCCCCTTGTGGCCGGTGAAAGCCAGGAGGTCCACCCATAGACCGGCCTCGGACAGGTCCATGACCCCGGCCGTCTGAGCAGTGTCCAAAAGCAGGGGCACTTCGCCGACGGCCTCTTTGATGGCCCGGGCCGGGGCCAGGGCGCCGCTGACATTGGAGGCGTGGTTCAGGACCACCAGCTTGGTGGAGGGCCGGAGCAGCTTTCGGAAATCGTCGGGATCAAGTCGGCCGCGGCCGCTGGCGGGCACCCTTTCCCAGACCAGGCCGGTTTCCGCGGCCAGGCGGGTCAGGGGTCTGGCCGCGGAGTTGTGTTCCAGGGGGCCGGAGATCACATGGTCGCCGGCCTTAAGGCCCAGGCCGCCCAGGGCCAGATTAAGCGCCCAGGTGATGTTGGCGGTGAAGACCAGGCGGCGGTTGTCCGGGAGGCCGAAAAGGGTGGTCAAATTTTTGCGGGCCAGATGTATGGTGCGGGCCGCGGCCAGGGAGGCGGCGTGACCGCTGCGCCCGGGGCTGGCCGGGGCGGCCAGGGCGGCCACCATGGCTTCGGTCACCTCCGGGGGTTTGGGAAAGGAGGTGGCCGCGTTGTCCAGGTAAATCATATCGGTCTCCTTGAAGCGATTTTCAATTTTAGCCTTTCAGCCCCCGACCGGCAAGGGTTTTTTAGCCGGGGCCCTGGCCGGCCGATAATAATGAAAATCCTACCTTATCGCATTGACAGGGCCTATCGAATGTTTTTACAATATTCAAAAACAATGGGAAGGGTTATGGACGCTATTGTCCTGAAAGGTGAATGTCGATGTTGGTCTCTTACACGCTTAAGACCGGTAAAGAGGGGTTTTACGATATTACCTCGGCCGTGAGGGAGGCTGTCAGGAAAAGCGGGGTCGGGGAGGGGCTGGCCTTCGTATATTGCCCGCATACCACCGCCGGCCTCACCATCAATGAAAATGCCGACCCGGCCGTGGTCCGGGATCTCCTTTTGGGGCTGGCCAAGGCTTTTCCGGACCGGCCAGAATTCAGCCATGCCGAAGGCAACAGCGCGGCCCATCTCAAGGCCGGTTGCCTTGGTTCCGGCGTGACGCTCATCGTGGAAAAAGGGGCGCCCCTCCTAGGCACCTGGCAGGGGGTTTATTTCTGCGAGTTCGACGGCCCGCGGGATCGCCGCTATCACGTCAAGCTCCTGGGCTGACTGCGGCTTATTGTTCAATCGACCTTGATATCGGGAATACCCGTAAATCCCCTCTCCAGGTCTTCATCAGTGGGTATGTAGTCCTCCATCAATCCTTCGTTGTATTGGTTGTAGGCACCCAGGTCGAAATAACCCGTCCCGGTCAGCCCAAACAATATGACCTTCGACTCGCCGCGTTCCCGGCATTTCACCGCCTCGTCTATAGCCACGCGGATAGCGTGGGCGGATTCGGGCGCGGGCAAGGTTCCCTCGACCTTGGCGAAAATTTTGGCCGCCTCGAACACGCCGAGCTGCCCCACCGCCCTGGCCTCGTCGAGGTATCCGTCATGGAACAGTTGGGAAAGTATGGGGCTCATCCCGTGATAACGAAGCCCGCCGGCATGATTGGCCGAAGGGATGAAGGTCGCGCCTAGGGTGTACATTTTAGCCAGGGGCGTCACCTTGCCCGTGTCGCAAAAATCATAGGCAAATTTCCCGCGGGTCAGGGAAGGGCAGGAGGCCGGCTCCACGGCGATGAAGTGGGGGGATCGCTTTCCGGCCAGCCGGTCGGCCATGAACGGCGCCATCAGGCCGCCGAGGTTGGAGCCGCCCCCGGCGCAGCCTATTACCAGATCAGGGTATTGATCATGCTTCTCCAGGGCGGCTTTGGCCTCCAGGCCCACGATGGACTGGTGGATGAGCACTTGGTTAAGCACGCTGCCCAGCACATATCGGTAACCGTCCGTGGTGACCGCTTTTTCCACCGCTTCCGAAATGGCGCAGCCCAGGCTGCCTCCAGTGTCCGGGTCTTCGCTCAATATCTTCCGGCCGATTTCGGTGGTGTCGGACGGTGAAGGCGTGACCTCGGCGCCGTAGGTTTCCATCACCGTTTTACGATACGGTTTTTGCCGGGCCGAAACTTTGACCATAAACACCTTGCAGTCAAGGCTGAAATAACCGCAGGCCATGGACAGCGCTGTTCCCCATTGCCCCGCCCCGGTTTCAGTGGTGACGCCTTTAAGGCCCTGCTCCTTGGCGAAGAAAGCCTGGGCGATGGCGGAATTGAGCTTATGGCTGCCTGAAGTGTTGCCCCCTTCATACTTGTAGTAGATCTTCGCGGGCGTTCCCAAGGCCTTTTCCAGAAAGTAGGCCCTGACCACGGGGGAAGGGCGGTACATTTTGTAAAACTCGCGAACCGGCGCCGGTATTTCAATGAATTCGTCCCTGTCGTTAAGCTCCTGTTCCACGAGCTTGCCGCAGAACACCGGGCGAAGGTCGTCGGCGGTCACCGGCTTGAGAGTGCCGGGGTTTAAAATCGGCCGGTGCCCTGTTTTCATTTTGGCCCTGATATTATACCAGGCCTTCGGCATTTCATCCTCGGGCAAAAAAATTTTATAGGGTATTTGAGCGCTCATTTCTCATCCTTCCTTCAGGGCAGGGCCTGGCTTGAAAGTATTATGGACTTTCGGAAGATAGCATATATGTATTGGATTTTCAAGGATAAATCATGCCAGCCGAGCATCGCGGGCGAAATTGTCCGCTATCCTCAGGCCTTCAGCCACGGCGGCGTCCATATCCAGATATTTGAACCCCCCCAGGCGTCCGGCGAAGGTCATGTTTTTTTCCAGCGCCGCCAGGGACTGGTAACGGTTTAAAAGGGCATTGTCACCGGCGAAACTTATAGGATAGTAAGGGATGTCCCCGGCCAGGCACTCCCGCGGTTTTTCCCGGAAACACACGGTTGTTTTGAAATTTTCCCAAACGGAAAAATGCTTGTGTTCAATGATCCTGGTATAAGGTATTTCCGGATCGGCGTAATTCATGACCGCACAGCCCTGGTGATCTCCTTCTTCGTCGAAGCGCTCAAAGTCAAGAGTCCGGTAGGGTAAGCGGCCCTGAGTGAAATCAAAAAACCTGTCCAAGGGGCCGGTGTAAAAAATATGGTCGTAACCGGCCCTCATGGAATCATCATAAACCGTTTCCAGGCGGACTTTCAGGCCTGGGTGGTCCAGCATTTTTTCCACCAGGGCGGTATAGCCGAGCCTTGGAACTGCCTGGTGGCGGCTATTGAAATAGCCGTCATCATAGTTGAAGCGAACCGGCAACCGCGAAAGGAGGCCGGCCGGAAGCTCCCGGGGTTCCCGCCCCCATTGTTTTTTGGTGTAGCCGTAAAAAAAGGCGCGGTAAAGTTCCTCGCCCAGAAAAGCCAGGGCCTGCTCTTCAAAATTCCCGGGGTCCGTGATGGTTTGGTCGGACAGGACGCGCAGATGGGCGGCCGCTTCGCCGGGTGAAAGGGCCAATCCGAAAAATTGGTTGATGGTCAGAAGATTCAGAGGCAGGCAATAGACCCGGCCCCGGCTGACGGTCTTGACCTTATGTTGATAGGTCACGAATTCCCCGAAACGGTTCACGAAAGACCAGACATTTTCATCGTCGGTATGGAAGATATGGGCTCCGTGAACATGAAGCATGATGCCGGTATCAGGGTCCCGCCGCGTATGGCAGTTGCCCGCCACATGGTCGCGTTCATCTATGACGGTGATCTGAAATCCGGCTTCGGCCAGGCGGCGGGCCAAAGTGGAACCGGTCAGGCCCGCGCCCACGACCAGCAGGGTTTTCATTGGTAGCCTCCATAAGTCGCCGCGAAGTTTTTGAGCTTTCGGGAAAAACTGACGGGAAAAAGAAAACCGGCCAGGGCGGCCAAACCCTTCAAGGACAATATGAAGGCGCGTCGACGATTGAATATCTTTATTTCAGAGGAATCGGGGCTGGCCACATAACGGGCCGGAAATTTGCCTTTGACCTGGGTCAGCGGCGCCTGAAGCGGCGAAATTCGAAAAAAGCGAGCGGGGATCAACGAGCCGCCCAAAGCGGCCAGCACGCTGAGAGCGTCGAGGGTTCTGCTCCGGGGAAGGCTTGGGATCAAAAGCGGTTCGCCGACCTTGGCCGCGGCGGCCAAATCATTGGGAAAGCGCGACCGGCAGTTCCGAAGCTTGGCTGCCGTCTCCGGGACGCTGTCTTCTCTCCGCTCGTGAAAACAACGGTAATCGGCCAGGGCCTGAATGACTATCGCCGTAGATGAATAATCGTTGGCGGCCAGAAATTTGGCCAGGCGATAGGCGAAAATCATCATGAGGGCCAGCCGCCAGCGGCGAAAATGAAGGGTGACCCATATGGCGTGATTCCTGACTTCAAGGTAGTTGCGAAGGTCTGATCCCTTGCCTTTGAAATCGGGATGCCAGACGCAGATGCCGTTTAGATATAAAATTTTTCGGTTCAACCTGAAGCTGTATTCCATGTCATCGCCCTTGAACAGGAGCGGCAATGGAAACCCCCGGGACTTGAAATGGCTGACCGGTATGGCGCAATACCACCAGGCGGCATAGGGGCGCAATGAGGCCGAGGCCGGAATATGATCCAGCCCGGGGAAACCGGCATCAGGGTTCAGGGCTGATAATGTGGTCAGAGTCTCTTTTAAACTTCTCAAATCGACCGGCCCGGTGGTATTTTGGTATAATCCCAGCTTATCAAACGCTTCGCCCATGGTATGACAATAAGCGGGCCTTTCCCGCAGAAACATGGCCCCGGCAACGATCTGCCCCGCATAATCCTGGGTCATATTGCGCAAGAGGGTAAGGGTGCGGAACCAAGCTTCCGGGTCGATGATGATGTCGTCATCCATGAAGACTATGTGGCTATGCCTGCCGGCCGCCACAACCTCTCTGGCCCCTCGGCTGAAACCTCCCGCGCCGCCGCTGTTGACCGGGTTGTGGAGCAGGACGACCCCGGGTTGGGCCAAGTCAGCCAGGGCCTGGGCGTCTCGAGGCTGATTGTTGACTATGTAAAGTTCGGTGGCGATTTCAATTTCTTTGTTTTCCCGGCGAGCGCGCATATATATTTCGACCAGTCTCCGCAAATCATCGGCCCGTTCAAAAGTGGTGACCACCAGAGCCAGGGAAACCTCGCGCGGGTTAGAAAGGGCTTCGGAGGCATAGAAAGCCTCCGGCAATTCGTCGTCTTGAGAGTCGTCCGGTGTCCAGTCAAACCAGCAGAAATCAGTTTCAACCGGAAGAGGGAAAATCAACCACTCCCCGGAACCGGAAAAACGCCGGCTGGCGACGGCCAGGGGTTCCCTTTCAGGGCCGGAACTCAACAGGTCAAATCGCCCGGCCGCCGAATCCCGCACTTCCAGTCTGAAATCGGTCAGTTTGGTCAAGCGACGCCAATTTTTCTGGTGAAAAATATTCATATAAGCGCCGGTGCTGATAGTGAGGGCGCCTTTGGCGGTCTGATTCCGCCGGAAATATAAATCATCGGCGCCGGGCGGGCTTTTGAGCCGGACTCGCTGCAAAATTTGGCGCTCCTGATCAAGGGTCATAAATCCTCATGCAGCGCATTCAATAATAGAGCGCCGAAGTGTTCCGGAGAGATCGAGGCGGTCGCCTCCGGCCAGGCGCCGGCCAGGTTGCCTGAGCTGTGCCAAAGCAAAAAATCAGTGGCGGCGTTCTGTTCGCCGTCCAATTTCAGCCCCCGTGGCAGGCTGCCGATATGGTCGCCATACCAACCCAGGAGCAGCGGCCGGTCAAGATTCTGGCCGGCCAGATCGCCTAAAAAAGAATCGGCGTTTCGCAGAT
>Ga0082212_10003030_pt1 | contig 24026 bp, 24 predicted proteins | sample TergutNt197P3_FD_71548 | JGI IMG/M metagenome (GOLD analysis project Ga0082212, IMG submission 71548) | Neocapritermes taracua P3 segment gut microbial communities from Petit-Saut dam, French Guiana - Nt197 P3 | ecosystem: Host-associated > Arthropoda: Insects > Digestive system > Gut ... | reverse complement strand
TATCATTTTGAAAAACAACGCCCCGCGATATGTTCTGCTGGATTACAGCCTGCTTTGTCAAAACGCTGTCGCTGATGATGTTGATGTGGACGCAGCGGCTTCGCGTATTTTGGCGAAACACATTAAAGCGTTTGAGGAATTGGCGAAATGATGACGCTCACGAGCCAACAGGTCAAACGGCTTCATAAACAACCCACCCCATTTAATGCCTACGGCATGAGAAGGAATTGAGGTAAATGTTATGATTGATATTCGCGTGGCAAAAAATTCCGACGCGCCGGAATTGAAGAAATTAAATGACTTTTTCAATGGCGATGGAAGTAATACGATAGAAGCAATCGAAAAATCCCTTAAAGAAAACGGACAAGAAATTGTCTGTGTTGCCGCAAATGGAAACAAACTTGTCGGCTTCTGTTGCGGGCAAATCTTAAAATCTATGTGTTATTCATATAAATTCGCTGAGATTACAGAACTTTATGTTATGGATGAATATCGGCGGCAGGGTATTGGCAAACAACTTTTAGGCATAACAGAAAATGAGCTTAACAAACGCGGAGTGAACCATTTTCATATTCTTGCCGGAAATGAAAATACAATAGCACAAAAGCTATACCATTCATGTGGATACGGCGATACATCGGAAATACTGCTTGACAAAAACATGGAGGACAAAAAATGACATTAGACGAAGCTATACAAATTATCAAATGGAAAAATTTGTAATTCATAAAAATATGGAGGCAGGATATGCGGAGATTCAATGTAACCAGTTTATGTACGCCCGAAGAAGATTACATGGTCGATATAAGCGGAAAAATAAAACAAATAAAACAGCTTGTAGACAGACGCAGTTATTTCACAATAAACCGTGCGCGTCAGTACGGAAAAACAACAACCCTTAATACCCTTAAAAGAACTTTAGCAAATGAATATATGTGTATCAATTTGAGTTTCGAGGGAGTAGGTACAACAATGTTTGCGAACGCTCAATCTTTTTGCCAACGATTTCTGTGGCAGTTAGACATGGCGGCAAAAACTGGTTCAAATTCAAGCGAAAAAATAGAATGGCAGAATAATAAAGTAACTGATTTCGACGAACTGAGCGTCCATTTGACACAAATATGCTTTGATAAAAAAATTGTTCTGATGATAGACGAGGTAGATAAAGCAAGCAATCACGAGGTTTTCCTACATTTTTTAGGTATGTTGCGAAATAAATTCAACGAACGGAAGAGTGGTACGGGCGCAACTTTTCATAGTGTTATATTGGCAGGCGTACACGATATCAAGAATATCAAAACTAAAATGATGCGGGAAGGCAACTACACAACTGCCGAATCCAATGATAAGAAATACGATTCACCGTGGAACATAGCCGTAAATTTTAACGTAGATATGTCTTTCAACCCTACGGAAATTGCCACAATGTTGAATGAATATGAAGCAGACCACAACACGGGCATGGATATATCGGCAATATCAGAAGAAATTTACGGCTACACGAGAGGTTATCCTTTCTTGGTATCAAGAATATGTCAGTACATTGACGAAGAACTTGACAGAAATTGGACGCTTCCGGATATACAAAAAGCCGTCAATATCATAATACATGAACAAAACACATTATTTGACGATATTTACAAAAATTTAGAGAACGACAAAGAACTATATCAGCTGATATACGAAATATTAATTTTAGGCAAAAGCTATAGTTTCAAATTTGGCAACCCTACGATAGATTTGGCGGCTATGTTTGGAGTTATACAAAATAAAGATGGTATCGCGGCGGTATCAAACCAAATCTTTGAAACGATTATATACGATTATTTCATCTCAAAGGATCAGACCGATATAAAAACAAAAACCCCAAACGATGTCATATCGGATATTGTAAAAGATGAAAAATTCGATATGGAGCTCTGCCTGCGGAAGTTCGCCGATCATTATAATGAAATATTCACCGAAAAAGACGTAAAATTTTTAGAACGACACGGACGGCTTCTATTTTTATCGTATTTGCGTCCGTTCATCAATAGCAGAGGTTTTTTTGAACAGATCACGCCAATACCACGTATGTAGTCGGGTGCGCGTTATCCGCAACCTGATGCAATGTGTCGGTATCCAACATCATTTTCATAGTTGCAATACCGAAGTCACGCTGTTTTATCCAAGCCAAAGCCTCGGCTTCTTTTTTCAACGAAACTGGGGTGTGCTGTACCAATATATCCCTGACAGCATCAACCGCTTCATTTATTTTTCCCATAATAATACCTAAGTCTTTTGCATTATCAATCATAAACATACTTTTTATTTTCTCAAATTGTTCTTTTTTCATGACCGGAATATTCAAATTCAACTTGTCGCCGTTTTTTCTTACAAACCCATGTTTTATAAATTCTGCGATTTCAAACATATCATTTTCGCTGAACCCGGCGCTTTTCCCTCGCGCAATATCAAGTATTATGTTTACACGATTTTGAGAGCGGTTGAAATAAGGACAAGTATCGGCGTTGTTGGTTATAGAATAATCAACTATTTTAATCATATCTCCCTTAGCATTGCTACCAATGTGAAATGACATCACGCAAATGGTCGGGTAATGCTCCATCCCATATACTAACAATTGCTCTCCTGCGAATTTATATACTACTGTGTTCGTTTCTGCGGATTTCTGTTTAGGGCTGTCTTGTCTTGAAATTTCCTGAAAGCACATATTTGTAATATGCCATTTCAACAGATTATCGTCCTCAACTCCTCTATGAAATCCTATCGCTTTTATATCGTCAAGACGTTCATTTAAAAAGTTAGTAATTTTTTCTGCTATTGCGCGTTGAACCGGCAGCATTTTTTCGTTGGCTTCCTCTGCGAATTCTTTTGTGAAAATCACAATGTTTGTTTCATACTTCCCACCTTTTCTAATCAGCAAGTCTTTTTCGCACAGTCTTTTTAAATCCCCTTCGAGATAAGGGACTGAGACTCCTATTTGCAAGCTGATTTCTTCGGTTGTGCAACGGTCATTGTAACAAGCGAAAAGAATGTTTTGCGCTGTCAAATTGTCATTTTGATTAACCACATTCAATATCGAATGACATTCATCTACTGACGCGCCGCCTTTATTGGAAGCCGCTAAAATCAAATGTCTGGGAATAAAACTTAAATTCCCGTTTGTTCGTTCCATGTTCATGCCATCCTTCAATATTTTTCTTGATTTAAAGAGCAAAAATTTTACCATGCTTTCGGATATATTCAGAGATTTTGAAATATCGGAAACTTTGCAATTATTGAAATAGTATTGGATTACGACTTGTCTGTACTGCTCGGTCAATAAGCCAAGCTCGCGGCACAACAGCCGTAAATCCGATTCTTTTTCAAGCAGTGTGTCTAACGGAACACTCTCGTCAGAAATGTTTTCGTCAAACTCGTATTCTATGTTTCTACTGCGTTTTCTGCGCCAATCTTTGTAGACATTGCCGGCAACCGCCCACATAAAACCGTAAAACGCCTTATCGTCGCGCAAATTTTCCCGTGCTTTCAAGAGTTTGAGGATTATGTCCTGAGACAAATCTTCGGCTTCTTCTTTTGAATTTGTACGGGTGCGGCAATATAAAAATATTGTTTTCGCCGCGTCTGTTATTAGTTTATCGGATTTTTCTCTTTCCAAAATCTCACCGCCGTTTTCAATGATTTTTCGCTCTCATTTAAATAGACGAAGAAAGTTAATTTCGGTTAGCAAAAAATAAAAATATTTTCTTTTTGCGCCGGTATGCAGTGCGGAGCTTTTAACAAAAAACATATTGGAGGACAATACGGACGCAGTGCATCGTAAGTAGGGCGTTTATTTCGAGTATAGCCGAACGATGTATTGTCAAGCTCCCCAAAAATTTATTTCACTTCAATAGCCAGTCAAGCGCGTTTATTTGCTTGATGCCGTTGTGTGAGGTTAGCGGCGTGTTATCCATTGTTAAGAGATATTTAGGATTGTGGTCGTTGATAGCTTCAAGGGGCGCAAGTTCGCGGCGCAAAGTCGAACCGTCAGGGTCGATTACGGTGTACGCGACTTGGTAATATTCTTCACCCTCGTCGCCAATGGCGATAAAGTCAACTTCCGTGTTGCCGACTTTTCCAATATATATATCATATCCACGACGGGTAAGTTCAAGAAAGACAATATTTTCAAGAATATGTCCCATATCCGCTTTTTTATTGCCTAACATAGCATAGCGTAAACCAATATCGGCGGCATAATATTTGTCGCCTGTTTTCAAATATTGCTTGCCTTTCACATCATACCGCCCGATTTGATATAGGATAAAACATTCTGTCAAAGCGGTTAAATAATTTTCAACCGTGTGAACGGATATTTTTCGCCCCGCAGAAGTCATAGTGTCAGCAATGCTCTTTGTCGAACATAAATTTCCAATGTTGTCAAACATAAAACGGGCGACGCTTTTTAGCATAGCCGTGTCGGGGAATTTTTTACGGGCAATAATATCTTTTAAAACGATTGTATCATAAATACCTTGAATATATTGCCGTTTGTCTTTGGGTTTTGAAATTTCCAATGCGTAGGGGAACGCGCTGTTTTGTATATAATCAGCGTATAAGCGTTCAAAATTCGTATCGTTCGAGAAATTTGATACATATTCCTTGAACGACAGCGGAAGCATTTTAATTTCGATATACCGCCCCGAAAGCAGGGTTGCCAACTCACCGCTGAGAAGATAAGCGTTTGAACCTGTGATATAAACATCACAATTCTTTTTCACATACAAACTGTCAACGGCTTTTTGGAAATCGGTCACGCGCTGTACTTCATCAAGGAAGATATACATTTTTTTATCTGGCACAATCCGTTCCATTACTAAACCGTATAACTGCTTGTATGTTTCCATCTCGTCATATTCGCCTTCTTCAAGATTGACAGAAATGATTTGTTCGTCGGTTACGCCATCAGAGCGCAAATAATTTTGATATAGTTCAAACAGCGTGGATTTTCCGCACCGTCTGATACCTGTAACGACTTTGATTAGCCTTTTATCCCGAAAGCTGATAAGGGAATCAAGGTATGCTTTTCTTTGTATCATAAAAACACCTCCAAATGGATTTGCTTCTATTATACCAAAAGTTAAAAATAAAGTCAAGAGATTGCAAGACCTTTGCAAAAACTTTTATGAAACTATAACTATTTGCAGCATTGATACATTTATCGTTCCGGCGCGTTTTATTTCTTTCTGGTTGATTAAGCCATCTTGCCCATGATTTCAACCGCTGCGGTTTCGGCTCTGTACGCGCATTCGAGCCATTCTACGAGTTCTCTTTCCTCCGCATCGCCGGCGGCGTTGCCGCGGAAAGCTTTCAGCCACAAATCGTGGATTTCTTTGTACAGCGCGGCGAGTTCATTTTGCCCGACCTTCTCAAAATATTTCCATGCGTAATATTTCAATGCGCCGTATGTGCCAAGAAGATATTCCCGGTTCCAGGCAAAACCGTTTTCATTGGTGAAAACCCCCGGCATGAAGTGCCTGATGAGCGCGGGGTATGCTTCCAAGCCTTTCGCGTTGTCGCACCATTCCCCGCCTTTTAGGTGTGTGACCGCCAGTTTCATCGTGTCTTTGAGAATATCGGCCTGCGGTTTGCCGGTTTTTCCTGTGATTGTCAGCACCGACAAAAGCGGCAGCTCGCGCTTGCCGAGAATGTCGTAGGGCATGCTTCCGGCCGGGTGGCTGGCAGGGGCGGGCAGGGTGGAGAAAACCTGCGCTTCGTCGTCGTATCCGGTGATCAGGCCCCATTCGGGTATGCCGATGTCCCACGATACGGCGGGTATGCCGTTGTCGATGGATTTTTTTATGTTCGCGATCGCCTCAAGCCGTTTTTGCTGTTCGATGTTGTCCATGTCCCAATAACGCCCGACATATTCGCATGCCAAGCCTCCGTTTTCGACCCAGGGCTTCTGGCCGTCGAAGCTCCATATGCTGGTGGACGACGGACAAAGGTCGGCTGCGACCCACATACGGAAAGCGAAGCCGCTCGTGGCGATTATATCCTCGGCGCATTCCGCCCACGGACTGTTTTTTACGGCGCATGAAAGTGATTTCGCGAGGGAAAAAAGATAGCCTGTGCTGTCATAAATTCCGTCCCATGTGATATTTAGTTTTTTCATTTGGATAAGCCTCCTTGATTTTATTAAATTTTATTTTACAAAGTGTATTTCTTTCCGCAAGTTTAAATATTTTGCGTTAATTGCCTTTCTTTTTTTCAATCGGTATATAAATATCCTCGCTGTATGTGCGGCTGGCCTCGATATATGTCTCAAATTCCCAGCCGTCCGTTTTTTTGTACTCGCCGTTTGGAAGCCATACGCATTCGATATATCCCCGCGTCTTGTGTATCGTGGCCACGAAATCGAAATGCGATGCGGGCGGGGTGGAGAAGACTGCGTATAATCCGCCGGGGATTTCTATCTCTACCGTTCCCGCAATATCCCCGTTTGCATCGCTTGTCTTTATGCCGATATAATAATCCAGCCATTGTTTTTCTTTGTCCCACTTCATCACGCCGTAATCCGCGACTATTCTTCCGCCGGACAATTTCCGCGACATTTTTTTGCAGTTGTACAAATTCCAAAATTTCGGCGGGGTATCTTCAGGGTTCGGGTAAACGGTCACGGAAAATCCGTTAAGCGTCACAATTTTAGGAACAATTTCAAACGGCGGGATTTCAAGCGGGAAACGGTCGAACAGCTTCAGACTGTTGCCCGCAGATTTATATTCCGTGGGCAAGCAGTTGTGCTCATCTTTGAACGCCCGCGTAAAATTCTCTTTGGAGTTGAAGCCGTATTCAAAAGCTATATCGGATATTGAGCGGCTGCTTTCATCCATTTCACGCGCAATCTCGGAAATTCGCCGTTTGCGTATGTAATCGGCGGGAGTTACGTGCGTGACTTGTTTGAATACCCGCAAAAAATGATATTCTGAATATCCTGCCGCTTTTGCCAAGTCAGCGAGATTTAATTCGGATTTGAGGTTAGCTTCTATATATTCTACTGCGTGTCCGATGTGTTCTATGTAATTCATAAGTTATTTTGTCTCCTGACAATCATTATATCACAAAAACAATACGCACCGTTGATAAAAATTGCGGTTTTATGCATATTTATTTATATGTTTCAAAAAATAGGCCTCTTGGAATACCTCCAAAAGACCTATTTTTCAAAGTTCCGTTAAATTTTCTTTGCCCAGATTACGGCGCGGTTGCCGCTTCTGTTTTCATATTTTTTTGAACGATGTATAAATTGTTTCTTTCATCCTATATCCGATTTTATCGTATATATGGCGGGCGTTGGCGTTTTTTGCATCGCAGCTTAAGCCGGCGGATTCATGCCCGCGCTTCAATATTTCGTTTGTCATGAATATCGCCAGCGCCGTTCCGTAGCCTTTGTTGGAAAATTCCTTTTCCACCGCCAGCGACCCGATATAGCTGCCACAGGCGATGCAGCCGGTTCCGGCTATTTTGCCATCCTCTTCCAAAACATATGAATTGTCAAGATTATCCAAAAACTGCTGTCTTTTTTCCTCAGTCGGCTCTTCTTGTTTTGAATCGGGATAACCGACCAAAACCCGCGTTTCATGACAGCCTTTGTCCCAGATATAAGCGCACCGAAGAAAATCCTCTTCCCTGCATTTGCGTATCATATTCTGTTTTTGTCCGGGGATCGGGGCGCCCTTGTATTCCATTTCCAAGCTTGAAGTGGTAAAATAGAAGCCGAGCTTGTCTATGAACTTTATCGTTTCAAAGTCGTAATAATAGCCCCACATTTCTTTTGCTTCGGCCTGCCCGCAAAACTTTTTTTGGGCTTCATGGCATAGTGCCGTGCCTATTTTGCGCCGCCTGTATTCGGGGGACACATATATAAACGCCTGGCAATGCCCCATATATACGCTCGTCCACAAATACCCCGCGATCGCCCCGTCATATTCGGCGACGGCGAGCTTGCTGTGATCCGCAGACAAATCCTCCATATAACGGGGATTGTCGTTTTTGATCGCGCTTTTTAACGTGTCGAAATCTTCTGCCGTGTATTTTCTGACAATTATTTCCGCGTTTTTTATGACATGATACTGCATATTGCTTCCTCTTTCCTGATTTGCGTTTAATGCGAGAGCAAAGGTGAAGCGATGGAAATTTTGAAGCCGCGCCTCGGGATTTCTTGCTTTTGACGGCGGAATCCCATGAAAAGATTTGAACGCCGAATTGAAGGCGATCGCCGAATTATAGCCGTATTTGATGGCAATATCCATGATTTTTCCGTCTGTGCCGCGAATATCGCGCGCAGCCCGCGTAAGCTTCCTTTTTCTTACATATTCGGACAGCGTCGTTTCGGTCATGAGCGTGAAGATTCTCTGGAACATGCTTTTTGAACCGGCGAACAGCATGGCGATTTTGTTTTCGCTTATTTCGCCGTCCAGATTATCTTCGATATAGTCCAGCACCAAATTCATGCGTTGCATCAAATCCATTTTCGCACCTGCTCTCTTTTTATGCACCTATCATATCACAAGAAAAATTTTCCGGCTTCATATTTTCCAAGCAAAAAATATGAAGTATCAAAAACCACAATAACGTCAATATACGATAAAATTCAAAAAGACACCGCCCATAGCCTCAAAAAATATAGCGACGACTGAAAAAGCCATAGAAAAGCAAACAAAGCAATCAATCCTGGGCGTTTACGGGGCTCAAAGAAGTGTTCAATTCGTCCACCTGCCCCCGAAAATGCTTATTATTTAACTTAATAGAAAATTGCGGTTAAGACAAAAATTGTGAAAATCGGAAATCCAATTACTGATGAAATTATTATAATCGTTGAGCGTACTTTTTCTTCGCTTTTCGTTAATTGGAATAAACACTTGTAAACAAACACACCAATTAAACCGCCTAAACAATTTAATAAAATATCATCAATATCGCTTATTCCAAGCGAAAAAATGAATTGGATTATTTCAACAGATAAACTTATAAGAAAAACATAAATCATATTAATAAATATCTTTTTGTTCTTCTTGAGTATCATCAGGTAAATGCTTAAAGGTATAAATACCGCAATGTTTCCAAGATTATGAATATAATCTGATAAAATATGAATATCTTGAAATGGTATTAAATTTATGCCCCTGATATTCATTCGGTTCGCAGTAAAAATTCCTATCGGAGTATAAAATTTATATCCAAACAATAATATAGATGCTAATAAATAGATATATATAGCCAAAACTCCATATAAGAGAAATGATTTAATCCATTCTTTTTTATTCATAAAATTATCCCGAAAATATAAATTATTCACTCTCCGCACCAGTAATTGTGACGACGCAGATAATTTTTTTACTCTGATATAATAATCCATCTTTCGCCCGCCCGTTTGCATGAGATTACTTTATCGGCAAGCTCCGTATGCGAACCTTGTCATCATTCACAACTAAAACAAAACTGCCCTGCTCTGTGCCATTCTTTAAAATTGATAATATGATGTCAAGTTTACTCTGCACATTTTGCGGTCGCTGGTCGCTTATACGAAATATCACGACAGTCGGCAAATTATCCGCGCCCACTTTCGATATAAGACGGGTAAAATCCAAATCCATTGTCAATAATATCCGGTTTTCACTTTTTGCTTTGCATAAAATATCATTATCCGGCAATTTATGCAAGCCTTGTTCATACAAATGAATTGCGTCATACCCTTGAGCGCGAAGCCATTCTATACATCGCGGCGATACTCCCATGTCCGCTAAAAACTTCATTATCGTTCCCTTATCCTCATCTTATATAACAAAAACTTTTTCACTGACTGCCCATGACGCATATTGAAGTGCTTGCTTTATATCTTCTTCTTCAAGATATTCATAATCGCCGAGTATATCTGTAAACGTCGCTCCGTTTGCTATCATGTTCACAATCAGCGATACCGGCACACGTATATCTCTTATACACGCCTGCCCTCCCATTATATCATCTGAAAACGTAATCCTGTCAAATGTAAAAATCATTTTCAACACAACCTTACAATTATTTTGAATCCATATTATTATTATACCTGTAAAATCAAAATAATTAAATATGATTTTGTAAACTTTATCTCTCCCAATCGTACACGCTTGAATTTTCGAGCATAATCGCAAGCTCCTTTTTCGCGCTCTCGCGTGTTTGACAGGGTCGTTCGAATAAAATTTTGACAGGGTTTCGGCGGCGTTCAGATATTTTTCAAACTCGCATATCGTATTCACTCCGAAATATCGGCGCAAGATAATTTACGGAAGTGTTATTTTGGTGTATGTGTTTAGCAATCTTATTTCTAATAGGCAGAACCACGTTTGACGCATGGGGCGTTGAGTTGCCTGTTGAGGTATGGCAATTTGCTTATCCATGTTCTTTTATACCTTTTATCGGTTATGTAATCCGATTTATTGCAAAAACAATGAAAGGCGAGTAGATTTTTGAATAATCGCAGGGCAGGTGGACGAATCGAACACCTGCCCCCGAAAATGCTTATATATCGTTAGAGCCTCCGTAATATAAATTTTAATTCCAGTCAATGTCATCATGGTTTACGGTTTCGCCGCGCTTAATTTCTTCACGTCCTGTGCGTATAGCTTCTATTTCGTCAGATTCAGGCTCATCTTCGGGCATAAACTTAATAAGCACCTGATAAAGTACGTTTAGTTCTTTTGGATTCACCACATCGATAATATTGTGAAGTTGTTGTTTGGTTACGTTCATAAAAATATCCCCTTTCCATTATTTATAGGCTTCCCCGCGAGGAAGAATATTGGTAATTTCGATTTTTCCGTTCATATCAAACAATATACGGTAATCTCCTACGCGCAACCGATATGCGTTTGAATAGCCTTTAAGTTTTTTAACATCACCATCCGGAAGTTTTTCAATAGCTTCTTTTATATTTTTTTTAACCGGATTGTTTATCTTGCTTATAGCTTTTACCGCTTGTTTTGAATATTCAATTTGCATTTATCCGCCTCCCCCGCAAAATATAAATTTGTTACAGTTAATTAAATTTTCGCTTTTTGCCGTTAATGTTTCCAGTTCGTTCCGTTCGGCATCGGTTATATTATCTTTTTTCGTCCTCATGTAAATTCCTTTCAAAAAAACTTGAAATGTATAGTGTACACCAGTTTACAAGTTTTTAAGAAATAAATCCTTGATTTTTCGGCATTTTTCAAATTAAGCATGGTTTAGGGCATAAAAATGCCACACCCTAAACCCCTATTAATTCAAATTAACTTTTTAAAGGCTCTATTTTACGGAATTTTTAACGATTTAAAAAGTTGTAAAGTGGTGATAGTGTATATATAGTGTATCATATTTTTTTTTGAAAGTCAACTACAGATATTTTCTAAAACGGCCAATCGATAATTTCAAGCGGTTTTTAAATAAATGCGGTTTTGCTTTGAAAAAAACAGGACGAGATCACTCGTCCTGCTTTGCGGCAATGCGGCTATTTCAACGGAAGATAGAAGCACATTTCGGGGTCGTCGGATATGTCGGCCTTATATACTTCAATCCAGTATGACAGCCAATAGCTATGTTCCAAGCCTTCTGCCGAAATATTTGCCAGCCGATATTCTTTTTCTTTTTTTAATATCTCGCAGTAATGGTCGTTGAGCCGGTAATTATACATCAAGTCCTTGTTTTTGGGTATCCATGCCTCCGACAAATATTCGCCCGCCATTTTCATTCCGTCGCCCGGCCCGTCGTCCCCGCCCACAAGGTCGCCGCCCGGCTGCACCCTGAATGTCAGGGAGGCAAACTTTTTCAATCCCGTGTCGAGCCCGACCATTCCATCCGGCAGATCGTCGATCGAATCGACTTGGCATCCGAAAGCGTACCAACTGTTGCGGCAGATATTGCTCGACAGGCCTATCTCCGTATATGGCGAATGCCTGTCGGACATCAATGGCTTGTATTTGTCATGAAATACCCCGATGTTGTGGAAATTCTCCAGCCCTTCGTTTGTCACTCCGGCGAATTTCAATGTTTTTGGCAATTCGATGATCTCCATTTTGACCAATATGTTTTTGTAAACTTCAAATTGCGTTTCGTTTCCCATGGTGAAATGCCCTCCTGTTATCTTTATTTTGAACGATATTCGGGGATAATCGATATATTTGGCAAATTTCCGCGCGTCAGAGGGCGAAATGCCATGAAACGCCTTGAATGAGCGCGCAAACGCTTCGGGCGATTCATAGCCATACTTGAACGATAAATCGATTATTTTTATTTCGCTTTTGATCAATTCATTCGCCGACAGAGCCATGCGCCGCCTTCTCACATATTCCGCCGGGGTGACATCGGCGATAAACAAAAACATATTCTGGAAACGCGACAGCGAGCAGCATGCTATGCCCGCCGCTTTTGCATAATCCACTTTTTCGCTTATATTCGCTTCTATATAGTCGATTGCGCCGTTCATTTTATTTAGCCATTCCATATTAATTTCCCCTTCGAAATTATTATACCAAAAACGAGACAAAAAATCCTTGCTCAAAAAATAATTATCTGCAAGGCGCATAACGTTTTTTTCGATTTTTGTTTTGAAAATTTGAAAAAAGCGCAAAAAGTATGATATAATATTATAGATTTCAAAATGGGGAGCAATCAATATATATGCCAGATAAAAGAATATACGACACTATCGAAAAAATGGAGCCTATCGACAAAGGCTGGTCGGAGGATAAAAAATACTGCGTCAAAGACTTTCATTATGATGTGGCCAAAAAAGCCGTAAGCGACGAGCGAAACCGGCGTCAGCAGTCTATAACACAATTAATTGAGGAATGGAAGAAAGCGAAATGACAACAATATTTATTTTTTTGTTTATCATTTGAAAAAAATTCAATTATATGATATAATTATCATTAGAAATTCGAACAGGAGGAAAAACAAACAATGGATATTTATGAAAAGCTAAAGGAACTGAAAATCGACTTGCCGCAGGCGCCCAAAGCGATGGGGTTGTATACTCCCGTCAAAATCGCGGGAAACATGGCGTATGTTTCGGGGCAGGGCCCGTTGGCGGAAGGCAAGCCCATATGCACGGGCAAAGTAGGCAGGGAGGTCACTGTAGGGCAGGCGCAAGCGGCGGCGAGACTGATAGCGCTCAACACATTGGCGCTTTTGCATGAATATGCCGGCGATCTGAACAAAGTAAAGTCCGTCGTGAAGGTCTTGGGTTTCGTGGAAAGCGCGGAGGGGTTCAATGAGCAGCCTGCGGTAATTAACGCATTTTCGCAGGTATTCGTCGACGTGTTCGGCGAGAACGGCAGGCACGCGAGGTCTGCGGTGGGCACGAACGAGCTCCCGATGGACATATCCGTGGAAATCGAATCTGTTTTTGAATTAATCTGACTTTTGTGCCTGTTTTTTTCCTGCGGTTCTCAGGGCGGCATCGATGATATATTCAATGTCTTGCGTCTCGCATTCATAGACAACTTTTACGTTGCCCGGGCAGATAACCGTCTTTTTGCCGAACAATTCTTCGTCAATTCTTCTTGCCCCGCATTCTTTTTTGCACCCCCTGCACGTTTTGCAGGCTTTCCAAAAATTATAATACCTTTCAGTCAAAGAATCCATATAGGACTTAAAATCAAACCCTTTTGTTATCCTGATCAAAACATGGCTGTTATAATTTATGCTGTAATAGTATTCGACCGTCGGGAAAGTGAGCCTGCCGCCGTTTATGCTGTGCGGGAAAAATATATATTTTTCCCAGCCTTGCTTTTTCATTTCGGAAATCAGTTTCGATGAAAACTCTTTTTTCTGTTCGTTCATCAGGGAGTATGACATAGTTTCCTCGAACGGCAAGCTTTCGCCTATGCCGAACTTATACATTCTGTAGTTGAACGCGGGATAATCGCTTGTCATGCTCATTCCCGCATATTTGGTCAGAGCCGATGCTTTGATCGTCGGGCACAGACCGGGCACATTTGACGAAAGCCGGAAATCGCCGGCTATATCCCCGTTTATTTCAAATCCGAAGTCGCAGAGCCTGCAAAGCAATTTATCGGTATTTTTCGGCGTAGATTCATTTTTGCCGACTTTGTTGCCCTGACAAAACCCTTTGAATGTTTTTCCGTCGACGAAAAGAACGTCATTTTTTATTTCTCCCGACTGCGCGAGGGCGAGAAACAGCCAGACATATGCGTTTGCCATGTTGTGAACCGGTTTCGCTTCGCCTTTTTTGTTTTCCGCAATCAGCCCGAAATCCTCCGGTTTTTCGGCCATCGCAAGTTGAAGCGCAAGCATTTTTTGACGATATGTTTCGTAACATCCGCAAAAATCTGATTCGCCGAGGCTGTCAATCAAATAATCGCTATGCACCGAAAAAGATTCCGGAACAAGATGTTTAAAATATTCCGAAAAAGCGATAATTCCGTTTACGAGTTCTTCTTTGTTTTTATATCCCATTTTTTTCCCCCGCTATAAAGTATTTTATTGTATTATTTTAATTATTTGCATTATACATAGATATATTGCCGGCGTAATTTTCAAAGCTGCCGTCTTTGTATACCAAAATCCGGGTCGCCGTTTTGTCTATGAAAAATGTGTCGTGGCTCACGAATATGACAGTCCCCGGAAAGTTTACAAGCGCGCACTCCATGCTTTGAATGGAGGTTATATCAAGATGATTCGTCGGCTCGTCGAGTATGATTGTGTTGCACCCCGAAAGCAGGCACTTCGCCAAGGCGACCCTCGCCTTCTGTCCGCCTGACAGATTCGCTATGGCGCCCGCTATCGCGAAATCGGAAAACCCGAAAAGCTTCAAAAATTTGTTGACTTTTTTGCGCGGGGCGCCGTAAGCGTCGCCGTATATATTTATGTTGTGCGTCACGGTGTCCAATTCGTCCAATTCTTCCAATATCTGATTGAAATATATCATCTTTGAGCCGGAAGCCCATGTTATCCGGCCATCGGCGGGTTTTATTGCGTCTGTCAAGGTTTTTATGAGCGTGGATTTCCCGCAGCCGTTGCAGCCTATGACTGCCATGCGTTCGCCGCCGAACAACTCGAAGCTGACGTTTTCAAATATTGTTCTGTCGCCGTATTTCGCGGACATGTTTTCGACGTTCAATATCTTGTTTGGCACATGCCGCCCTTCATATAGCGAAGTGACTATTGTTTCGGCGGGGAGCGGCGTTATACTTTTGCTTATGGCTGAAACTTGCTTTTCAAGCCTGCCGCGTTCCCCTTTGTTGCTTTTTATTATCTTCTGCAGCTCGGCTCTGTCTTTTATCGCGTTTTGCTCCATTATCAGCAGTTCTTCTTCGTGGACAAATTCGCGTTCGAGTTCATTGCCCCTTATTTTCTTTTGCCTTATATATTCGGAATATCCGCCGTTATACTCATACAGCCTGTTGTTTTCTATCTCGACGGTTTTTGACGTCACGGCGTCGAGGAAAGCGCGGTCATGCGATACTGCAATTACAGTCGAGGGGCTTTTTTTCAGCCATTCTGCAAGCCAGTTCACGCCATCCGTATCGAGATAATTCGTCGGTTCGTCAAGCAGCATGACATCGGGCTTTTTTATAAGCAGCAACGCAAGGCTCGCCCTGTTGCGCCAGCCGCCCGACAACTGCGCCACAGGGAGCTGCCGGTGAGTTTCGCTGAAATTCAGTTTAGATAAAACCGTCGATATTTTATATCTGTAATTCCAACCGTCAAGCCTGTCCATTTCCGCGAACAGCTCCATTTGTCTGTTGACAAACATTTTCAGTTTTTTATCTTCAATGCAAGCCGATATTTCAGATTCGATTTTGTTTAGTTCATTTTCCAGTTCATGCACTTTGCAAAACTCTTTGTTTAAAATTTCCGCTATGCACTCGTCGTCGTCCAATTCCGAAAATTGCGAAAAATAGCCGAAAGACAATCCCTCGTCGATTTCTATATCGCCCCCGTCAGCTTGCTCTTTTCCCAAGATCAATTTGAACAGGGTCGTCTTTCCGCTCCCGTTTTTTCCCACCAGCCCGATTTTTTCGGATTTGCCCGCTTTGAAAAATATATTGTGCAATATTGTTTTGCTGCCGTATATTTTTGTGAGCGAGTTTATTCTTATGATGCTCATCGTTTTTAATCTTCTTCTTTCAATAGAAAGTCGTTGTTTAGCACTTTAAATGAAATGCGGCTGTTATATATCCCGATATTCTGTTTTGAGCGTATTACAATTCCCTCTTTATTGCTGCCGCTCGGATAACAGTTCGTTCCTCCAATGGCAGAAAACTGTCCACTTCAAAATATACGCCTCGGTCGCCCGGTTTGAATTCATCTTTTTTTACGACGCACTGCCAGCCCATGACATGAGCTAATTCCAGAAAATCAGAGTTTTCGATTGGTTCTATAGATTTTATTTGCTGTATCGTAGCAAGCTGCCTCATTTTTTTGCCTACTTTCTGTTTGTGTGATTTTATTCATTCAAAAAAGCCCAATTTTACGGGACTTTCATGGCTGCGGAACTAGGATTTGAACCCAGACAAACAGAGTCAGAGTCTGCGTAACCGTTGATTATTTGCTATTTTCTTGTGTTGAATAATACCATAGAATCCCGCGATTTACCGTGGGATTTTATGTGATTTTGAGTTTTGCCGACTATATGCCCCAATCTGCCTAAAAGAACATTTTCTAACACTATCTTTAACTCCGATTTTATTAATCGAATCTTCCATAATACATTATAGCATAATTTTCGAATTATTTCAAGAATATTTCGTTGAAAATTCCGATGCTAATATTGTCGTCGATGGTTTCGCGGGCGATGGTTTCCCATTCCGGGTCATGATCGACGAAGTTCTACTACGCCGCGTTTCAATCCTAAAATCATACACATACCCTTTTATTTATTTTCATACGGCTCATCTAAAAATAAAGGTTCAAATATCCCCGTATTGAAATATTGCAATAGATTTTTATTTATGTGTGGTAAAAGTTCAATCCCCGGTAGTTCCGCAATAGGAACCCAAACAGGCTGTGAAATCATTACGGGATCCAACGGGTCAATGTCGGGAAGCTCCGGCGTAGTAATTCGATTGCTGTTCAAAAGCTCACACCGAAAAAAGAAACTGATATGATGCCCGTCGCCGTAAACATGATCGCCATTCCACGGCTCATATTCCAACGCGAAAACAAAATCACCTGCCGATACTTCCAAACCGGTTTCCTCTCTAACCTCACGAACAACGGTCAATCGGGCATTTTCGCGTTCTTCAATACCGCCGCCCGGAAAATTGTAATATGCACCATCATCGAAACGGTTTAACAATATTTTATCTTCATCAAAGACGATAGCCCGCGCGCTCACCCGGATTTTATAACTATTTTCAAACATATATGTATTCCCGCCTTCCACTATTGCTCGTTCATATCCATTTCAATAAATCCCAAGTGCTATCATTTAAGAGGTGTATTAAACACCTCTTATTTTTTTAGCGCGACCGCCCCGTCCGCAACGACTTTTCGGTTGCGTCGCAAGATTCCTCTGTACCTTGACAAATACCGTCCTCTGCGGCGGTCATAGGGTTCATTAGCTTTTTTACCCGAAAAAGCATCGGCTCCATATTTTTATGAAAGGAATGGTGAAACCCATGAGCGAACTGACTTACACCCGCGTCGGAGATTACGAACTCCCAAATCTGCGGCTCTCCGACCCGCCCGATGCGCCGCCACTCGGACGTTACGGCATGATGCACAAGGAGTACCTGCGGAGAGAAAGGCCGATAATGTATTCCGCGTTATTGTTATCGGAACGGCTCTACCCATTATGCAGGGAAGTGGATTCGGCGGCGAAACACAGGCTGGCGACGATTCCCGACCGCGAAGCCGCCCATGAGATTATCCTCGCGGAACTTGTCTACGCATAGTATAGCAGAAAAATTGGATTTATGTGGGTCAAACGCCCTTCTCAGTTAGCAACAGCGTATTGAGGGGGCGTTTTTCCATATCCGCGAAAAAATATTTTTGAAAAACATGAAAATCTTCAGGGTTTTTCAGAAAACCGTTACCAATTTAATAAGTGAGGGGGTATTTCTAAAAAATCTTCAGGGATTTTCGGTTTAGGGTGTCCATTTAATAAATAGGGGGATAGGGTTCTCAATCACAGTCTGAGATAAATGTAAACAATTTGTGAACATTTCAAATGAGGGTTGTTTTTCAGAGGTTTTCGCTGCCTACACAGTGAAGGGAATTTTTCACGGATTTTTGGTTAAGGGTATCCAGTTAATAAATAAGGGATGTTTTTTCGCCCGCCTACCTCTCGCCAATGGAAAGCAAGTAGAAGGGTGACAAACCACCTTGAAATTCACGTTAGGTGAAGGACTCCCTCTCCGTCCGCATCAGCGAGCGGCGCACCTTGAAAACTGAATCACGCTGCCGAAAGCATACCACCTATAATTGCGAGTTTCGCCCACGTTCTCGGAGGGGACGCGCGAATCCGTGTAACAGGGACACGCTCCCAACGAGCAAACACTCGCGGGGCAGGATAACGTATCGGATAGAAAGCGGAAAAGGTAATGTCCCGGATTGCCCCGACAATTCGGGATTACCGCGCCTTATAAAGCGGGAGAAAATATTTTTTCGACGTTGGAACAATTCGCGGTTTCCTGTGACGTTATAAATTGTACGGAAAAATATTTCGTAAATTTCAAAAAAGTGTTCCGAAAACAGGGGTGATTTTCTCCTATATATGAGGGGAGTTTTTACGGAACACCAATCGCCGCGCGAAAGGAGGTTGTCTGCGGCGCGGAAACCCCTGCAAAAATTAAGAAAATCAACGAAAGGAGCCGGTAAAAATGACGACGGTAAAAAAGCTAACGAACCCGGAGCCGTATGTCTTGCAAAGACGTATCGGCTCCACGCTGTATACGGTCAAAGCGTATTTCAGCGAAAAAACAAGCGAGACGTTGGAAGATAAAATCCTGCGTCTTGCCAGAAATGACGGATTGGATTTCCAGTCCGGGCAAGCCCAAAAGTCGTTGCGGACGGGGCGGTCGCAAGAAAGGAGAGCAGTATGACGAATACTGACAAAATCACTATCCTCTATCAGCGGTTGTCGCGGGATGACCCGACGGCGGAGGGCGAGAGCAACTCCATTATCAACCAAAGGCGTATGCTCGAAAAATACGCCGAAGAAAACGGGCTGACTCCTTATGAGTCGGTCGCGGATGACGGCTACAGCGGGACGGGATGGCACCGTCCCGGCTGGGAGCGTGTCATTGAACTTATCGAGGCGGGCAAAGTGTCTGCCTTGGTAGTCAAAAATTTGGACAGGATGGGTCGTGACCACCTTCGCGTCGGGCTTCTACTCGAACAATTTGAGGCCTTCAACGTCAGATTTATAGCGGTTTCGGACGGCATCGACACGGCTCGCGGAAACGACGATTTCACACCTTTTCGGGCTATACTCGCGGAATGGTACGCAAAAGATACCTCGCGTAAGGTGAAAGCGGTGTTCCATAACAAAGGGAACAGCGGAAAACCATTATGCACAACTCCGATTTATGGTTTCTTCAAAGACCCGGAGGATAAGAACAAACGCATAATTGACCCCGAAGCCGCCGCCATAGTCCGCCGCATTTTCCAGATGACGATTGAGGGTATCGGGCCGTTCCAAATCGCGCATATCTTTTGTGACGAGAAGATTGAACGGCCGTCCTATTATTTCGTCAGAACGGGGCAACTACCGCCGTCCAAGCGATGCGATACAGAACGCAAATATAACTGGGACGGCTCTGCGGTAGTAAAACTCATTCAGAATCCCGCGTACATGGGTGACATGGTGAACTTCCGAACGACGAAACCCTCGTACAAAAACAAGCGGAGCGTCAAAAATCCGAAAGAAAATTGGGTGGTATACGAGGACTATTACCCTGCGATTGTCGAACGCGAAACATGGGAACTGGCGCAGAAACTTCGCAAGACAAAACGCAAAGTTCATTCTCTCGGCGCGCCCAATCCCTTGACGGGACTTCTCTACTGCGCTCAATGCGGGGCGAAGATGTCAAACAGGCGCGGGGTCAGAACCTACGGCGACGAAAACGGTGTCGGGCGACAGCCCCGGAGCGACAGCTACGAATGTTCTGCGAACCGTGTCGCCGCCGCGCGGTTTATCAGCAAATGCAGCTTGCATTTTGTTACCACTAACGCAGTCCGCGCAATGATTCTCGAAACCATAAAAAACGTCGCTCTCTATGCCCGCGAGAACGAAGCGGAGTTCGCCGAAAAGCTGCGTGAAGCGTCTACGATTAAGCAGGCGAACACCGCGAAAGACAGCAAGCGACAGCTTGCGAAAAATGAGCGGCGCATTGCGGAACTGGATATACTTTTTCGCAAGGTTTACGAGGACAACGCCATCGGAAAATTGAGCGATGAACGGTTCGCTGTGATGTCGCGGGACTACGAAACCGAACAGGCTGAACTGCGTGTGCAGTCTGCGGAACTTCAAGCTCTGCTTGATGAGTACGAACAGGACAGCCAGAGTGCGGTGCGGTTCTTGGAACTGGCGAAAAAGTATCCGGCGTTTGATGAACTAACCCCACAAATGCTTCATGAATTTGTGGACAAGGTTTATATCCACGAGGGCGATAAATCCAGCGGCGAGCGCCGACAGCAAATCGACATTTATCTGAACTTCATCGGGCAGTTCAATGTCCCGCAGGAGATACCCGAACTCACGCCGGAGGAGCAGGCAATCGCCGACAAAAAGTTCAAGCGGAAATTGGAACGGCGGGCGTATCACAAGCAATGGCGCGATAAGAAAAAAACGGAAAAAGCCAACAAAGAAATTATCGTTGCCGACGCTGACGATTCGCCGCCGAAACCCGCCGCGTAATTTCTTCCCGCGCAGGTAATCCCGCGACCGCAGTCGCAAACAAAAACGGAGTGTAATGCCGAAAGGTGTTGCGCTCCGTTTTTGTGTTGACGGACAAAAATGTGTAAGCGGTAAGCTGAACATTTTGGACGGCAACGGCGCTGTCCGCAGACAGCGCAATCCCCCTCGGAGAGCCCACGGCACTATCTCGCTTGCGAGATAGTGTATGAGTGGGTCATACACTCTCGCAGAGGTGTATGAAAAAGCGTTAAACCGCCGTCGTTTGCGGCATAAGCATTTCGCAATTTCTACGCCGATTATACCACGGCGAAAACAAAAAATCCACAAAAATATGGAGGTCAATATGGCAAAGACAAAAGTAAATTCTACGGTAGTCCGAAACGCGGGCTACGACAAGGGCGGGTTCTCTATCCGCGAACGTCATAACGAGCGAAAAAATGAATCATATCACAACGGTGATATTTGCAAAGAGCGTACGGAATTGAACATAAATTTTCTGCGGCGGCTTCATGTGGATGGGACACCATTCACCTATCAACAAAGCTACGAAAAAATGCTCGCGGAGGGTACGATTGTTGAGCGCGGATTAAAGCCGGACGCAAAAGTATTCGCGGAGCTGGTGTTCGATGTGAACACCGATTATTTTGAGCATAACGGCGGGTACGATTTTGCCGTTGATTTTTACGAGGAAGCGTTCAACCTTGCCATCAAAGAAATCGGCGGAACTGAGTACATCTTATCGGCTACCTTTCATGCCGACGAGCGGAATAAAGAAGTTTCCGAGCGTTTGGGATATGACGTTTATCATTATCATCTGCACGTTGTGTATGTACCCGTCGTGCAAAAGGAAATTCTCTGGTCGAAACGCACGAAAGATAAATCACTCGTGGGAAAGGTTAAAGAAGTTATCCCGCAAGTCAGCCATAGCAAAAAATGGCCGATAAGAGTTCCCGTTGAGCGTGACGGAAAAACATATAACATCAACTCTTATTCGCTTTTGCAAGACCGATACCACGAACACATGAGGGCGGCGGGGTATGATGTTGAGCGCGGTGAGCGCGGCTCGACCCGTGAACATTTGACGGTGGAGGAATACAAATACCAACAGGAAAAGAAGCGGGTAGAGGAAGCGGCGGCGTTGGCGGATGCAAAGGAAAAAGAAGCCGCTGCGCTGGAGGAACAAGCACGAAAAACAAAATCGCGGGTTGATAATCTCAATGCGGAAATCACCGTCAAGGAAAAGGCGAAAGCCACCGTCAAAGAGTTGGACGCGATGGGCAAGCCGCAGACTATCGGCAATGGGTTCGTCGTCACGGCTGACGAGTTGAAAAAGCTGAAAACACTCGCTAAAAAATCCGTCAACGCTGATAAAAAGCTCGCTGAGCATATCGCTGATTCAAAAAAGAAAACGGCGGCACTCGAAAAGCAAATATCAGAACTCAACGATGACCTTCGTGACGCGAAAATCGAGGTCAATCACTGGCATAGGGAGTACACGGATTTGTGGAACGAGGTCAAAGATTTTATCGGCGCAATCCGCAAATTTCCAGCGCGTCTGCGGGAGTTCGTTTCCGAATTATTCCGCCCCGAACGCGAAGCGGCGCAACAGCGAGAGCAGGAGCAAATCCGACAGACGCAACAACCGCAACCGCGTAAGAAAAAATCTTATGGACAGGAGATATGATAAATGGAAAATAATATAATCGCGCCCGTGTGGGCGGCGGGCGTTCCCGATAAACCGCTTGACTGGTTTTACCCCAACGTATTAGTTCGCGGGGAGTTGAACGGTGTACAGGGAATCCCCGGCGATGGCAAGACTTGGCTGATGTGTGAAATCGCCGCGCAGACGAGCGTCGGCGGTATTGTGCAAGGCGTTGTTGACGAAAACGACTGCGCGGAACTTCCTTGTGGAACCGTGCTGTACTTATCCGGTGACGACGCACCCGAACGCATTAAGGAGCGACTTATTTCACGCGGAGCTGACCTCTCAAAAATCGCGTTCGCGCCAGAGGGTAGACTACCGCAAATCGGCTCGCCAGAACTTGAGTATTTGTTCGTGCAAACCACGCCGACGCTGTGTGTAATTGATACGCTCCAACATTTTTGCGGCAAGGCGAGCGCGAGCGATATGACGGCAATCACAACGGCGTTACAACCGCTTCAAATCCTTGCCCGAAAGTACAATACCGCCGTCATAATAGTTATGCACATTTCCAAACACGCGGCGATGGGTAACGGCGGCGACAGTACCGGGTACGCTATCGGGAGTTACGCAATCGCAGGGATATTCCGAACGCTGTGGACGCTCGGACGACTGAAAGAAAACGGTGGTAAACCGTCGCCTCTCCGGGCGTTGCGCCAGTCCAAAAATAACTACGCCGAGTTTGACCCGCCCGCGCTGTTGTTTGAACTCCGCGATGGTTTCCGCTGGGTCGGCGTGGATGCGGATTTGACTGCGGAGGATTTGTATAATAAATCCAAGCGGCAGCGCGGCAGACCTGCGGAGAAAAAGGACGGGGTGAAAACAGAAATCCTGCGCCTGCTTGACGGTGGCGAGCCTGTGCCATCGGCGGAGTTGGAAGCGGAGGTCTGTAGAATTACGGGGTGTCACGTTAACACGTTCAAATCCGCGAAAAAGGATTTAGGCATTGAGAGCTTCCAATCGGAGCAGCGGTGGTTTTCGCGTCTGCCGGGTCAGAGTACAATAATTGATGATACGGTAAAAATGCCGTAATATCAGGCGTTTCAAGCGTTCCGCCCGGTCAGAGTACAATAATTCGGGGCATACTCGATTTATTGTACTCTGAGTTTCGGCGGGGATGTTTTACCTGCGGGGAGAAGGGCTATTCCTTTCTCCGCTGGTAAATCCTTTGTACGATAATCAACCGCTTAATCCATATATTTTCCGCCCCATATAGTACCGCCCTCATTTTGATATGAGGAAAGGTGTTTTTCCTGTGTTTTGGCAAAGTCTTTATTATGAAAACTCTGTAAATAATAATTTTTTATCAATTTCAAGTCGTCCATGTATTTCTGATTTTCCATTGCGAAAACACGCATTAAGAGCAATCTATCCATTGAAACGACATAAGCGATATTTTCATCAATAGCGTCCTTCATGTAGAAATTATAATCC
>Ga0082212_10003029_pt1 | contig 24036 bp, 18 predicted proteins | sample TergutNt197P3_FD_71548 | JGI IMG/M metagenome (GOLD analysis project Ga0082212, IMG submission 71548) | Neocapritermes taracua P3 segment gut microbial communities from Petit-Saut dam, French Guiana - Nt197 P3 | ecosystem: Host-associated > Arthropoda: Insects > Digestive system > Gut ... | reverse complement strand
CAAAAAGGAGAACTGCGGCCGGAATGGCTCAGTGCATTGTCATAAGCCAGTGTTTTCCATTCGCTTATAATGCGCCGCATAGTCGAGTTCTTGCGCCTCGATCAGCCTGCCGTCCTCAAGGACTAACGGGAACCACCATTTTTCGCTGTGCTCCTCCGGTTCGACGAATTTGTTCTCCCGGCGTAGTGCAGCTTGCCGGTTTACTGAATCGTGCAGCGATTGAATACTGCCATCCCAATCGGCAAAGCATTCCGGTGAACTGTCGCGGCGGTTCCATGGGCAAACCTTTGTGCAGCGCTGACATATGTTCCCGACTTTGTTGGTTATAACGCCTGTCGCGCATCTAACGCCATTGTGCGGCCATTTCATGTAGCCGTTGTGTTCTTCTTTTTCTCCATACGAAATCGACTGCGTGGGACACTGTTCCGCGCAGGTTTTACACTCTGTGCAGTATTTTTGAAGGCCGAAGTCAATAGGTTTATCGACTTCAAGCTGTAAGTCGGTCAGCACGGCTGAAACCTTGAATGATGCGCCAACAAAAGGATTGAGCGCAATGCCGAGACGGCTGCCTTCGCCTAATCCCGACTCAATCACAAGCTGCGGCATTAAAGTCGGATACTTATCGACTATTGACGAGTCAGCATTGAAGCCAAGCCGACGCAAATATGAGGTTATGACTTGCGCCTGACAAGCGCAACGTTGATATGACTGGAAGCTGCACGGGTCGTCGATCCATTCCCGACCGTATGATTGCCTTGTTATATATGCCTGCTTCGCGTTCAAGAGAACGATTGCATACGAATAATTACAGTCAGGTTCTTCCGCAAAAACAACGGACTCCGACATTTTGCATATCCCGATCATGTCCGCGCCAAGGAAGTACCCAAGCGACTTGATATGCCTTGCCAAGACGTGCGGGTCGTCCGGCAAGGGCGCTTTTTCCGCGCTGACTTCCGGCAACGGAAATTTTGCGAGGTAAGACTGAAACGATGAAAGAGACGAGCATAGCGGGTCGCGGTCAAAGAACATCATCCCGCTTTCCATCATCTTTTTCCCGGCCTCAGACGCAAGCGCTTTTGTCATACCGCTCTCGCGCCTGGACCGGCGTTTGATCTCCCCTACATATTCGGTAGTCGGCCTGTCCACACGCTTTAGCTTATCCAGAGGATACGGGCCTAACTGCACATCGTTCATCAAAATATCGCGGTATTGAAAATCCATGCGGCGCCTCCTTAATCACGCTTCAACGCTTTTGCGTATTACTAAACTTGTAACTCTTTTTGACATACCCGTTTGCTTCATAGAATGCGTGTGCGCCGAGACGTTCAAATTTACTAGTTACGTCAATAATAGATATGCCATGGCTCCTAGCCCACTCTTCGGCTTTTTTTACAAGCGCGGACCCGGCGCCGCTGCGGCGTGTATTTTCGGACACAGCAAGCTCCATGATTTGAGAATAGTGTCCTTCGATATGTAGTGCCATAGCCTTCATGACGCCAATGAAACCAATAACTTCGCCATCCGCTACAGCGACAAAAGTCACCCAATCATCACTCTGGCCTAAATACGTAAACCGACGAAACGCTTCAGCTTCGTCAAGCTTTGGATATCCCAGCTCGTTGCGCATTAGCCCAAAAACAGCCGGAAAATCCTGAGCCTCAGCTTCCCGGACATATATCTCATTCATAGATCAGCATTCTCCAATTATCAAACCGTAGAGGTCATCTACGGAGTCGACGATCAGTTTAGCACCGGCTGCTTCAAGCTCATTGCGAGAGCCATAGCCCCATAAGTTTCCGATGCAGTCGATTCCGTTCTCGCTTGCGGCGATGACGTCATGCTTTCGGTCGCCAATCATGACGGCGGACATTTTTCTTTTCGGGTCTAGACTGTCAAGCGCAAGACGCAGGACGTCGCGCTTTCCGTTTTTAGTCAGATTGCCGTCCATATCGTCGCCGGAAACAAAAGTAAAGTATTCAGCTAGGCCGAAGTGCTCAAGAATCTTCTTTGCGTAAAGCGCAACTTTGCTGGTGGCGACAGCAAGCGTGCTGCCGCTGTCTTTCAGCCTTTGCAGCGTTTCCGGGATACCGGGATATACCGCGTTCTCGAAAATGCCGGTCTCAGTAAAATACTCCCGGAACCGTACCACGGCCTTCTCGATCTCTGCGTCTGAAAAACCGTAGAAATCCCTGAACGACTCACGAAGAGGCGGGCCGATGAATTTCGTCAAACTATCAAGCTCCTCATGTATGCCGTATGCAGATAGAGCGTATTGGAACGACCTGGTTATCCCAAGCTTCGGGTCAGTCAGCGTACCGTCAAGGTCGAATATTGCTAACTCATACTTCATACTTGCTCCTCCGAAAATAAACCGATATAATATGGTTCTCACAATATGGTTCACATAACATGCAGTTAAAACAAGTCTAAATGCTGGATATGGTGTAATGATTAGTTTTATTACTGATCATTCGCCCGGGAGGTCATCATGTGGAAGTGCCCTAAATGCGGACGGGAGTTCAAAAACACGAACCAGAACCACACCTGCGGAGAAAAGCCGGCCGGTATTGACGAGTACATTGCTGCGCAGGCAGAGGATGTACAGCCTATTTTAAGAAAAGTGCGCGATACGATCCGCGCAGCCGCGCCCGATGCAACAGAGAAAATGTCATACCACATGCCGACATTCTGGCAGGGCGAGAACCTGATCCACTTTGCCGCGTCCAAAAACCATCTTGGTGTTTACCCTGGAGAATTGGATCGGCTTCCTTTTGCAGAGCGGCTTGCAATATACAAAACCTCAAAAGGCGCAATACAGCTGCCTTACGACAAGCCAATCGACTATGAGCTGATAACCGACATCACCCTATGGCGCGTGGCGAGCGTCATAGAGAAAGCGGAAGCAAAAAAGAAAGGCTAATGAATGAAACAGCACACCACAAATTATGCAGACACTTTCATAGCGATTTCAGAGGATTGCCCTGCGCAAACAGCGGAAATCCCTCCGGCAAAAGAACCAAAATCCGCGGTGCGGCAAGAGTACGACATGCTATCAGGGCATCCGTATCAATATACTTCCGATGATGTGATATATGAAACCAAAGGAAAGCCAAAAGGAATCAGCCGCGAAGACTTCTTCTCAAAGGGGCAGCCCTGTTTTCGCGCATCGGCCCTGACAAAGCGATACGGCTGGGGGATTCATAGCGACAAAGACAGCAAAATAGCTATATACGCCATGGAATCGCAAGAGTACAGACGCCTTGCGGAAGACGGGCGGATAAAACAGCTCCGTGCAATGCGCAACGGCAGGAAATGAACGGCATATTAGGACGCATGGGGCAGGAGCCAGAGGTTACGTAGTGGTTACCTAAGAATAAAGCTTATCTTCTCCGCGTTTGAACAGGCTATAATGTCTTTTTCGGTCTTGCGGAACCATTCCTCAAAACGCTGTTCCGTGCTGATTTCCAGTATATCCATCTCTGCGCGCATGGATAGATTGCGTTCCGATTTATACTTGCGCATTTCGAAGACGGCAGCTTTCAGCTCATCCCCAAATTGAATAAGCATATCATCTATGTTTGCAGGCTTCTCCCACTGAAGTAAGTGTATGGAAGCCGCTTTTTCATGCTGCCGGAAAAATTCCTGGTAAATATAGTCTGTGATATGCGGAACATAAATGGCGTATAGCTTCAATATATTAAGCAGCGCATAATACAGTGCATATTGCCCGCTCCTGCGCTCTTGCGCGCCATGTATATCCGGCTCATAAAGCCGCGCCTTTACGATCTCGATATAGTTGTCACAAAAATCCTTCCAGAACAAGTCGTCTATCTCATGCCTTGCCGAGCCGATCTCATATTCGCAGAGCAGTTTGTCAGCTTTCAGCACCGTCTCATTCACACGCTCAATCATCCACCTGTCCACCGGCAGCAGCTCCGACGTTTGCGAAAAGTCCATATGTGCAAAGGCGATATCCTCTAAATGCGATATTGCAAACTTCGACGCGTTCCACAGCTTCGTAATAAAGCGTTTCGGTACGGATAGCTCATCCGGTGAAAAGTACGTGTCTGTTCCGAGCCGCGCTCCTGCCGTCCAATACCGAAGAACGTCGGCAGAATGAGCTGTAATAAGGTTTTTAGGTTCAAGCTCGTTGTTGCTCTTCGATTTGCTGATTTTCTCACCCTTCTTTGCGAGGATGAACCCGCATATCATCAAGTCCTCCCATGGTATTCCGCCGGTGTGGTAAAGGCTGCGGACGATCGTGTAGAAAGTCCATGTGCGTATTATCTCGTGTGCATGTGTGCGCATGCTCATGGGTACGAGCTCCAGCCCCAGCCGCTCGTTGATCTGCGGAGTGACGCTCGACGTCGCCCAGGTGTCAAATACAGCGCTTTCGGGAACGAAGTCCGAAGAGCCGCATTCGCAAACACCCTCGTATTCCGTTTCAAGCGGATTTACAGGCAACTGCTCCGGCTTTGCAAAGGCCGGCTTGCCGCAATCCGCGCAGTACCATACAGGAAACGGAACGCCGAAATAGCGCTGGCGCGAGATGCACCAGTCCCATTTCAGGTTTTCTACCCATGCAATATAGCGGTTTTTCATGCTGGGTGGGTACCAGTTGATCTCATCGCCTGCCGACCTGAACCTTTCCTGCTCGCTCAGTATGTCGATATACCACTGCCGCGAGGGGATGATTTCGATTGGTCTTCCGCAGCGTTCATGAGTTCCGACAGTATGGGTGATCGTTTCGGACTTATACAGCAAACCCCGCTCGTCAAGCAATTTGACGATCTCTTTTTGAGCGGCGGGAACACTCAGCCCGCCGACGAACGGCACATCATCTGCTATGTTCCCATCCGGCATCACGACACGGCGGTACGGCAGGCCGTACTCAGCGTACCACTCAGCGTCGGTGCTGTCGCCGAATGTGGCGCACATAACTACGCCCGTGCCCTTGTCAATACCTACCTTCCCGTCAGTCATAACGGGTATTTCATAATCATATAGAGGCACGTAAACCGATTTCCCGACATACTGCTGATACCTGTCGTCGTCGGGATTGACAAACAGGCAGACACAGCCATAAAGCAGCTCAGGGCGGGTCGTGGCGACTTCAAGCGCTTCTCCGCCGCTCTTGCCATTCCCGTCGCGCGGCTCACCTCCGCTAAGAAAGAACGGGATATAGTTAAACGTACTCTCGACGTCCGCCGTATCAAGCTCCGCCTGAGCTATCGAAGTTTGGCATTCAGCGCACCAAAGCACAGGCGAATCTTTTGTATATGCCTTGCCCATATTGACTAATTCCAAGAACAATTCCTGCGATATCCTGCGCACTTCAGGGCTTATTGTCTTGTACTCTGAAGACCAGTCCGCTGAAAAACCGAGCGACTTCCAAAATGTTTTGAACTCGTCCTCATATTTCACCGTGGTATCCATGCACTTTTCGATGAACTCGCTTCGCGGAAGCGTGTTGGCGCGCACGCCGCTTTCCCTCTCTACCAGTCGCTCGGTAGGAAGCCCGTTGTCATCGAACCCGAACGGGTAAAAAACATTCCGCCCCTGCATCCTGCGGAAACGGGCGATCATCTCCGCCTGTGTGTATGAAAACAGATGACCGATATGCAGGCTTCCGCTGACGGTCGGCGGCGGTGTGTCGATGGAATAGATTTCACCCTCTGCGTCGCGGTTGAACTCATATAGCCGCTCCCGTTCCCATAACTCCTGCATTTGCTTTTCAGCCTGCGCAAAATTGTAGCGTTTCTCCATGAAGAACCCTCCTAATCCCAACTCTCCGCTCTGCTACAGTACCCGTTTTAAGAACTGCCCTGTATAGCTTTTGCCGCAGAGTACCGCATCCTCGGGCGAGCCTTCGAACAGTATCTCTCCACCGGCGTCGCCGCCCTCCGGGCCAAGGTCGATAATATGGTCGGCAGTCTTTATCACATCCAAATTATGCTCTATCACGACGACAGTGTTCCCGGCGTCGGCGAAACGGTCCAGCACCTCTATCAGCCTGTGGACGTCTGCTGTATGCAGGCCGGTGGTCGGTTCGTCGAGCACATAGAAGGTGCTGCCCGTTGAGCGCTTGGCCAGCTCCGTCGCAAGCTTCACTCGCTGAGCCTCGCCGCCGGAAAGTGTCGTCGAGGGCTGCCCGAGCTTAACATAGCCGAGCCCGACGTCTGCTAAAGTGATAAGCTTCTGCTTTATCTTAGGCAGGTTTTCAAAGAACTCCAGAGCCTCGTCGACGGTCATGTCGAGTACTTCAAATATGTTCCTGCCTTTATACCTCACCTCAAGCGTCTCGCGGTTGTACCGCTTGCCCTTGCACACCTCGCATGGCACGTATATATCCGGGAGAAAGTGCATCTCGATCTTCAGCAGCCCGTCGCCGGCGCAAGACTCACAGCGCCCGCCGCGGACATTGAAAGAGAAGCGCCCGGGAGAGTAGCCACGCGCCCGCGCGTCCTGCGTCGCCGCAAAAATCTCTCTAATATCGCCGAAGACGCCCGTATATGTAGCGGGGTTTGAGCGCGGTGTGCGGCCGATTGGCGACTGGTCTATGTTTATCACTTTATCGAGAAACTCCAGACCATCGACCGAGTCGTGCTTCCCGGCGCGGGTCTTTGCGCCGTTGAGTTCTGCTGCGAGCGACTTGTACACGACTTCGTTTATCAGCGATGACTTGCCGCTGCCCGACACGCCCGTAACGCATGTCATTACTCCCAGCGGGATCGAAACGGTCAGGTTTTTTAAGTTGTTTTCTGCCGCCCCCCTTATAACGAGGGACTTGCCTGTGCCATGCCTGCGCTCCTGCGGTACAGGTATCTTCTTTTTCCCGCTGAGGTACTGTCCTGTTACAGAGCTGTCGCATGTCATAATATCATCAGCTGAGCCCATGCAAACGACTTCGCCTCCGTGGACGCCCGCTCCGGGGCCGACGTCTACGATGAAGTCCGCCGAGCGGATAGTCTCCTCGTCATGCTCGACGACTAGCAGCGTATTACCCAGGTCGCGCAGGCGCCCCAGCATGTTCAGGAGCTTGATGTTGTCGCGCTGGTGCAGCCCTATCGACGGCTCGTCCAGAATATATAGCACGCCCATGAGCGACGAGCCGATCTGTGTCGCGAGCCTGATACGCTGGCTCTCCCCCCCGGACAGGCTCCCCGCCTGCCGGCTGAGCGTGAGGTATTCGAGCCCCACGCTTCGCAGGAACCCGAGCCTTTCGCGGATCTCTTTCAAGATGCGCCGCGCTATCATCTCATCGTTATCTGAAAGCTTCAGCTCATCGATGAAATCCAGCGCTTTGATAATGGACATTTCAGTAAGATCGGCAATGCTGATATCGCCGACAGTTACAGCCAAGACTTCTTTTTTCAGTTTTCTACCGCCGCAGCTCGGGCAGGGATGCTCCGCCATGTAGTTTTCAAGCTCCCATCTCATAGACATGCTCTGCGTCTCTTTGTAGCGGCGCTCGATGTTGTGGACGATCCCTTCGAAAGGCTGCGTGAGAATGCCTTTCCCCCGCGGCTGGTCATATTGCAGCGATAGCTTCTCGCCTTTAGTTCCGTAAAGGATTATTTCAAGCACCTCGTCCGAAAGGTTCCTTATAGGCGTCGATAGCTTAAATTTATACCTTCTCGCCAGCGCTTCAAAATACATCCTGGATATACCGTCATTTTTTATATTGCCCCAGCCCGAAGCGGTAATGCCCCCGTCCTCAATCGACATCGACGGGTTCGGGATGATAAGCGCAGGGTCGACGCGCAGCTGAGTGCCGAGCCCCGTACACGTTGGGCAGGCGCCGTACGGGTTGTTGAATGAGAATAGCCGGGGCGTCAGCTCTTCTATTGAGACCCCGCACTCCTCGCATGCATAGTTCTGCGAGAACAGCAGCTCTCTGTCCCCGCCGACAATATCTATTATCAGGAGCCCGCCCGCAAGCGCAAGCGCCGTTTCAACCGAATCTGTGAGCCTTCGCGTTATGTCTTCTTTTATGACGAGCCGGTCGATAATAACTTCGATGTTATGCTTCTTGTTCTTGTCCAGCTTAATTTCCTCGGTCAGCTCGTATATGCTCCCGTCGGCGCGTATCCGGACATATCCGCTTTTACGCATATCGTCGAAGACTTTAACGAACTCGCCCTTGCGGGCGCGGATGACCGGCGCCATGATCTGTATCCGCGTCGCTTCCGGCAAAGTCATGACGCTGTCGACGATCTGGTCGACCGACTGCTGCTTTATCTCTTTTCCGCATTCAGGGCAGTGCGGCACACCGACACGCGCCCAAAGCAGGCGCAGGTAGTCGTATATCTCCGTAACCGTGCCGACGGTCGAGCGCGGGTTGCGGCTCGTAGTCTTCTGATCGATGGAGATGGCGGGCGACAATCCCTCGATATAGTCGACGTCCGGTTTTTCCATCTGACCCAGGAACTGGCGCGCGTACGCCGACAACGACTCTACATAACGCCGCTGCCCCTCGGCATATATTGTGTCGAAGGCCAGCGACGATTTCCCGCTTCCCGAGATTCCCGTCATGACTATCAGCTTATCCCGCGGGATCTCAATATCTATATTCTTAAGGTTATTCTCCCTCGCGCCCTTTACGTATATATTATTTCGCATCTCGTCCTCTCGTCATCGCTGATTTCACGTGCTGCACTCGACGCCCTTATGCTCACTTCTCACTTCTCACTAACCCCTGACCCCTTGCCCCTGACCCCTTATTACGGAATCAACTCTCCGAACGGTGAGGATAGAACTGTCGAGCCAGACCGGAAGTAGTAGTCCATGATGTTCCTGGCAATGCCCATGATCGCGCCGCCGGAGCCGCCTTTCTCAATAACGACCGAAATCGCGATTTCCGGATTATCAGCAGGCGCGTAACACACGAACACACCATTGTCGATGTCGATGCCTTCCGTCTGCACGGTACCGGTCTTTGCGGCGACGCGAATGTGATAATCGCTAAACTCACGCGCCGCTGTGCCGCCGGTTCTTGTAACAGCTCTCATACCCTCCTGAAGGATTTGGATATACTCCGTCTCCTCGATAACATTCATGGCTTCCGGTTCATGTGCGTACAGTTGTTCCGAAAGATCCGAGCTCTTGATCCTGCGAAGGAGCGTGAGAGCGTATCGTGTGCCTCCGTTTGCAATTGTAGCGGCATAATTCGCCAGTTGGAGAGGTGTAAACTGGTTGTGCCCCTGCCCGAACGAAGTCAGGAGCGTATCGGCCTTCCACCAACCATTTTGTTTGAGCACATCGCGCACATAATCAGGCGTCGATAGCGTTCCTGCGATTTCAGGGATCTCGATTCCCGTTTTTTGACCTAAGCCAAACGCGCTGGCAGCAGACGCAAGCTCGTATCCTCCTGCAGGGTCTATTTCGGGGGTCCCGATCCTGTCCGCTGCGCTGATGAAAAAGTAGTTGCAGCTTTGCTGCAGTGCCGACACGACGTCCAGAGGACCATGCCCATGCCCCGTCGTCGGATATATCCAGCACCAGGGTTGATACGTCGGGTATTTGTCAAACTTGCCGACGTCGTCAATAGGCGTCCAACGGCCTATTACACCGGCCCGCAATGCGGCGTACGCGGTCACCATCTTAAATGTCGAGCCTGGCTTGTACCCGCCCTGCGCGGCCCGATCCAGGAACGGATTAGTCGGGTCGGAACTCAGGTAGCTGTAGTTTTGGAACAGCGTGGCCCTGTCGAATGTCGGGTACGAGGCTGAAGCGAGCACTTCCCCTGTATTTACGTCGATCACAGCAACCGCTCCGCCTGTTATCTTCTCGCTATCGTCTTCAAGGTCCATGTTAGCCGTGCTGATGAACGTGCGCAGCGTATCTTCCACAGCCATCTGAAGCCCGATATCCATCGTCAAATATACATTGCTGCCGGGTATCGGAACACTTTTGAGCAGAACATCGGTAACTGTGCCGTCGTCGCTGGAGTATATTGTCTGTGAGCCATCGACGCCGTGGAGAATGGATTCAAATGCCAGCTCCGCTCCGGTAAGCCCGACAAGGGCGTCCATCGGATAGTTTTTTTGCTTTGTATACTCGTCAAGCTGCGTTACCGGAATCTTACCGATATAACCCAAAAGGTGAGCCGCATATGACGTGTGGTACTCACGAATGTATCCGATCTCTACATTCGCCCCGATCAGCGCGCGCTCTTCTACTAGCGAGACGAAGTCTGTCCCTACATCGTATGCAAACACATATGGCGCCAGATTTTGGACAATGTGCCGCAACTCCAGCTCATAACGGATGCCGATGATAAGGCGCGCTTCTGATATGCCGACGGTATAGTCTATCTTATAATGCCCGCGCATCCAAGACAGAAGGTCGGATTCAGATATGTCCGGAGCAAGCTCGGACTTAAAGAACTCGAGGTATTTATCCAGTTGGTTTCTTTGCGCCGTCGTCATATTGGAGATATATGTGAACGGGGCGCCGCGTGTGATCGGCAGTGTGTCGACGTAAGGGATATCCTCGTCCATTGCGGCATAAACAAGCGCCTGAATGATTTCGTTCTTCTCAGGAACCGGGTTAAGCGCGTACCAATCGAGTGAAATGTTGTACGAAGGCTTCCCGGAAGCAAGCAGCACTCCGTTGCGGTCATAAATGCTGCCCCGCGCCGCAGTAAGGGTTTCGGTGCGTTTAACTGTAGTCTTCGGGTTGTTTACTTCTACTACGGGACGCGCATCGTATATCTGCAGTTTATACAGCGCAGACACATAAATAGTAAAAAGCACCGCCATAAAAGCGAATATGATCCCTATCCTCAGTGGTTTATATATCCTTTGCATAGTCAAGCTCCTCGCCATTGGTAGTTAACCATTCAGTTGCTATACCCACTAACCGTTGTTCCCTGCTCTTTCTCACTGCCCTTGCTCCCCGCATCACACTAAAACACCGGCGCGGAGCCCGAGTGAGCGTACGAAAAACCATAGCGGGAATGTAAACATCAGCGAATAGAACGTCTGCCTGAGGGCAGTCGGGAACAAGAGGCGATACTGGACGCCTTCGAAAAACAGAAGCGGAAACAACTGGACAAACGCGCATATCGCAAGCACTGCCGCGCTGCAAACGAAGAATGAGCTGAATCTCCTTGTCAATACAGTATCCGCAAGAGCGCCGACAGCAAGGCCGGCGAAAGTAAGCACTACTGTAAACAGCCCAACAGGCTCATTAAAAGAAATATCACAGAGTATGCCGGCAAATAAGCCGGTCACCCCGCCCGCGACTCTCCCCTGGTAAACAGCAATACCTGTGCATGCGACCGGCAGCAGCAGCGGAACAAGCCCGGACAGCTTCAGGTACGGAAAAATCATGCCCTGGAACACATATACGGTCATGAGCAGCAGCGCATGAAAAATCAGCAGTACTGCAAACGACCATTTTCTTTTTAGCGAACTCTTTGACATATCAGCGCCTTACTTACCTTATTTCGGTAATATCAAACTCTGTTATCACATTTACGTATGAGATCATCTCCAGCGGCAGCGTGGGCCTGATAGTCGCGTACTGCCCCACGCCAGTGCTATGGTTGAACACCTCTGTCACCACGCCTATAACAAGCCCGGCCGGGAAAATCGCTCCGCCGGAAGTGACGATTATATCGCCCGGCAGCACCGGCTGGTCGACAGCTATATGGTCAAGCTTCAGCAGCCCCGCGTTCATGAGGTTAAAGTCGCCTTTTGCGGTCGCCGGGCTGCCGGAGTCGCCGATCAGCACGCTGGCTGTGAATGTCGTGTCCAGCACGCTGACAAAAGTAGAAGTATTCGCTCCGACGTCGGTCACTTTCCCGATAAGGACGCCATATTCTGTTATGACGCAGTTACCCACTGAGATGCCGGAGTTCTCCGAACCCTTACTGATAGTAAACGTGGAAGACCAGTTCGATGAGCTTGGAGAGACTATTTGAGCAGATTCATAAACATGCCCCGGGTTTCGCTCGCTCAGTCCAAGCAGCGCGTATAGCCGGTTGACCTCGCCTTCCAGATACTCAGCCTCGCGTGAAGTCTCCCGCAGTTTCTGCAGCTCATTCAACGCGTTTTCATGCTCCTTAACGAGAAAATCATACCGGTAAATACTGCCGTAAATGCTCTCAAATGTGCGCGCAATGGCCGACGCCCACGACTTGAGAGGCCTTGAAACCACGTTTGCCAGACCGGTGACCGGACCGCTTGTGCCAAATGCATTAACAGACACAAGCGTGACAATGGCGATTATGACAGCCGCCGCCGCTATGAATATTGTCTTCTTCGTAAATAATACTTTCATTTACCCCACACCTTTGTAGTTCAACCCGCGTGTGTATCCCGACGGCGTGTAGTCCCCCAGGCCCATGTACCTTTTCATGACTGACACGCATTCGATCGCGTTTTCCGTGGTGAAATACAGCCTCTCTGCCCATAACCCCAGCGACGACGTCGCGCGCCTTTTGTCAGCCATGAACAGCTTTTTCGAATTAAGCAGAACATTCCTGCAGCCGAACTCGGGAACAACGGGCAGCGTAGCACCCTGCCTGTCCGTCAGGCCGGAAAAATTCTCGCATGTGCAAACTCCGGTGCTGTTTTTAACGATGCAGCTCTCGGTGATCATTAGAGGGAGGCGGCCGTAAACGATCAGCTCAGTGTCTATAGGTTTAACCATGCCGCGGATGTCTGAAAGGCTCAGCTCGAACGACAATGTCGCAGATTTCAGCCGCAGGTTGCCAAGTACCCTCAGCGCTTCTGCGTTGAACACATTCAGGCCAAAATCGCCCCTGACGTCCATGCCATGGCTCCGCGCGAACTGTATATGCCCGATATTTCCCGCCAAAGCGTCCTGCACGCCGAATTCTGAAGCGCGGTGCAGCACTTCGGAGACTTTTTTTCTCTCGTTATCATGTATCACACGCGGTATCGTGACCCCCACCGCTATATCCTCATTTTCCAGAAACGCCCGCAGTATCGGAAGCTCAAAGTCGAACTCCATTGCCGGAATATATACTATATGCGGCTTCAGCGCTTCCATCTCCGGAGAAAGCTGGTCCGCCATCATAACAGAAACGGTCAAAACGGGCGGCTCACCGCGCGCCGCGGTATTTCCCGACGGCGCATATGCGCCTTCGGCGCGGTCCGGAATGATCCTGCGCTTTTCCAGTATCTCCGCGAGAAGGTTGCGCCGCATTTTGTTGAACGCCGATATCGACAGAGTCAACCCGGGCTCCACCGTGCCCTTGACCCCAACGCAGAGAAAAGGGGTGCCCCCTGTTTTATGCAGCTGCGTTTGAAGCGCGGCCGGCGTGAGTTCCTTATGGAACGCAGGCGCCGGCAGCGGGCCGTAAACGACCGCGGAGTTGCCTCTGTCGTCCGCCGCTGCTAGTTTTACGCGTTTACCTTCATGAACAGTGCCTACGAAGCGCACCGGCACGCGCTGGAACTCCCCGTTTAAGTAGTTCCTTCGCGCCGTAGTGAAGATAATTGAGTCGTCGCTTTCGTCTTCTTCGCGCGCAGCCGTCATATCGGCGTCCAGCCGGCCGGTGTAGTATCCGTCCGTCATTCCATGCTTTGAGAATGTATGCTGCAGCGCACGTAGTTCATCCGGCGCCGGCGGCTTTATGCTGCGCGATGCTTTAGAGTAGACGCCGGTGACGATCGCCGAGTATTCGGGCCTTTTCACGCGGCCTTCGATCTTCACTGCCGTTACGCCGATCACTTCCAGATCTGTCATAAACCTGGCAAGGCATATGTCCTTCATGCTCAGCGGATGGAGTGATTCATGCCCACCCGTGCTATAGCTCAGCCTGCACGGCTCGGAACACTGGCCGCGATTATTGCTTTTGTTGCCGGCAACGGCGCTCATGTAGCACTGCCCGGAATAGCTGATGCACAGCGACCCGTGAGCGAACACTTCAACTTCTATCGGCGCGTTTCTGCAAATATAGGCAAGCTCTCTGCGCGAAAGCTCACGCGCCACTGTAACTCTTTTCATCCCCATCGCAGCGGCCATTTTTACGCCGTCGATGTTGTGTATGTTCATATACGCGCTTGCGTGAATCGGGATATCCGGAACTGCTCTGCGCACTGCGATCATCATGCCAAGATCCTGTACGATTATCGCGTCTACACCAAGCCGGCAGGCCTCTACGGCATATTCGACAGCCTGCTGCAACTCCCGGTCATGCGCGAGCGTGTTTAGCGCAAGATATGCCTTTACTCCGCGCACACGGCAATACTCCAGCGCGCGCCCGAACTCGTCGCGCGTGAAGTTCACCGCTTTTATCTTAGCGTTCATGTCGCTGAAACCAAGGTAGACCGCGTCCGCCCCGTTTTGGACAGCTGCGATAACGCCTTCCGGCGATCCTGCCGGAGATACTATTTCCAACATTGCCTTTTCCAATCGCCCGATCGTCTGATCGTCTGTTCTCTCACCAGTTGCGAAGTTTGCAATTCAAGTATTGCATTATATCATATAGATTTTGCCTTTTCTATATTTTAAGCAAAAAAATAATCCTAATACGTTGACATATATGACGCGTAATGTTATCGTTCCTAAAGCAACCATTAGCAAATCTGACGAAGCGGTTTGTCCGCGGTTGCTTAAGCGGCAGGATCAAACCCTGCCAGCACGGAGGTAGAGTATGTTTAACAATATTGATCAAGCAAAAGAGTTCTGCAAAGACAACGAAATCCAGATGGTAGACTTTATGATGGTAGACCTTGACGGGCGCTGGCGTCATTTAACCATTCCTGTCAGCAGGTTTGACCAGAGTACGCTGGACGACGGGATCGGTTTCGACGGCTCGAATTACGGGTATGCCCCCATTGAAAAGAGCGACATGGTATTTGTGCCGGACCTGGGAAGCGCGTATGTGGATGCTTTTGCGAAAATTCCGACGCTGGCTATGATCGGCGACGTTTTTGTTATCGAAGACCCGGTTAATAAGCGCTTTGATCAATACCCGCGTAATGTTGCGCACCGCGCGCAGGAATATATGAAAAAGCTTGGGATCGCAGATGAAATGCGCATCGGCCCGGAATATGAGTTCCATGTGTTCGACCATGTCAGCTTCGACGTCGAGCCGAACGGTTCAAGATACCGCGTCGACACAAACCAGGCGGAATGGAACACAGGCGGCGAGTTTGACAATCTTGGGTATAAAATACCGATCAAGGGCGGCTACCATATGGCTGCGCCTATGGACAGGCTGAGCGACTTCCGCTCGCTCGTGACCATGCTCATGGAAAAGCAAGGCATCCAGGTCAAGTACCACCACCACGAGGTTGGCGGGCCCGGGCAGCTTGAGATCGAAGTCGAGATGGGTAATATGCTCGATATGTCGGATAAGACTATGATGACCAAGTATTTGATCAAGAATACCGCGATTGCCGAGAATAAAACCGCCACTTTTATGCCTAAGCCGATTTATGCGGAAGCGGGAAATGGGCTGCATGTACATATACAGTTATTTAAGGACGGGGCGCCTCTGTTTTATGATGAAAAAGGGTATTCGCAGCTCAGCGATACGGCTTTACACTTTATCGGCGGACTTTTGACACACGCTAGAGCGCTTTGCGCCCTGACGAATCCAAGCACGAACTCGTATAAAAGGCTGGTGCCGGGTTATGAAGCGCCTGTCACTATTGGTTTCGCCACTGCAAACCGCAGCAGCGTTGTGCGTATACCTGCTTATGCGAAAAAACCGGATACGAAGCGCTTTGAGCTTCGCAGCCCGGACGGAACATGCAACCCGTACTATGCTTTCTCTGCGATCCTTATGGCCGGCATCGACGGTATCAAAAAGAAGATCGACCCAAGCAAAGAGGGGTACGGGCCTTATGATTTCAACTTATACAATCTATCCCCGGAGGAGAAGCGAAAGATCAAACAGCTGCCGCGTTCGCTCGACGAGGCTCTTGACGCGCTGGAGGCCGACCATGAGTTTCTGACTATGGACGGGGTGTTCCCGGAGAGGCTGATAGAGATATGGATCGAAAAGAGGCGGCGCGACAGCGCGCGTTACGACCAGCTCCCGCATCCGGTAGAGTTTGAGATGTATTATGATCTCTAACGCGCCAAATGCGCGTACAGCGCACAGCACCGCAATGCAGAGTTAAGAATGCAGTGTTAAGAATGCAGAGTTAAGAATGCAGAATCAGGATAACGAAAAAGAAAGTGGTTTTATGTTAGATATTGGAACCTTAAAGTTTGACAATAGAGGGCTTATCCCTGCTGTAGTCACGGATGTAGAAACAGGCGATGTTCTGATGCTTGCGTATATGAATGCAGAGAGTTTGCGTATCAGCATAGATGAGGGCAGGACATGCTTTTGGTCGCGTTCGCGCGGCGAGCTATGGCGAAAGGGTGAGAACTCAGGCAATGTCCAGCATATTGTCAGCATCAAAGCTGATTGCGACAGGGATTCGCTGACGATCGCGGTGAAGAAGGACGGTCCTGCGTGCCATACAGGTGCGGAATCATGTTTTTTCGAGGATGTGTATTATTCAGGTTCGGAAAAAAACAGCGGCGATTCTGCACGCAAAGATAAGGCTAACGCTGCGAGTACTGCCGCAGCGCCTTTTTCGCTAAGAGGTTTATTCAATTTGATCAAAGACCGTAAAATCAATAAAAAAGCAGGTTCTTATACGACATATCTGTTTGAGAAAGGTACGGACAAGATACTAAAAAAAATCGGGGAGGAGTCGACAGAGGTGATCATTGCCGGCAAAGCGGGCGATAACTCCGAAACAGTGTATGAGATCGCCGACCTCACGTATCACATTATGGTGCTGATGGCGGAGCTTGGAATATCAATGGATGACGTAATGAATGAACTGTCGTCGCGCCATGTCATAGACGATAAAGTTAAGCAGGAGAAAATGACTTAATGCAAAACCTTCATTCACATACAACTTACTGCGATGGCAGCCTGACTGTTGAGGAAATGGTGCGGGCTGCAATTGATAAAGGCTGCGATTCGTTCGGGTTCTCCGGGCATTCATACATGGCGTGGGACCCGGAACCGACTATGGATCCGTCCGGAGCGCGGCAGTATGTACTTGAGGTCGAGCGGATCAAGGAAAAGTACTCTGATACTATAGATGTTTATTGCGGCGTCGAGCAGGATTATCACTCCGACGGGCCGCCGGAGGGCTATGACTACATCATCGGGGGCGTCCACTACCTGAAGAAAGACGGCGTATACATTAGCGTGGATACGGGAGCGAAACATCAGCAGGCTTCCGTCGATGAATACTACGGTGGTGACTATTACGCCTTTGCTGAACACTACTACGAAACAATAGCAGATATTGCAAAGACAAACGCCGATATCGTAGGGCATTTTGACATTGTAACGAAGTTCAACTCCGGCAGCAGCAGGTTTGACGTATCCCATCCGAGATATGTCGGCGCGGCGCTAAACGCTATGGACGAAATCCTGAAGAGCAGGAAGTTATTTGAAGTCAACACAGGCGCGATGTACCGTCAAATAAAGACAGAACCATACCCGTCGGCCTTCCTGCTAAAGGAGTTATTCAAGCGTGGTGCTGAAGTGATCCTGTCAAGCGACAGTCACGACGGCGGGTCGATTTGCTGGATGTTTGACGAGATGCGCGAATTACTGGGGTCAATAGGGTTCAAGTATATAAAACGCCTGAAAAAAGAAGGCTTTGCAGACGTAAAGCTATGAGGAGGCGCGTATGTCCGATTTAAGTGAAATGTATGGCTGCATGGTGTTTAACGACTATGTAATGAAGCAGCGCTTGCCTGAACCAGTATACAGCGCGCTCAAAAAGACGACTCAGGACGGCAACCAACTGGGCAGCAGGGTGGCGGTCGCGGTCGCGGCGGCGATGAAAGACTGGGCTGTCGAGCTTGGTGCAACGCATTACACGCATTGGTTCCAGCCGATGACCGGGATAACAGCGGAGAAGCACAACAGCTTCATCTCCCCCACAAGCGACGGCAGGGCAATACTTGAGTTTTCCGGCGGAGCGTTGGTGCAGGGCGAAGCGGACGCATCCAGCCTCCCGTCGGGAGGGCTGCGGGCTACGTTCGAAGCGAGGGGATACACTGCGTGGGATCCTACTTCATATGCTTTCGTCCGGGGCACGACGCTTTACATCCCCACGGCGTTCTGCTCATACGGGGGTGAGGCGCTTGACGAAAAGACGCCGCTGCTGCGGTCGATGCAGGCGATAAACAAGCAGGCTCTGCGCATTTTGTCGCTCTTCGGAAACACCGATGAAAAATCTGTCAAATCAAACACCGGCGCTGAGCAGGAATACTTTTTGATAGATCAGGCCTTGTTTGAGAAGAGAAAAGACATGATGTATACGGGGCGCACGCTGTTTGGGGCTAGATCGCCAAAGGGGCAGGAGCTCGACGACCATTACTACGGCGCAATAAAACCCCGGGTTTCCGCATATATGAAAGCGCTCGACGAAGAACTGTGGAGACTAGGCGTTCCTGCGAAAACGAAACATAATGAATCAGCCCCCGCGCAGCATGAGCTCGCTGCGGTATACATGACGACGAATGTTGCGTCGGACCACAACCAGCTTATAATGGAGATCATGCAAAGCATCGCAAAAGACCATGGAATGATATGTGTACTGCATGAAAAACCGTTTGACGGCATTAACGGCAGCGGTAAGCATGTCAACTGGTCGTTGTCGACCGATTCCGGCGTGAACCTGCTCGACCCCGGCGCGACGCCTCATGAAAACGCACAGTTCCTCCTGTTCCTTACGGCTGTGATCAAAGCGGTTGACGACTATCAGTCTTTGCTGCGCATATCCGCCGCAAGCATAGGCAACGACCGCCGCCTTGGGGCTGACGAGGCTCCGCCGACAGTTGTTTCCGTCTACCTCGGCAACGAGCTCCACACCATACTCGACTCAATTGAAAAAAACACTCCGTATATAGCCTCGCCTAACGGAGCCGCAAAAAAAGACACAATGATGAAAATCGGCGTCTCCGTGCTGCCAAGTTTTCCGAGGGACATGACCGACCGCAACAGGACGTCGCCATTTGCGTTCACAGGTAATAAGTTCGAGTTTCGCATGGTGGGCGCTGAGATGCCGATATCCAAAGCATGCATCGCAATCAATACGGCAGTAGCGGAGTCGCTGCGGCTGTTCGCGGATGAGCTTGAAAAAGCGGATGACTTCAATGCGGCGCTCCATAAGCTGATCAAGAAAACGATAAGCAAGCACAAAAGGGTGATTTTCAACGGCAACGGCTATGACAGTAAATGGATCGATGAGGCCGGAGAACGCGGGCTATTGAATTTAAAAACGACACCGGACGCCTTGCCATATATGCTGCATAAGAAGAATATCCAGCTTTTCGAGAGGCATAGCGTGTTTTCAGAGGCGGAGATACGCTCGCGCTATGAAATAAACCTTGAAAACTACTGCAAGCTATGCAACATTGAAGCCGTTACGATGTACAAGCTTGCGAAAAAGAATATACTCTATGCAGCGTCAGCGTACTCGGGCGAGTTAAGCGAGGCGGCGCTGGCAAAAGAAAAGCTACTTCCCGAAGCAGACTGTACATATGAACGCGAGAGCGTGATGCGCCTTTCAGAGCTGACAGCGGGCTTGCACAAAGGCGTCGCGGAACTGTACGATGCGCTCTGCAAAGCCGAGGAAGAGCCTAACAAACTGAAAAAAGCTGTGATTTTCAAAGATTCTGTGCTTACCAAAATGGATGAACTGCGTGCTAACACCGACGAACTTGAACTCCTGATTTCACGCAGCCATTGGCCGTTCCCCACCTACGGCGACCTGCTGTTCAGCGTTCGGTGAGCAGATGCTGGAACAAGGTTTAGGAGATAATCAAACGGTTACGATAACGGGGTACGGTTCAAACGGCGAAGGCGTAGCGCGGCTTGACGACGGCCGAGTCGTATTTGTCCGAAACGCGGCTCGTGGCGACGTCTTGCAAATTAAGCTAACAAAAACAGGGGCTCGGAGCGCCCGCGCTGAAATCACGGGTATTATTACGCCATCCCCGTATCGCATAGAACCTGACTGCCCGCATTACCCGGAATGCGGCGGCTGCGATTTCCGGCATGTAACATATGAGGAAGAGCTGGAAGCAAAGCTGAATCGTGTCAACGATGCTATGAGACGAATCGGCGGGCTGGATATTCATGCAGAGCAAATCCTCAGCACAGGACAGACTGAAGAGTACCGTAACAAAGCGGTATTCCACTCTGACGGAAAGTCTCTTGGTTTCTACCGGTCAGGCAGTCATGATATTGTCCCAATTGACCGCTGTTTGCTGCTGAAAGAAGATATCAACGCAGCTATCAAAACTCTTCCCCCCGTATCGCATAAAGAGGAAACAACACTTCGATCAGGGCTGAACGGGTTGGCGGAGCCGTTCGAGGAAGAGTTGGACGGGCTGCGTTTCATGATTCAAGGATTCTTCCAGGTGAACAAGGGCGCCGCGCTGCTGCTATACAAAAAAGTCCGCGAATATGCGGGCCTTTCAAAAACCGAGACGCTTATTGACTTGTACTGCGGAGTCGGCGCAATGACACTATTCGCAGGGAGGAACGCAGGCCGCGCGCTTGGAGTCGAGCAGAATGCGGAAGCAGTGATAGCAGCCCGTGAAAATGCTCTGCGTAACGGTTTTCCGCATATTGAGTTTATCAATGCAGACGCTGCTGCGTGGGAAGCCGGGAGCTGTAACCCGGATTGCGTCATAGTAGACCCGCCCCGTAACGGCCTTTCAACCGGGGTAGTGAGTAAAATTCTTGAACTTGCGCCCAAAAGAATAGTCTATGCGTCCTGCGACCCCGCAACGCTCGCCCGCGACCTGAAAGCGCTGCATGGCTACGAAGTCAATGAAATATGCGCAGTGGATATGTTTCCGCGCACTGCAAATGTCGAATGCTGCTGCTTGTTGAAACAAGTAACAAAAAGAATGCCGCTGCAAGACTCATATAGATATCAGCAACTAACTTGAACAAAACTTGAACATTTGGTATTTTCAACACAATCTGATAAAAATACGAACCCCCTGTAACCATTGCGGTTACAGGGGTTTCTACTGGTTGCGGGGGAGGGATTTGAACCCTCGGCCTTTGGGTTATGAGCCCAACGAGCTACCGGACTGCTCCACCCCGCGATATCGAAAAACGTCAGCGCCAGTTATGTTATCATGGCTGATAGCGTTCGTCAAGATTTTTCTTTCAATACCTTTTCAGTTACACAAAAGTTTCGCATTGCGGGCTTGACCCGCAATCTCGTACTTGCACCGGAAAATCCGGTGCAGAAATCACCGACCCACCGCCTGCAGGGCTATGAACGCCCTGACAGGCGGTAGCTTATCGTGTGATTTAAAGCTAAATATTCGCTATTTCGTCAAAATAGGGCATAACGTTGAACGTGCCCAGGTTTCGCGCATATGCGCCGGTGATGTTCAGCCTCAGCCCCTCGTGGCCGACGCCGAAGAAGAAACCGCCATCATGCAGTATCTGTGGGTTTATCACAACGAGCCCCTGGCTGCCGTTGCAGTTTTCCTCGACCCACTGGAAAATATACGCATCGTCGCGCAGCTTGATATAGAAACACGGGCTGCTCCATGTGGCGCCGCCTGAGTTGTCGTTTTGGAAAATCGTCCAGCTATAGCTGTTGGGGGAGCTGTACACATGGATGCTGCTCATCGTCTCCGAGTACGCCCATGCATAAGACTTGCCGACAAGGTCGTTCGTGAAACCATGGCGCTTGCTGAAAGGCGCAGGAGCGATGCCATCGCCGGCAGCAGTGCCGAACAGGCATGTCGCGCCGACTTCCCACTCGCTTGTCCAACTGCCCACACGCGCGTAAATCCCCGTCGAAAGCCCCGCTGAAAAATCGATTGCATGGGTGATCATAGCAAAATCAGGATCGCCTGTGAGCATATGCGAGAAGAAGTAAATATCTCTTGCCGGCTCAAAGCAGACATATTTCTCCTCATGCCAAACCCCGCCTGGTTCGCGCCACTTCAGCTTTTCCTTTGAGAAGAAGTCATATTCATATGCTTGAATGAGTTTTTCCGGAGTATTCTTTGCAGACCACGCATAAGGAGTCTGAACGTGGTCGTAATCAAGCGATAACTGCCTGCCGACAAGGTCGTATTTGAACTCAAGCGTGTTCCCGCTCATCATGATATTCGGGCCGCTGAAATCAAATACCTGCTGCTTTTGCGCCGCTTTATGCGCTTCCGCCTTCGTCATCGGGATGTCAATATCTCTTGGGCGGTATGCGTATCGCGCGCCTTTGCCGCTCAAAGATGCCATCGGCGGCGCCTTGTCGCCGTTTAGCGTTATAACCTCCAGATGCGCGGCGTCGCCTGTGACGGTGAGCTCAGCTTCATGGAACCGATACACAAGCTCATCGTCCGCATCGAACCCGAACTGGAACCCGATCGCCTCCATATCGAACAAGTCTATGACCTCCAGCCACATCTCTCCGCCGAACTCGACCCCCCATTTTGCGAAAATATACAGTTCATCGTTTATCCGAATGTAGTCGGAAGGATATGTAACAGTCAGCGTATCCTCCGGCGGAGTCAAGTCAACAGTCGTCGAACAAACGACTGAAGGGAAATATGTCAGCACCTCGTCACCGCTGTCGAACAGCCAGTGCATGCCGCGCCCCTCGAGGCGGCTTGTCGTTGTGTGCAGCTTTTCGGGCGCTTTCTGCCCGGCGTCGTTGTAGCCAAAATGATAGTGGCGCTGGATCTCGCGCGGAATGTCGCGGTTGTGCGTCGGTTTGCGGCTCCCCATCAAATCCATACCCACGGGAACGGTGATCCCGAACCATGTTTCAAACGCTGTAACAAGCTCCGTATTCATGTCGTAAACGACATGCCAGCCCCGCGACGTTCCGGGAACGAGATGCGTGAAAAGCACGACGGGGCCGATGCAGTCGGCTGTGTAGGGCGCATCGTATGAAGCCCCGTTTTCTATAAAGCTGAGTTTTCCCTCGTCTGCGAATTTATACTCCAACTGCGCGGGAGCATGTTCACCTGTTAGCTTCAGCTTCAACTCCATACCTGCCAGGCATTTGCATGAGGCTCCTTCAAACTCCGCCTTCGGCGACGCGCCCACCTTGGAGTCGACGTCCCGTGGGTCCATGCTGTTATACTGCGTAAAAAACATAATGCTAGCTCCTTCTCTTTACTTGTTAGTTTTTGTTGATATAATGATACTGTTCATATGGCAATCGAAATACAATATAAATAATACCACGAAAGCAAAAAAGATTACAGAAGGAAATATGCAATGCTGACTAAAGAGATATATGAGCAAGCGCGCAGGCGTGCGATGGGTTACCTTGACAAAGCAGGCGTCGTTATAACCGAAGAAGAAAAAGGGCAGATTCAAGTCGCGGAGTACGCTCTCGGTGATATTGATAATATCGGGCTCGAGCTTGTCGTATACGTAAACACTCCGCGCTGCTGCGCTAAAGAACTCATCTTGTTCCCGGGGCAGACCTGCCCCGAGCACAGGCATCCTCCCATCGGCAGCTCCCCCGGCAAAGAGGAGACTTTCCGCTGCCGTTGGGGAGAGGTTTACCTGTATGTTCCGGGGGAACCCGATTCTACCGCTGAACATAGTCCCGGAACTGGTGAAACCGCTGCGTGGAAGCCTGCGGCAGACAGCGCAGCAGCGTTGAGAACACCGCTGAAAGCGGCGCCGCCCAAAGGATACGAAGAGTATTTTACATGCGCAAAAGAGATATTGCTGCGCCCGGGCGAGCAGTATACGATCCCGCCGGATACGCTTCACTGGTTCCGTAGCGGTCCGGAGGGCGCAGTAGTGTCGGAGTTCTCGACCCAGAGCCGTGACGAAGCCGATATATACACCGACCCAAGGATATCGGCGTCGCAGGCTAGAGTGTTTATCGAGGAAACATGATGCTAGGTAACCACTGATTAATTCGCGCCGTCAGATTTGCATTGGATGTTTTCGACCAATCGTGTGGATTTTGAGGGCGAATACTTGGAGTATTTAACCGAAAAAGACGCACGATTGGGCGGAAA
>Ga0082212_10003028_pt1 | contig 24037 bp, 22 predicted proteins | sample TergutNt197P3_FD_71548 | JGI IMG/M metagenome (GOLD analysis project Ga0082212, IMG submission 71548) | Neocapritermes taracua P3 segment gut microbial communities from Petit-Saut dam, French Guiana - Nt197 P3 | ecosystem: Host-associated > Arthropoda: Insects > Digestive system > Gut ... | reverse complement strand
GGAGTGGGAAAGACCGCCGTCGTCGAAGGCTTAGCGCAACGAGTCGTTGCCGGTGATGTCCCAGATTCGCTGAAAGGACGACGGGTAGTTTCACTCGACCTAGCTTCAATGGTTGCCGGTGCCAAATTCCGCGGCGAGTTTGAAGAACGCCTCAAGGCAGTACTCAACGAGATCAAAGAAGCCGAAGGCCAAATCATCACTTTCATCGACGAACTGCACACTGTCGTGGGAGCGGGGGCGACTGGAGACTCCAGCATGGACGCCGGCAATATGCTCAAACCGATGTTGGCGCGCGGCGAGCTACGCATGATCGGCGCCACCACGCTAGACGAATATCGGGAGCGCATCGAGAAAGATCCCGCCCTAGAGCGCCGCTTCCAGCAAGTATTTGTAGGAGAGCCCAGTGTCGAGGACAGCATCGCTATTTTGCGCGGACTGCGAGCTCGTTATGAGGCACATCACAAAGTGCGAATAACAGACGCTGCGTTAGTGGCTGCCGCTACCCTCTCGAACCGCTACATCACGTCGCGAAAATTGCCCGACAAGGCGATTGACCTGATCGACGAAGCAGCTTCGCGGCTGCGCATGGAGATCGACTCGTCCCCAACTGAAATCGATCAACTGCGTCGTAATATCGACAAGATGACTATGCAGGCATTCGCGCTGGAAAATGAGGGTGACACCGCTTCTAAGGAGCGTTTAACTCGGTTACAAGCAGACTTGGCCGATCAGCAGGAGCGGTTACGGGGCTTGGAGGCGCGCTGGGAAGCTGAAAAGACTGCTCTGAACCGGGTTGGAGCGTTGACGCAGCAAATAGATAAGCTTCGGATCGAGGCCGAGCGTTATCAGCGGGAAGGCGATCTGACCAAAGCGTCGAAGATTCTTTATGGCCAGCTACCCGATTTGGAGGCCGAATTGAACGCGGCAGCAGCGCAGGAGAACGAGCCGAAAATGGTATCGGAAGAAGTGTCTGCGGTAGATATTGCTGGGGTAGTTGGCGCTTGGACTGGAATTCCAGTTGGCAAATTGCTCGAAGGTGAATCCGAGAAGCTGCTTCATATGGAGGACTACCTGGGCAAGCGGCTTATTGGACAGCACAAAGCTGTGGGAACGGTTGCTGCTGCCGTACGCCGTTCGCGTGCCGGAATCTCCGACCCGAATCGGCCTACCGGGTCGTTTTTGTTCCTTGGTCCTACTGGGGTAGGAAAGACTGAGCTGGCTAAGGCTTTGGCTGATTTCCTCTTCGATGATGAGCGCGCGATGGTTCGTATTGACATGAGCGAATACGGCGAGAAGCACTCGGTCTCACGCCTGGTTGGAGCGCCTCCTGGCTACGTCGGGTATGAGGAAGGCGGCCAGTTGACCGAAACTGTCAGACGACGCCCATATAGCGTGATTCTGCTTGACGAGGTTGAAAAGGCTCATCCGGAGGTTTTCAACATTCTGTTGCAGGTGCTCGACGACGGTCGCCTCACCGACGGGCAGGGGCGCACCGTTGATTTCCGGAATGTGATCTTGATTATGACTTCAAATCTGGGTTCGCAATTTCTTGCTGATCAGCATCTCGATGCTAAGACCACCCAAGACGCTGTGATGGGGGTCGTCCGCCAGTCCTTCAAACCAGAATTTCTGAATCGCTTGGACGAGATAGTCATGTTCGATACGCTCACCACCGATGACCTGAGCAAGATTGTGGATATCCAGTTGGAGCGACTCAATCAACGCCTTGCAGATCGCAGGATTAAAGTGGAAGTCAGCGCTAGCGGCCGGGATTGGTTGGCGATGACCGGTTTCGATCCGGTCTATGGGGCTCGTCCACTGAAGCGTCTAGTCCAGAGCGCTATCGAGGACGGTATGGCCAGTCAACTGCTTGCCGGAACTATAAACGACGGTGACACCATCAGTTTTGACAGCAACCAAGACCTTTCCGGTTTGACTGTCGTAACTGACTCGCCGGCCGATTAAGACCAACCAAGCCAAGTTGAGATGCCTCGGTCAAGTACCCATTCAAGTTCTGAATCTCCCAGAAACGGCAGTTGTTCGGTAAAGAGCGCCAACGATTCCCGATAACTGATACGAGAGCGGGAAAGGTCTGACCCCCAGAAAACTCTTTCCAGGCCGTAAGCATCCATGACTTTGTGGATACGATCATGCAGGCTCGGGAAGGGGAAGGAGTCCGTGACGTTGTTGGCGAGACAGCTAGCCTTGACAGCGATATTTTCATATCCGGCTAGCTGACAAACTTGATCGATCAACGGGTCTAGCTCATCGTCTTGGGCGGTTGTCGGCAAGCACAGATGATCTAACGTGAACTTCACTTGCGGGTTGGCCTTCGCCAAAGCCGCAATAGCCTGGTACTGCCCGGGTGCAAAAAGCATCGCAGGTAAGTCGGCAGCCGCCATGCCCTGCCACAGCCATGCGAGATCGGCTAATGCTTCGGCGTCCGCTTTCCGGAAAGCTGTGATACGAAGCCCCAGCATTCCGGGTTGTTCTTTCCACGTTTGCAGCGCCTTTGTACCGGGAGCGTCTAACCGGAGCCGGCCCATGACGGCGAACCTGCCCGGGTAGTCCTGGACGGCACTAAGGCAGTAGTCATTGCGGTAGCCCTCAAACGATGGGGGCACCAGCACAGCGCGATCTACTCCAGTTGCGTCCATCTGTGCTATCAGTTCGCTAACGAGGTGGCTTGGACGCGGAGCCACGCTCGGAGCACTCCAGACGCGCTCAGGGGTTTGCGGAGCCCACAGGTGAACCTGGGAATCTGTAATACGCATTCGTTTGCCTTCCTGGTTTCTACTACGGTCAGATTAGCGCATAGTTCGCCTGGTGCTGACCAGCGGTGACATCACTGCCAGGGTACAAACTTGGGTGAGGAAACGGCATCTTGGGCGCTGAACGGTTCGGCTGCACCAATCCAGCGTTTCAAGGCTTCGCCCCAACTCAAGCGATGCGGGAAAGCCGCCTTGGATATGGCACGTTCAAGTTCGTCCAATGGCAGCTTGTCCGCAGCGGCGACTATCACGAAATTGCCAAAACGCCGACCCTTCCAGACTGGAGTTTCCGCGCTGGCCGCAAGGTTTGGCCACGTCTTTGCGATACCGGCGAAAGTTCGCCGTGTCCAACCAAACGGGGATTTATCAGTGAGATTCATAATCATGATGCCGTCGGGATGCAGTATGCGTCGTACATCGGTGAAGAAGGATGCGGTAGCAAAGTCAGGTGGAACACATCCGTGTTCAAAAGCATCAACGATGACGCAGTCGGCGTAGTCGTCAGGCATTTGCGCAATGCCAGCCAGCCCGTCAACCGCTCTGACCTTTATGCCACTATTTGCTGGCAACGGCAAGCGTTTTCGTACTTGTTCAATGAGGTCAATATCTGGCTCAAGCACTAACTGCGCGCTGTGTGGCCGTCGTGCTGCCACGTAACGTGGCAGGGTTAGTCCGCCCCCGCCCACATGTACGATACGAATCCGCTGCTGGATCGGTCTGTTTAGTATGACGGCTTCGAGCACCTCTGCGACGCGCTGCACATACTCGAACTCAAGCAGCAGCGGGTCATTCAGATCGACCCAGGATTGCTCGGTCGTCCCCGCAGTGACGAGGAAGGCATTCCGGCCTCCAGGTACGGCGACGATATCGTGCATGTCCTCATTGTGCAGCAGGCGGCGAATAATCGCCATCGGAGCTATCGTTACATCATGACAAATAACGAAGAACTGATTGCGCTGATAAAAGAGTTGGCGGTGATACACCAGAAAGTGACGCTGTCCTCTGGGCGCGAAGCCGATTACTATGTCGATTTGCGTCGGGTAACTCTTGATGGAGTCGGTGCCGGGTTGGTTGGGAAGGCAATGCGGGAGCTGACTGCTGATCTGGAGTATTCCGCAGTAGGCGGGTTGACTTTGGGTGCCGATCCGGTGGCCACCGCCATGTTGCATGACGCGGCAAAAGCTGGGAATCGTTTGGATGCTTTCGTGGTGCGCAAAGAAGCCAAAACCCACGGTTTACAGCGTCGCATTGAAGGACCTGACATCGCTGCCAAGAAAGTGCTAGTCGTCGAAGACACTTCAACCACTGGCGAATCCGCTATGACCGCAGTTACCGCTGTACGTGAAGCTGGGGCGCAGGTTGTGGCCGTTGCAGTGATCGTAGATCGCGATACTGGTGCGAGGCAGCGTATTGAAGCCGAAGGCATCAGCTACCGATACTGTTTTGGGCTAGCTGAGCTTGGATTGAACTGACTACTAGACTCGTAGTACCGCAAAAGGGGGCACGCAATGACAACACCTGGAAATCCGTGGCAGCCTGATCAGCAATACGGTTATGACTACCAGTCCACCGGCTACGCTCAGCCTGCTCCAACGCAGCCGTCGTACGAACCGCAGCAAAGCTATCAGCAGTTGCAGCCAGATTACCCGCCGAGCGCATATCCGAACTATCAACAGTCTGGGTATCCCCAACCTAACTATCCGCAACAAACGATGTATCCTGCTGCCCCTGGCTACCAATACGGACCACCGCCGGAGAACTACCTGGTGTGGGCTATTCTTACCACCATCTTTTGCTTCTTGCCGCTCGGAATTCCAGCTATCGTCTTTTCTACACAGGTAAATTCAAAATGGATGCTCGGAGATGCTGCTGGTGCCCTTGATTCCTCGAAGAAAGCGAAAACTTTCGCAAAGTGGTCGGCAATCGTTGCTGGGATTATGTGGGCGGTAGGGATTCTGTTCTATATTATTTTAATTGTTGGGATCGTCACCCATATGCCCTACTGACTGTTGGAGAGAAAGAAAAAATGACAACACCGAATTACCCGCCGTTTGGGGAACAAGATCCTACTGTGCCCGTCTCGACGGACGCTGTGCCCACAGTCGCCAATTCCGGCGATTTCTACTCACCAAACTATGCGCCGCCAGTAGCACCTGACATTTCGGGGCAGTTCAATTCTCCTAGCAGTAACGTACCTCCGAACTCGGTTCCAAACCCCCCTCAATATGACGCACCGCTTAGCGTTGGCTATCCCCAACCTGGAGTTCCCCCATACCAGCCCACGATTTCCGAACCGCCGCAAGCTCCAGGTTATTTGCCAACTCCATACGACCACCCCCCGTATGTCCAGAATGCCACTGGATACCCGGAGCCTGACTTCAACACCTATCAGACTCCGGCCGCTGCCCCGCCTAGCTATGGATACGGCTACCCTGGCCAGGCAGGCCCGCCTCCGGACAACTATTTAGTTTGGGCTATTCTCTCCACCATTTTATGCTGTATGCCTCTAGGGATTGCTTCGATAGTTTTCTCCTCGCAGGTTCAATCCAAGTGGGCGGTGGGAGACTTCGCAGGCGCGCAAGATTCCTCGCAGAAGGCTAAGAGATTTGCCATGATTGCTGCTATTAGCGGCGCTGTTGTTGCTGTTTTGTATCTAATCCTTGTCTTCGGAGTAGGAATCTTGGGGACGACACAGTTCTACCGATGAGCGTTAACGCGCCGCAGGCAGCTGTGATGTGAAGCAGCAAGTTGCGTATCTCAAGCCGGCAGCAGTATTCGTCACCGCTGCTGGTGTGGTTGCCGCCGTTGCGACATTTGATCCCAACGTACCCGGGCATTTTCCGACTTGCCCGTCGTTTGGGCTGGGTGGAATCTACTGCCCAGGTTGCGGCAGTCTACGCGCACTGCACGCGCTGACACGTTTTGATTTTGGTTTGGCGTGGTCGCTGAACCCCGCGCTGCTGCTAGTCATTCCTTACTTCTGCTGGGCTTGGGTTTTTTGGCTGCTGCGTTCTTTGGGGAAGGCCGAACGAAAACGGCTGGCACCAGCTTGGATTCTCTGGTCGGTTCTGGGTGTCATTCTGCTCTACTGGGTATTGCGAAACATCCCGGCTTTGGCACCTTGGCTGGCACCAAATGGTGAAATCGCTCCGGCTTTTCGGACGGAGTCGGTTGAGTAGGAGCCTCGGGGCTTCGGCAACGCTTAACCAGCGAGAGCGGGAAACAGAAGGCGAGAGTAACTCAAGCGGCAGGGTTTGCAGCGCTGTCGACCAGTTGAGCACAGAGTTCGCCGAAGTCCAAGTCGGCAGCTTCGACCGCCAGTGGTACCCGACTTGGCTCAAGTTAGTGCGTAGGTGTTGTTGAGGATGCTTCACTGTTGAATTCAATGGATCCCGCGATTTGCACGCGGGATGACTAAAAGGGGACACCACCTATTTGTCTGCACTGCGACTGCGCGCAGCGCAGGCTTTTAGTTGTAGGGATCCATAACCCGAATGCTGCGGCGCGGACAAGAAAGAGGACTATCCTCAATTTGTCATCCTGCACGCCAGTTGCAGGATCCAGGTACTCCAATTAGTGTGTAAAGTTCACTTCCAGAACTGCAAAAACCCCTTGTCAACATCATAAATGAAACCAATAATGAAAAACATGAGCCAAGTCGGGAGAGAAGGAAACAGAAGGCGAGAGTAACTCAAGCGGCAGGGTTTGCAGCGCTGTCGACCAGTTGGGCACAGAGTTCGCCGAAGTCCAAGTCGGCAGCTTCGACCGCCAGTGGTACCAGCGAGGTCTCGGTCATGCCCGGGGCAGAGTTGGTTTCAATGAAAACCGGAACACCTTCGGTGTCAATAATGATGTCCGCCCGGGAAATGTGCCGCAGCCCTAGCACTTGGTGAGCTGTCAAAGCGATTTGAGCACAACGGGCTGCGATATGATCAGCCAGTTCAGCGGGTGCAACGAAGCGTGTCATGCCTGCGGTGTAGCGTGCGTTGTAGTCATAGCTGCCCGAGGTTGGAATGATTTCTACGATGGGCAAGGCCATAGCTTTCCCGTCAGGCTCGATGACCGCCACCGCAACTTCGCGCCCAGTGATGAACTCCTCCACAATCACCAAATCGCCATAGGAAAAAGCTGTGACCATCGCAAACGGCACATCTTCGGGCTGATCGACTCGGCTCGCACCCAAGGCTGACCCGCTGCGCACCGGTTTGATCATCATCGGATAGCCGATCTGCTCCCCGAGCGCGGCGATCAACTGCTCGGCACCAAGTTCCCGAAACAGGTCTTGGGGCAACACGGCACGCTTGGGAACTGTAACCCCTGCCTGAGCCACCAGCGGCGCGCTGATTGACTTGTCGAAGGAACGTCTAGCTGAATCTGGACTCGACCCGACGTATTTCACACCGAGCAACTCCAAAACCTGCCCCAACCCGCCGTCTTCACCAACTCCGCCATGCAACAGCGGGAAGGCGACCGGGTTCTCAATCGAGCGCAGCAAGGTAACTAAATCGGCATTTACATCGGCTTCGATCACTTCACGTCCCTGAGCTCGCAAGGCATGTGCAACCCGTCGCCCGCTTCGCAGCGACACTTCGCGTTCATGGGATAAGCCGCCTGCCAATACCACGATTTGACCATTATGTTGGGTCGCCATGAATCCTCCTATTTGCTGTTAAGAGCTAGTTAATGTCCGGAGCCGGATTGATGACCGCGCCGTGCCGTCCCGGACGCGCCGTGCGTTCGGTTCGGAATATTGCATGCGTTTCCTGCTCGGATCTGATGGCTTCGCCTAGACGCTTGACCCCTTCTATGATCCGAGCCGGTGTCGGATAGCAGAACGATAGCCTGATATTTTCGCAGCCGCGTTCGTCGGCATAAAACGCAGTGCCCGGGGTATAGGCGACCCGCGCTGAAACAGCGCGCGGCAACATGGCCTGTGAGTCCAACCCATCCGGCAGCGTGAGCCACACATAGAATCCACCGGACGGATGTGTCCAAGTTGTCCCCGGCGGCATGTGTTCTACCAATGCCTGCAACATCGCATCTCTACGCTCGCGGTACATGTCGGCAAAGGCACGAATCTGGGCGCGCCAGTCGAAGTTCTCCAAATACTCTGCGATTGCAAATTGTGAAAAGACCGGCGGGCACAAAGTCGCGGCTTCTTGCAGCAGCACCAACTTTTCCCGTACGGCGTGGGGAGCGCATACCCAGCCGACTCGAAAACCCGGAGCGAACGTCTTTGAGAAAGAACCAAGATAGATGACCCGTTCGCTATCCATCGCCCGTAGTGCCACCAATGGTTCTCGGTCAAAGCCGAGTAAACCGTATGGGTTGTCCTCCAGCACCAGCAAATCAACTTCTTGGGCTACCGCTATCAACTCTTGACGGCGTTGCACCGATTGGCAACTCCCCGTGGGGTTTTGGAAGGTTGGAATGGTGTAGCAGAACTTCACCTTCCGTCCGGCTGCACGCAAGGTAGTTACTGCTTGCCTCACCGCATCAGGAACGATTCCCAACTCGTCTGTTTCGACATGAACGACCTCGCACTGGTTGGCTCCGAAAATGCTGAGCGCTCCAACGTAGCTGGGAGCCTCGGCGAGCACGACATCGCCTGGGTCACAAAAAATTCGACTCACCAAATCAAGACCCTGCTGCGAACCGCAGGTGATAACTACATCGTCGGCGTTCGCGCAAATAGCTTCAGCGGCCATCACTTCGACGATCTTCTCGCGGATGAAGATCTCACCTTGACCCGAGCCGTACTGCATCGCCTGAGCACCGCGTTCGGCGATGAGCTTGGAAATCGTCGCCCCTATTTCAAATTGCGGCAAGTCTGCAATATTGGGCATCCCGCCAGCCAGTGAAACGACTTCCGGACGATTTGCAACCGCAAAAAGCGCCCGCACTGCGGAGACTTGAAAACCACTAGCGCGAGCCGCATACTGCTCAACATATTTGTCGAGACGGGTGTCTCGTCTGCTAGGTTGCGAATCTGCCACCCGAATAGCTTGCCGTACTTTCACACTCAAGCTGAAACTCGCCTACTCAATGGGAGAAAGAACAGCGACGTCGCAACTCGTATTTTGCGCCTGTGGTCAGGCAAGAGCGTCATCCAATGCCTTCATCAACGCCGATTTTGGCTTTCCGCCCTGTAGCGACGACACCAATTCACCGTTCTTGAAGATTTGAACTGTCGGCAAACCAAGTACGCCCTGACGGCTCGGGATTTGCATGTTTTCGTTAGTGTCCAGGGCGAAAAAATCGACGCGATCACCATACTCAGCGGCCAGCTCCTCCAAAATCGGAGCCAACTGCTTGCAGGGAGAACACCAATCCGCCCAAAAATCGACCAAGACTGGCTTGTCAGCGCTGAGCACCAACTCATCGAATGTGGCATCAGTTACCGGCGTAAGCGTCGTCATTGTTTTCCTCCCACTTTTTACAGCATCCCGCACTAGGTGTTAGGCAAAGACTACCGCTATTTCTTCTTGACTCAGGTCAGCCATGACGACCCGAACCGTACTTTGTCCTTCCCACAGCCATTCGCTCTCGTCGATGCCGCGAAAAGCGAACTCGATGTTCACATAGTTTCTGGTCTGCATGACCGAACCCAACGCCAATGCTGGTTTGATCTTAGCTACCTCATTTTCCCCTGCTGTGATCTTCCATCTGATAGTAGATTTCTTGATTGGTTTATCTGAAGTGATGCGTATCCCAAAACCACAGCCCGTAGGTGCTAATTCTTGGGTTTTTAGACAGGTGTCGAGTTTGGTTGTAATGGCTTTTGACACTTCACTGCTCCCAGTTTTCGTCAACAGCAGCGCTGCTGAAAAGAAGCTCTGTCCCGCACGCGGAGCTTCCACAATCAGTCGATCTTCGGCGACTTCAATCCATTGGTTCTCAATCGTTAGCTCGTAAATGCCAGGAAATAAGGTGATGATGTCAGTGCTCACAGCAAACCCGTTCAGTTTCAGTCCAGTCAATTCTGGACTGACCGAACTCAGATCGATAGAGGAAGTTACTTCGCTCAGCAGCCACACACCATCAATGAGGTCAACATTGAACCAATTCGTGATCTTCTCAGCCCCGATTTGATAGCTGGCGCTGACAAGTTGTTGCGTGTTTGATCCTTCACCGAGTGTTTTGACGTTTCCGATTTGGCTGATCGGATTTTTTGCTATCGTCGCCTGCAAAAACTCGTTCGTGAGACATGACATGTCACGCACCTTTGGCCGCGACATAGCCAACGCCGCCGCTGCATCGCCAGCCTTCAGTGCCTCCAGGTACTCGCTTACCGCATTGACTGCACCGGTAGCTGGAGCCACCGCAGGCGCAGGAGTGAACCAAGGTGCCAGTCCGGGTAATCCGACGAATGCTTGCACCCCCACGAGTCCGAGAATCAGCACCACCAACAGACTTGAAACAACCACAGTAGGCAGCGATACTCGCCGCTCACCACTGACACGAGTCGGGTTGTACGACCCGTGGCTCTTGATGGTTCTTGCCACCCGAAGCGGGCGGTCGGCATTGGCTTGAGCGACCAGATCAATCTCGTCTGGAACTGATTCTGGCTGTGATTTGCTAGCTGGTGGTGCAGAACGACGCCTGGGAGTTTCGATTGCCCGACTCGGCACAGAATTGTGCGTCGCCGCCGACCTCCCCAAACTGCCTCGTTCGCCTTGGCTTGCCACCATTTCTCCAAACAACTACTTTTGCCCGGACAACTTTACCGAACCTTGCCAAGACCGGCATGTTTGTGTTCTTTTCCGCTTGTCGTTGTCAGCCACAGCTGGTTCGTAAAAAACGAGTTTGTCGTTGCGTTCACCAAGAAGTGACCAGCCTTGCGTCAAGCGATAGAGTGAAGTAACGACTAAGTTAGCAGGCAGGCTCACATGGCGACACTATTTATTATCGGCGTTATCGCTGTAGTAATAGCTGCTGCGTCGCTGCTCTTTGACGGCGTTTTGGAGTTACCTGACAGCGAATGGCTCTCTTTCACCGGACTTTGCGCCGGTGTCGCTGTTTTCTGTTTCGTCGGCGGCACGATGCAAGGCTTCAGTGCGCCGCAGTGGCTGTGGATCACTGCTGGCATCATCTCTGCACTAGCGGTGACCGGCGGAACCAGCGTCCTGCTTTACAAACTGCGCAAAGTAGGCATGGCCGAAACCACCCCCCTGCGCGCCATGATCGGAACTATGGGTTCGGTCGTCGTACCGATTGAACCGGGAGCCTTTGGTCAAATAAACCTGGTTGTCGGCGGCGAAACTGTGCAAATGAACGCAGTCGCCGACGAGTCAATAGCTATCAGTGCGTCAGTTCGGGTGATCGACTACGAATCCCCAACCTGCGTGCGCGTCGAGAATCTGCGCTGAAAGGAAGCCATGTTTGATTTCATTTTTGAGAATCCGATCACTGGAGTGGTTGGCATCGTCATTGTCATCGCTTTGCTCATTTGGATGATTGCCTCCCGCTATCGCGTCGCCAAACCCAACGAAGCCTTCGTGATCACCGGCCCTGGTGGAGGCGGAAACCGTAAAGCTATCGAGGCTGGAACTGGCACATCTGCTGCCGGACAGCGGGTGGTGCGCGGCGGCGGCGCTTTCATCGTCCCTTTGATTCAGCAGTTGTCAGTTATCGACCTGTCAAGCCACCGTATCGAGGTCTCCGTTGACGGTGCCTACAACCAAAAAGGCATCAAGCTGAATGCTAAGGGTGTGGCGATTGTGAAGGTTGGGGGAACCGACGAGGCCATCCGAGCTGCTGCCCAGCGTTTCGTAGCGCAGCAGACCTCAGTAGAGTACTTCACCAAAGAGGTCTTGACCGGCTCGCTGCGTTCAATCATCGGCTCGATGGATGTGGACAAGATCGTCTCTGACCGCGCCGAATTTGCCAAGCAGGTTGCGGAGACTTCTGAATCGTCGCTTTCCGGGCAGGGGCTGATCATCGACACCTTCCAGATTCAGGAAATTCAGGACGCTGAAGACGGCACCTACCTGCGCGATCTCGGACGTCCAGAGCAAGCATTCATTCGGCAGCGGGCTGAAATCGCTGAAGCCGACAGCCGCAAAGCTGCCGAGCAGGCCAAAGCTCAAGCCGATCAAGCGATTGCTGAAGCGCAACGCGACCTTTCGCTGAAACGAGCCGAAATTCAATCTGTCACTGATAAAGCTTCGGCGCAAGCGGCGAACTCTGGACCGCTGGAGCAAGCAAATCAGCAACGCATGTTGGTCACCGAACAGCAGAAAGTGGCCGAACAAGATGCCCTCCTGCGTGAGAAGCAACTGGCAGCCGAGGTACGCAAACCAGCAGATGCCCGCCGCTATCAGATCGAGACCGAAGCGGCCGCCCAGCAGCAAGCTACCATTTTGGCTGCCGAGGCTGAAAAATCGCGTCGTCTCGCTTTAGCTGATGCTATGCGTGCCGAAGGTGAAGCTCAAGCCGCAGCGGCGAAAGCCAAGGGTTCGGCAGAGGCCGAAGTGCTGGACAAGAAAGCTGCCGCGTACCGTAATTACAACGACGCCGCAGTGTTGGAAATGGCCTTCCGCGCCCTCCCGGAAATGGCGAAGGAAATCGCTACTCCGATGGCTGCCATCGACAACTTGACCGTCGTTTCCACTGATGGCGCATCTGATCTTTCCAAGAAAGTCGCTCGTACCACTGCCGAAGTACCGGCACTGCTGAAAGATCTTTCGGGAATTGATCTGGTTGAGTTAATCAAAAGCTACACCACTGGACGAACGCAGCAGCAAACACTTCCAGTTCCGCAAGCAGCCGGGCAAAAAGCGGCTGCAATCGACGAGGAGTGAAGCGAGCGCACGGTAGGCTTTTCCCATGCACGCTGCTACTCCCAAGCGCCGACTCTGGCCAAAGCTATTGGCCGGAATCGGTGTAGTTGGCTTGGCCATAGCGACGCTGGCAGCGGCAGGTGGTTTTAACGAGGCTAGTTTTGTCACCCGCACGGCAACGGTGGGGGAAACAGTGGATTTAGGCCCGTGGGAACTGTCAGTACACCGGGCTTGGGTTGCCGAAAAATGGTTTGACGAAAAGCAATTCGACGCAACCATCTTGGGAATGTGCCGTAATACGACCCAAACCGGTGAGTCTCATCCCAACTACCTTAGAACATCAATCATCGTTCTGGATCCAGTTACCAAGCAAAATGCCAGGAACTTATCGCTATATGTTGGTGCTTGGGATGAACCGCTATCTCTCACTGATGCCCTCAACCCATCCGCTGTACCTATTCCATGTCGACTGGTTGCAACTTTTTACGATGGTTTCAGTGATAGTGATGTGCTCAGACTAGGTTTACTGCCAGTGTCGTCGCGAGGAAATCTGTTTTCCAGTGTCGATTCCCTGGAGTGGTATTACAACACCATGCATCCCTTCGAGCTATTGATACCGCTGGAACCGCCACCCGAGTAAGTCAACCCCATTTCTTTTTCCCACACGCCAATTGCAGGATCCATGACCCGAAAGACACGTTCTCGTTTAACCACTACTTGCACTGGATCCCGCGATTTACACGCGGGATGACCAGAGTATGGGAAGCGTCCTGGATCCCGATTTGCGATGCCGATCTAATTAGCAGACAGCCCGCAGCACCATGCGGATGACCCCAACCTCTTTCGTCACAGCGATGCTGCCCCCAATTCGTCCTCCTGCGCGGAGAGAAGCGGAGCCGCAGGATCCATGACCCGAAAGACACATACTTGTTGAACCACTTACCAGAGTACGGAAAGCATGAGGTCTGCTGCGAATGACAGACCTCAGGGCACCAACATCGGAGTAGGATCGAGTCCTTTATTACCTAGCTGGATCGCAACCCCAATTACTTGCTCCAAGTAGGAATCGGGTACCTCAAAGTGGATCGTACCTGAAGCAATTGCCGCTGCGTCTGTTTCAGCCGCATCCTTGGCATTACTGCAAAGTTGATATGCCGAAAAAGGGGAGTTCGTATACTCCCACCACACATTATTACCCGTCCCGATTAAGCGCAGGTTGCATAAACTTGAAACATCCCCATGTGGGGCTCTGGCTGAAATATCGACGGATACGAAGGTAGCACCCGCCATAGCAGGTGTTTTTTGGTCACCATATCCAGGGATTTCCGAAACAGTATGCATACCGTCGAGTCTAAATTGAAAACCATTTGAGGCAGTCAGCCACTGACCGCTAGAACCAGGCTCCATGCGCTCAGTATTCCAAACCCACCAAAACCCGCTGGCTGCACCCAGAGCCAATAAGCTCACCAGGCAAACCACGAGAGTCTTAAACCATCGTCTCATTTGATCACCTCCACAACGGGGCTGGTAATCTCAACAGGAGTTGTCCTTTTGGCCAGCAGTTCATCAACCTGCGCAGCGGTGAATCCTAAATCAATGCGAGCCGTCCGGTGAAAACCTTGCAACAGCCCAGTCGTCGCAGTGATTTCGACACGGGCGCCCGTCAAGGCTCCCGGATCCATAAGCACCGGTACCGCGCAGTGGGCAACGAATCCCGGATCGTGATAGCGTGGCAGCTTAAGATCAATACTTCCCGGTAAAGACAATCCAACCTTTGAAGTAACCGCCAGCTTGGGTGAACTAGTTGATGTACCGGTCACAAAAACATCGACAAAGGCAACTAGCCAAACCTGACTAGTTTGTCGCTCGTAAGTCCCGCTCAGCTGATTTGTCAATGCCACGTCGGTGAGGACAACCGAAAGCGCAGCGTCCAACTCCACTGGTTCGCCGATACTAGCATCGACAAATTGAACGTTGGTTTCTCGCGGAGCTGACCATGAAACGACCGCTGCCACCGCAAGGCCTAGCAGCATGATTCCGATCGCGGTTAGCCGTTTCATTTTGCCACCTCAGCAGTTTTCTCGTTAAGTGAAGTGTGTTCTGCGGATTCCCGGGCGCTCGTGAGCGCCGCGAAACCCAGCATGAATGCTGCACTTAGGTAGCAAAGTCGCAGTGTAATGAAGAACGAATCCGTGCCCAGAGTAGCAAACTCATGCCAGAAATCCTGCTGCGACAACGGCAACGGCCCGATTAGAATGCGTAAACCATACAGTGCCCAATCACGAACAAAATCAATCAAGGCATAGCCGATAATGAACGCTCCCAAAAAGCTGACACCTGTGCGCAGCGACCTTACAAGCAGCTGGAAAAATGGGAGATATTTGGAGCTGAAGCTGTCGAAAAACGCATGCTGTACTTCGCCTGCCATTACTTCTTGCCGCTTAACAGTTTCAATAGCATTCGTCAGCCACTTTGGTTTGGTTCGGCTAGCTACCGAATCCGAACCCAGAAGTTGACTCAAGGATTTTGCTTGAGTACCGGCGAGTACCAGGCCAGCCAACGCCAGCCACAGCAACGGTTCCACCAACGCTGTGATCGCAAACGGCCAACCCACTTGCGAGAACCAGTTCCCAATAGCCGAAACGATGTCCGGCAGCGACCAACCCAGCCAGCGCAGCGGCGCACTCAGCTGTTCGATCCCATCTTCGACCCATAACGCGACCTGAAGTCCTGCTAGCCATCTGGTGAAACGCAGCAGCAATAGTCGTCCCACTACAAACAGCGTGAACAGGTAGAACGCTTCCAAGATCGCTGCAATTATCCCGAACACCATTGCACCATGGCGCATGCGTTCAGCTAATCTTTCAGCGGCTGCTCGCAGTCCAAATGCGGTTACGATCACACCCACTACCGTCAATGTCGCGGTGGTATCACTAGGTCGCAGCGGTATGAACACCATAGAGCCAAAATCACTGTCGAGCATCGCCCCGTACATCAGTACTCGGTTTGCTGCCGCATCGACGTAGTCGAAAACTGAGTAGATGCTCAAGAACGGCAGTAACGTGATAGCTAGAGTTGCTGGAAGACTGCGGCTGTGCTTGTCAACTATCCCACTAATTTCCTGCAGAAAATCGCTGATTAGCCGCCAGCAGATGATGATCCCAGTCAGCATTACCAGGAAGCTCAGTGCAACTAGTACGACCGCAGCCCACTGATTCCAGGTTGCGACAACCGTCGTTTCATAATCGAATGTGTCGCCAGTCTCAAAGTCGTACTCAACGCTCTTTACCAATGTCCCTAAAGCTGCGGCTGCCATTTCGAGTAACCTGCTGATGACCCACGCTGGAACATAGACCATGAGCAGCCTGGGAATCACGCCAATCCAAATGCGAAATGACTGATCCCAAAGCATGACAAACACACTCGTCAACTGCTTTATCGATGCTTCCATGCCCTGTTCTATCTACTACGTTCACTAAGAGCTTAGCTGAGACCACGTAATCTGGTTGTAACACAAGAGTTTTGTCGGTGTACGCCGCTAGGCTTGAAAGCATGGAAGCGCTGGACAGATTCACCCCTGGAACCAAGGCTTGGTTCCAGGAAAGTTTCGCAGCGCCTACTCCTGCCCAAGTCCAAGCCTGGGAGCGTATCAGTGCCGGACTAAATGTATTGGTCAGCGCTCCCACTGGTTCGGGAAAGACCCTCGCAGCGTTTCTTTGGGCAATCGATTCACAATTTCGTGCCGCTGCCGCAGTGCCAGTGTCTGAACTTTCGACCGAACACAAAGTACGGGTGATCTACATTTCGCCGCTGAAGGCGTTAGCAGTCGATGTGGAGCGCAACTTGCGGATACCGCTGCATGGAGTCACTGCACAGACCCGGGCGTTGGGGCTACCCATAGCGACCACCCGCATCGGTGTTCGCACTGGCGATACTCCACCCGAAGAACGCCGACGTTTTATTCGGGAGCCACCCGATATCTTGATAACCACTCCCGAGTCGTTCTATTTACTGTTGACTTCAGCGGCTCGTGAAAACCTTGGATCAGTTGAGACTGTAATCATTGATGAGATTCATGCAGTCGCTAACACCAAACGCGGCGCGCACCTAGCGTTGAGTCTGGAACGTTTGGATGAATTGGCCGAACGTCCAGTGCAGCGCATCGGGCTGTCTGCCACCGTTCGCCCGTTGCAGACAGTAGCCGACTTTCTGTCGGGGGTACATCCGGTAGAAATAGTGGCACCACCAGCGGAAAAGAAATGGCAGTTGGACGTCGTGGTTCCCATGCCGCAAATGGGAAAACCCACGCTCCCGCAAACCCAAGAAACCGCAGTCAACGATTCCGACTCGCTGCCTGAAAAACCGGTCAAGCGTTACAGTGAAGGTTCAATCTGGCCAGCAACAGAAGAACGTATCTTTGAACTAATCTGCCAACATCGTTCCACGCTGATCTTCGTAAACTTTCGCGGACTTGCCGAACGGATGACGTCGCGGCTCAATGAGCTTGCTCAGCTTACTGGAATCGCACCCGACGTCGAATGGGTTCGCGCCCATCACGGCTCGGTCAGCTATGAGCAGCGCAGCGAAATCGAGGAAGGTCTCAAATCTGGACAACTACGGGCGGTAGTTTCGACGTCCAGCCTGGAGCTGGGAATCGACATGGGCGCTATCGATCTAGTGATTCAGGTGGAATCACCGCCCTCAGTAGCTGCTGGTCTGCAACGTATCGGTAGAGCTGGGCATCAAGTGGGAGCAGTCTCACATGGGATGTTTTTCCCGAAGTACCAAGGTGACCTCTTACAAACTGCCGTGGTTACTATGCGCATGAAGGCCGGTGCCATAGAAGAACTGAAAATCATTTCCAACCCCTTGGATGTGCTGGCTCAGCAGATCGTCGCAATGGTTGCCATGGATCCGTGGCATGTTGATGCCTTGGAGCAGACGATTCGCCGCTGCGCCAACTTCAAAGACTTGACTCGGCCGGTGCTCAACTCAGTGTTGGAGATGCTCGCTGGTCACTACCCCAGCGACGATTTCGGTACTATGCGCCCACGGTTGAATTGGGATCAAGAAAATGATCTGCTCACTGGTCGTCGTGGAGCGCAGCGTTTGGCGGTTACCAATGGCGGCACTATTCCTGATCGTGGGCTGTTCGGAGTTTTTCTTGCTGACGGAGTCGGCCCTGGACGTCGGGTTGGCGAACTAGACGAGGAAATGGTTTACGAAACCAGAATCGGCGACGTCTTCGCGCTAGGTACTTCCACTTGGCGCGTCGAACGTATCACTCACGATCAAGTGCTGGTCTCACCTGCCCCAGGCGAACCTGCCCGGATTCCATTCTGGCATGGCTACGGCATCGGCCGTCCCGCCGAGTTGGGTCAAGCTATCGGAGAATTCACCCGCAAACTCGAATCGACTGATACTGAGCAAGCGCGGCAGGATTTGATCGCTGCTGGGCTAGATGTTTGGGCGACCGATAACCTGCTCACATATCTGGCCGAAGAAAAGCAAATATCCGGCTTTCTGCCAACTGATCGCCAGATCGTGCTACAGCGCCATCGCGATGAAGTTGGTGACTGGCGTTTGATCGTGCTTTCTCCATTTGGTGATCGCGTTCACGCACCTTGGGCGCTATTGGCTGCGGCCAGATTGCGCGAACAGTTCAAAACTGATGTTAAAGCCATGCATGGCGACGACGGCATAGTATTCCGAATACCAGATACTGCTGCCGACTGGGAAGCCAGCGATTGGTTTGAACTCTCCGACGACGCACTCCTGGAAGCGATCTTCCCCCCACCTGACGATGTGTTGGCGGCCATCACTGAGCAACTAAGCGGATCAGCGCTGTTCACCATGATGTTCCGCGAGAGCGCGAACCGCGCGCTGCTGCTGCCCAAACGCCGCCCGAACCAGCGTCGGGCACTGTGGCAGCAACGGCTACAGGCCGTCCAACTCCTCGAAGTGGCCAATGAGTACCCCAGCTTCCCGATGATCATGGAAGCGGTGCGGGAGTGCCTCAACGATGTGTTCGATGTTCCCGCATTGACACGGGTACTCGCTGGAGTTAAGACCGGCGAAATCAAGGCGGTCAGTGTGAACCTTCCGCAGCCCTCGCCTTTCACATCATCGCTGCTGATGGGTTACATCATGGCGTTCATGTACGAATACGACGCACCGCTGGCTGAACGCAAAGCGGCGGCACTGTCACTAGACCCGCAACTTTTGGCGCAACTACTGGGAACAGTCGAGTTGCCCTCACTGTCGGAGTTGCTGGATCAGACCCAACTAACCCGAACCGCCCTCGAACTTCAGCATTTAACCGATACCCGCAAAGCCCAAGATGCCGACGAGTTGACCGACCTGCTGCGCTGGCTTGGCCCTTTGACCACTGACGAACTGGGTGCCCGTTGCCGCTGGCCAGAAGCTGTTCCAGCTTGGCTGACCGACCTTGAAAGTCAAGGTCGGGTATTTAGTCACGGCGACATGTGGGTTGAGCGATCTGACGTCGACACGTCCCTAGAGCGCTGGGTGCTGCGCTATGCCCGCACACACGTCCCATTCACTTTCACTGAACTCGCCACCTGGCTGGAGCGAGTTAATTTCCCCACTGATTGCAGCTGCCAACCGCAGGTTGGTGAACCCCCGCTGATTGAGTGCCAACCGCAGGTTGGTGTATCGAAACCCAGGGGCACCGACACGGCTTCGCTCCACATCTTGTTGACAGACCTAGTTAGGGCTCGCAAACTGATTGAGGGTGAAATGCGCCCTCCCGGTTGGACATACCCGCAACTTGGTGCCATCGACACCAGCAGCAGCGTGTACGTCGATCCGACTGTGCTGCAAACGCTGCGCCGCCGCTCTATCGCTGCGCTGCGTAACCAGATTGAGCCAGTCTCGCCGCTTGGTTTCGCCCGCTTTCTACCGAGTTGGCATGAATTTGGTGAACGTACCGGGACTGCCGGGGTTTTACGCAGCATCGAACAATTAGCTGGAGTTCCGATTCCCGCTAGCGCCTGGGAGACCTTCGTGCTGCCGTCACGGGTGCGCGACTATCACCGCTCGATGCTCGACGGGTTGCTCGCCGACGGTGAAATCTGCTGGCAAGGCAATGGAATGATCGGAAATGGCGATTGCTGGATAAGTTTCCACCTGCGTGAAAATGTGACACAAACCCTGCGTAGCAGTAATGGTGAAATCGGGGGCGAGTTAGAGCGCGAAATCTTAGGACTGTTGGGCAGCGGTGCTCGTTTTAGCGCCGATATTGCGACCCAACTCGACCATAGTGTTTCAGGTGTGGAGGCTGCACTGTGGGAGTTGGCGTGGGCTGGGCTGGTTTCCAATGATTCATTTTCTGGTGTCCGATCATTTTTGCAGCAGGGTGCGACCGCGCACCAAGCAAAACGTACCGCTCTAAGCAGTCGTGGTGGCCGACAGCGGCTGCGTCTGCGCAGACCATTAACTGGTGATTTAGGCAGAACTGGTGGTCGTTGGTGGGCGATGCCGCAACCAGACCTTGATCCGACCACGCGCGCTGTGACCACCGCCGAGCTGCTCCTAGATCGGTACCCAGTGCTCACCCGCGGAGCCGTCATCGCAGAGGATATTCCCGGAAAGTTTTCCGGCATTTATGGCGTGCTCAGCGCGGCTGAAGAAGCTGGTCAACTGCGACGCGGTTATTTCATTGACGGACTGGGAGCGACCCAGTTTGCGCAGGCGATAGTGGTTGACCGGCTGCGCGAGATTGCCAACCAGCCGCAGTCAGAGCTGCATGCTGTGACGATCACCGCCTGTGATCCAGCAAACCCATATGGGGCAGCCTTGGACTGGCCGAGTCGACATGTGGGGAACCCCGGCCGAAAACCTGGAGCGCTGGTGGTGCTCGTAGCTGGCGAGTTGGTGCTCTACATTGAACGCGGCGGGCGCACTGCCTTGACGTGGTCTTCAGATGCCACTGTGCTTGCTGCCGCCGCCGCCTCACTGCGTGATTCGATACGCCGCGTCGCCATGACTGATCTCACCATCGAGAAAGTAGACGGCATACCCATTCTGGAAGGCAACCACCCGCTAGCTGCTGCACTAACCCAAGCCGACTTCAAAATGACCCCCCGCGGCCTCACCCTGCGATCAGCCCCCTAGCCCACACCCCGCTGGTTGGCGGCACGCCTTTCCCTGTCCGCGCGCAAGTCGCAGCATTCGAGTTATGGATACTGCGATTCCGTTTCACTACGAGGCTGTTTCATGGTTAGTTTTGGGTTGTGGTGTTTGGCAGCACTGGTTTTTTTGGTGTTGGTGTTTTTTGGGTTTTTTGCCGGGTTGTTGTCTTGGTTTGGATGGGGTTTTCAGTTGTTAGGTGGGGTATTTAGCTAGTTTCAACAGGTTATGGACCGCGCATACTAATTGCCACTCAGATTTGACTGATTTTAGTCCTTTTACTGAAAATCCAGGCAAACGCCTGGAGTGTTTGATTTGGCCGAAAACTGGCTCGATCATAGTTGAACGTTTCTTATAAATGGTTCTTCCCCAAGGCGAAGCTACTTTCATAGCCATTTCGCCGATCGGATCATCTGGCAGCACCTGCCTGTGTCGACGCCATGCTGTCATAATGTTACGCATGGTGGTGTACTTGACACCAAGTTGTTCCCCGCCAGCAGTAAGACTCAACTCGCCCGCAGCAACTTTTTCACAAACCTGCGCACGTAGCGCCCTGCCCATATTGATACAGGCAGCGCGTTCCCCAACCCGATATCCTTGCCCGACAGCGATCAACACATTCCCAAGCCGAGCATTAGATTTAGTCAAATATCGGAGCATCAGCCACAAAACACGACCCGACACCATCACAGCCACCTGGATGACCCAAATTATTCAACGTTTGTTCCACCATCGGTTCCAACAAATTGTAGTCAGTACGGTCAGTGAAAACATCAGCAGCAACCACCACCTGGTTCACACAAACAGCCGCTTGAGCGTTATAACCTTGAATAAAACCGTCCTTAGTTTTCATAATCCGGCTATCAGGATCAGTCGTATTAGCCCGCTGCCTGGGCTGACGGCTACTATTCACTTTAGGATCAAAATGGTTTTGTTCAGCTTTGAGTTCTGAAAGAGCCCGAGCGATCCGCTCAATCCGATCACGCCCAGGCTTAGCTAACCGATTAACCACAACACTGTCATCAACTAGCACCTGACTAGCCTGTTCACTCATATCAACATCATCAGCCATGTCAACCAGACACTGCGCTAACTGCCTAACAGTCAATGACCGATCCCTAGAAGCATTCGCTTTTAACTTTGTTCCATCCACTGCAATCAACCCCGGATCAACAAGCCCAGCAGACACACACAAATCAAGCACCGTGGAAAAAAGCGAAGTAAACAACAAAGTGTCTTGAGTCCTAAACCGACAAATCGTGACATGATCAGGACGAGTGTTACCAGCTGCAACACGACAAGCAACATCCTCAACACAACGACGCTCAATTTGACGCGAAGACACCGTACCAGTGGCATAGCAGTAACACATCACCGCCAACAAAATCCTAGGATCATACGGCGCCCCACCACGACCATCAACCCTGAACCGTCTCAAAGCCTGACTCACATCAACCTGACTGACCACCTCAATAATGAAAAACACCAAATGATCCTCAGGTAACCAATCAAGCATCGATGGCGGCAACAAAAACTGCTCATCCAAACCCTGCCCACGGAAACGATAACCCATAACCAAAGCCTATAAACCACACCACCAACCAAAGAACCAAACACACCCAAAAACCCAACTCAAACCCCAAAACCATGAAACAGCCTCACTACACGCAGCATGACAAATTGGGGGATAACCCTTTCTTGTCATCTTTGTGTCAGTCGCAGCGTGCCTGATGACTTTGGGGTATTTGTGCTCTTGTGGCTCGCTGTTTCCTCTTGGTGGGTTTCTTTTTTCGTCATCCCGCGTGTCAATCGCGGGATCCATAACATTCCGTAGTGAAGCAAGAAAAGAGCCTGTGCTGCGCGCGGTCGCAGCGCCGCAGCATTCGGGTTACGTATCCTGCGAACACACAACAACACAAAAGGTACCTCCTCATGTGCTGCGGCGGCAGCGACCAGCGAGTGACGGTAGGCTGGTCTCATGGAGTTAAATGAGAGGTTGTTCACTTCCGAATCAGTCACCAGCGGCCATCCGGACAAAGTATGTGACCAGATTGCTGACGCTATCTTGGATGCGATACTGACTCAGGATCGCAATGCGCGGGTAGCCGTGGAAGCTACTGTCACTACTGGACAGGTTCATGTCTTTGGAGAAGTGACGACCGATGCCTATGTTGAGATTCCAGCAATCGTGCGCGAGGTAATCACCAGCATCGGGTATACATCGTCGAAAGTAGGTTTCGACGGTGAACTCTGCGGAGTAAACGTCGCCATCGGCCAGCAGTCCCCAGATATTGCCGCTGGCGTAACTAACTCGCTGGAAGCTCGCGCTGGCGCTACCGACCTGTTTGAAACCCAAGGGGCAGGAGATCAAGGGCTAGTATTCGGTTACGCCTGTGACGAGACTGATGCCTTGATGCCACTCCCGATTCACCTGGCACACCGACTGGCCGAACGGCTGGAACAGGCCAGAACCCTCGAACTGATACCGGGGCTGCGTCCAGACGGAAAGACCCAGGCCACTATTCGCTACCTGGGAGACCGACCGACCGCCGTCGATACCGTGGTCGTCTCCACTCAGCATGACCCAGACGTGACACAAGCAGCTTTGGCGCAGACTGTGGCCGAGGTTGTAGTCGCTCCCGTACTAGCTAACTTAGAGGTGGATTCAACAGCAGTAAAAATCTTGGTGAATCCTTCCGGCAATTTCGTGGTTGGCGGCCCCGCTGGAGATTCGGGTCTGACGGGACGAAAGCTCATCGTCGACACCTACGGCGGCATGGCGCGGCACGGTGGCGGCTCTTTCAGCGGGAAAGATCCCTCCAAGATGGATCGTTCCGCAGCATATGCAATGCGTTGGATAGCCAAGAACCTTGTTGGCGCCCAGTTGGCACGCCGAGTTGAAGTACAAGTGGCGTATGCTATTGGTTTGGCTCATCCCGTCAGTGTGCATGTCGACACATTTGGAACCGGACAGTACTCCGACCAGAAAATCGCGGCTGCCATCAGTGAAGTATTCGACCTACGCCCGGCGGCAATCATTGCGCAACTCGACCTGCTACGCCCCATCTATCGCGCCACTACGAATTATGGCCATTTCGGACGCCCTGGATTCTCCTGGGAAGCCACCGACAAAGTCAACGATCTCCTTGCCGCTGTTTAAGTACAGTCCCTAGCGTCCTGCTGGTTGCCACAGACCTCTTTCCTGCTGATTGAGTGCCGGTCGCAGACCGGTGTATCGACGCTTCTATGTTTGTCAAGTTTCAGGTTTGTGTGTGGCTGGCGGTTAGGGCGCGGTAGGTGCGGCGGGCGAGGTGGCGTTTTAGGCAGCGTTGG
>Ga0082212_10003027_pt1 | contig 24039 bp, 22 predicted proteins | sample TergutNt197P3_FD_71548 | JGI IMG/M metagenome (GOLD analysis project Ga0082212, IMG submission 71548) | Neocapritermes taracua P3 segment gut microbial communities from Petit-Saut dam, French Guiana - Nt197 P3 | ecosystem: Host-associated > Arthropoda: Insects > Digestive system > Gut ... | reverse complement strand
TACAATCGCTAACGCACAACAATAGAACGGACTGTCGTTTTGCAGGTAAAAGCACACCGCAAGGTGTGCGATATGAATAACCCCGTGCAAGGCGATAGCCGCAGCTCGGGGTAGCAGAATGGCACTATGTAAACCTGCGCTCCGTAGGTGCGCAACTATGTTATACCATTGATGTTCAACCCCTACGGGGTTGCGAGACGTCTCGTATTTGTTTTGCCCCGACCTGCGCTACGCTTGGTCAGGGTTATTCACATCGCGCACCTTCGGCGCGCCAAAGGAAAAAATATTTTAATGATTTTTCCCTGAATACACCACCGAAAAAAAAGTGTCAAACTCAGGAAAAAGAAGGGATTTTTTCAATAGTCGGGAAAAGTATTTTGGATTTATGCTAACCGTCAGAAATTATGCTACTTTTGCACAGTAAAATTAAAACATCATGAAAAAACCAATGCTTAAATTTTTCGACAAAATAATTTTAATATTATTAGGTATTATAGGCGCTTTTTCAGGCTGTAAACCTGTTTGCGAGTATGATGATATGCCTTTTTCTCGTTTTCGTTACCCCGAAGGAGGAGTCATAGCAAAGTATGGCATGCCTGCAGTACACATAGTTAAAGGCGATGTAAAGAATAATGCAGATGGAAAACCTATTCCAAATATTCGAATAATCGCAGAAAATTCAGATACTTTATATACCGATTCGCAAGGGAAATATATTTTTAAATTTGATGTTTTTACTGCCGATTTTTGTTTATTAATAGATGATATTGACGGCGAGGAAAATGGCGGGCACTTTAAATCTCAAGTAGTCGATGTAGCATTATTTCCAAATGAAGAAGACGTAATAAAAAAAGGAGCATGTGAAGGTTACTTTGTGAAAACCGAAAAAATAAAATTGAAAAAAGCAGATGAATTTGAGTTGATGTATGGTGTAAAATCTGCGCCATTTGAACCGTAAAACTATGAACCTCAAAAAGAAACTTACGCTGTCGTTGTTTCGGCAGCACCGCAAAAATCAAACGCGGCTGCACGAATTAAACTATCTGTTTTGGGAATGTACGTTGCGTTGCAACCTCCATTGTTTGCATTGCGGTAGCGACTGCTTACAAGAGATGGAGATTCCAGATATGCCTTTGGCAGATTTTTTGAAAGTTTTGGATAGAATTAAACCGTTTGTGAATTCGCATAAAACCATGATAGCGCTAACAGGCGGTGAACCTTTGATGCGGAAAGATTTGGCACAGTGCGGCAAAGAGTTTTATAAAAGAGAATTTCCATGGGGAATGGTAACCAACGGATATGCCCTCACGCCAAAACTTTTTGAAGAGTTGCTAAACTCCGGATTGCGCTCTGTTACCGTTAGTTTTGATGGCGCAACCCCCGAAACGCACGATTGGATGCGCGGAAAAAACGGCTCGTGGGAACGCGCAAAAAATGCCATCGCTATGATTGCCGCTACGAAAGGTTTTACTTACGATGTGGTTACTTGTGTTAATAAAAGAAATATTAACGAATTAGAAGAACTTAAAAAATTGCTGATACAGTTGGGGGTAAAAAATTGGCGTTTGTTTTCTATTTTCCCGAAAGGGCGTGCCGAAAACAACCCCGAACTCAAACTTTCTCCCGAAGAACTTGTACACATGTTAGACTTTATTAAAGAAACGCGCAAAGAGGGAGTTATCAAGGCGTCTTACAGTTGCGAAGGGTTTTTGGGCGATTACGAAATGGAAGTACGCGACACGCCCTTTTTCTGTCGTGCGGGCATTCATGTAGGCTCCGTGTTGGTGGACGGCTCCATTAGCGCCTGTCCCAGCCTCCGCGCCGATTATATTCAGGGAAATATTTACCAAGATGATTTTTGGACTGTTTGGAACGAGCGCTACCAAATTATGCGCGACCGTTCGTGGACTAAAACCGATATTTGCGCAACATGCAAATCTTTTAAATATTGTAACGGCAACGGGCTACACCTTCGCGAACAAAAAGGAGATAAACTGCTGTGTTGCCATTTGGAGATGATTAATGCAACGGTGCACAAATAATTGATACCGTTTTCCATTCTTTTTTCTCTATTAAAGAAAATTTTTAATTTTGCCAAATTTTTAGCAATAATTCAGTTAATATGCCTCAAACGAAAGATAAAACGCAGAAAAAGAAAAATCAAACACAGAATAATAAAAAGAAAAATCAATTCAAATTCAACTATTTATGGCTCTACGTTGCCTTAGGGCTTGGTTTATTGTTTTTTATGCAAGCCCCCGGAACAAATAGTACAAAAGATGAGATTTTTAGCACAAAATTTGAACGCCTCATTGCTCAAAAAGATATTGAATCGGTAATATATATTCAAAAAGATGACAAAATTGACATTTTTCTAAAAGAGAGATCTGTAAAAACAAAATCTGAATTTGAGAAGTTTCGCGAAAAAAATGTAAAAGGACCACAATTTTTTATGAAAGTCTCCGATTTTAGCATATTTAGTACTCAAGTTAAAGATATTCAAAATCAATTAGTTCAAGAGTATTTAAAAACAAACCCTGATACTTCTGAAACTACCGTTAGGAATGAATATATATTTGATATCAAACAAAATACTGATAAAAGTTGGGGATTTGAATCCATTTTTTGGATTATTATGATGGGTATTATTTTGGTATTCTTTTTCTCCACTTTTAGAGGAATGCGTGGCGGCGGTCCCGGCGGAATCTTTAATATTGGAAAATCGCGGGCGCAACTGTTTGACCATAAAAACAACGACAATGTGTCGTTTAAAGATGTTGCCGGATTGGAAGGCGCAAAATATGAGGTAGAAGAGATTGTTGATTTTCTTAAAAATCCGAAAAAATATACCGAATTAGGCGGAAAAATTCCGAAAGGCGCATTGCTCGTAGGACCTCCGGGAACCGGAAAAACATTGTTGGCAAAGGCAGTAGCAGGAGAAGCCAAAGTGCCTTTCTTTTCACTCTCCGGCTCCGACTTTGTGGAGATGTTTGTAGGCGTTGGCGCTTCCCGCGTGCGCGACCTCTTCCAAACCGCCAAAACAAAAGCCCCTTGCATCATTTTTATTGATGAAATTGACGCCATTGGTCGTGCACGGGGACGAAACGCCCTAACCGGCGCTAACGATGAGCGTGAAAACACATTGAATCAGTTGCTTACAGAGATGGACGGGTTCTCTACCAATGCAGGCGTTATTATTTTGGCTGCTACCAATAGAGCCGATATTTTAGACCGAGCATTGTTGCGTGCAGGTCGTTTTGACAGGCAAATTCATGTAGAACTTCCTAATGCTAAAGAACGTAAAGGAATTTTTGAAGTGCATGTCAGAACCTTAAAACTCAGCCCTGAAGTAGATTTGGAATATTTTGCCAAACAAACCCCCGGTTTTTCCGGTGCAGATATTGCCAATGTGTGCAACGAAGCCGCGCTTATTGCCGCCCGAACCGGCAAAAAAAATATAGAAAAAGAAGATTTTTTGGCAGCAATCGACAGAATTATAGGTGGTTTGGAAAGACGCGGAAATATGATCTCTATAGAAGAAAAGAAAATAATTGCTTATCATGAATCGGGGCATGCGGCTGTGGGCTGGTTGTTGGAACACGCTTCCCCGTTAGTGAAAGTTACGATTGTGCCGCGCGGCAAATCGCTGGGCGCTGCATGGTACCTGCCCGAAGAGCGCCACATTACCACTACCGAGCAAATGTTTGATGAATTGACCGCTACGCTGGGCGGACGCGCCGCCGAAGAAGTACAGTTCGGCAAAATCTCTACAGGTGCACTCAGCGACCTCGAAAAAGTTACCAAACAGGCTTATGCAATGGTGGTTTACTACGGATTGAATGAAACAATAGGAAACATTAGTTTCTACGATTCTACCGGACAACAAGAGTACGCCCTAACCAAGCCTTATAGCGAAAAAACGGCGCAACAAATTGATGAAGAGATTAGTAAACTGATAGAGTCGGCTTACAAACGCGCCAAAGATATTCTCATTGAGAATAAAGAAAAATTATCTCAATTAGCAAGCATTCTTATTGAAAAAGAAGTTATTTTTGCCGAAGATTTGGAAATCATTTTTGGAAAACGTAAACAACAACCCGAAATATTAGCCTAATGTCTACAAGCGCCACTTTCGAAATTTCGAGTACTACTTCTAAAGAAAACATGCGAAAAAAAATTCGCCATGCGCTTACGCAGAAAAGTACAACTAAATTCCCAAATATTGATATTCATGCCGATATTTTTGAAAAACCCGAAAATATTATGACAGCGTTTGTTAATAATTTTCGAAGCGCAGGTGGAAAGTTTATCCCTTGCAATAGAGAAAATTTTGTAGATATTTTATATAAAATAATTACAGGACAACATTATACAACCATTTTAAATACAAATCATGCCATAGCGCCGGCGTTGGAAAAAAGAAAATTACACTACATTACCAGCCTTGATATTCACAAACAAGTAGATGTAGCCATTTTTTATTCCGATGCGTTGATTGCAAGAACCGGCAGCATGTTGTTTGCACAAAAACACTCCCTCTATCCCTCTATCAGAAATATCACCAAAAATATTATAGTTATTGCGTTTGCAAAAGATTTAGTATTAGATATAAAAGATGCTTTTGCTTTGCAACAGGAAAAAAACAGAGGAACTCTTTATGATTTTGTTGAAATTATTACCCCTACCAAGCCGGTAAATGATAAAGGTGAAGCAAATTTTTCACCTCTCGAACCCAGATTTATTTTACTGCTAATTCAATAAGACGATGCAAAACCTCGTCACTCGAACAATTACAGGCATTGCCTATTTATTGATTGTAGGAATTGCTTTTTTTACAACAAAATGGTTGCTTGTAGCCATTTTTACCGCTTTGCTTTTTATTGCCTTATATGAATACATCAGGTTATCTCAAAAATTTCCGGTACCGAAAAATAGTTCACAGCGCATTATAAGATCTCAAATTTTACCTTTTGTGTGGATTGTCGTACCGATACTATTGATAGAATATTGGTGTGTGATTTTGAATGCCGTAAATATTATGGTTGCGCTTTTTATCATACTGTGTATGAACGACACAATGGCTTATTTGTGGGGGTCTTGGTTAGGCAAGCATAAAATGTTGCCCAAAGTATCCCCGAAAAAAAGTTGGGAAGGCTTTTTCGGAGGGTTAATAACTACTATGGCTGCCTGTTGGTTTTTGATTCATATTCCTTATTTTCAAAACAACATTTTTACAAATCAATATATTTGGACAGGTTTTGCATTTGTAGTAATTATGGCAGGCACTTTTGGCGATTTTGCAGAATCTATGGTAAAACGTTTTGCCAATCAAAAAGATAGCGGCGCTATTCTCCCCGGACATGGGGGCATTTTAGACCGCATTGATTCGATGCTTTTTGCCGTTCCCGCCGGATTTATTTATTGGTTGGTGATAGGCGGTTTGCGGTAAGCGATGATAGTTTTCTGCTGTAAATATCAAACACTTCTTTATTTTCAATAATACTACTAAAAATTTGCATTTTATTTCAAACAGATACAAATAATTAAAAATTAATGTTATTTTCGCCGCGTCATTGCGGGGTAGAGCAGTGGTAGCTCGTCGGGCTCATAACCCGGAGGCCGTAGGTTCGAGTCCTGCCCCCGCTACTTGAAAAATCCTAACATTTTGATTGTAAAATTGTTAGGATTTTTGTTTTTCAACTTGCACAACATTTGCACAACTCAAAGATTTATTTTAATTACTTACCAGATGGGCGCACCGTATTTATTTTCTCACGCTGCTTAAAATAAGCAACAATTTCTTCCTTACTCATCGGCAATAAAATTTCATTCAAGCGGTTGCGTTGCTGGCGCATGAATTGTACGGCGTCAAATTTTTTTTCTTTTGTTTTCATAAGGCAAATTCTCTTGGTGAGCGTATTTCTAATAATGAATATCCATTTTTTAAGTTAATGGCGTTGTAACCTCTAATTCGTTGCACATTTACGATATGCTTAAAATTCCAACTTACTAAATAATCGGCTTTATGAATGGTGGCTAATGCAATGTGTAAACAGTCGGAATAACTTGTTTCTCCCACTACTTTTTCGGTGATGTATGTGTTTGCCAATTCAACGGCTTCATCTGAGGTGTCAATAAATTGTGTAGAAGCGGCTTTAATTTGAGTTACCAAATCTTTTACTTGTTGAGGTGCATTTTCAAGTTCATCTTGAGTAAGGTTAGAGAAGAGCAAAACAAATTCATCATTGGCAATTCTATCAAAAAGAGGTTTGGTGTATTCTTTAAACTCCTCATCGTAGTAGCCGCCAAAAACAGATGTATCTAAATAGATTTTTATTTTGTTGGTCATAGCCCATTATTTCAGGTGCGAAAATATAATTTTTTGTTTATCAACCGGACAATCCTATTAAAGCACCCAATAACGCAAAAATTCCAACTCCAAAAATCACAGGTGCTAAAATACAAAGCAACAGTATAATTACTAAAATCATTAGACACCCTCCTAAACAACCTCTTTTCTTCTTAACTATGATAGTTTGTGTACTTTCATCTGACATAACGACTCCCTTAATACGTGTCGGGCGCAACCTTTAATTTATTTGTTGTTATAATTTTGCCTCCACTTTCGGCTGTCGGCTGCTCCGTTTTTATCTATAACCTCGTATTCCGATAGAAGTAATTTTGACATTTTTATTCACAATTTCCGACTCTTCTCCCATTCCGTATTCAAATTCTCCTACTGAAACATTTTCATCATACCCATAGCATATTCTATTGACAACCGTATAATCTCCACCGTATTCTGTATTACAAACCGTTGCTTTGGGATATTTCCTTAAAATATCACCGGAAGTGCTGCCAATATGAAATCCATCTGCGGTTACAAAAGCAGGGTCTAAAACACACACAGAGAATATCTTATTTTCAAAAATACAAAACTCAAAAAACACAATGTTTCCTCTTTTTACTAAGTATCTGTTTGCCTCCTCATAATCATCTACATATTCCCAAATTAAGTCCTTGTCAAAATACGGTTTTACGTCTTGTAGGGTTTTGCCGATAACTTCAATTCCTGCAATGGATGTAGGAGTGATGAGGTTATTTTTCGTATCATTCTCCAACTGCTCATAAGTGTAAGTATTGCTAATTTGATGTTTTGTCTTAGAGATATTGTCATCTAACTGTTTGGTGCGCTCGTACAAATCGTGTCTAAAATCATCTTTAGAGCAATCATCAACAGAGCCGATGATTTTCTTTTCTATCAATTTTTTAGCCAAAGGCTCTTGGCGAATTGCTTGTTGTTCCAAGAGATTGGCATTATTATATCGCTTAATTATATTGTCAATATCATTTTGAACGATGAATGTATTACTAAATGTAAAATGTTCTTTTGGAAAAACTCTAAAATGGGCATTTTTTATCGTATATGTTCGCCCTGTTTGTGGGTCATATCCTTCCCCATCCTTTAGTACATAATGAAAAGGCAACGTTCCGAACAAACTAATTACACCAAGAATGCAAAGAAATATCCAACCCGCATACGATTTTCTATGGGGGACAGTGTCATCTTTTTCGCATTCATCATCTCCTTCAAGCCACTCGCCACAGTGTTTACATTTTTTTGCAATGGTTAAAATATCCTCGCCACAAAAAGGGCAGTTTTTAGTTTCCATTATTAAAAGCCCTAATCCGTATCGGGCGCAACTTTTAATTCAGTTTTCTATTCTATCTGTAAATATCAGTCAATTTTCCATTTGTAAAAATCAACATTTGAGGTGGTCTCATTCCTCCTAATTGTTCAGCAAGTCCCAACGCAAATATAGCCGCAAGTGCTGCCTCACCACCTCCACTATCTTTGTTTTTCGCACCTTCATTCAATATTGCCATCTGCATTTTGTCTTTACTAAATTCCCATATTTCCATTGATTGACCATTACGAGCAGATTTACTGACAACGAAATAGTCTCTGCTCCAAACCCAATTAACCATTTCCTGGCTCATACCTACATCTATTTCACCTTTGCTGATAAGTGCTCCGTAATGTTCACCGTATTCTGCAATAATATTTTGTTTTCGTTCTTGTAGTGCCTGTTCCTCGCGTGCTTTGGCTATTTGCTTTTCTTGTAACTTGCGTTGTTTTTCTTCGATAAATTGTACCGCCTTATCTCGTATTTGAGTTAAGGTTTTACAATAATGAAATATCTGCCAAATGTCATCAGATGTAAGATTGTATTGCTTAAACCAACCACTCTCAGCTACAGAGCCATCTGCAAATATTGTTTTTTCACCTGAAAATTTTCCATCCCTAATTGAATTAAGAATGTCATTAATTAAATAGTTAAATTGACCAAAGGAATTGCCACTTTCAGATGTACTAACATAAAAATTATTTTTTATAATGGTTTCCCCAGTAGAAAATCTATATTCTCCATTTACACGATAATCTGAATATTCAACTGCTCCTACAGTGCCAACAAGAACATCGTTATTTCTAAATGTTATTTCTATTGGTTGGCTCTGTTCAATATTAGGTTTTAATTTTGAAGTTTGACTTTCTACCGTTGTAATTTTGTTATTAAAATACTCTATCTTTAAAGAGTATGTTCCATCCGTTTGTTTTTCCATGTAAGTATTTTTTATTTCCTTCCCTTGCCTACTACTTTCATATTGTTTAAAATTGGTTATTTCTCTTCTTTCTATCTTAGAATTGAATTTGCGTACTCTACCGTCTGACGTGTATTTGTAAGTTTTTTTTGGATTTGCTGTAAATTCATTTTTTTCTGTATTAGAAACTTGAAATAACCCTTTATAAATGTATTTTTTGACTTCATTGTAACTTTCAGAATCGTAATATACTCCCTCTATATATGCTATGCCATCCTTTGTAAAATATGTACCACTGATAATGGTATCTGTAACAGAATTTGATGGGCGTCTTAGGTATAGCAATGTTACTTTTTGGTTTTCAACAAACTTATTTTTATAAACATACCCGATAGCAACTTCTCCAATAACTGAGTACTCTATCCTTTCCAATTTTGCTCCTTTGGGGAGAAGGTCTTGAGAGTAAACAAAATTTATAAATGTAAAAGGTAAGAAAAATATCCAAAGAATTTTCTTTACAGGAGTTATAAATGATAAAATAGGTAGTAGTTTTTTCATAATGCTTTGATTTTATGTGAATAATTATTTGATTTATAAAATACGTTAAATTAACAAATTGCCATGTTAGGATAGCGTTTTTTAATGTCTTTAAAGATTTTGCGGAATATAGCGCAGACCTTCTACCAGCGCAGAGGTATCACCAAACACCTATAAACTAAATAAGTAAAGCCCGCGCATTAAGCACGGTTCACTCATTGTTTGTAGTTTATGGGGTTTTAAATTGGTGATTTTCTGCGCCCAAAACAACAGCAAACGCCATCTAAAAGATAGCGGCACAAAAATATACATTTTTAGAAAATAAAAATTCTGTATTTTTTATTCGCTACTATGTACAAGTAGTATTTTATTGGTTGAATACGACTTTACTAATACTGTTTCTTGTTTGAACTCTCTGCATAAGTCTTCCGTTATTTCAATAAGTTGCTCATAAGTAACTCCTATAGCCTCAACAGACAAAGAATTTTCAGTGAAAACTCTACCTTGCTTATCGGTGTACTTCCCTTTGAAAAAGTTACCTACACTCCAATTACCTATGCTATGCTTTTCAAGGGGTACTGCGGTTACATCCGTAGAAAATACTATAATACCGCCTTTGTCCTCATCTGAAAACTCATAATCTATTGCGTTTCCAATACGTTCTATAATCCGCTCATCATTAACTATAAATGAGTTGCCGAGCGCGTCAGCGAGCATAGCACCTAACCAAGACTTACGTTGGTTTAATTCTTTAATGTTCATATAGCGTCAATTTTTTAAAATATGTCTCTATTTGCAAATGGTTTAGCAGGTCTTCTAATTTCTACTTCTGCTGCCTTTCTGTTAGGCAACTCTTTACCTTCAAATTTATATAAATTAGCCTGTACAGATTTTCTGCAAATCCAACCGTACATTCCTACAGAGGTTAAAGAGTGGTCAGATTTTTGGTTTAACTTATCTATAAAAGCAATAGGCATAGAATCTATTATTTTTAATGCGCCATGTTCGGCTGTCCAAACGTCAGGCATGCTGTCAAATAGAAAATCTAAATTAATCTTCCTGCCTTTTACTTCTGTAAAATTTGTCTCACCTTCGGCATTGATAAATCCTTCCACTAATCCCATTATCTTACCTATCACATTCTTTTGTTCATTTTTGGCAATGTCAGGATAAGTTTTAATCATCTCTGCTTTAAATGAATAACTTCCATTTTCCCTCTTTTCAGAAGTTCGCAACTCCCCAAAAACTACACTCTCTTGTTGATATATAGTACCAAGATGTTGTAAGTGAGCCTTTGTAATGTTCGGAACGAAGTAAGACTTTTCAGCCTCTCCATAATGACCTTTCAGTGGAATAAAACCGTAACCTCCTTGTCTCAAAGTATGCTCCAAGTCTTTGTTTTGCTTGTTGTTAAACCATGACTGTTTATCAGTGGGGACTTTTGGGACACCTTGCAGCGGGTTACTTTCCGTAAGAATACCGAAAGTTTTTATCGTTGGCACAAGCCCTGAAAGAATGTTGGCTATCCGAGAATAACCACTGTCTTGTAATTTTTCTTTTGATTCTATGTTCATATAACTAATTTTATCTATGTAATACGTTTGAGAAACAAAAGCGATTACAACTAAGGGCTTACTTTATTAACATTTTTTGTTTAGTATTCTCATTATTAGTGCTTAATGTTGTTGGTATTTTTTAAAATCTGTGTTCATTTCTAATTTGAAAATATTTATTGTAATTTTGCGCCCGATTTACTTTACCTATACTTTTTTATACTGTTAATCTCTAAATACTAACGTTTTTCTGTAAATCAGCGTTCTTTGTTTCTTAAAAATTAAAGCGTTTTTGCTTTATTTCTTTTTCTTGAATCTTCGACAATTCAAATTGGATTTTTCAATAAATCCAATGCTCCTAAAGAGTAAAGTAAGTAACGTTCACGTGAAGCGTGGACTTTACTTTATTTGGGAGCAGGTAGTCGAAGACCTCAAGAACAGATAAAAAAAGTACCACGTTTTTTATTTACAATTTAATCATAGAAAGACTATTAACTAAAAAAATAATTATGTTATTACCAGAATCAAAAATTAATAATGTTCATGGAATATCCGATGAACAAAGGCAAAGAATTATGGATTTTTTGCGAAATGCTGTTTATTGTTGGTGCGACAACAATAAAAACCAATGGTTTGCCGCAAGAGATTTATTAGGCGGTGAAAATAAAGATTGGCATGATACGCCAATGTTTGCTTTATACGAAAAATCAAGAAATGAAAGGCAAGCAGGAAGAGACGCAGGCAATCTACTAAAACGAGTCTTAAGTAACGATAGTCGCCGCTTTGAAACCGATAGAGGCAGGGTTAGACAATACCGTTGGTGTTGTGAAGATATTACTAATTGATAACTTAAAATTTAGCTACAAATGAAGAATCAAATAAACAAAAAAACGAGATTTCTTACAATTCTCATCTTGCTTTCAACTTTCGTTACTCTGCCTTTCAGCACGATTGCGCAAACCTGGCCTCCCTCTGGAATGCAAGGAGATGGAACAGAAGCAAATCCCTGGCAAATTGCGACGGAGCAACATTTAGGAGCATTAGCTACCTATATTTATTATTCGGGTTCAACAATAGGACAACACTACAAATTAATGAACAATCTTGATTTGAGTGATTATCCAAATTGGTATCCTATTGGTGGTAGTACGCCTTTTCGCGGAACTTTTGATGGTAATGGAAAAGTAATCCAAAACTTACTCCGTAGGTTATTTGGACTTATTGATAATGCTACAATAAAAAATCTTGGTATTGAAAACTGCAATATTACTGATGGTGGAGGAGGCTTAGTAGGAGGCACTCAATCTGGAGCCATGAGTACAATTTCTAATTGTTACGTTACCGGCAAAATAACCGGAGAATCAACCGCAGGTGGCTTGATAGGGTTTGCAACTAACGTTTCTGTGTCAAACTGTTATACTACTTGTGATGTAAGTGGAAATAATAATGTTGGAGGCTTAATAGGGAATATGGCAGCTGGGGGACAACTTTCGTATTGTTATGCAACTGGCACAGTAAAAGGGACTGGAAATTATATTGGAGGATTGGTTGGCTACTTCTCCGGAGGTTACGAAACGTTTATCGAAAATTGTGTTGCAGCAAATGATTCTGTAATTACTACCTCAAATACAAACTACATTAATCGTATAATAGGATTCCTACAATCCTCTTATCCATATCCGCAAAATTGCTATGCACTTAACACAATGATTGTAAAAAACAGCAATGGTATTGTCAATGTGGATGGTTCACCGGAAGCAGGCACTGCCAAACCTATTGAAACATTGCAAAGTCTTTCCTTTTATACTACATCAAGTAATTGGAATGGTGGAGCATGGGATATTATTAACCCGTCTGGAATATGGAAGATGTGTGATGGGCAAGGATTACCGCTTTTACGTTGGCAAGGAATTGAGTGTCCTATAATCACAACAGCTAACTTGCCAAATGGCTTTACCGGCACAACATACAGTCAAACATTAACCGCAACGGGGACACAGCCTATAATATGGTCAGTAATAAATGGCAATTTGCCTGACAATTTAATCCTTTCAACAGCAGGGGTAATTTCCGGCACACCAACGGCAACAGGTACATTTAATTTTACCGTTCGGGCAACAAATAGCGCAGGGAATGACACTAAACCGTTGAGTATAATGATAAGTGATGTGATTCCTACAATTACTACTACCGTTCTACCCGATGGCACAATAGATGTAGCATACAATCAGCAACTCTCCGCTACTGGAACTCAACCTATAACATGGTCGGTAATCAACGGAAGTTTACCCACTAATTTAACACTTTCAACAGCGGGAGTAATTTCAGGCACACCGACGGTAGGGGGAACTTTTAACTTTACCGTTCAGGCAACTAACAGTGTGGGAAATGATACAAAGTCATTGTCAATAACCATACCTGCACCCCCTGTAATAACAACCACTACGCTTTCAAGCGGTACAGTAGGTACGGCATACAATCAAACCCTCACTGCTACAGGAACACAGCCTATAACGTGGTGGGTAATAGACGGCAACTTACCTACAAGTTTAACTCTTTCGACAAGCGGTATAATATCAGGTACACCAACGACAGTAGGGACATTTAATTTTACCGTTCAGGCAAGCAACGACATTGGATATGCTCACAAACTATTGAGTATAACAATAAACGGCGTAGCTCCGATAATCACTACTACTACATTACCTAACGGCACAATAGATGTGGCGTACAGTCAAACTCTTACTGCTACCGGCACACAACCTATTACTTGGTCAGTTATAAGCGGAAGTTTGCCTACTAATTTAACTCTTTCAACAGCGGGGGTAATTTCCGGTACGCCAACGACAGTAGGAACATTTAACTTTACCGTTCAGGCAAGTAACAGCGCAGGAAATACTACCAAAGCGTTAAGCATAACGATAAACGGTGTTACGCCGGTCATTACTACTACCACACTTCCAGGTGGCATTGTCGGCACAACGTACAATACACAACTTGCCGCTACCGGCACTGCGCCCATCACGTGGACGTTGGAAAATGGCAACCTGCCCAACGGTTTAACGCTTTCGTCAGCGGGGCTAATTTCAGGCATACCTACAGTTGCCGGAACTTCTAATTTAACTGTGAAAGCGAGCAATAGTGCCGGAAGCGATACAAAAGCATTGAGTATTATAATAAGTGCTGCAATTATTGCACCTGTTATAACCACTACCATATTACCGGACGGCTTAGTAGGTTCAGCATATAATCAAACACTAACCGCCACCGGCACAGTACCTATTACATGGTCGTTAGAAAGCGGAAGCCTGCCCAACGGTTTGACACTTTCAGCAGTGGGGGAAATATCAGGAATACCCACCGCCGCCGGTGTTTCCAACTTTACAGTGAAAGCCACCAACAGTGCGGGGAGTGATACCAAGCCGCTATCCATTACGGTAACGACTTCGGTAATAGTACCCACCATTACCACTACCATATTGCCCGATGGCAAGACCGGCACAGAATACAGCGCACAACTCGAAGCTACCGGAACTGCACCTATTGCGTGGTCGTTGGTAAGTGGGAATCTACCAACCGGATTAACACTATATTCCGGTGGTACAATATCCGGTATTCCAACCATAATCGGTACATTTAATTTTACTGTTCAAGCCACAAATAGTGCCGGAAACGATACCAAAACACTATCAATCAGAATCGAAAATGGTGTAGGCGTTTCGGAAAACGAAATAGAGAACATTAGTATATATCCGAATCCAACAACAGGGGAATTAACAATTGAAAATGGAGAATTGAAAATTGATGAGGTTAATATTTTTGATATTTACGGTAAAAATGTGTTATCCAATCATCTTATCACCTCATCATCTCATCATCTAATCAATATTTCGCATCTTTCGGCAGGAGTTTATTTTGTAAAAATACGCACCGAAGTAGGGGAAGTGATTAAAAAAGTGGTGAAAGAGTAGAGTTCTCTGCACCCAAACGCTTGAAAACATCATGTATAAAATTTTCAGATGTGGGTTCGTATTGAACTATACCATCTGTAAAATGGCTAAACTCATCTCCGGTCAATTCACCGCTAATATCAGTACAGCCGAATATCCATTCCGCATCAGACGTTTTTTCAAGTGTATAATACCGGATAAAATCCTTTTTTTCGATGTCTATTGCCAAGATAGCAAATTTTGCCAAAGGAGCTTCGTTAGGTTCATCAAAGGTATATAATATCGTATAAACAGGCGGATGTTGTATTTTTTGCACATCAAAGCCATCTCCACAGAATAAATAATCATCATCCTTCTGCATACACCAATCATAGTCGGCTCTATCTAAAATCAATTCCTTTTCACTTAATATTGAGGGATTTAATTTACCGGAATATACTTCGTGTGCTAAATTTGGGATAACGTGATAAGTTAGAAAGTAAAGATTTGATGTTGGGGTATTTGTCATTTGACGTTATTATGGCGTTATTGTGGCGGAAGTGGCGTTATTATGGCGTTTTTATTTGGAAGAAACTTCCTGCTCCAAAACTTCCTGCCTGCTCTAATATATTTGCTTTGACAAGTTCGGATATTTCACGAGAAGCAGTCCTTTCAGATATTTCATTTAACGTCTGATATTCACTATTAGTAATTTTCCCTTTTTCTTTCATATACAACACTGCTTTTACCTGCCTGTCATTCAATCCTAACCGTTGCAGTTGTTCTTCCGAAAATCTATCTTTGAACAGTGTTACCATAAAACCGCCAAATCGTTCTGCAAGTTCCGGTTCAGGAAGTCCTGCGGCTTTACATTCGTCAATAATATTTACAGTGCCTCGTCCCCAAGCATCAATCAAACCACCTTTGAAACACACATCGGCGATAAGCAAATTTCTTGGTTTTGAGGTGTGCGATTGTTTCAGCATTTCCAAAGTTATGCCTTCGGGCAAACCGCCCTCATTCCAAAGGTTTATTTTGTCGTCATACACACGCATTTGCGTAAAACTGCCCATATAACTGCGGTGTACCATAGAGTTAAGCAGCATTTCACGAAGTGCAATAGCTGGATATTCAGGCGTTTCAATGCGGTACATCCCCTCAAAAGTGATATTTTTAATAATATATTTTTGATATAACCGCTCTAAAACATTGCGCAACAGCACAATAATATTACCTTCTTCAACATCCTGGTAACGTAAATCAGTATCGCCTTTTGCAAATCGTCCAATTTTTACAAACGCGCTTGGATAAAAGCGACAAGGGTCTTTGCCAAACAAAACAATTGCACCGCGTTTGAGTTGTCCGTTATTGGTAAGGTGTAATTTATCAAAAATTTCTTCGGTAGTTAAGCCTTCTACATCGGGTAAACGCCCTTTTTCTTTCGACATTACCAAGTACATTTTGACAGATTTCTCATCAATATCATCAAAGGTAGCACGAGTTTCTATCACCTCATCCCAAGTATAACCGACACGTTTAAGCAAAAATTCATTTAACGCTGCTCCGGTTAATTCCTGTTTCACACTGCCGCTCCGGTAGTAGTACCTGCCGCGCAGTGAAATGGGTACGGAGTAAGACTGTACAATAATTTCGATAAAGTGCTTACCGGCTTCCTGCAAAAGATTGACTTCGGCGGTAATCCCCATCAAGTTTTTAATCTTGTTGGGAAGTTCTTCTATTAAACTCTTATAATCTTCCACTCCAACAACTGCACCGGCATTGTCTTTGCCGATGTAAATTGTTCCACCTTGCGCATTGGCAAAACCGCATATCCATTTGAGGTAGTCCTCATGCCATGAAGATTTGTATTCTATGTTTTGGTGTTCAGGCATAGGTGCAAAGTTGTAATTTGTTTTTGGAATTTCTGTCTTCTAATAATCGGCAAAAATAGCATTTTTGATAAATTTCAAGTTTCAAAACTTAATCATCAAACTTTTCGGGTTGGTTTTCCATTAGTTTTTTGATTCGTGCAGCCCTATCATGTAGGTTATTGCTTTGATGAGATGGTTGTGTTCGTAGGGTCTGTGGGCGTAGGGTCTGACTGTGGTATCGGTACACTTGTTTTCGTTGGGGTTTGTGTTTCTAATTGTGCTGTAAGAGGTACTTTCTCTAAATAATCAGCCAAGTCAAAATCCTTTTTGCGTTCTTCTTCGGTTGCATTTTTTTCTACCAAAGAAGATACTGATATTGCGCAAATTGCAGATAGTTCTTTCGCTTTTTCGTTCCATCTCTCAAACATTCCCGCATCGGGGTATAATACAACAGCACGCCCTTTTAAACATTTGCATTTATCTATATCAAGTCCATTACTGCTGCCACACGCCAACCAAATAAAGTCCGGTAGATAGCAACTTGCAACAATAGCCGTCTTTTCGGATTCCACAATGGCAACGGCTTTTGTAGTATCATGTAAAAGGTGTTCACCGAAAAAACATTGAGAAGGCTTAGGTAAGTTCAAAATATTGTGTATCCAATCCACCGGTGGTCTTATATCTTTGCGCCGATGTCCTGTTTCATCGAAAAATATAATCTTACCAGCTCTTATTTTTCCTTGTAAATCAATTTGAAAAAACACCGTGCCGCCATCTCCGTAAGTCCCAATATGGTAACGCTTGATTGCTTCCTTTGTTCGCTCTAATTCTACAAGTTTTCTTAACCACGTAATAAAATCATTATATTTATAATCCCGCAAATATCCTTCAAACACATCTTCATCAATATGAGAAGGTTGTGGATTTGGCATGTATATTGGTTTTTGAGATGGCGTATATTCCCTTTTTTTATCAAAGGGAATACCATTGTCGGTAAAATACTGCTTTGGAGGATAATGGTGAGCGCAATTGTTTTCACGGTCGCACCGTCCTACTGTTTCATGTATTGGATTGCCTGATTCGTTGTTAATGTACAACACGAATGTTTTGTGCCCACATGCCGGACACTGATATTTGTTACTGCTTGTATCTAAACTGTATTTGTATTTTTTATTCATTTTTTTTTTAATTTATTTTTTGTTCCGTCCGTTAGTTTGGTGTAAAGGTGCGTACATCTATACGCACTTTTACACCTTTACACTATACGGATTTACACTTGATTTTACACTATTATTTACACTAAATTTTACCCCCTGTTACACTATATATCATCATTTTCATTGTCAGGGGCATCTCTTGCCTGATACTTCGGATTCAACTCGTACATTCCGCTCTGATTTTTAATAACATAACCTTTTGAAGTAGCTTTTGTTACTCGTTTTTTGCCTGCATCTTCTGTGATTGGCTCACCTTTTTTACCCATCACATTTTTGCAAATTGCATTTACGAGGTCAGTATAGCACATAGGTTTCCTTGTTTCAAAGATTTTACAATACAATTCAATTTCTCGCTCCCGTTCGGTAGGGAGTGTCGGTATAAGACATCTTTCGGGCAAACCGTTTTCATTTACAAAAAAATTAAAGGCTTTAAATTCAATATCCCTACATACTAACGGCTCTACCTTTGTCGTGTCATCTTGCTTTGACAACCTAAATACCGCCGCCGATTTGTGCAACAGTTCAGTCCCAATGTGTCCTCTGGCATTTTCATCAGTTTTATTTTGGTGTAGGATACTGCATATATGAATATTATGCTCGCTCGACAAACGCATTAACAGATTGCAGATAGTGATTGCTTCATGTTCATCATTTATTGAGTAAATTAAATCTCTTATACCGTCAATAAAAACAAGGTCGGGTTTAAAGTGAATAATTGCCTGTTCTGTAATATTCCTTCGGACTTTGGTATCCTTTTCCCGTAACTGTAAAACGGTTAGACGTTCATTCAACTGATTATCAGAAAGTTCTGCAAGTGTGCAAATTCGTTTTGCTGCTTTCCCTGCATGATACTTGCTCTGCTCAGTATCAATTACTAAAACCTTACCACCTGTTTTCAGGTACTCACCGCATAACAAGGCAACAAGAAACGATTTACGGGACTTTGCCTTTCCGCTAATACACGATATATTTCCACGTGTAAAAATAGGATTCTCCCCATCTGCTAAAATTATTTCAGGGAGCTGTAGCTCTTTGGAGTAATCTACGAGAACATCTGCAAACATATTAGCCGGATTTGCTAATTGTTCTATATCTGCTTTTATAGCTTCGCATGGGTTGTTGTGTAAGTCAAAATTATGGCTATTATTTACAGAATTATCTATATTTTCGCATTGGTTTTTTGCCTCTGATGAGGTTTGAGATACGCCGTTTAGCGTGATTTGTTCTTTTATATTCATAACTGACCCTCCATCAATTTTCGTACGGAACTCATTGAATATCTTCTCTTTCCACCTATGGAAATGGGGACTAAATACCCTTGTTTTGCCCACCTCCAGAGGGTACTTCTGTCCACTGAAATGGCGCGTGCCAACTGGTCGGGACTTACATAGACATCGTTATTGGCATCCGTAATTTCTCTTTGGAGTTCCTCGCGGGTCTTTTGCACACAGTAGTCTATTGCATCTGCTAATTGTCCGGCACTGATTGTGATATTTACACCGGCATTGTTTTGTAGTAAATCGTAAATGTTCATAACATTATAAATTATTTGTTTCCCTTTCCCCGAAATGTGCGCACTATTCCGGTTATTTGGGTGTGCAAAAATGAAGTAAAAATGTGAAAATGTAGAAAAAACGTATTTTCAAACAATAAGCAATTCGCTATGTTTCAACTGCTTGCTACGAGAATACCGTATTGTGAAACCGTATTATTTCCGTACTATACAATTTATTGTAAATAACCAAAAAGGGCTTTTAATTCTTCTTTTGTGGAGTCTCTTAATGTGTTCATATTATCATAGTTTTTTTTCCATTCACAATCAGCACATTCACAAAAAAAACGATACCATTTTTGAAAAGTGGCAGGTTTTCTGTTAGTCATTTGCGTTCCTTTAAAACACATTAACGCTATTTGTGCAAATTCTTTTGCGGTTCTATTTGTTTTCAATTCATCACAGAAAGCACAGAAAAAATCTATCCTGTTTCCTGCCCCTTTAAATGTGGGTTTAAAGTAAGGACTTAATTTTTCGCTATTAATTTTTCGTTGAGGTTTATCTGCATTTTTGTTTTTATCGTTTAGATGGTCTGTTTCAAGTTGGTGTTCCGGCTGATTATCATTTGGCAATTCTGATATGTATGTTTTTATAAGTTCAATCTTCCCTATTTCTTTCTTATAGGCTACATCTGTAATATCTCTACATTTTATCAAGTATATTCCACACTCTTTTTGCAGTCGCATAAAATCAATACCTTTTTTCAACAATAGAGCATCTAACTGACTTGCAAATACTTGCGCCATTTTTATAAAAAGCGATAAAGACTCTTCTACAATAGATGTTCCATCTACAATAAATGTTCCATCTCCTTCAACTAAATTATGGCTACTGGCTTGCAATATTTCCATATAACGTTCACGAATCTTTTCAAGTCGTGTGTCTGTGGAGTATAAGAAGTCGCTTAATTCTTCAAAAGGAGTAATCAAAGAATGTATGTATCGTTCTTTATCTCGCGTTGTTTCACATTCCGAAAGGTTGCTCTTTATTTCTTCAATCAAAGAGTTATTAATAAAGTCAATAGCATAGTTATCTAATGCTGCCACTGTCTCCGCTTCTATCTTGTTCGGTAGTGTCTTATAGTAATAAGTTTTCAATGTATTGGAAAGTGGGTTTGTTTTCTGCAAAATATCAAAATCATACCGTTTCTGTAGAACTGTTATACACTCAGCTACTACGCCGTCGCTTAGATACGCTTTTAAAAATTGGTTTATAACATCTTCTTTCATACCTCATCATTTTATTTATAAATATTTTCCCAAGCCTCTTTCATCATTTCAGCATGTTCATGCTGTTTTACTTTAATGTACTTTAAAAACGATTTTTCGGTTTTGTGTCCGGTAACGCTCATAATCATTAAAGAGGGCAACTTCAGTTTATACATGTTGGTTGCAAAACTTCGCCGTCCGGTGTGGCTCGTTACATTTTCCCATTTTTCAAACCTTTCAGTAACAAGTTGTCCGCCGACTGTGCGCGTTGTTGTTTCTATGCTGTTAATTTCGGCACGTTTACACGCTTCTTTGATGTATTCATTAAATCGTTGGTTTGTTATCGGTTCGGGTAGGCGGTAATCGTATTTTTCTAATATTTCGGTAACAACCCGATGTAAGGGAATGGTTACTTTTGTATTTGTTTTTTGTTGCCGGAATGTAATAAAACCGTCTTTAATATCGGTTTTCGCTATCCTTTCAAAGTCAGAGAAACGGCAACCTGTCCATGCTAATATTAAAAAACTATCACGCACTCGGTCAAGGTACGGTGTTTTTGATAAATCTACCTCTTTTAATTGTTGTAATTCCGTTTCGTTCAAATAAATAGTATCTGTATCCTCTGTAAACACATGAAAACTTTCGTAAAACGGATTATTATTATAGCCTTGTAATTTTGCTTCTTTTAACATCAACTTCAAAACCTCAACATGTTTTCCAACGGTGTTTTGAGTATAATTTTTCTTTTGGAAGAATGAAACATAGTTATCGTAAAATGTTTGGTCAATCTCTGAAAACTCAAAATCTTTTTTTCTTAAACTTTTTGCAAAGTCTTTCAAATGAGACGCCGTTGTTTTGTATTTCTGAATATTCCTGTAAACAAGTAGTCGCCCTGTGCTTTTGTGTTTTCGGGTTGGGGCTATTTCACGAATGAATTTATCTACGAATTGAAGCACAGTTTTGATTTCGGGCTGTATTTCGTATTTCTCAGGATTTAAGGCTTTCTCAATCTCTGTCTCCAATATCTCAGAAGTTAGTGTTTTTCCTTTTTTTTCGTAAATTTCTTCTATTAAAGTCTTACGCTCTCTTATGGCTTTATTGGTTTTCTTTCGCAAATGGTCATCAATTAAAACCCTTGCGTTTATTTCTTCTGCTTTTTCATCCCATTTTTCAGGTAAAACTGTGATTTCGCTTTTGTGGAATAATTGAACACCGCCTTTGTTTAATCTACCATCGCTTAATCGGAAGCGTACATTTGCCGATTCTTTATCAGTTTTTGAAGTGCGGATAAATGCCTTTACTTTCATCAGAATATTATTTTAAAATTGGTTGTGCAAAGATATATTTTTGCACAACACAAACGACACTTTACGCAATTTTTTTGCAATGATATAAAATCATAGTCAATGTAATACATTCATAATGAATACGAATAAGCAATAAAAATGATTTTACTGAGTTTTGTTACATTTCAAAATAATAGCCCTGCCCCCGCTACTAAGATTAATGCTAATCTGCTTATTTTGAGAAGATTAGCATTTTTCTTTTTCTGTTTTTGTCCTGTTCTTGTCCTTTCGAGATGCTTGTAACTTAATTTATTCAGTCTGCAAAGATATTGCGTATGGTAAGGCTACCTATCTTTAACCCATTTTGCATATCTTCACTGTAAAGAAGACAGCAATTAGATTCTAATGCTGCTGCCACAATTAAACTATCCCAATAAGAAATTGAGTATTGCTCTCGTAATGATGATGCTTTTAATAACATTTCTATTTTAAAATCTTGAATGATAGCAATTTCATATAGCCATTCTACGATAGATAATACTTGGTGCTCTGTAAATCCTTTTTTTAGTAAATTGATACAAACTTCGTTTATAACTTACCATGAAATCACAATTTGATTTTTCAAAACAGATGCTTCTATATACTGTTTTGCAATTACGGATTTTCTACTGCCTTTTTCTAAAAACAGATATAACCATACATTACTGTCAAAAAAGCATTTATCTTGCATAACATTCTTCTCTGTTGAATGTGAAATTAGGGTCTGCAATGCTATTGTTTTCTGCAAACTGAAAAAACTCTTTTACAAGTTGTTTTCTTTCCTTTATTGCAGAATTATCTTTATTCTTTGCTGACGCCTAACGTCCCAGCGGCTTTGCGAGGTGGCGGCTTTCACACATTTCTCACGCGAGCCACGCCGCGAAAATATAAAAATATTGTCCACGCGAGGTAATGCCGGCATCTTGCGAAACCGCTCGTTAGGTGACGTTTATCGCTCTACAGATCCTCCCATTCCAATCGTAATATAAATCATCGCGCCTTTAAAATATGATTTGTATTTAGGGGTTACGATATGAGGGTTAATCCCAAAACTTAATCGAACACAAGTGTAGTTGTCTTCATCAATATTGAAACTTGGATGATTTTTGCCAATTTTTAGAAATTTTAGATCCATGAAGCAACCAATTTTATAATAAGGAATAAAAGGAGAATAACCTTGTGCCATAATCCATTCAAAACCTACACCTACGATAGGAACAATTCTAATAGACCTAGAATCTAACACTATGTACCCAAAGTTTAATCCAAACATTAGATTAAAAGCAGCTTTATTCTTAGTCCATTCTTTATCATCGGAAAACTCCATTGTTTTCTTTGCTATACTAAATCCGAGGTAGTCATCAAATTGAAATACCATATTCCTATGAATAAAGTCAAGATTAGCTCCAAAGTAAAAAGGATTCCAAATATGTTTTGAAATATTTCCCAAAAAAAATCCAGTTCCAGCAAAAATATTTCCACCAAGTCCATCATATGAGTATTTGTATGGTCTTATTCCAACTTTACTATTGTTTTTCTTTAACCTTACACGGTCATTTTTAATTTCCCTATCATCTATCGTATCGCGGAGGAAGATCGGAGGAAGATATTGTCCTACATTTTCTTCCAAATCAAATGAACAATTAAACGAAATATCAACAAACTTTACTTCAGTATTTGTAACATAGATTCCCTTTACGGTATAAGTGTTCGAGCAAGTGTGTGTACCACCTACAGTAATGTCATAAACACCAGCTCTAACTCCAAAAATTTTGTAACTTCCTAAATCATCAGTATATGCTCCATTTACTACTTTATCATCTTGTTTTAAAAGGACTTGAATGTATTGGATTGGATTTCCAACAGTATCTTTTATTTCTCCTCTAATTGTACTTTGAGCAGAAAGCATGCTCCCTGTTTCAAGAATAATTAAAGATATTAACAAATTCAAGTTTTTCATATACGGTTTTTTTGTCCAAAAATGGCACCTAACTCTTTTCTACGCGCAAAATAGAATATTTTTAATTTCTGCGTTGTTTTTGTTCAATTGTTTTTAAACCATCTCTTCTACCCACTTCTGAATAAGTTCTTCTTGGCGTGAGGAATCTTTCAACTCTTCACGGAGTATTTTTTCGGCGACCTCAATGGAGAGGTTCGCAATTTCGTTTTTTATTTCGGTGAGCGCTTTCATTTTCTCATTTTCAATAACCGCACGGGTTTCAGCCATCATGGCGTCTGTCTCT
>Ga0082212_10003026_pt1 | contig 24043 bp, 20 predicted proteins | sample TergutNt197P3_FD_71548 | JGI IMG/M metagenome (GOLD analysis project Ga0082212, IMG submission 71548) | Neocapritermes taracua P3 segment gut microbial communities from Petit-Saut dam, French Guiana - Nt197 P3 | ecosystem: Host-associated > Arthropoda: Insects > Digestive system > Gut ... | reverse complement strand
CGTGTAAATTGCCGTTGTCGTGCGTGGATCACTGTCGATATGCGTTGTACCGTTTCCTTTCGCTATGATGCTGACGGTAAATATGCCGGATGTGCTTTCTGTGATCTGGTATTGGGTACTGGTTACTGTTGCATTGCGGATCGTACTGCCGTTTTGGATTAGTGACACGCTATACCCTGTAGCATTTGGAACCGCCGTCCATGTGACGAGCTTGGTGGTGTCGTTATATGATGGCTGAGTCATCACCAATTTAGTGGGTTCCTGTTGTTTCGTGTAAATTGCCGTTGTCGTGCGTGGATCACTGTCGATATGCGTTGTTCCGTTTCCTTTGGCTATGACACTGACGGTAAATATGCCGGATGTGCTTTCTGTGATTTGGTATTGGGTACTGGTTACTGTGGCATTGCGGATAGTACTGCCGTTCTGGATTAGTGACACGCTGTACCCTGTAGCATTTGAAACAGTCGCCCATGTGACGAGCTTGGTGGTGTCGTTATATGAGGGCTGAGTCATCACCAATTTAGTGGGTTCCTGTTGTTTCGTGTAAATTGCCGTTGTTGTGCGTGGATCGCTGTCGATATGCGTTGTTCCGTTTCCTTTGGCTATGACACTGACGGTAAATATGCCGGATGTGCTTTCTGTGATTTGGTACTGTGTGCTGGTTACTGTGGCATTGCGGATCGTACTGCCGTTCTGGATTAGTGACACGCTATACCCTGTCGCATTTGAAACAGAGGGCCATGTGACGAGTTTCGTTGAATCGCTGTAACTCGGTTGGGACATGGTTAGCTTGGTCAATTCCTGTTGTTTTGTGTAATTTGCCGTTGTCGTGCGTGGATCGCTGTCGATATGCGTAGTACCGTTTCCTTTGGCTATGATGACCACGGTAAATATGCCGCTCTGGTTTTCTGTTATCTGGTATTGGGTGCTGGTTACTGTTGCGGTATCCACTGTCGTGTTGCCCTGCCACAGTGTGATGCCATAGTTGGTCGCGTTTGGAACGGCATCCCATGTGACGAGCTTTGTCGAGTCGCTGTAACTCGGTTGGGTCATCACCAGTTTGGTGGCCCATGGGTCATTGATTGGGTCAGACTTTGGTGACCCATCTCCGCCGGAGCAGGAGATAAAGGCGAGGGAGAGGGCCAAAAGGATTGCTGACAGGAGGGGCGTTGACTTGCTCATGGATTGAACACTCCTTGCAAATGCAACAAAGCCGCACCGTCCTGGTGACGGCGCGGCTGATGTATAGCTCTATTGGTGGTTTTTGTTACATTAAAATGTGTGTAATTAGCTGATAATAGGGCATTTACCCCCCCCCCCCGAATTATGTAACGTAGGAATGCTCAGGGACAGGCCGGAGAGGCTGGCGGTCATGTGGGGGGCGTGGTTGGAGGTTGCGGTCATTGTTTGCTAAATACCAAATACAATATAGCATTTTAACAGGTGCGAATTACATGTTTCAAGTATTTTGATACCAAGTTGCACCCAATCGGGAGCAACTTGGTACGCGTGGCATATAGCAGTTCAACTACAATAAAAAGTTGAACCGCTATAAAGGTCAAAGAATTTCTCTGCGCTCACAAGACACATAGGCTGTAAACTGATCTAATGTCTGACAGGCTTATCCTCATTACCAACGATGACGGCATCCTTGCCCCTGGCCTTGATGCCCTTGTCAGTGTTGCATCCAGGTTTGGCAGGGTGGTGGTTGTAGCACCGGACAGAAACAGGTCTGCCATATCGTCCGCTATGTCGGTCCACAGTATTTTGCGCCTGGATGAGATTGGGCCGGATCGCTACGCTTGCGATGGCACGCCTGTAGACTGCATATTGATGGGGGTACGCCAGGTGCTTGGTAAAACGCCGGACTGGATACTATCCGGCATAAACTGGGGATTCAACCTGGCTGAGGATGTACTGTACTCCGGGACTGTCGGTGCGGCCTTTGAGGGGTGTCTGCAGGGCGTAAGAAGTGCTGCCTTTTCTCTCGAGCGCGGCGGGGATTTGGAAGTTGCTTCAGGATGGATAGAGCGTTTTTTATCGGCATGGGAAGCCATTGAACTGCCTGCGGGAAGTATCTGGAACGTCAATATTCCCGAAGGAAAGCTGAAGGGGTTTCGCATTACTACCCAAGGGCGGCGAGATTATTTTGACCTGATGGAGCAGCGACTCGACCCCAGGGGGAAGCCCTATTTCTGGATTGGCGGCGAGGGCGGGCCGGAATATACGCTGACCGAAGGCACGGACACCGCAGCAGCTCACAATGGCTTTGTGAGCCTCACGCCGCTAAACATGAATCTGACGTGCAGAGAGACGATGGCCAAGCGCGGGGAGTATGAGGGACTATTTGGCGGCTAACCCGTATAGCTACACAGGCAACTCCAGATAGAACATACTGCCATCTTCCATCGGCTCGTATTGCGCTACTCCGTCATGGTCTTCAGCGATTTTTCTGGCAATAGCGAGGCCCAGGCCGGTGCCGTGCCGCTTTGTGCTGAAGTACGGCTCAAACAAATGCGTCCTGGCCTCCATTGGCACCCCAGGCCCATTGTCATTAACTGAGAGCCTCACTTTGTTGCCGATCTGCCTGGCCTCTAGTGTAACATATCCCTTGTGGTCATGGTCAGCGAGATTCTGGGCGGCCTGGACTGCGTTGTCGGTGAAATTGATTATCGCCCTCTTTATCATATCCCCGTCCCAGATTACCTGAATGGGGTCGTCCGGCAATATCAGTTTCAGCTCTGCCGATTCTTTATCCGACTGGTAGAGAGCATATACCTGGCGCATCAGTTCACAGGCATCGCAGTGAGCCATATTGGGGGCTGGCAGTTTAGCAAAACGAGTGAAACTGTCCACCAGGCGTGCCAGGCTCTCCACTTCGTTGAGAATCGTTTCTGCCCCCTCGAATACCGTATCGTTCTCCAGGCGGCCCTCCTTCACCCTGCGGGCAAGTCTCTGGGCCGTCAGCTTTATCGGAGTGAGCGGATTTTTTACTTCATGGGCCATTCTGCGGGCAACCTCCTGCCAGGCTGCTCGCTTCTCTGCCTGGGCGAGGAGACTCAAATCTTCCAGCACTGCCAATTCGCCTCCAGAAGATAGTGGTACAACTATGGCCCTGATAGGCCTCCCTTCACCCTCACTGCCTATTCTCAATTCCTCCTGGTGTGGCTTGGCGTTACGCTTTACCTGGTCAAACAGTTCAGGCAGTTCGCCCAGGCGGGAACGCCATGCAGGGTCTCCCCAATAGTCTCTGTCGGTATCAAAGGAATCCATGCTGATCCAGGACAGGAGCATATTGTTGCATGTGCGTACCCTCCCATCGGACGACACTGAAATTACTCCTACCGGCAAAGCATCCAGCAGTTCCTTCAAATAGGCTCTCTGCATATCAATGTTCTGTGTATGTCTTTCGATTTCCTGGCTGCCAGCCTTTAAGTCACGGGTCATGGTATTGAAACTGCGAGACAAAAAGGCCAGTTCGTCTTCCCCTTCCTCTGGCAGAGCCACGTCCAGATCGCCTCCGCCCACCCTATGGGCTGCCCTCGCCAAAGCCCGCACAGGCTCGGCAATGGTCTTTGATAAAGTAAGCCCTGTCCATACAGCGGCAAAAATCGTTAGTAGCGTCATAAAGAGCAGTACGTTGTCTGTAAACTCCACCAGGGTATTTTTCAGCCCCGCAATTTGTTCCGCCTCTACCTGGCGGCGTTCCAGCCTTGCCAGACTTTCATGTATGTCCCGGCGAACCAAACGGCCCACTACCCATTGGCCGCTGTGTCCTAAATACCACGTGCCATCTTGTTCTGCTTCTATAGTCCACGTTTCTTGCACGTTATTAACTGAAATACTTATGTCCGGTGCTACGACATCGTCCCTGATTGCCATTTGTCGCGAGTTGTAGCATAGGTCAAGGTCTAACTCGGATAACAACTGCCCTGGATTCTGATTTTGTCTTGCCGCAACCCTTGCTTCCCGAGCGACCCTCGCCAGTTGCTCACTCTTGTACAGCTTTGAAATTTCGTCCCCATCCCTGATGAGTCGCTCGGTCTCTGGGGCGAACCACCTCTCCACATTTTTCAGGATATAGGTGCGACCCATAAAAAAAAGCATCACGCTTGGTAAAATTCCCACCAGCAGGAAAGCGACTACCAGCTTGGTTCCAATCCTGGAGCCAAGGACTCCCCTTCGCCGCTCAAAATAAATTTTTGCCAAAGACCTTGCTACGATGAATAGAATCAGTCCAATGACCAGTGTATTTGCCAGGCCGAGGGCCAACAGTCCCCCCCAGCGGCTGACACCCAGCACGCCCTCCTCTGAAAAACTGAGCAGCTTGTACAGCTTGAAAAATGTATAGCTGACAGCTACCAGTGCCGCAGCAAAGTATAGGCGGGTCAGTTCCTGATTGCGCCTCTTGCGCCTGGATGTCCCAGGGTGCTTAGCGTGCTTAGCGTGCTTAGGATGTTTGATTTGCTTTGGCTTGAGTGGGGACATATTGACTGGCAGAGCAAAAAGAGCAAAATTGACAGCTATTTTTCAATGATGATTGAACTCAACATAACTTTAGATTATTTCCATGACCGTGTGGATTCCCTCCATAACCGTATTTCCAGAGTAACGCCCTGGAATTATAGTACTATATACTCAGTTGTGGCAGACCGAATGGAAAAACATCATATGGCTTTAGAGGCCATTGTCGGCTGTGGAGGCCGTTGGTCAGAGTTTGTCTATGAAGGGAAGCGTTTTCCGGTTGTCACGGATGAGTTTTGGACATCGAAGCAGAGGCAGGCATCCAGCCTACACGAAATTAGCTACAGGGCTTGTTTTAAGCCACAACTGCCAAGGTTTTTTATTGAGAGGCTGACTGGCCAATTGGATATTGTATATGACCCCTTTGGGGGGCGTGGGACTACGGCCATCGAAGCTGCACTGATGGGTCGGCAAGTTATTTCCAACGATGTTAATCCACTAAGCCAAATTCTGGCTCAACCCCGCCTCAACCCGCCTGGTCTGGAAGAATTGGAAAAAATAGCCATGCGTCTGGCACAAATACCACGTATTAGTGATGAACAAAATGACCTTGGGATGTTTTTCCATCCAGACACAGAGGTGGAAGTAAGGGCGATGCGCCAGTGGTTTTCGTCCCGAAGGGAAAAAAACACTTTTGATTATCTGGACGGCTGGATACAGATGGTGGCTACAAACAGGCTGACGGGCCATAGCCCTGGCTTCTTCAGCGTCTATACTCTTCCGCCCAATCAGGCTGTGAGCAGGGAAAAACAGGTACTGCTCAACAGTAGTCGCAACCAAAGACCTGAATATAGGGACACTCGCGCGCTAATACTTAAAAAAAGCCGCCAACTCCTTGCAGGCATCAGGCCGGAAGAAATGGCAAACCTGAAAACAGCCTTCAGCACAGCCCTGTTTCTGAGTAGTGATGCAAGGACTACAAATGTAATTCCATCTGATTCTGTTGCCCTTACTGTGACATCCCCACCATTCCTGGACGTGGTTCAGTACAAAAATGACAATTGGTTAAGGTGCTGGTTCTGCGGCATGGATGCCCATTCCATTGGGGCAAACATCACTATGGCCCGAACCACTGAATCATGGGCCGAAATGATAGGGGATGTCCTGAAAGAGCTATGTCGCGTCACGAGGCCCGGTGGTCATGTGGCTTTTGAAGTGGGGGAAATCAAAAGGGGGAAAATTAAATTGGAAGAAATAATACTACCATTAGGCATTGAGGCCAATCTTGAACCCATAGGGATAATCATCAACACCCAATCCTTCACCAAGACAGCCAATATCTGGGGCGTTGCAAATAATTCCAAGGGGACTAACAGTAATAGAATTGTAGTTTTTACCAAGAGAGTTCAGTAGGCTATTTATACTAAATTGCGTTCAATCGGGATTGAACGCGAAACGCCAAAGTTTTTTCAAACACGAGCAAAGCCCGTATTTTCAAAAACTTGCGGGTGCCGCTTTCGCGTCACCTAATACCGAGGTGCAGTCTTTTGATTGCGACTCGGTATTAGGCAACAAATCAAACACTTGCTCGTGAACATAAAAAATGCCACCTTGATGGACAACAATGCTGTCCAACAAGACTTTACTATTGTTTAGCAGGACATAATTTTTGTTTTCATTAATGATCAATGTGTCCTTACCCTTGGTTACTGTCATTTTGCCGCTGGACTGAACAGATGTGTCAACCTCAATACTTGCACCCATTGCCTTGAAACCAGTTTCAGCGTTGCAGAACATTTTTTTGGTCAGGGCATCAAGGTCAACTTTCCAGGCATCTGCACAGACTTTGGAAATATCAGTATTATCCAGTACCCCCGTGATGCGTCCATTCCCAGGTAAATACGTGGATAACAATACGTCTTCACCAGTGTGGCCCGTTGTTGTCCAGCCGATATGTGCGCGTTTGGAAATAATCTGCCCAACTACGTTTTGTATCCTCCCCGCAGATGTATTCCGCATCGTTTCTTCTTCATCTTCAGAAAGGTCGTTGATGCCAAAAAAATTTTTCATCACATCTTCAACATTTGTGCGACCCTCGTCCAGTTTCTGCGCTATACCCGCGCCTGAGAGGGATGCCCTTTTCAGGGGCGAAATAAATTTAGTTACTGGGTCTCTCGAATAGCTCCCGCTCGTACCAGCGTTACCAATGCTTATTCCGCCAGTGCCATGATCGCTCATAATCAAGAGCATTGTATTTTGGCTGGATTTGGCGTAGTCGAGCGCAACAGCGACTGCATCATCGAATGCGAGTATGTCTGTAATTAACCCCACAGGTTCATTTGCATGGGCCATCCAGTCAGGCTTTGATCCCTCGACCATCAGGAAAAACCCATCCTTATTGCCGGATAGCAACTGTATAGCCTTTGCTGTCATTTCAGAGAGAGATGGTTCTGTGGGGGCAAGCTCCAGCCTGTCTATATCATAGGCCATCGCATCTGGCGCAAACATCCCCCATAGCCGACCTTCTGATGTGGCTTCCATTTTATCTCTGGTTGTTATATATCTGTATCCCATGTCCTTTATAGCATCGATGATATTTTCTGAGTCTTTGCGATACGTTGCTTCGAGATACATCGAACCGCCACCCAGTACAACGTCAATACCGTTAAATGCCTGTTGCTCACCAATGATGTCGTACTTCCCTCGGTCGCTGTAATGTGCAGAAAAACCTGCAGGAGTAGCGTGCTGAATATTTGAGGTTGCTACGATGCCAGTTGATTTGCCAATGTGTCTCGCCGCCTCCAGAATGCTTATGGCGGGGGCTTTATCCGGCCCCATACCCACATAACCCGCTATGGTCTTTATTCCACATGCAAAAGACGTTGCCGCAGGAGCAGAATCAGTTATCGCGCCAATTGTCTTGCCGTCTGACCAATAGGTGCGCACCAGGCCGCTGGTGATCTCATCCATGGCAAGGGACATCCTGGTGTCAATTGTCCCGGTATTGACATCATATGCTTTGTACCACCTTGCAAGGGTCAAGGCCCCTATACTCGTGCCATCCGTAATCATCACGATGATGTTTTTGACTTCGGCATCTGAATGTAATGGTCTGTCTGATTTTGCTGCAAAAAGGCCAACCGGCTGCAATAGTGCAAAACTCAGACACAGAGCCAGACCAGGAGTTGTTACTTTCATCCTGTTACGCATTTATACCGTCTCAATACGTCAGTTCCCTTCACAGGCGGCCCGACATTCAGCGCATTTATCGAGGCCACTTATTTTTTGGCCAAAAACATAGCAGGCGTTGGATATTTCTTCGTAATTGTCGCACTGAAACTCGGCAGGGGCGGCACACTTAGCCCCTTCCGGCACATCAAAATCGCCCATGATACGTGGCATTAAACAACCTCGCGCTTATAGCTATATATGTCTAAGTGTATCATATTTTTAGATTTCTTGTAAAGGCGGTGTGCTGAAATCGGCCCGATTGTCGCCTGGCATGACGTACTGCACAGCATCTTCCCCATTGCTGTAATAGGCTTTTCGCACTCCTGCCTGGTGCCATCCCGTGGAAAGATACAGGTTTTGGGCAGGGTGGTTTGAAACTCTCACCTCCAGGCGCAGGGCATGACAACCATGCTCCGTCAGATACTGTATGCACTCCTTTAAGAGTTGCCGAGCTGTGCCCCTGCGCCGGTGGCCAGGTGTCACCGCTATGCGAAGCAATTCTGCTTCCCCTATTTTCGGTATCACGTGCCACCTGGCGAAGGCTCTGTTTTCCATCAGCCACATTACTTCCAGCGCACCCAGGGTACCCCAGGTTGAGCTAAATTCTTCCAACTCCAGGCTTTCTGCCCATTGTGGAACTGAAGAGCCAGGGCCAAGCATGGTAATGGAAGTCACCTGGGTAGTCCCCGCCGATGAGCCTCACTTAGGTGGACGGATGCCTGAGGGAAATTGATTTCGGCATCGGTCTCTCTTAAATAATAGGGAAACAGTTGCGCTTCTGCTGGCCTTGCTGAGCATACACGGCCCAGATTTGCAAGGGCACCCAACGTTGCACGGCCTTCTTCCTTCAGGGTGATGGGTGGGCTACTGACGTGTGCCGTTGCCTGATCATAAAAACGCTCCAACGTCCACCACTGCCTGTCGCCAATTGCAGTTTGCAATTCCGGGAGCGGAATCTTCATGGCTGGTGCAACGGCTTGCAATTCTCCCAAGTCCCAGGGCTGCATGAATACCTCACCCCTCTTGCCGTCAAGAACTAAACAAGCGATCCCGCTGTATTCATGGCCATTCATCTTTAGTGCATGGGCACGTAGTTCAAAGGCAGAAAAGCCCCATGTTTGCAAGCCGGATACGCCCAGACCTTCGGCTGTGGCTATCCCGACCCGAAGGCTGGTAAACCCCCCAGGGCCGATACATGCCGCTACTCCGAATATATCCTGTCTTCGACTGTCGGCATCTTGCAGCAGTTCATCTATGGACGGTAGCAACACTCCTGACGCGCTGGAGGAGGGGCTGGTCAGCACCCTCTTCGTCCAGATAGCCTGCCCCCCAAGCAATGCCAAGTGAACCCACTCAGTTGCAGTGTCTAAGGCAAGTAACATTACTTATGAATAACAGCCTTTAACCCCGGAGGCTAAACGTTTTTTACTACTTTTCCGGCCTGGAGACATGATGTACAGACGCGGATTCGTTTAGGGGTACCGTTTACCAATGCACGGACGTTCTGTAAATTAGGCAACCATCGCCTGTTGGATACGTTGTGGGCATGGGATATTTTGTGACCAAACTGGGGCTTTTTTCCACAAATTTCACACTGACGGGACATGGGATACCTCGAAACTCAATCTTTACAAAGAGGGTTAGTGTATCAGATGGAGAGGGATTGTCAATGATAAAAATGTTCTATTACCAGTAGAGCTATTTACGTTTTTGTTGTTCACTTATACCCTAAATTCCCATAATTTTTAACCTAGTATAGGCAATTGACAGATTTTAGTGGAGTTTATGGATTTGTAATAGGTTAAAATATTTTAACCTATTCAACGACATTTGATCAAAAAAATACTTGAAAAAACAAGATTTTCGAGGATTTTTATTCTCATAGGTTAAATTTTTTGCGGAATTTGGGTTGAACGGGAATCTGGGGTTTGATGCCCTGGCAGAATCAATCCATAAATGTTAATTTTTAGCAATCAATCTACAAAAAAACTCGCATTATGCGAGTTTTTTTGTAGGTCATACAATATTTTTTATTTTTTGGCCAGAATCGCCGAGACAAATTTCCAGAAATTGGCAACTGAGGGTATATTCACATGTTCTTCAGGAGTATGTACGTCCCACATGTCTGGCCCAATAGAGACCATCTGCATACCCGGATATTTTTCGCCGATGATGCCACATTCCAGGCCAGCGTGTATGGCTACGATCTCCATGTCTTTGCCGAAAGTATCTTTGTGGACATTGTTAATTAATTTTACCAGGTCGCTGTCCGGCTCCGGCTTCCAGCCTGGATAGCCACCGATGTGTGTTGCCTGGAACCCCCCAAGGGTGCAGTGGGCGGTCACGCGGTCAACAACAGTCATTTTGGAAGCATCAATGGAGGAGCGGTGTAGCATGTAGAAGCTGACAACATCATCCTTTGTATCCAGAACGCCGAGGTTAGTACTGGTCTGTACAAGTCCTTGCATTTCAGGGCTCATCGCCACAACACCGTGTAGCATTGTAAAGAGAGTATTGACAATGGCAGCAGCGTCATTATCTGCAATTACTTTTGCGGGTAGGTCAACCGGCTCCAGGGCAATACGAAGGTCAGGATCGAATTTTCCAATCGACTGCTTGGTTTCGGCTTCCACGGCGGCCACGATAGATTTAGCCTTCACTTCATCCTGGATTGCCAATATTGCATTGGCCTCGCGGGGGATGGCATTTCGTTTATTGCCTCCCTTGAGACTGGCAATGCCAATTTTGGTATCTTTCTGTAGTGCATAGAGTGTTCGAGCTAATATCCTGATGGCATTTCCGCGGCAATTATTGATGTCTATACCGCTGTGACCACCTTTCAGGCCAGAAACCTTGAGGCGGAAGCCCTTGCTGTCTGCTGACGTGGCTACGAGGGCAACTTTCTTACTTGCTTCGGTGTCGATGCCGCCAGCGCAGCCGATGGTCAGGAAGCCCTCCTCCTCGCTGTCCAGGTTGAGAAAGTATTTTCCAGTGAGAATGCCACCCTTAAAGAAATTGGCACCATTAAGCCCCATTTCTTCGTCAATGGTGACTAATACTTCTATTTGGGGGTGTTCCAGGTCTTTTGATGCCATGACAGCCAGTCCAGCGCAGACACCCACGCCGTTGTCTGCTCCCAAGGTAGTCCCAACTGCATAGAGGTTATCGCCTTTGATCTGGAGCTTGATTGGATCTTTGTCAAAATCATGCACAGTGTCTTCGTTCTTTTCGCAGACCATATCCACATGGGCCTGGAGGATAAAACCAGGGAGTTTTTCATAACCAGGCGTCGCTGGTTTACGGATGACTACATTTCCAACCTCATCCTGGATGGTTTCCAGCCCAAGTGCGCGCCCCTGCTCAGCGACCCATTTTGCGGCAGCGGCCTCCTTTTTTGAGCCATGAGGAATTTTGCACAACTCGATGAAGTAATTCCAGAGTAGCTTGGTCTCTGGGTTTTGAAGCAATGTGTCCATAGTTTTCTCCTATAGTTTTTGGTACCCATTTTGATCATCGTAAATGAGTCACAGGGGTGAATACTCTATTAGAAACTTTCCGGAAGAAACAGTCAAATGGTATGGCTAAAACTCAGAATTGTCAGCATACATCTGGTGACCGTCTGTTGCCAATATTCGCTATGAGCATTGCGTCTCCATAGCTGAAAAAGCGATATTTTTCCTCAATGGCAATTTTGTAGGCGTATTGGGCCAATTCTGTGCCCAAAAGGGCGCAAACAAGCACAAACAGGGTGCTTTCTGGCAAATGAAAATTTGTCAGCAGGTGGTCGGCTGTCTTAATTTTATGTCCGGGCCTGATAAAAATATTTGTGGAGCCTTGCCGTGCCAGACTGACTCCGTCCCAAGCCGATTCCAGGGTTCTTAAAGATGTCGTGCCGATGGCCAGGAGTTCCCTTGATACTAAGTTGCGTTCAGTCGTGATTGAACACGAAACGCCAAAGTTTTTGAAATCACGAGCAGAGCACGTATTGTCAAAAACCTCTCGGTATCCTTCTGATACGGGAGACTGCCACGCCAAACACTTGAGTAAACTTGAGATTTTGGACACGCTTGCTGGTTGCTTGTTTTCTTTACCTTCGTTCTGCTGGCACTGCTTTCGCGTTGCCGTCATACCATGTTGCACCCAATCGGGGGCAACTTGATATGACCTATTGCGGAGGATATTTTCCAGTTCCGATGCGGTTGCATCTGGTATCTCATAGCTCTCCTCGTGCATTGTATGGTCTTCTACGTCTTCGGCGGTCATTGGACGAAAAGTCCCCAATCCCACGTGGAGGCGTACAGGTAGCCACAGGCAGCCATTTTGTTTCAGTGCCCTTATTAGCTCCGGTGTAAAGTGAAGGCCGGCAGTAGGGGCGGCCACGGCCTCTCCTTCAAGGGAGTGAAATATCGTCTGGTAGCGGTCATCGTCTTCAGATTCAGCGGGACGGTTAATGTACGGCGGCAATGGCAAGTGGCCTATGGCATCCACCGCCTCCCAGTCAAAGAGCCTGTCACCGGATAAGTGAACTATCCTCAATCCATTATCCAATTCCCTTTCAACAAGTAAATCGGCCAGGAAAGACCCATCTCTGAGGTTAATAATGCTTGCCTGCTTACCTTGTTTCAACTTGGCTCCTGGCCGTACCATGGCCTCGAAACGTTCATTGCCTAAGGACTTTAACAGTAATGCCTCGCCCTCACCACCACCTGAACGCCTCAAGTGCAGCCTTGCATGACGGACTTTTACATCGTTTGGGATACATAACGCACCCTCCGGCACCCATTCTGGCAGTTGTGTAATATGGGAATGGCATAATTCCCCGCAGGCAGCATCAACCACCAGCAACCTTCCCCCATCCCGCTCCCTGGCAGGGTACTGGGCTATCAATCCTTCTGGGAGGTCAAAATTGAACAGGCTACGTTTCATCTGATGGCGCGCCTCATGGTTGTATAGTTAACTCACTTTACAATCGTAACAGCATGGGCAGATTGCCTACGCCTCCCATTCCGCTCCCCGCCTGGTGACGGCTCATACTGGGTTGCGTTCAATCGGGATTGAACACGAAACGCCAAAACGAACATGACGTTGCAAGTGGATAGAATAGCGTGAGAAACGGTTGATTTGCCACAAAGACCAACGTGAAAGCCTTGCGTATCCAGAGCGAAAGCGCAGGATACCAAGAGGTCACCCAAGCAGTCCCGCGGCACGCCAACCTCCATCGTAAACGCCATCTAAACCTCATTCTAAAAGTTTAGGCGTTTACACAAAATTCGTTACATACTCACCCAACATGGTTTTCTTACTGTTGCGTCTCCTCTCGGATGTTATCTGCACAACGGACTGCCTATCTGTTGTTCATCATTTTTTCCCACTTATCCGCCAGACTTCTGTAATTCAGTTTCGTTGCAAGTTCGATAATGTCTGAAGCATTCCTGAACTGGCCGCCCCGGGATGTCCAGGCTTCTATGACATTTTCTGCCTCAAACTGTTTGCCGTCATACAAATATGCAGAGATAAGTAGTTTGCCTGTTATCCATGTCTGTGGATTGAACCTGCTCATAGCTCCATTTCGTTTAATAGTGGCATCTATCTGCGCTAAATCTCGCTCCCATGATTGGAGTAACACTTTAGCGGCCTCAGACCAACGTTCCTGACTGATGCATTCGCTGTAATAAATGTCCATGACAATGGGCAATGGAAAGGAACCTGGGGGCACAAGTGGGCTCGGCGCAAGCCGTTCTAGCAACGGCGCAAATGGTCTTACATTTCCTTCGACATTGCGCCACCTGATCCAGGCTTCCCACAAATATTCAGACATTGGCTGTTGCACAAGGGCTTTTTCTAATAGGGGAAGAATTTTTTTTGCTGCCGCTTTCAATAAATCGCTATTTGTAGCCCAGTTTACAAAGTATTCGCCAATGGGAGTGGTGCTGGCTGCAACCAGACAACTCAGAGCTTGTTCATTTTCATAATAAGACAGCCAGTTTTGAGCACATTGACTATAGAGATCATGATCTAAGCCAACATCTAGCACCTTAGCCTCAAAGTTATTGAGGGCACCCCCCCCACTTCTTAGCAGTGCATCAATAACTAGTTCGGCGGCTGACACATAGTGCGCATACGAGCTAGAACCTTGGTCACGCAAAAAACTTCGCGCCTGCTCCCCACCTGAGCGGTGTCCTATTCTCTCTAGTGCTTCAGAAATTATTTCATATTGCAAAACACCCTTGCCTTCGACAACAAGGCGGTTGCATTTATCTAGTAATGCCCACCATTCCTCATCTTCTGGCCATCCAAAAATGCTTGTAGCAACATCCTTTCTGACGTTTTTAAAAGAAATTTTTGCGTATTGCAGCGAAGGACTTTCCCCGTAGTAGTTCCTCACTAAAGTTGGTTTCCCAAGAATGCTTATGTCAGGCAAACGAGGCACGGTTGTTTCCACTGAATATGTTTGCCAGCTTAGACCCACAGCTGGGTGGTTGCATTGTCGGGCAAGGTCAACCAGGATGCCGCGATATCTTTCCCCTCCAAAAAACAGTATGTCCTCAAAAACGGTATTTGCCTCGTCCAAACGATTGAGCTTAAGTAATCCTTCCAGCATGGGTGTATATGCTGAGTCCAGGGGATAGCCGTCTAAGTTTTCATTCGAACTATCTGCCATCCAACCACCTGGGAACCACACTGCTCTTTTTCTCCCATGGTAGCCGAGAAAATGCACTCCTGTTCTGGCCAATTCAACTACCTGTTCCCAATCGTTGTTGAATTTAGCTTCTCTGACTAGCCAAACAGCTACATTGGGTGCAGGATTGGGTAGGCTTCCAGGGTAGGTAAAAGCATTAAGGTTTGACAACAGTTTTTTCCAATCTCGCTTTTCCAGACCTCGAGCCATCCAAGCCCAAATGTCCCATAAGGATTGGCTATTTGGGACTTCATGGAGAGCTGTTTCCAGCTTAGATATGTGCCTTGTAAAAACAGCTTTCATTGTGGGGCTATACTTTTCAATTTGACCAGTTTCCTCAACCCGAAAGAAAGGAATTATAATCCCATGCCAACTGCCACTGAACGTTACATCAACTTCCTGAGCAAACGAACCCCAGAACAGGAGGTCTGCTTCCGGGTCAAGCTGTTCTAATTCACTAGCCCTAAGAGGCACATCAGAGGACTGGGTAATGCCTTCACTACGTGAATCATACAATTTTTGGGTGGTTAATTTTATGGCCCTTCGCCTTAATTTTACCAACAGATCTGCCCGAGCTTCTAGGTGGTCTGGATGTAATTGTAAAAATTCCCGTAGCTGTTTAACCGGATTGACTAAACCAGCTTTTTCAAGCCTGGAGGCTAATTCGTCTGAATCTAGGACAATTTTTTCGTGGATCAGGGCCTGATTTTGCCCATCCAAAAATACCCAGCGGGAGTTCCAACACTGGTACCTACCCCTTACCCACCCTTCCAATGCTGATGGATCAACGCTCCAAGTGCCTGTGTTACGGGTAGTTGTGTCAATTATTGTTATGTCGAGTTCAAAAAGGTTTTCTTCGTCTAACAACCTATTCCAAGCAGCCCTTTCCTGAGCAGACCAGCTCCCAAGCAATAGAATTTTATTGCCTTGAAACTGGTTTAAGTGGTCAAGGTATTGCTGCTCTGGTATTTGTGAGCAAAGACAGATATTTATGGCAATAAATGCTACAAAAATTTTGCCTTGGCGTGCTAAATTTATCAAGCTCAACGCGACCATCCCAATGTAAGTAGCAACTTTTCTAAATTTCACTGCATATTTGGAAACTATTGGCAAAAGACAAACCACTCCAGTCAGAAACTGTTCTTCAGTGTTTGAGGAAGCACCTATTGCGTTCATCTTACCCACATTTTTTAGCAAACCAATGAGCATAAAAGAGACCTATTAACTAATCCTACAAACACACAGTACGGAACGTGCCAACAATTTTGAGACACGGTTGTTGAAAGAATTAGTGTAGGTTTCTCGGTCATGTATTTCAAGTCCCCTGTTGTAAAATTCAACTACATTCAAGCCGAGGAGCGCAAGGGCCGTTGGCCTCTGAATCTGCATATGTTGTTTTTACCCCAATTCATTTACCAAGTGAACGGGATGAAAGAGAGTTTGTCGAAAAACTTATCAATTGCAGTCATAGGGGCGGGGTGCCAGATCGCCAAAATAACATCCTTGCCATCCTCTTCAGATGTAAGAGTAACCTTAAACGGCTTCTTTTTCTTTCACCTATCCTTGGAAACCTCCCACGTCAGCAGTGGCTTGCCATATGCGCGGGAACAAATATCGCCGTATACTGTTCATCAGGCAGGGGATGCCGAGAGATTGCGATAATCTATGGGGACAGGGTGTCCTTGTGAAAAACCCATTTACACAAAATTTGTTACAGGGCCAAGAATTATGCTTCGCTTCATCTTAAGTTTTTTTGTAGTCAGCATTTTTGCACAAGATCCATTGGGTAGAATATCTAGTCCAATGGATCTTCTGCTTGTACCCTCCTTCAAGAACCATGTAGCCCAACTTGATCTTCAAAACCTCGCTGGGGTGTACGCTACTCGCCCATCTGGGGGTATTAATTCAAATACTTACGCTTATGTTAGTGGCAATCTTGGTAGTCACCTTAGTATCAATGAAATTCATTATAGAGAGATTGATATACCCCAGTACGAGATATGCTGTGATATGTTTGGTTTTAGTGCCAAGACAAGTCAAGTTATGCTTATCATTTATCACAATGGTAATGCTTTCCAGTTTGCATTCGGCGAGGGGCAAGTCAACTTGTTGCAAGAACTCAGGAAATTAGGATGGGTTTCCACAGAAGAGCGTATTAGAGAATTTTTGAAATCAAATCCGTATAATCAAGATGCACTTGGTGAATTGTTCTATCTTGTTTCACGAAATATGTCTGGCTCTAATGCTGTAGGCACGTTTATCGATGCGCTTAAGATGATCAACCGCTCGGACAGCTTAGATTGGATGACAAACCAGGCAGCACTCACTGCTACCCTTCTTCTGGCAACAAGAGGTGGTTCCCAAGCATTGAAAGAAAGTCGAGAATTGCAACAAGAAATCAATCATTTCATGCAATTAATTGAAGATGACATAATACAACGCCCTTACTTCGGATTGAGGTACATCCATTGGGCTTCTTTTGCTGCATTGAGTAATAATCCTGACCCAATGAAATTACTATCCCGACTGAGTTTCCCACATGCCAACAACCGAAAAGCTCCTCCTTTTGTTTCTATGTTTGCTAGGCTTTTTTTCTTAAGTCCTAGGGTAGGTGAAGACCAAAAACCTATTGTAGACGAAGGCTTTAAGCTCTTGAGTGCTATCGAGGAATGGATGATGACCTACGATCCTTTCCTTGATAGCGTTTTTAGTGATGCTTTCGCAGATTTAGTAACAAGTAAGGTTGGATATTTAATTCAGTACCAACGTTATTCTGAATTAGAAAAATTTTTAGAGGAAACCAGAATAAAAATTGGCCCTAATTGGTCCCAAATCGCAAATGAATTGAAAAACCCAAGGTTAAGCAATCTAACACGACTTATGAATGAGATGCCTGGTACAAACAAAAATAAATTAATTGAAATTTTAGAACTTTCGGCTATTAGCCGCGAGAAAAAAATTTTCAATGGCCTCATGGTGTCCCACAATTTGTCAAAAGTATCCTTAGACAAATTGCATGGTGTACTGTTGCAGGGTAAAGTCTATTTTTATTTGACTCATGACGTAAGGCTTCCTCAAGATTCATGGCTGCTTAACAATTCAAATGTCTACATCGGCTCTGGCTCTATCGTGCCAAACGAGGACGATCTGAACGGCAGTACAGAGTTCAGTGAGCTTCTTGGGATGATTCGAAATGAGGAACGCAAAAATCTTAATGCCATGGAGCGATTCATTTTCCAAAACCCTGGCAATTATGATGCGATGGATATGTACTGCACAGAGGCAGCAAAATTTCTACCGGATGAGGTGCTTGAAGTAAAAATCTACAATTACTCACGAATAACAAATACCCCTCCAAGCCTTGAAGCCTACTCCAAGATGACCAGTAAGGATAATTGGTCTCGCCTTGCGTCCCAAGTGATAGCTGAAGGGTTGTTACAGCTAAACGATGCCCCTTTCGGGCTTGAAAGAAACCCTTGGTTAAATTTGAGCCAGTGGGAAGACTTGGACTTGAACAAAAACGCTATTGACTGGTATGCCTTTATTAAGGACACCGTATTTTGGTACAAACCTATGTATTACTTGCAAAAAATAGCGATGCCAGATGTTGTCTTTATTAAATACCTCACCTACGCTGAAGGGGCTATGGACTGGACTACAGTGTTATCTGCATGTGAAGCAAGGTTCACGTATGACAAAGCTAACTGCCAAAACGAAACTATCTTGGCCACATGGAACCAGGCCGAAGAAAAGCTGAACAACCTAGATTCCCGCGACTCATAACGATAAATATAGATAAGATCAATTTTTATAGCTATTTACGGCAATTTCGCCACCTCGTCATGAGTCAACACATAACGAGGCAACAAAATTTTGTAACTATTTGAAATTGCCTCATTTATGTGTTTTCTCGTTATGTGTTTTCGGGAATCCAGGGAACAAGCGGGACGATGCGGCCTTTGCGTCCTAGGCTAGACACTTGCGACACGCTACGAAGCCGCCAACGACCACGAAGCGCAGTGAGCGAAGAGATAGCGGAGCTACCCCGAGCGCAGTTTGCTCACTGCATACTTTTCTTGCGCAGTATAGACATACGGTTTATCAGATCGACCTGATGCCTCTCAAGAAGATCATTCGACTCAGAATCTGTAGGTAATTCGTTATTTTTTTGATGTTGCGTTAAAATGTTTATTTCTCTGAGCACAAATGCCTTTTCGAGGTTAATTAATGCCCTCTCAAGAGTTATTCCTGAAACACCCTTGTTTGCTCTGACTGACTCAAGTTTTCTTATGGTTCCCAAAACTGCATCTGAAAGCATTGAATCGTTACCACTACTATCCAATATGGCCTGTAGTACCGGAGCGCCTTTTAGGTAATCCCACCAACTAACAGGATGTTCCAAAAATTCTTGCCGATAACTGTCCGATTGACATAGGACGATAAGGGGCCGCAACAAATCATCTACTTCATAATTTTCTGCTAAGATGGTTGTGGTAACTTCCTGAATGCTGTTTTGATCAGTTTTATTTCTGAGGGCACGATTTAGCTCCCCTTTAGGGACATTGAGGTCTGCGGCAACGCTCTGCAACAATATCCAGTTTTCCTGGGTCTTAGGCATGTATGAATAATAAGAGACAAATTCATGAAAAATCTTCATTCTGTCTGTAAGTTTTTTTGCATCTCTGCCATCTCGCGCTCGGTCAAGCACAAATCCCACCCAATCCGGTGCATGGCGTACCGTTTCCAAAAAGCCATCAGCACCAAGTCTGGCACACCAGGTGTCAGGGTCTTCATTGGGCGGAAGCATTAACAGTCTGATGTCAAAACCTGCAGTCAAGGCTATTTTAAGTGCTCTTTCTGTGGCTCTCTGTCCTGCAGAGTCTCCATCAAAGCAAAGTACAATCTTTTTTGTATATTTTGCGATAGCTTTGAGCTGAGTTTCCGTAACAGCCGTGCCAAGGGGTGCAATGGCCTGGAGGATGCCCTCTTGATGGAGCCGAAGAACGTCAAAATATCCTTCCACAAGCAACGCGCCTTCGCGCATGTGGCTCTTGGCCGTGTGGAGTCCAAATAGGTTCTCGCTCTTTTTGAAAAGCTGTGTTTCGCGCGTATTCAAGTATTTCGGTTGCTCACCGCCCATGGATCTTCCACCAAAGGCCGCCAGTTGTCCCCGTGCATCATGAATAGGAATTGTCAGGCGATTACGCATGAAATCTCGCATACTTCCACGATCATTGCGCACAACGAGACCTGTTTGTTCTATCAACTCTGAACTAAAACCATGTTTCCGCATCAAGGTAACAATGTTGTCCCAGCCATCGGGCGCAAATCCGAATCCTGCACTGTGTGCAAAACCGTCATCAATGCCTCTCTGTCGCAGGTAATTTTTGGTGGCTTCATCTTCCTTTAATCTGTGCTGATAATAAGATTGAGCAACTTCAAGTGCCAAGCGTATTTTTTTGTAGAGTTCCTCCTGAACAAAATTGCGTTCAGTCTTTATTTTAGGCAACTCAATTCCAGCAATTTTGGCCAATTGTTCTTTTGTTTCGGTAAAACCCAGTCCCTCTCTCTCCATAAACCACGCAAAGACATCCCCATGTTTATTGCACCCAAAACAGTGGTAAAAACCTTTGTCTGGCACAACATGGAAACTTGCTGTGCGCTCTGAATGAAAAGGACAAAGACCAATCCAAGCATTTCCCTGTTGGCGGAGTTTGACAGCCTGACCAATAATCTCGACCAGATTTATCGCTTCTTTAATCTGCTGAACCAGTTCTTTGTCCTGCATCATTCTTCCCAATCAAATAGCTTCTGTGGCCTTGCCTCACCATCTCCCACGCAGGGGAAATCTGCCACTGGCTCCCAAGGAATATAAGCGTGGAACGGGCCAGGCAAAGGCATTTCCGGTGGTGCCCACTTGATTGCTGGCAACGCTTCCAGACGATTCAAAAAAGTGCGACACCCTTCAATGGAAGGTATTGATGGAACACGCAAAAGTGCGACTGGAGGATCTGACAATATCGTTGAAATTGATTTTGGTAAAGATGCCCTGGCTTCCAGTGGACCTATTTTCCTTGGGTCGGCACCAATTCCTGGTGTGAAGCTTGGAGGGGCAGGACGTGGACTAAGTGAGCCACGCCACGGGAATCCGTACTTCAATGTTTGTTCAGCTAAAATTCCTGCTACTACTGCATCGTGATTCACTCCGAGATGAATATTACACTTTAGTGCGCTGCTCAGGTCTTCTTTTATGTTTGACATATCAGCCGCAAGTGTTTCCCATCGCTGGCCTGAAAGTTGAAATTCCCATCCGCCGGTTATTGATAGCCGCCATGTCGTTTGACGGCGCATAAATGGAATTGATTTAGGCCATGCTCCAGCATTTGCACGTATGCTCATTCCTCGCTCAATATGGGCCTGCACGTCTTCTATAGCTAATTTAAGACCATCAATTTCAATACTGTTTACCGCTGGGGCAGGTATCACTATTTCGCCCCATAACATGCACCCAACACAGTCTTCCTGTTCCAATGATACATTTCCAATTCCAGGCAATGACCATCCTTTGCGTATTTGTGGAACCCATCCCACTGCGCCTTTGCACCATGATGTTGCAAGTTCACCCTCTGGCATTTCAGTTGAGTGGTACCAAATATTCAATTGAGTTCCAATGGGGTCGATAAAAAGTGGACATTTTGAATGAAGGGTGATCCCATGATAACTGGCCAGAATGTTTGCTTCTTCACGCTGGAGAGTATAACTATCTTGACGCGATATATCCTGAATATCCCATAAAAGCGAAACTCCTCCAGGCAAAACGGCTGACACTTCACCTAGTTGCCTCAAAAACACTGGCAGATTCGTTTTTTGCATTTCCATCCAGTCTAGTTTTTGAATACTAAACCATCCAGCCCATGGAGTGTCAGGGGCCGCCTGAATGATAAAGCCCGTGCCTTCCCTAATCATTCTCGCTTACCTTTGGCGGAAACGTGAGACGGCCAGCACTCCCAGGAGTATGCAAATACTTCCATGCTGTTCTGGTGTACTGAATTGCGGCATCAATCGCTGAAACAGGCTCCATTCCACACATACGGTACGCAAGCCACGCCGCAGTTATCGTACAGCCAGTTCCTCGTGGATCTCCAGCAAGACGATCATATGGTGTCAACCATGTCGAACCATTTTTGTCACACCACAGGTCTTGCACTTTTTCTCCTGAGGCATGTCCACCTCTGACCCAAACACTTGGTGCGCCCATATCTATTATCTTTTCTGCTACTTTTTCCAAAGGCACGTCTGTAAGATCAGCAAGCAGACGAGCTTCTATAATATTCGGCGAGACCACCCAGTGAGTAGCAGAGAAAAGGCCAATGTTTTTTTTAAAGGCAGACACTTCGTGTAAGTTGGTTCCATGAGTTGGCGCAAAAATAGGATCCCAAATTGCACATGATGGAGTTAGCATGTCTATCATTGGCAATACATCTTGTAAAAGTGAACAATCGTGAAACATGGAGAGTTTGACTCCCCACTCCCCGTGCAAATGAGGTTCCAGAAATTTCAGACGTTCCACCGGATTAATGCTGGGCCTGACGATCTTTTTACACTCAAATCCATTTTGAATGGTCTCTGCCAAGGGTATGGCCATAGAAAAAACACCAAGTCCAGACGCAACCGTCAAGTCTCGGAAAATACCCGCTCCTGCAGATGGATCAAGCCCACCCAGGAATAGAGCAACAGGAATATTCTCGCTTGAATGCAGACGGCTCATTCAAAAAGCATCCAATAGAAACATTAGACCTTGCGGGAAATGTCGGTTATTTCCACGATGCGCAGGCCCAGAGAATCTTCAAGCACAGTTACTTCGCCCTTCATGATAGCCCTATTCCTTACAAGTACATCCATCGGTTCGCCTGCACTTTTTTTTAGTTCTACGATAGAGCCTACCTCTAAATCTAGTAATTCCTGAATCGTCATCTTGGTATTACCCAAGTTTATGTTGAGGCGAAAAGGCGTATCAATAACCGGCATCAGATCTGAAACCACATTGATGAAGGTCGCAGTCTTCTCAGCGTCAGTTTTATCGGCTCTTTTCATAGGAAAACTTTGTCATATGCATCGCCCGTAGTCAAGAAGGAAGTGGATTAACTACGCTGAATTGCCCATTGAACGACTAAAACCTCACTAATGGGCCTTCTGGGTCGCGGCGGAGCCTTTTTGTCTGATGAAGGTTTTGGCCTGAACTGCTCATTCAATCTGTCCTTAACATCTGCAGCAAAAACTTCCTTAATCTCAGGTTCATTTACTTCCGCCAACTCTATCTCAGTGAGCCTATCCAAAACTATGGCCTTGGCTTTCTCCGATTCATAGGTTGGGGTATCAGAAGTCATTGCCTTGCCAAGCTCCTCATCAATGATAATGATGCTGATTTGGCATCTCAGAAAGCTTAACCCTCTTCCGCTTTCTCCCTGAGCCAGATTTATTATATGAGTTTGATTGGCGGCGGTTTTATACACAGACTCCGCTTCATCCTCGTCATCATAGGAATCGTGAGCAGGAGCAGAGGCTGGGGCCCTTGGGGGTGGTGGCTCAGCAACTCTCGGGGCTTCCGCAGCCAAGGCATGGTCGGAATCGGCAGAAGGTTCCGCACCGTGATCACCTCCACCTATAAGGCCGAATTGATTAGCTCCTACCCATGCACCCAGCACGAGTATCAAACCTATACCACCGAAAATCACCAGTTTTTTGATATTCATAAAAGCATCCCTCCAAACCAGCCTATGGTAACAGTTTAGCATTTTTCGCCAAAAATCTGAACACTACATGTGATTCAGTAAATAATTTTTGGCAATTTCGAGTTTTTGCCATTCAAAACATCGGAATGGTGGGTTTTACAGACAAACTGGATTGATAGTGGTCGATATTCATTATATTTTTGCAGTTTATGTCAAAAACACCAGATTAAGTAAATATTTTTGAGGTTTAGTATTGAGATCAAAACAAAATTATTGATTTATAAAAAAGAATTTCAAATTCAAAAATTAATTCAAAAATAAAGACGGCCTGGATTGCCCAGGCCGTCAAAAAAGCTTGAGAAAAACTATTTTCTCTTCTTTCCGCCCTTGCCATTTACTTCATCAGAAAGTTTTTTACCGGGCTTAAATTTTGCAACGGTTTTGGCAGCAATCTTAATTGCTTTGCCATCACGTGGATTGCGACCGGTACGGGCACTGCGGGTAGCAGTTGAGAAGGTGCCGAAGCCAACAAGCGTAACCTTCTCTTTTGATTTTAGCGCAGCACTGATACTGGCAATAACCGTATCTAGTGCAACTCCGGCTTTGGACTTGCTGATTTCTGCCTCTTTAGCAACGGCGTTGATCAGTTCGGCCTTGTTCATGGAAACCTCCATTTATGGGGAACAAAATCCCCGGGTTTTGGGTGTGAGAACGGGCTATCGTTTGATAGGCGTTCCAATTGGATTTTCAAAGGTCATCCCACAAAAACCCCTGTGGATTCAAGGGGAAAACTAAACTAATGGCAGAATATGTCTATAGGACTTTAGTGTCAAGCATTTTTTTTTTTTTTTTTTTTTGGTTTTAATTTTTTTGCCCTCTCAGTTCCCTTCCCCATTCCCAAAAAAAAAAACAATGAGGATCGTAAAAAAAGAAAAAA
>Ga0082212_10003025_pt1 | contig 24043 bp, 17 predicted proteins | sample TergutNt197P3_FD_71548 | JGI IMG/M metagenome (GOLD analysis project Ga0082212, IMG submission 71548) | Neocapritermes taracua P3 segment gut microbial communities from Petit-Saut dam, French Guiana - Nt197 P3 | ecosystem: Host-associated > Arthropoda: Insects > Digestive system > Gut ... | reverse complement strand
CTACTGGCAACCCCCCCCAATGTTCACTTTGTGATTGTGTGGCCAGTATTGGCCAATATATTTTCCGAATCGTTTTTATATAGTATGCAAATATCGTACACGCCTTTTTCTAAGCCTAGCAAAAATCCTTGTGAATACATTCCGCCTTTTGAGCAGTCAAATGTTTCTTCCACCAACTTTAATTCATCTATTTCTTCCATTTGTGTTTTTAAAGAGTACATTTTATTGTTTTCTTCATTTTTTAAAATAAAATAACTCTCAAATGTTTCTATGCTTTGCCCTTCTTTATATGCCCATCCTTTAAGTTCTAGTCTAACTGAGCCTTGATATATTATGCTTATTTCACTTACTATTTCTTTAGAATTGGTAATAGTATTGCTACTTATTTTAAAAGGTTTAACCATAGAATATGATATTAATGTAAACACAACATATAAAAAGATTAAAGCCACTGCAAGTACTATTAACTTTTTAAACAGGTCTTCATCTATTTCTCTATCTAAAAATTTCATATTAATTCCTTTGTTTTATTCGTTTATTATTATTTCTAATAAATTATCTGTTATACTCATATTTATATTTTCATCAAATGAAATTATATTGTTTATTTTTCTTATTATATCGTCATTGTATTCATAAAGTTTGTTTACTAATATGTTTACTCCATTAACAGATTTTGTAGCTATAAATTCAGTTCCTGTTACACCATTTTCATATAAATACATTACAATCTCTGCCAATATATAAACTAAATATTTTGGTTTGCAGTTTGGATAAACGTCTTCATTTGTTTGTTGAAATATACAAGCAGAAGTAGGTAATGTGAGAATATTTGCTGTATCGAAAATGCTATTTACTGTTTCTGTTTTAGCACCTTTAAAGTTTAGTACTCTGATTAAATAACTCATTTTATCAACAGAAGCTTGCCATATATTTACAATTTTTTGTAGTTCTTCGCTTTTTAGTGCATTTTCTTTATCTTTTAACGCTTGTTTTGATTCAGTCATAATTGCAACTTGTTCTTTCATCTCAGCTGTTATATTAAGAAGCAACTTCCCAAAAAATCTTTCTTGATAATCTACCTCATCCATTTTTCTAATTAATTTACTTGTTTTTATTGCAGATTTAACAGTTACTATCAATTCCTCAAAACCTTTGCTTTTATCGAAATATCCCTGTATATTTAATCTGTCTAAAGTTTCTTCTGATGGTAGCTCCCCTGCATGTCCAGTTTGCAATATAATAACAGCTTTTCCAGTATATTCTTCTGCAAATTCTCCACCTGTTTTTTCAGGCATATAATAATCTAATAATATTAAATCTACATCATTTACTTTTAAATCTTTTAGTGCCTCAACTGGATTTATGTAAGTCTTTACATTAAACCCTCTTTTTTGAAGATTCCTTCTATATGAATCTAAAATAAATCCTTCGTCATCTACGATTGCTATTTTAACACTTTCATAATTAACTTCTTCCATATACTATACCTCCATTATTCTATTATCTAGAATTTATCATATAATTTTATTTTTTTCAATAGGTATTTTTATAAAAAATGTTGTTCCTTGTCCTTTTTTCGTAACATATTCCATTTTTCCCCTTAAATTTTGAGTTACCATTTCATGAATATGTTTTAATCCAATACCATGCCCGTCTTTTTTTGTAGTTATTTCTTCTTTAAATAATAAGTCTTTTATACTTTCTGGTATTCCACCAGCATTATCTGATATGGCTATGTTGTTGTATTCTTTGCCATCTTCTTTTTCTAATGTTGCTGAAATATTTATTTCTCCAGTTAAGTTATTATCTCTAAACGCTTCGATTGCATTTTGTATAACATTGGTAATAATTCTATCTATATTAATCTTATCTCCAGACATCATGAAGTCATCTGGTATACTATTGATTAATGTACAATGGTTATCTCTTAATTTATCTCCAAATAATTGCTCTATTGTATATACCTGTTTTTTCAAATCAAACATTTCATCATTACTGTTTCCCACATTAACTCTTAACCTATTTGTAATCTGGCTCATCTTTTTTAGGCAGTTATCTAAACAACTTATACAATCTACTAAATCGTTTTTTGTGCTTTCAGATAAACAGTTTGTTTCACCAGTTGCAATATCTCTCACTGTTTCTTTCATATCATAAATATAGCCAGACATTGCCATCTCTGGCGAGTTTAAATCATGTCCTATATTTCTGGCTACTTTTCCTAATGTATCATATTCAGCTCTTCTTAAAATTAATTCCTGGTCTTTTTTATGTTGTGTTATGTCTTTAAATAACACCAAAAAGCCTATATACATTTTATTTGAAAGTATACTGTTTATTTCAATATTGAAATATTTGTCTATTTTATCCATATACTTTTCTATTATTATTATCTCATTAGACATTTTATTTTTTTCTATAACATTAAATAGACTTGACATATCTTTTTCACTTAATCTTAACAATACTTCTTGAAAATCTGTCCAGCTTTTATATCTCAATTCTTTCTCATCTTGATTAAGCATATTTATTAATGTTTTATTAAAGTCAATTATTTTCATGTCTTCGCCAAATACAATATATCCGTCTGACATACTGTCATTTATTCTTTGAAGTGCAATTGGCGTAACCTCCATAAATCCAAATCTAAATATTGCAAAAGCATATATAATGGCCATATATGAAAATGATATTGGTGTAATATATGTAGTCATTGGAATTACACTTAAAGTACCTAATATATTTAATACTAATGGTATGCTAATCCCAATTATAATTAGTATTGATTGTCTAGAAAAGAATCCTGCGTTCTTAAATGAATATCTTAAAAAATATACTAATCCTACAATAATCAGTGCATATGTGTATATTGAATGAACATTAAACCATGGCCCATGTCCTTGTTCATTTAAATTGTGTGAATAGTGTTCAAACATTAAATGATTATTTGTAAGCATTATTATTGTTGATATTATAGGAATTATTAAAAATAAAAAATGATACATTTTTATTTTTATTTTAGTTTTAGCAAATATTAAACTTAATGCCAAAAATGCTACTGGACAGAAAAAAACGCCAACTCCAGAAATTTTTTCAAAAAACACTTCTTCTATTGGATAATTCTGAAATAATATTTGTAGAACCGATCCCAATGTCCAAATAAACGTACAACCAAGCCAAAAAAACATAGCTGTCTTTAATTGGCTTTTATCTTTTTGCCTTTTTTTTATAAGAAATGCCATTATTAATATAGCAATTAATGAAATTATCATGGCAGTTAATGATACTAAATTTTCCACAAACAAACCTCCTTAAATATATTTAATTTTTATAAAATATTTTATATATTTTTCTATATATTCATCTTCTATATTAGGCCATTCAAAACCAGAAATATGTAAAAATGATTTTGTAAATTCCGACTTTAAATCTATATTAGATGAATAATTCAAATTTCTTTTATTGTCTATATCGTTAATAATCCCAATTAATATGTCTTTTCTGTCTTCGTCAGATAAAATTTCTCTAACTTTTAATATAAAATCTTCATCACTTAAATATTCTATTTTCATATTTCTTTCATTAAGTATATCATATAATTCATTCATTATTATATAATTATCATTATATAAATGGAATACCGAAAAATCTTTTAAGTTATTTTGCATTACATGAACAATCGCATCTGCACAAATATCAACTGGAGTAAACTCTAGATTGATTGGAGCTAGGCTATTCGGCATACATCCCATATTAATAAATGTTCGCAATCTATTTAAAAAGGCGTTTTCCTCTGGATTAATTTGAAATTTCCCGTCTGAATATCTGTTAGTAATATTTCCAAGCCTTAATATTTTAGCATTTAAACCACTATGTATGTTTTCTAGAATTATTTTTTCAGCTTTAAATTTGGTTTTAGTATAAATATTATCTAATTCTTGACCTATATATAAGTTAGACTCTGAAAAACTTAAATTTTTCGAACTATTGGCATAATCTCTTTTGTTAGATACATTTCCAGACACACTCGTAGTAGAAATATGTATTAACATTTTATTATGTTTTAAACAAAAATCTACTATATTCTGTGTTAAGTCAATATTAATTAATTTAAATTTGCTATCATTACCATAATGCTTTACTATTGCCGCAGTATTTAACACTATGGAACTATTATTTACTATTTCATTATATTTATTTTCAGATAGTCCAAAATATTTTTCTGTAATATTTGCTTGAATTATAAATATTCTTTTATCTATTTCTTTGTCTAATTCATCTCCAAAATAGAAATGCAATGTGTCTATAATTCTGTTATATGCAGATTTATTATTTTTCTCTCTTATAATACAATATGCCACTCCTGTATCGTTCTTAATAAAACTATATAATATGTGACTACCTACAAATCCATTTGCTCCTAGCAATAGAATATTATTATTTGTACATTTCGCAATATGCTCTTTATTAATATTTTCAATAATATTTTTAGATAAAATATTATTGATATTTAAGTAATCAAAATCCTCACTTTTTATTGTTTCAGAGCTATCGCCGTTTAATATTTCTGTTAATTCTCTAACGGTAGTATATTTGAATATATCAGCATATGGTATATTTATATTCTGTATCAATAACTCTGTTTTTAAATTAATAGCAATTAAGGAATCTGCCCCCAATTCAAAAACATTATCATCAATTCCTACTTTTGTATGCAATAGCTTTTCCCAAGTATTACAAAGTATTTCCTGTATTTCTGTTTCAGGTTCCACATAATTTTGAGAATTAGAAAGAGAAATATTATATTTTAATAATTCGCTTTTATTTATTTTGCCATTAGTTGTAATTGGAAAGCTGTCTAACTGCATTATATATTTAGGAACCATATATAAAGGCAGATATTTTGAAAGTTCATTTCTTACATTAACAATATCAAGCTGTTTTTCAGCTATAAAATAGCCCACAATATATTCATCATTATCGGTTTTATTGTATATAACAGAAGCATTTTTTATATCTTGTATTAAAAGCAACTGTTTTTCAATCTCTGATAATTCAACACGTAGCCCTCTTATTTTTACTTGAAAATCTTTTCTGCCAATATATTCAATTTCGCCATTTGAATTAAATTTGCCTATATCTCCCGTCTTGTATATTAAACCATTCCCAAAAGGATTTGGTATAAAACTATTATTAGTCATCTCTTTATTATTAATATAGCCATTTGCAATCCCATCACCTGAAGCACAAATTTCACCAGCAATTCCTATAGGGCATAAATTCATGTCTTTATCACATATAAGCATTTTTGTATTGCAAAAAGGAATACCAATGGTAGGCAATTCATTGTTATAAACAACTTCTTTATTTGAACAACAAGCTGTCATCTCAGTTGGCCCATATCCATTAAATATATGTACAGAAGTGTGTTTCCTTAAACTATTGTATAATGCACTACCAAATACTTCCCCGCCTAGCTGTATTACTTTCATACTTTTCCAGTCTGATTTATCTTCAAGAGTTGCTAATAGTAATTCCATTCTTGAAGGAGTAGTTAATACAAAATCAATGTTTTTTTCTTTTATTAATTTATTTATAAATATAGGTATTTTTTGTTCTTCTTCATTAGTTAAAACAACTGTGGCTCCAGATAATAATGGTATAAAATTCTCAACTATAAACATGTCAAATGAAACTGCACTCATACTTAAAAAGCGATTACATTTATCTGTATATAAAAACTTCTTGTAGCTTGCAAGCATATTTATTACGCCTTTTTTTGTAAGCTCAACTCCTTTAGGTTTGCCTGTTGATCCAGATGTATATATAATACAAAAACCATCTTCATTGCTATTATATAGATTAAGATTGTTTTTACTATGCTTTTCTAAATATTCATCATCTATATACAATTGATTATTAAAATCAATTTTCTTTATATTATTATTAGTAATAAGCAATTTTGACCCACTGTTTTCTAACATATATAGTATCCTATCAGATGGCAGATTATAATCTATAAGCATATATGTAGCACTCGACTTTAATATGCCTAGCATACATATTATTGTTTCAATAGAACGGTTTAGCATAATTGAAACTACGTTATTTCTTTTAATATTTCTATTAATCAAATCGTTTGCTATTTGATTCGCTCTATTGTTCAGCTCTCTATACGATATCTCTTGATTTTCAAAAATCACAGCCGTCTTATTAGGGTTTTTATTTACCTGTTCTTCAAATATTTCTATTAAACTTTTGTTTTTATCATATTCAAAATCTGTATTATTAAATTCATATAATATCTGATTTTTTTCTTCTATTGACAGCATATCTATTTTAGAAATTTGAATATCAATATTTTCTAATACCGATTTTAATATATTTATATAATGTTTTGACAATCTTTCAATATAATTACTATCAAAAAGTTTCGTACCATACTCAAATCTTAAATTTAACATGTTGTTTTTAGGTATTATTTCCAAAGATAAATCAAATTTAGCTATGTTTGAATCTGCAGTATATATTTCTCCTTTAATTCCATTTAAGTCTATGGTAGGATAGCCTTCATTCTGATATACAAACATAGTTTCAAATAGTGGAGTTCTGTCCGAAACTCTTTTAATATTTAATTTGTTTATTAATTCATCAAATGGATATGTTTGATGAGCAAAAGAATTAATACACATTTCTTTTATATTATCTACATATTCACTAAACTGAACAGATGAGTTAATGTTTGAACGTAACGCTAATGTGTTTACAAACATACCTATAACATCTGAAATTTCGGTAGCATCTCTACAAGCCACAGGAGTTCCCACAATAATATCTTCTTGTTCAGTATATTTATATAAAAGAATATAATATACAGATAATAACAACATATATGGTGTTACTCCTAGCTTTTTAGAAACCTCATTGATTTTCTTTGTTATAAAACCATCAATTTCCATACCTATGCTGGCTCCTTCAAAAGAGCGAGTATTATTTCTAGGATAAGTTGTAGGAAGATTTAATAGCGGTATTTCATCTTCAAATTGAGAAATCCAATATTTTTCACTTTCTATGTATTCATCAGAATTTATTTTTTTATTTTCCCATACAGCAAAATCTTTATAATCTATAGCTTTTTCTTTTAATTGATTGTTATTATATAACTCGCATATTTCTTTAAACAATATAGATAAAGAAGTACCGTCACTTATAATATGGTGTATATTAAGTAAAACTAAACATTTATTATTATCTAATTTTACTAATTTGGTTCTAAATAACGGGGCTTCATTTAAATAAAATGGTTTAATAAATTTCTTTGTAATTTCGTTAATTTCAGAAAATTTACCATTCCCTATATCTAATTTAAAATTAATGCTTTCTTCTATTTTCTGTACAATATTTCCATCAATTAATTCAAAATATGTTCTTAAAGATTCATGTCTATAAAATAGTTTTTTTAAACATTCTTCAAACTTTTTTACATCAGGAGCTTCTTCTAATATAATTCCACCTGCTATATTATATAGTAACGAATTCTCCTTATCAATTTCAGAAGAGTAATAAATCCTCTTTTGGGCAGATGATACCGGATAATATTTATTTTCCTTAGTTTTAGTAATATTGTCACTTTTTAATGAAACTATATTATTATTTATATAATCTGAAAGATTAGAAATAATTGGATTTGAAAATACATCTTTAATAGACATTGTCGTATGCAAGCAATCATTAATTTCAATAATTAAATTAATAGCTATTAGCGAATCCACTCCAATTTCTATTACAGAGTCTGTTACACTTATTTCCTTTATATTTAACAGTTTCATCAAAGTGTTAACTATAAATTCATCTGTTGAATTTCTTGGTTGTACATTTGATTTTTTTTCAGTTTTAATATTTATTTGTAATAATGATTCTCTATCTATCTTTCCATTTGGCGTTAATGGCATAGTTTTAATTTTTTGAAATGTTTTTGGCATCATATAATACGGAAGTTTTTTTAACATAAAATCATATAAGTCAGCATTATCAAAAGTATTATTAGATGTGTAGAAGGCCACTAAATCATCTTCCATTATCACCATAATAGCTTCTTCCATATCAGGATAACTCAATAATACATTTTCTATTTCTCCCAATTCTACTCTGAAGCCATGCAATTTTACTTGAAAATCATTTCTTCCCAGATGAACAAGCTCTCCATCTGGTTTCATATACGCTAAATCATTAGTTTTGTAAATGATATCATTAATAAATGAATTTCTAATAAAACTAGTTTCAGTTAAATCTTTTTTATTAAAATAACCATTTGATACGCCATCTCCACCTATGTATAATTCACCTGGTGTATTTATAGGAAGTAATCGAAGCTTTTTATCTAATATAAATACTTGTGTGTTAGAAATAGGACTTCCTATAGTAATTTCATCAACATTAGGGTTGTATTTTATAGTTGACCATACTGCTGTTTCAGTAGGCCCATATACATTATAAACTTTTATATTAGGAAAGTTTTTGAAAATCTTTATTAATTTTTCGGTTAATGGCTCACCACCAACTATTAATATTGAAATGTTTTTTAAAAACGATGCCCCCTCTTTTAACAGCAAATTAAAACGAGATGGTGTAGTTTGTATAATATTTACATTATTTTTTAAACACAACTCATTTAATTCTGATAATATGTTTTGCTGTTTTTCATTTGCCAAAACAACTTTCAATCCGTTTATTAATCCGTCCCCAAATTTCTGTAACAAATATATCAAAGCACATTGTAGTAACCGATACTATTGTATCATTGTTAGAAAAATTAAGAACAGTATTAATCCCATAAATATAATTAACAATATTTCTGTTTGTTAGCATAACTCCTTTAGGGTTTCCAGTTGAACCAGATGTATATATTATATAAATTAGGTCACTTGGATTACTTTCTATATTGATATTTAGTTTTTGAGATTGATTATATATTTCTGAATCAAATCCTATATTTACATTCTTTATATTGTTCACTAAATTTAAAGTATTTGAATTTACTAACAAAACTTTCGCATTGCAGTCATTCAACATATATTTAATTCTATTTTCAGGATATTCAGGATCAATTGGTACATATGTGCATCCACATTTTAATATTCCAACAAGTCCAATAATCATATCTAGTGATCTATTAACCATCAGACCAATAATAGTACCAGGTTCTACTCTCTCTTTTTCTCTTAAATAAAAAGCCAACTGATTAGCCTTTTCATTTAACTCTCTATATGTTAATTTTTCATCTTCAAAAACAACTGCTATATTATTTGGTATTTTTTTCGCTTGCTCCTCAAATAGTTGTGCAATAGTTTTCATTGGATAGTCTGCTTTTGTATTGTTAAACTCATACAATAACTTTTCCTTCTCCTCTGGTGTAACAATTTCTATTTCATTTAATAAAATATTGTTATTATTCAATACTTGTCCTATCATATGAATAATGCGATTATGCATGTCCTTCATATTTTCAGCTGTATATTTATTTAATCTATAATCATATGCAATATTTAAAAAACCATTATCACTAAAATCAGATATATGAATATTAATATCTTCTGAAATGCAATTATTAAAAAGCCAATTACTCTCATGTGGCACTTGTTCCATATTTTCAGTCATTTTAGTAACCTGATAAGATATTAAAATATTAAACAAACTCGGAATACTGCTATCTTTTTTTCTTAAGTCTTCAATTAAATATTGATATGAATATTTTTGATGCCTTAGTAAAGACATAGAGTCTCTGGCAATATTCGAAACAAATTCTTTAAAACTATTAATTCCATCTAATGTTACTCTAAGTGGCAATGTATTAATAAACATACCAGCTGTATGCTTCTCTTTAAAACCGCTCCTATTAAGTATTGGTGTTCCTATAGAAAAATCATCAGAGTTAGAAACACTACTGATATATATTGAATAAATAGACATAATGAAATTAAATAGTGATACTTTATTTGCTGAACAATAATCATTCATCTTTGACAATAAATTGCTTTCAACTGGAAGCTCTATTCTTTTAGCTTCTATAGTGTCATTTTTAGTATTATCAATATTTATACTAGGAATTGTTACATTTTCAGGGATAGTTTTATATAATTCATTCCAATATTCTTTATCTTTTTGAAATTTCAAACTATTAATATACTCTTTTTCAGATTGTACATAATCTATATATGACAATTCTTTTTTCTCTATGCTCTGCTCATTTTCGCCATTCAATAATTTATAATATATAGAGATAATTTCGTTTATAGTAATTCCAGTGGTCCATGAATCAGAGATAATATGATGTGTATTAAATATAAAACCGCCATGTCCATCTGGGAATTTAAATAACTTGAATTCAAATAATTGATTATCTAACAAATTAAAAGAATGATAACTAAACTCTTTTGCAACATTTTCTAGCTCTTCTTCCGATTCAACATTGACTACATCTATATTAAATGCAGAATATTTAGAAATATATTGCATAACAATAGTTCCACTCATTGCAAGTCGTATTCTATAACTGTCGTTATTTTCTACGAATTTATTAATGGCTATTTTTAATTTATCAAAATTTATCGGTTGAAATATTGGTATAATTCCACAAATATTATTTACATTGGTTCCTTTATAGAACTGTTCGGTCAGCCAGATTGATTTTTGTGGACTTGTTAAGTTGTACAATTCTACATCTTTTTTCATATGTTCACCTATACATACCTCTTTATCTTCATTGAAGTTGTTTTAGCAAATTCTGTATTTCTTAATTCAACATACTTAATAACTTTATAAGAAACTTGTGTTTTGTTAAACTCTCTCACTTGTTCTTTTATTAATTCCAACACTTTTTCTTCACTTATTTTACCATAATCTTCATTAATTTTTTCCATATCTGGAAAAATAGAAACCGCAACCGTAGAATCTTCTTTTCTTTTTAATTCTTTTGCAAAAATAACACATTCCTTAATGTATTTATTCAAACTTAATAAGACTTCCATTTCCTCAGGATAAACATTCTTTCCGTTCTTGGTTATAATAACATTTTTCTCACGTCCAGCCACATATATAAATCCGTCATCATCCACATAAACTAAATCTCCAGTGCGTAACCATCCATCTTCTAAAACTGCTTTTGTTTGTTCTTCATCTTCATAATATCCAATCATTACATTTGGCCCTTTAACAACCAATTCTCCCACACCTTCAGCATTTGGATTATCCACTCTCATCTGTATAGTAGGGATACATAGCCCTATAGAAGCATCTCTATAATTTTCGATTTGATTTAATGTAACTACTGGTGAAGCTTCTGTTAGTCCATAACCGGTAAGAGTAAACACTCCAAAATTTCTCATTCCTTTTACAACTTCAGGTGCAGATGTTGCTGCCCCACAAAGAAATAATCTTAATCTTCCTCCTAAGCCCTCATAAATATTTTTAAATATTGTTCTTGCTTTTTCTACACTCAATTCTCCTTGTGACAATACTTTTTCAATTTCTTCCTTTTTGCCCGCTTGCTCTATGGCAATCCAGGATTTTCTATATATTCCTTCAACAATTGCTGGTACACATGTTAAAATTGTTGGTTTTAATTCTTGTAAGTTTTTCGTTATATATTTTAATCCTTCGCAAAAACCAACCGATGCCCCAACAGAAATAGGAGTTAGAAATCCTATGGTTGCTTCATAACTATGGTGCATTGGTAATACAGAAAGGAAAGTATCTGTTTCATCAAATTTTAATAATGTTTGTACTCCAGCCACATTTGAACATAGATTTTTATGTGATAACATAACTCCTTTTGACTTGCTAGTTGTACCAGAAGTAAATAAAAGCATATTCATTTCTTCATTATTAATTACTGAATTAATGTAGCTGTTATTATTACTTTTTAGTAAGGTTTTACCTTTTAATATAATTTCTTTAAAATCTAAAATGTTATGCTCTGAGCTACCTTCTGTCATATTTACAAAATACTTAATTGTATCTATTTTTTTCGATATATTTATAACTGCTTCTTTTCTTTTATCCGTAAAAAATATTGCTTTTGCTTTTGACCTAGTTAACAGATTTTCGAGTTCAATTTCTGGCAACTCTTTATCTAATGGAACAATACATCCAACACCATTTACTGTAGCCATATAAGTTGTAGCCCACTCATAGCAATTTTCTCCAATTACAGCAATTTTTTCGTCCTTTAGTCCCATATCTATTAAAGCAGTTCCAAGTGCATCTATATCTTGTTTAAATTCTTTATATGTTATTTTGGTAAAAGTTTCAGATTGTTTGCTTTTTACAAAATAAGCAGTTCTATCTCCAAATTTCTTTTCGGTTTCTTCTAGCATTTCTCTAAGATTCTTAAACTCTTTTACATTGTAATAATTCACGTTAATCATAATTTCCAACTTTCTTATGTACGTCATTTTTCGACATATAAAAGTATAATATCATAAATGAAATTTTTATTCAACTTTTATCAAATTAATTTTATTAAAAATTAATTTTTATATGTTATCTGCTATATAATGTAGCAATTCTTCTGTCTCTTCCCAACCAATACATGCATCTGTTACAGACTTGCCATACTCTCTATCTTCGCTTATATCTTGCTTTCCTTCTATTATATAGCTTTCTATCATTAGTCCTTTTACATGTTTTTTAATTTGTTCATCACTTTTTATTGAAAGTAGCACTTCTTTTGCTATTCTAGACTGTTCTTTGTGGTTTTTATTAGAATTTGCATGACTTGTATCTACTAAAATCGCTGGATTTTTTAAGTCAGTTTTATTATATAACTTAATCGTATTTAGCAAGTCTTCATAATGATAATTTGGTATACATTCACCTTTCGGACCCAGATAGCCTCTTAGTATTGAATGTGCATATTCATTTCCTGTACTTTTCACTTCCCAGTCATGATAAATAAATTCCTGCTTAATCTGTGCTGCATTAATTGCATTAAACATTACAGATAAATCTCCTCCAGTTGGGTTTTTCATTCCAACTGGCGTATTTACCCCAGATGCTACCAGCCTATGGCCTTGGTTTTCCACCGACCTTGCCCCTACTGCATTATATCCTATTATATCTTCCAAATAAACAAAATTTTCTGGATATAGCATTTCGTCTGCTGTAGTCATCTTTGTTTCTTTAATTACATTTATATGCAACCTTCTTATTGCCTCAATCCCTTCAGCTAAATTCGGCTTTTTATCCAGATTTGGCTGATGTAACATTCCTTTATATCCTGCCCCATTTGTTCTTGGTTTATTTGTATATATTCTCGGAATTATATATAATTTATCTTTCAATTTTTCATTTACTTTTCCCAATCTTATAGCATAATCCATTACAGACTCATGGTTATCTGCTGAACATGGGCCTACAACAATAATTAATCTATTGTCTTCACCTCTTAATATTTCTTTTAATTCTTCATCTCTTTTTTCTTTTGTTTTTTTCACTTCTTGTGGTAACGATATTTCTTCAATAATTTCCTCTGGTGTAGGTATTTTTCTTATATAATCAAAACTCATTTTAACCTCCTTCAATGGAAGTGGACATTCCTTTACTATAAACGTATTCTTCTTTGCAAAGGTGTGTCCCCTTACTCTAGTATGATCCCAATATTCTAAAATACATTGTTTTTTCTTTTACTTCTTTCAACAATACTTTTATTTTTTCATCGTTTTTATTTCCGTGCAAAATCTATCCAAAATATATATTCTCCCAATCTTGTTTTTGCTGGCCTTGATTCTATTTTACTAAGATTTATATTAAATGCATTAAATATCCCCAATATTTTGTATAGTTCTCCTGGCTTGTTTTTTGTACCAAACACAACTGATGTCTTATTATGTTTTACATGTTCATTTCCTTTTTTAGATAAAACAATAAATTTTGTCATATTATTTTTCTCATCACTAATATTGTCATCCAGAATATTTAAATTATATATATCTTTACAAAGTCTGCTCGAAATGCAACCCGCTTTACTCTCCATATTGGCATTTTTGCCACACAATTTTGCTGCTTCCACTGTACTTGCCACTTCATTTATTATTGCATCTGGCAATTTATCCATTATATATTTTCTGCATTGTGCAATTGCTTGCGGATGTGAGTATATATTATTTATTTCTTCTATTTTTTCACATTTTGAAAGCAGGCAATGCTCTATTTCGATTGTTAATTCATCTATTATATTTAATTTATTTCTTGCAAGAAGGCTATCTATTGTTTCAGACACCCCACCTTCTATTGAATTTTCTATAGGAACTATTGCTTCATCTATTTTTCCTTCATGTAGCTTTAATATAGTTTCACTAATAGTTTTATAATTATACAATTCTACTTTGTTTTTATTTTCTGTATATTTTAAGCAAGCTTCATAGCTATATGTTCCAACATCTCCTAAATATCCTATTCTTATTTTCATAATTAATTCTCCTTTTTAATCAGTTCAATTTTTTTTATAAATTCTTCCATTTCTTCTCTTGTTCCAATTGTTACTCTTATATAGCTTTCCATTTTCGGAAACCCTGGTCTTACTATTATTCCTTTTTGCAACAATTTGGCAAACACTTCATTTGCATCTTTTTTTGTGTTAATAAAGACGAAATTAGCATTTGATTCTATATATTCTATTTGTCTTTTATCTAATTCACTATAAACATATTCCAAAACTTTTCTGTTTTTTATAACTGTATCTTGCACAAATTTTCTATCCTCTAATGCCACTTTTGCTAATTCCATACCAATACTTGTTACATTAAAAGGATTTCTTACTTTTTCTAAATTCTGTATTAATTCTTTATTTGCAATTCCATAACCAACTCTCAAAGATGCAAGCCCATATGCTTTAGAAAATGTTCTAAGTATTATTATATTTTCATGTTCTTTTAACAAACTTAATGTATTTGGATAATCTTTATTTGTTACATACTCATAATATGCTTCATCTATTACAACAAGTACATCTTTTGGAACTTTTGCCAAAAAATCATCTTGTTCATTTTTTGTAATTATTGTTCCGGGTTGGATTATTTGGATTTGCTATATATATGATTTTTGTCTTTTTATTTATTTTTTCCAATATTCCATTTAAATTAAATTTATAATCTTTTAATTCAACTTCCACCACTTTGGCCTGTGCTATTTTTGCTTCTATTGTATACATTGGAAATGTTGGAATACATGTAATTATTTCATCACCTTTATTAAGTAATGCTCTTGATAACATACTAATTATTTCTGTTGAACCATTTCCAAAGATTAAATTTTCTTTTCCTACATTTAGAAAACCAGCCAGCTTCTCTCTTAAATCTGTACAGTTATTGTCTGGATATAAATTGGCTGTTTTATATCTGTTTAAAACTTCATTCACTTTTTCACAATACCCGTATGGGTTTTCATTTGATGCCAGTTTTATAACTTTATCTAATCCATATTCTTTTTTTATGTCTTCTATTTGTTTGCCTGGTTTATATTGCTCTAAATCATTTAATATTTCTTTATATTTCATTTTCCCACCTCCATAATTTCCTATCTATATTGTTTTGCATTTTTAAAATCTTCTAATTATATAAAAAATAGAACTCATTTAATGAATTCTACTTTTACATTTTTTATATTTATTTATTTTTTAAATTCATTAAAAACACATATTAAATTCTATACTTAAAAAATCCAAAATAGTAATAACCACTTAGATTAGAAAAGTTATAAAATTTAAAGTTTGTATTTTTAATCATTTTTTCCCTCACATTGTTATATATTATATACCCACACCCATATTCGTGTCAAGCTTTACCTTTCAAATTTGTCTAAACTTCTAAATTCATATCCCATTTTCTTTGCTTCTTTTATTACATCATCCAATATTTCAGCATTATCTTTTGAAGTTGAATGTAGTAATATTACACAACCATTATGCAAGTTATCCATTATTTTCTTTTTACCATATTCTTCTCTACCTTGTTTGTTTTTATCCCAATCATCATATGCACTTGACCAAAGCACGCTAATATACCCAAGTGAGTTTGTTACCTCTGTAGTTCTTTCACTGAACTCACCTTTTGGTGGCCTAAAATATTTCATTTCATATCCAAATTTTTCATATAATGCATTGTGTAAATCCATAACTTCTTTTTTTATTTCTTCTTCATTTAGATTTACCAAATTTTTATGATTTACTGTATGGTTTGCAACTATATGCCCATTTTCAATCATTTTCTTTACCATATCACTAGCACTATTTAAGTAATGTCCTGCTAGAAAAAATGCTGCTGGAACATTGTTATCTTTCAAGACTTGCAATATCTTTTCTGTATATCCTGCTTCATACCCTGCATCAAATGTTAAGTACAAATATTTTCTCTCTGGATTTCCCATTGCAATCCCATTGTATTTTTCCACCACTTTCTTACTATTGCGGTCCAGCACTGGTTGCGAATTATCCTGCCCTCTTTTAAATCCCCAAGCTAAAAGCTCATTACTTGGCCCACTGCTGGCTTGTGAATGTATTGCAAATTGGATAATACATATTACTAAAATGAGGCTTATAAACCCATATTTTATTAAGTAAGAAGTATTTTTATTAAAAAACTTATTTATAATTTCTTTCACCATAGCTACTCATCCTTTCTTCTCTACACTATATTCATATAGAAAATAAAAAATGCAAGCTTGCTCAAAAAACGTGCCGTTCATTTGGCACGTTTTTTTCACATTTCACTTCGTTCAGTTCTTTCCTTAAACCTTTTTTCAACAAATGGCATTATTGTAGTTCCTCTTGAAGCAACATTTTCATAATTAATTACTTCACAATTATCTTCTGTTATTAAATATGCATCTGTTCTAAATTCATCCATATTATGTGCTACAAACACCCACATGTCTAGCTCTTCATTAATTAATCTTTGTTTTAAAATATTAATTAACTGATTTAATTTATCTTGTTCAATATCTTTAAATTGTATATAGCTTGATTTAACTTTATTTCCATTGTAAGAATACTTTTTCTCTCCATTTATTGATGCCACTTCTAAATCTGTAATATCTGTTAAACACAATCCGTCACTATACATTTCTTCATAGTCAAATCCATTTTCCTTACAAACACGAATTGTCCATTCTTTGTCAGACTGAACTGTTTTGGTTGATGAAAAACAAATCGTGTCAATCAAATTTGCAATAGCTACTCTTTTTATATCATCAATATTAAATATGGATGGCTCTAAATTATATATAAGCATAGCTGTAGATGAAGAATCTGTATTAGTATATTTACCACATTGAATTGTTTCATTAGTTGGATGATGATCTATTATCCCTATTACTTTACCTTCAAAGTCTGTTTTATAATGGTCAACCAAAAATAAATTAGCATCTTCTGGAACTTCTCCTTTATAATCTCTAGGATTTATCCCATATTTTAGGCATATTGTTTCAGTTTCTTCAGATATATTTTTATCTGGAATAATATAATCTGCTGTACATCCTTTGCTACGCAATAACTTTTGCATTAGATTTCCACTTATTATACTATCAACATCTGGATTTGCATGTGATAATACAATTATTCTATGTTTTTCCCCATCCATAATCAACACTCCTCTTCTAGTATTTTCCAACTTCCATTAGTTTCTGGATAATTTTCAAATTCCATTCTCTCTTGCAAAACTGGGTGAATAAAACTTAAATAATATGCCCAAAGTGTAAGTTGTTTCCCTTTTCCTCTTGTTCCATATTTCTGGTCACCATATAAGCTGTGTCCTCTTGAAGAAAATTGCAATCTTATTTGATGATGTCTTCCAGTTTTTAAATCTACTCTTACCAAAGACAAATTTGTTTCTTCATTATATTTTAAAACTTCATATTCAAGTATAGCTTCTTTTGCATTTTTCGTTCCTTCCTTTACAACTTTACTTGTATTTGTTTTTTCATTTTTAATCAAATAATCTTTCCAGATATCACTCTTCTTTTCTAATTTCCCATCTACTATACAAATATATTTTTTCTGAAACTTTTTATCTCTTACCTGTTCACTTAATCTGCCTGCCGATTTAGAAGTTTTGGCTAGAACCATAACTCCACCAGTTGGCCTATCTAGCCTATGCACCAAGCCCAAATAAACTTCACCTGGTTTATTATATTTTTCTTTTAGATATGCTTTAACAATTGTTAGCATATCTTCATCACCTGTTTTATCTCCCTGTGAAGGAATATTTACAGGCTTTGCTACAACAATTATGTGGTTATCTTCAAATATTATTTTTAATTTCCCCATTTTTTATTAACTCTCCCATCTCGCATATATGCCACATGGAAGAACAAGATTTGAATTACTCATTGGCAGTCCAATTTCTCCTGAAAATAGTTTTCCATCTTTTAATTTTAGCCTTAAAATGTTTTCTAAAACACTAGCCGATATTCCTGTTGTATATGAATTTATTAAAAAGAATAATGGATTATCTACCAATAATTTTGTACATAATTCAATTAAGTCTGCTATATTATTTTCAAATTGCCATACTTCCCCACTTTTGCCTCTACCATATGATGGTGGATCCATTATAATTGCATCATATTTATTTCCTCTTCTTATTTCTCTTTCTACAAATTTTGTAACATCATCAATTATATATCTTACTGGTTTTTCTCCTAGCCCAGAAGAAATAACATTTTCTTTTGCCCACGCTACCATACCTTTTGAACTATCTACATGGCAAACAGAAGCACCTGCATACAAACATGCAACAGTTGCCCCTCCTGTATATGCAAATAAATTAAGTACCTTTATTTCTCTTTTTTCTGAACTTATTTTGTTTATCATCCATTCCCAGTTCACAGCTTGTTCTGGAAATAATCCCGTATGTTTAAATCCCATTGGCTTTATATTAAAAGTTAAATTTTTGTATTTAACCTGCCAACTTTCAGGAACTTTTTTGTTATATTCCCAACTACCCCCTCCAGTATTACTTCTACTATATCTTGCAAAAGCAGTTTTCCATTTGTTTTCAGCTGTCTTTTCTTTCCATATAATTTGCGGGTCTGGTCTTATTAGAATAATGTCTCCCCATCTTTCTAATTTCTCTCCATTTGCCATATCCAATATTTCGTAATCTTTCCAATTATTTGCTATATCCATAAATACATTCCTTTACTAAAGTATACAAAAGGGACGTGTTTTTTTGTATACTTTTTTACAACCCCTGTAACACATTAATAAAATTATACAACAAAAATGATAAAATTGCAAAACTAATGCTTGTACATAAAAATAATATGCCAATAAAAGCCTTTTTCATAAAAAATTCTCCTTCTAATATTTATATATTCAAAAGAGAAATTTTTATGACTATTATTTAAAAGGATTCAAACTCTCTTTAATTCTTTTTGCAAGCTGTAAATTAATTCCCTTAATTTCTGCAATTTCTTGTTCAGTTGCTTCTTTTATTTTTTTAACACTACCAAACTTTTTTAGCAGTTCTATTTTCTTCTTTTCTCCAATTCCTTCTATAAAGTCTAGTTCAGATTTTGTTATCTCTTTATCTCTTACTTTTTTATGATACTCAATTGCTATATGGTGTACCTCTTCTTGCATATTTGATATAAAGTTAAATAAATTATTTGAAATTTCAAACTCTTCTTTTTTCTCATTTATTAACGCTCTTGTTGAGTGTTTATTATCTTTTACCATTCCAAATACTGGTATTTCTAAATTGTTTTCTGAAATCGCATTTTTTATTGCTCTTACTTGTGTTATTCCACCATCTGCTAAAATCAAATTTGGCAATTCTCCAAACCCACCTTTTGGATTTTTAATTGAATGAATTAATCTTCTCCCCACTACTTCTTCCATACATTTAGGGTCATCTTGTCTTAAAACTGTTTTTATTTTAAATCTCCTTGACAGATTCCTTTTTATAACTCCACTTTGAGCAACACACATTCCAGCTACAATATATTGTCCTGCAATATTAGATATATCAAAACTTTCAATTTTTAATGGTAGTTCTTTTAATTTCAAGACTTCTTTTAACTCTTTTAAAATCTCTGTTTTGTCTTTTTCCTTATTTTCCAAAGTTATTTTACTATTTAGCTCTGCCATTTCTACAAAACGCAGTTTCTCTCCTTTTTGTGGACTTTTAATTTCAACTCCTTTATTTGCTTTTTCAGATAACCATTTTTCTAAAACTTCTTTTTCTTCTAGAACATACCTTAACATTATTTTATTTGGCAAATCTTTTTTATCTATATAATATTGTTTTATAAACCCAGATACAATTTCTTGTTCAGACATATTTTGAAGTTCATTAAAAAAATAATGTTCTCTGTCTATCATCTTGCTATTTCGTACAAAAAATATTTCTATACATACTGTTACTTCATTTTTATATACTCCTATAACATCAATATTATTTTCAGAAATATTTGCTACTTTTTGTTTCTCAGATACCCTTTCTATTGCAATAATTCTATCTCTTATAACGGCTGCCTTTTCATAATCTTTATTCTCTGCACATATTTTCATTTCATTTTCTAGTTCTTTTATCATCTGGTCTATTTTCCCGTCTAATAACATCATTATTTGGTCTATTTGTTTTTTATATTCTTCTTTTGAAACATATTTCATACATGGTGCCACACACTTTTTTATTTGATAATTCAAACATGCTCTATCTTGATATTTAAACTTCTTGCATTGTCTTATTTGAAATTTCTCTTTTATGAAACTTACAGTCTCTTTTGCACTATTGGCACTTGAATATGGTCCAAAATATTTTGCTCCGTCATTTAAAACCATTCTCGTTATACCTACACCTGGATAATCAGATTTTACATCAATTTTTATATATGGGTATGTTTTATCATCTTTTAAAAGCACATTAAATTTAGGCCTGTATTTTTTTATTAAATTACATTCTAGGATTAAAGCCTCATGCTCATTGCTTACAACTATATATTCAAAGCTATTTATAAGTGAAACCATTTTTTCTATTCTTGGCATTTTGTCATTTTTTCTAAAATATTGTCTAACTCTGTTTTTCAAAATAATAGCTTTTCCAACATATATAACATTGTTTTCGCTGTCTTTCATTAAATATACGCCTGGCTTTTCAGGAAGCTTTTTCAATTCTTCTTCAATATTAAACATATATACCTCTTGCTTTATATAATACCACATGCAACATATTTTATCAAATTTGACATTGTTAACGTAATGTAGCAAGATTTGAAGAGGCTGTCCAAATGGACGCCTCTTCTTCGTGTTCACACAAATTTCATTTGACACTTACCCCATTTTTGCATATATTATACATAGAAAGGTGGTTTTAACATGTGTGGAATAGTTGGATATATTGGTGATAAAAAAGCAAAACCTATATTAATAGATAGTCTTTTAAGGCTAGAATACAGAGGATATGATTCTGCTGGAATAGTAACAATTGAAAAAAATGGTTTGAAAAATGTTAAAAACAAAGGTCGAGTTAATGATTTGCTTAATATAGATGAGATTAATTCTTTGAATGGAACTATAGGTATAGGCCATACCAGATGGGCGACTCACGGCAAGCCTTCAAAAGAAAACTCACACCCTCATATGGATAACAGTGGTAATTTTTCGGTTGTACATAATGGTATTATAGAGAATTACTCTGAACTAAAAGAATTTCTAAAAGAACATGGATATACTTTCTTATCTGAGACAGATACTGAGGTTATTCCAAACCTAATACATTATTGTTATTCAGAATCTAATCAACTGTTTTTGAGCGCTGTTAAAAGTGCTTGTAATAAGCTTGTTGGCAGTTATGCAATTGAAGTAGTATCTGGATTTCATCCAGATATAATTATTGTTGCAAAAAAAGACAGCCCACTTGTTATAGGTCATGGCAAAGAAGAAAACTATATAAGTTCAGACATTCCTGCAATTCTTTCTTATACGAAAGATTTCTACCTTTTAGATGATAATGAATTTGCAATTATTTCTAAAAATAATGTTGAATTTTATAACAGTTATTTAAATAAAATAGATAAAGAAATAAAAAATATATCTTGGAATGCAGGTGCTATTGAAAAAGATGGCTTTGAAGACTTTATGCTAAAAGAAATATACGAACAGCCTAAATCTATTAGAGAAACTGTTGGAACAACTCTGAACGAAAACGTTCCTATTCATATTGATGGCTTGGAAATATCAAAAGAATATTTATCTGGCGTAAATAAAATATATATTGTAGCATGTGGAACTGCTATGCATGCCGGATTAACTGGAAAGATATTGTTGGAGAACCTATGTAATATTGGAACAGAGGTAGATGTTGCATCTGAATTTAGATATAGAAACCCTATTGTGAATGAAAATACTCTATGTATTTTTGTTTCACAATCTGGCGAAACAGCAGACACTATTGCAGCTTTAAAACTGGCTAAATCTAAAAGTGCAAAAACAATTGCAATTTCAAATGTAATAGGAAGTTCAATCTCAAGAGAAGCCGACCATACAATTTATACTCACGCAGGTCCTGAGATAGCTGTTGCTTCCACAAAAGCATATACTTCTCAAATTGTACTTTTGTCAATTTTAGCTATATATTTTGCAGAAATTTTAGGAATTAATTCAGATAAAGTAAATAATCTAAAAAAAGATATTTTATCTCTGCCAGCAAAAGTAGAAACTATATTAAAAGATACAAATCAAATAAAATCATTTGCAAAAAGAGTTTCTAGTGAAACAGATATGTTTTTCATAGGAAGAGGAGTAGACAATACTGTATGTATGGAAGGTTCTTTAAAATTAAAAGAAATAGCATATATTCATTCAGAAGCATACCCGTCTGGTGAACTTAAGCATGGCCCTATTGCTTTAATTGAAGATAATGTAACTGTTATTTCTGTTTTAACAAATAAGCTGTTAATTGAAAAATCGATTAGCAATATTCAGGAAGTGGTAACCCGTGGTGCAAAAACATTTGTAATAACAAATCAAGATTTAAATCACAATTTTGATGAAATAATTAATATACCAGATATCGATGTTTTAATATCACCAGTACTTTCAGTTATACCACTTCAGCTTTTTGCCTATTATGTCTCAAAGGAAAAAGGCCTAGACGTGGATAAGCCACGTAACCTTGCAAAATCAGTTACAGTAGAATAAAATTTGCATTTTTATGTAAATTAGTGTATAATTGTTATTATGTTATTATAGTATTTTATTGTCATTTCAAAACTTAAGGAGAAACTAAACATGAAAATTCACGCGTTCTACGATTTAGGACTAGTGTGTGGTAGATTTGCACATGAGCAGTTAGGTCATGTGTCGTTGTTTGAAACCTGCAGGAAATTGTGTAAACGGACATTGATTCTTGTCGGTTCGGCACAGGAAAGCAAAACTCTTAGAAATCCATTTCGGCTAGAAACTAGAATAGATGTGATTAAGGAGACTTATCCTGGTGAATCTGAAGAAACCTTTATGATAAGAGGTATTAATGATTTATCAAACGAATATGATGTTTCTACCAATTGGGGAAAATTCATAAAATCAGAAGTCGAATATCATAAGCATAAATTTGCAAGCTTAATGATATATGGCAATGACGATTTTCGAAGCAAATGGTTTTCACCAGATGATCTCATTGGTACAGCAGAACTCATTATTCCACGCAGTACAATTCCAATATCTGCAACAATGGTTAGAGGTTTTATTGTTATTAATGATGAAACACGATGGCAAAGAGCTACACATCCTCTAATCCATGGTATGTATAATCGGCTTCGTGATGAAATAATGAATGTTCCAGTCTACAAGGAGATTTATGACCGTATACGTGTAGGTGATTTAACTATTCATCACTTTATGGATGTATACAGGCAATTTGAGCAAGAAGACAAAGATAAGAAATTAGCAGAATTGCAGAAATGATGAACATTAGGTGACAGGGCAAAAGTGAACATGGGAGACGTGCCTAAAACGTTCAAAATGAACATTTGGGGACACACA
>Ga0082212_10003024_pt1 | contig 24044 bp, 20 predicted proteins | sample TergutNt197P3_FD_71548 | JGI IMG/M metagenome (GOLD analysis project Ga0082212, IMG submission 71548) | Neocapritermes taracua P3 segment gut microbial communities from Petit-Saut dam, French Guiana - Nt197 P3 | ecosystem: Host-associated > Arthropoda: Insects > Digestive system > Gut ... | reverse complement strand
GGCAAATTGTTCCTTGTAGCGTTCTTCCGGTTTGAATACCACTTCGCAGGTAGGGATCATTACTCCCTTGAATTCAATATGGCCGGTATCAAAGAAATACACGGCATTGTTTTTAAGAAGGGAGCATTTGCCGGACTGGTTTTCCTTCATAAAGTTCATCTGAACCTGTTTGGCTATCATAATCCGGCTTTCCTTGGAAGACAGTTCGTTTGCCCTGGTTTGCAGGCGTGCGCCGGAATTAAGAAGAAAGCCTGCCAGATTTCCTTTTTCGGTAATGATAAGGGGGCTTTGGGTATTGCCTCCGGTTATTCCCGCAGAACATTTAAAGACAGGCAGCGCTTCGGCATTGCCCTGCCGCTTGGTTACAATGTCCGGATCGTCTACATAGTTGGTTTTTCCGAAATAATCCATTATTGCCAGTGTTACGGTTAGGGCATCGGTTGCACTGGCGGCAACTACAACCATTTCGTCTCCCCGTTCACGCTGGCTTACTGCCTGGCAGTAGGTGGATATCCGGCGGACTTCGGTATTCATGGCCCAGTCCAGGGTGTGCATCATGGAAAGATTTTTCCGGGAATCCATGCAGAATTTGGTATAACCGTGGATATCAAGCATGGCAATGTACAGGTTGGAAATCTGAAGGGTATCCTTTAAATCGCCTGCTTCGGGAAAAGTTTGGTCGGGAATAACCAATTCTTTCCAGAGCCGTTTGTGGCTTTTTAGGGTCATGTCGGAAAAAAAGCCCCAGTTAAGCCGCTTTAGCATTTCAAAGCATCGCATTATTACAGGATGGATCTTTGTGTCCCTGACGATGGGCTGTGCAAAGGTCTTTAAAGCGGAAAAAGTGGTAAACTCCCTGGCAAGGATCTTTTCGCTCAGGAAGGAGAAGAGTTCGTATTCAGAGGTGTTACCGTTGTATTCGCTCAGGTCTTTCACAACTAACTCTATTTTATTATAGCATTATTTTCATTCTTATCATAGTATCTAAACATGAGAATTTTGACAGAAGCGGAATGCCGCGAGGCAATGCAAAATGGCGGTTTTGATCTGCCGGAACTGGCCGGCACAGCGGCTCTTATTCTGACTCAAAGCTGGTGTCCTCAGTGGAAAGCCATGAAAGACTACCTTCCGGAGGCAGAAAAATCCCTTCCCGGCCTTAAAATTATCTATATTGAGTATGATTTGGCTACTTTCTTTGACGAATTCATGAATTTTAAGGAAACCACCTACGAAAACCGGGAAATTCCATACGTGCGGTACTACAAAGACGGAAAATACAGTTCCTGCAGCAATTATGTGTCTCTGGAAGGTTTTTTGCACAGGCTTACTGGTTAAATTTGTTTTAAAAATCTGCTGTGCGGCCGGTTTTTTTATTATATTATAAACATGACCGACAAATTTATACAGATTAATGATTACCACCCAGATCCGCTTGTTGAACTGGCCAGATCCCTGGAAGAACAAGCCGATATCATAGTAAAAACAAATTTAAAAGCCATTGAAAATAATATTTCCGCACTATCCGGAATTCTTGAACAATTAGGCGTTAAAACAGATAGTTTATAGTATTTGGCCGAAAACCGATAATATATACAAATGCTTACTGATACAACCAGGGCTTAACCATGCTTCAAAAATATCTAAAAATAGGTGAATATAGAATATTATAGAGAGATAAAAAATGAAATTAATACATTCGCTCAGATTCCAGTTTATTGCCCTTTTTTCCCTTTTCATTATTGCCCTGATTGGGATAACATCCATGCTGGAAATAAGGCAGTTGTCAAAAGAAGTAGCAAGTTCGTTTGCTGTGCAAGGTGTTCAAATAGTGGAGAAAGCAGCCTCTATTATTGACGGAGATTCCTTTGAAACTCTGACCAAATCGCTGAACAACGATGACCCTTTTTACGAAGAAACAAGGCTTCGGCTGCTGGAACTTAAGGAATTAACCGGATGTCTTTTTCTTTATACAATGGCCCCGGCAGACGGCAGCATTTGGCAATATATTATTGACGGCAGTACTGAACCTGACGATGAGGAAAACTTTTCCGCTCTTGGGGACCGGGAAGAAACGGATGAATATGATAACGCATTCAGAAGGGTATTGACATCGGGAAAAACCGAATCTACCGATCTGGTATATCAGGAAGGATGGGGCTGGCTTATTTCAATTTATACCCCAATCAGAAACTCTGCCGGAAAATTCGTAGGAATAGCTGCCTGTGATTTTGACGGAACGTATCTTCATGATACCATTGATTCAAACGTAAAGCGGCAATTTATTATTTGCGGAATTTCAGTCTTTCTTGGGCTTGTTCTGCTTGTGTTTTTCTTACGGAAAATTTTTGCGCCCCTTGGCAATATCAATGCAATATTAAAGGAAATCTCCCTTGGAGAAGGGGATCTGACCCGCACTATTGACATTGATTCAAAGAATGAAATCGGCGATCTTTCCCATTACTTTAACCGGACTCTGGAAAAAATAAAAAACCTTGTCGTAATCATAAAAGAGCAGTCTTTGACCCTCTCCGATACCGGCAATGAGCTTGCTGGCAATATGGCGGAAACTGCCGCCGCAATCAACGAGATCACCACCAATATCCAGACTATCAAGAGCCGTGTTTTAAGCCAAAGCGCCGGTGTTACCCAAACCCACGCAACCATGGAACAGGTTGTTATCAATATTAACAAACTTGATGGACTGGTGGAAAAGCAGAGCTCCAATGTTTCCAGCGTCTCCACTTCTATCGAAGAAATGGCAGCCAGTATTCAGTCGGTTACGGCAACGCTTGCTGACAATGCCGTCAATGTCCGTACTCTGCGGGATGCCTCCGAAGCAGGCCGCGGCGGATTGCAGGAAGTAGCTGCGGACATACAGGAAATCGCCCATGAGTCCGAAGGGCTTCTGGAAATTAACTCGGTAATGGAAAACATCGCCAGCCAGACAAGTCTGCTTTCCATGAATGCCGCTATTGAGGCGGCCCATGCCGGAGAAGCGGGTAAAGGCTTTGCGGTAGTTGCCGGCGAAATACGCAAACTGGCGGAAAATTCAAGCAAACAGTCAAAGACCATTATCGAAGTATTGAAAAAAATAAAAGGATCGATCGACAAGATTACCGGATCGACGGAAAACGTACTTGCCAGGTTCGAAGCTATTGATTCAAGCGTTAAGACAGTGTCGGATCAGGAGGAGCATATCCGCGGTGCAATGGAAGAACAGGGAACAGGAAGCCGGCAAATTGTTGACAGCGTTACCGGGGTAAACGAGATGACACGGCAGGTAAAAAGCGGCTGCGACGACATGCTTGAAGGCAGCAAGGAAGTGATACAGGAAAGCGAAAATTTGGCAACGGCGACACAGGAGATTACGCAGAGCATGAACGAGATGGCTTCGGGCGCCGAACAAATAAATGTAGCGATTCTTCACGTGAACGAGATTAGCGACAGGAATCGCAAGAATATTTCTCTTTTACTGGAAGAAGTTAATCGCTTTAAGGTTTAAAAATATGTTTGTTCAATTGTGTGTATTATGACTGAAAAAAACAGACACTTTTTTTGGAAACAATAATTTATGGGTAAAAATAAGGAGAAAGGGAAATGAAACTTAAATTCAAACTGAGTCTAATGGTGATCGCTGTAATAGCTATTATTGTAACAGCAATCGCTGTATTACTTCTGCGCGAGGCTTCCAAAATTAGCATTGAAATGGCCGAAGAAAGTAAAAGCAATTATCTTGAAAGCCGGGTCAATTACTGGAAAGGACGGGAAGACGCTCATATACGGGCGCTGGAAACGCTTGCCGGGGTAATGGAAGACTATGAAGATATACCGGTAGCAGAAAGACGGGATCAGTTTGACAGAATACTTCGCGGTGCAACAATTGAAAATGAAAGTTGGATTCTTACCTATTCGATATGGAAACCAAATGCCCTCGATGGCATGGATTCTCAATTTATCGGGCGTACCGGTTCCAGTCCTGATGGGCAGTACGCCATGGTTGTTACCAAGGAAACGGGCAGTATTACTGCCCGTGCCAGTACCGATATTCCCGATACCATGGCACGTCTTAACGGACCCAATGCCCATAAAGACCGTTTTGACGATCCAATACCCCGAACTATAAACGGAAAAGACACCTTTGTAATAATCATAACGGTTCCCATTATTAATCCGCGTACCGATGAAGTAGTCGGAAGAGTCGGCTGTCTTCTTGATATATCCGTGATACAGCCTACAATAGAGGAAACCTTAAGAACCAGAGAAGAAGTTGCTCTGATAGTAATGTATTCCAGCAATGGGTCTATTCTTGGGCATTTTATACCTGAAAGAATCGGCAAGAATATGCTCGATGTCGATGTTGAATACGGCGATGCCAGACAAGAAGCTTTTGAGGCAATTCAAAAAGGAACCGGTTTTATAGGCGGTACTTACGACCCAACGCTTAGAACAAATGTTAAACTTATGATGCAGTCTTTTCCAATCGGAAATTCGGATCAAACATGGTCAATACTAGTGGGTTCTTCCGAAGCGTATATGTTAAGGCATGTCAACGCCATAACCAGATTTACAATTATAGTGGCAGTAATAGCATTGTTTATTGCGGCAATTATCGCATATTTTGTCCTGAACAGCGTGACCAAACCAATAGTTAATGTAACAGAAACGCTCAAGGATATTGCTCAGGGTGAAGGTGATTTGACCCATTCTATCATACTTAATTCAAAAGACGAAGTCGGCGATCTTGCAAACTACTTTAATCAAACCCTGGAAAAAATCAAAAACCTTGTCCTGAGCATCAAGAAAGAAACGGTCAATTTATCCGATATAGGCAATGACCTTGCCAGTAACATGAATGAGACTGCCGCTGCAGTGAATCAGATTACCGCTAATATCCAAAGCATTAAAAGCCGCATTTTAAACCAAAGCGCCAGCGTAACCGAGACTAACGCGACTATGGAACAGGTTGTAAATAACATCAATAAGCTGGACGGGTTGGTAGAAAACCAAACAACCAATATATCCAAAGCTTCTTCTGCTATTGAAGAAATGGTAGCAAATATCAAGTCGGTTACCGGAACGCTTGCAAACAATGCTGTAAACGTGCATTCCTTGCGTGATGCATCGGAAGTAGGCCGCTCAGGGTTACAGGAAGTGGCAGAGGATATTCAGGAAATCGCCCGCGAGTCGGAAGGGCTTATGGAGATTAACTCGGTTATGGAAAACATTGCCAGCCAGACCAATCTGCTTTCGATGAATGCGGCTATTGAAGCGGCTCACGCCGGAGAAGCAGGAAAGGGCTTTGCCGTTGTCGCCGATGAAATCCGTAAACTTGCGGAAAACTCCAGCGAGCAGTCCAAAACCATTAGTAATGTCCTGAAAAAGATAAAAAGCTCAATCGAAAAGATAACCAAATCAACAGAAAATGTTCTTACCAAATTCGAAGCGATTGACTCAAGCGTCAAAGTAGTATCAGATCAGGAAGATCAGATACATAACGCAATGGAAGAACAGGGGGAAGGGAGCAAGCAAATCCTTGACGGAGTAAGCGAGGTTAATGAGATAACCCGTCAGGTAAAGTCCGGTTCCAATGAAATGCTTGAAGGGTCTACAGAAGTTATCCGGGAAAGCCAACAACTGGAAAGGGCGACACAGGAAATTTCTTCGGGTATTAACGAAATGGCAAGTGGTGCGGAACAAATGAATATTGCCGTTAGCCATGTCAACGAGTTAAGCGGAAAGACCCGCGAACGAATCGAAATTCTAAAAAAGGAAGTTTCCAAATTTAAGGTAGAATAATAACGACATCCAATAGATTACTCATTGTGGGAGTCGCTCTAAAGCAATAGTCTCACTGTATACTATGGTTTGAATGAGTGTTCCTCCTCCCACCGATATGGGAAGATTGATGCGTTCAGTTCGCTAAATTGGGATTTTTTCCCTTGCCTAAACGACATTTCCTTTCTATAATAAAAAAAATATCATTTTGTGGGGGTTTTTATGGCTCAAGCTGCGGCAAAGGAAAAGATCACATTTCCTCCTGAATTAATCGCTTTTATTGATGAATGGAAGGTTAAACCCGGGTCACTTATTATGATTTTGCATAAAACTCAGGAAACCTTTGGTTTTATTTCCCGGGCAGCAGCGGAAGAAATCTCCCATCTTTCCGGTATACCCCTGGCGCGTGTCTACGGGGTTATTACCTTTTATCATTTCTTTAAAACCACCAAACCGGGAAAATACAAGATTTCCGTATGTCTGGGAACTGCCTGTTACCTTAAAGGCGGCCAGGATTTAATAGACGAAGCCCGGAGTATTTTGGGAATACCTCCCGACGGGGTAACCGAAGATGGTCTTTTTTCCATTGATCCGGTGCGCTGTGTCGGCTGTTGCGGATTGGCGCCGGTTATTGTTGTGGGCAACGATACCTATGGTAAATTAACCAAAGATATGCTGCCGGAAATTATAGCCAAATACCGGAATTAGTATTGCATTTTAGTTTAAGCGATTTGGCCGCAGATATAACCCAGAACTGCGCCGAATCGGGGGCAAGCCTGATAGAACTGGCCGTATGGGAAACCGACGAGCCGGGAGACATGGAAAACCCCGCGACAAGAGAATTCCGGTTTTTTGCCGGAGACAACGGCAAGGGGATGACCGGAGCCGAATTGGACCGGAACATGGATCCTTTTGTAACAGACGGGGTAAAACACCCCGGAAGAAAGGTGGGGCTGGGCATTCCCTTTCTTATCCAGACTGCGGTAGATTCCGGCGGCGGCTGGAAGATTAGTTCGGCAAAAAAAGAAAGCGAAACAGTACTGCGTTCGGGCGGTACCGGTAAAGCAAAGTTTACCGGCAAAAGCATTGCAGGCGGCATAACTGCCGATGATTCTTCCTTTATGGGGGGCAGTGCCAACGGAACCAGCGTAGAGGCTTGGTTTGATCTGGCCAATGTGGACACCCCCCCGGTGGGAGACATTCCCGGCCTTTTCCGTTCTGTATTGATGTTTTCCGGGCCGCAGGAAATAATTTTGCAACGGAGCCGAATTAGTGCATCTGGTTCTGCCAAAGGCACTAATGTGAGTTATGAGGTAAAGAAAACCGAATTGATAGAAGCTTTGGGAGATTTGGAGGATGTTTCATCCCTGGTATTGCTTGGGAAGTACCTTCATTCACTTGAGGGAGATGATTAGAAACTTTTAAATTTAAGGTAGTTTTTCAAAATTGAAGTTTTGAAAAAATTGAATATTAAAATTTTGTTAAGGAGGCCTGAGAATGGCAATGACATTGGAAGAGCTGCGGAAGCTCAGGGAATCCAAGAAGACTGACATCCAGCGGCGTGATGCCGAAGGGAAAGACATTCATGTTATTGTGGGTATGGGAACCTGCGGTATTGCCGCGGGAGCAAAAGGTACCCTGGATGCCTTTATCAATGCTCTGGACGAAAACAAGCTGGTAGATAAGGTAATGGTGCGCCAGACCGGCTGTATGGGGCTTTGCCATTCAGAGCCGACTGTAGAGGTAATTTCTCCCGGTATGCCGAATGTAATTTACGGCACTGTGGACGCCGCAACAGCCAAGGAAATAGTAATTAAACATATCCTTGGGCATGAGCTTTTGGATAATCATATCCTTAACAGGCCCGCAGCGGATATTATGAAATAGGAGCGGAATATGGCGTATAATCATTTTATTCTGTGCTGCGGTGGTACAGCCTGTGAATCCAACAAAGGCAAGGAAATTTACGAGGAACTGATCAAAGAAGCGGCAGCCCAGAACGTAACAGGCGAAGTTCAGATTGTGCAGACAGGGTGTTTCGGTTTTTGCGAACAAGGGCCAATTATCAAGGTTCTTCCCGAAGAATCATTCTATGTGAATGTAAAACCCGAAGATGCAAAGGAAATTATTGCCGAACAGATTGTCAAGGGCAGGGAAGTTAAACGGCTTCTTTACAAGGAAGATACGGCAAAGAAAGATGCTTCGTCTGTCGAGGATATTCAGTTTTATCAGAAACAATTCAGGGTAGTTCTCCGCAACTGCGGTGTTATCGATCCGGAAAATATCGATGAATACATAGCCCGCGAAGGTTACAGCGGCCTTGAAAAAGTCCTTTTCCAATGGACACAGGAACAGACTATAGAAGAAGTAAAGACGTCTGGTCTCCGGGGCCGCGGCGGCGCGGGTTTTCCCACATGGCTTAAGTGGGATCTTTGCCGCAAGGCTCAGGGAGAAGCCAAGTATGTGATCTGTAATGCCGACGAAGGCGATCCCGGCGCTTATATGGACCGTTCTACCATCGAAGGCGATCCTCACTCGGTTATCGAAGGGATGATCACCGCCGGTAAGGCAATTGGTTCGCATCAGGGTTTTGTGTATATTCGCGCTGAATATCCCCTGGCCATTGATCGTCTTAAAATCGCCCTGAAGCAGGCCCAGGACTACGGCCTTCTTGGGAAAAACATCCTGGGTTCGGGTTTTGACTTTGATATCGAAATACGGCTCGGCGCCGGGGCTTTTGTCTGCGGCGAAGAAACGGCATTAATCAAATCGGTAGAAGGAAACCGGGGCATGCCGGTACCCAAACCGCCGTTTCCGGCAAACAAGGGATTGTGGCAGCAGCCGACAATTATCAATAACGTAGAAACCTTTGCCAATATTCCGGTAATTACCGCCAAAGGCGGCGCATGGCTTTCCAAATTGGGAACGGAAAAATCCAAGGGTACCAAGGTGTTCGCCCTGACCGGAAAAGTTAAAAACTCCGGTCTTGTGGAAGTGCCCATGGGTACGACACTGCGCGAAATTGTTTTCGAAATCGGCGGCGGTATTAAAGACGGCAAGAAATTTAAGGGAGTTCAGACCGGCGGTCCTTCCGGCGGTATCCTTACCGAAAAATCCCTGGATTTGCCGATTGATTTTGAAACATTGGCAGCCAACGGTTCAATGATGGGTTCCGGCGGCATGATCGTTATGGACGAAGACGACTGTGTTGTTGACGTAGCCCGGTTTTACATGGAATTCTGTGTAGATGAAAGCTGCGGTAAGTGTTCACCCTGCCGTATCGGTACAACACAAATACTGCATCTGCTGGAAAAAATTGCCAAGGGCAATGGCGAAGACGAGGATATCATAAAACTGGAGACCATCGGAGCGGCAATGACCAAAGCTTCGCTTTGTATGCTTGGCGGTACGGCGGCAAATCCTACCTTGTCCACAATCAGGAATTTCCGCGAAGAATACATGGAACACATTCATGACAAAAAGTGCCGTTCGGGCAAGTGTAAAAGCCTTATGCGATTTACTATCGATCCGGCAAAATGTATTGGATGCGGAGTATGCGCCAAGAAGTGTCCTGCCAATTGTATTGCTGCCGAAGATGCGGCGAAGTACCCGGACAAGAAGAAACCTCCCTATGTAATTGATCAGGGTGCCTGTCTGAAATGCGGTGAGTGTTTCAATGCATGTAAATTCAAATCAATCACGAAGGGTTAAGGAGTAACACAATGATAAACTTTAAAATAAACGGTATTCCGGTCCAGGTTGAAGAAGGAACCACAATTCTTGATGCGGCAAAAAAGGCGAATATCAAGATTCCAACCCTGTGTTACAATCCCGATCTTCCGCCCTGGGCTTCCTGCGGTATCTGCATAGTCCGTATGGCAGGCAGTCCCAAAATGGTCAGGGCATGTACTACCCCGGTAGACGGCGGATTTGAAGGAAAAGAAATAATCACCCACGATGCGGAGATCATTGGTACAAGAAAAACAATTCTGGAACTAATCCTTTCCAATCATCCGAATGACTGTCTCCAGTGTCCCAGAAACGGGAACTGCGAACTCCAGGAACTTGCAGCCGATTTCGGCATTCGGGAAAGTCCGTTCAAAAAGGTGCTTAATGGAATTCCGGTTGATGATTCCAACCCGTCCATTATTCTGAACCCGGAGAAGTGCGTTCGCTGCGGACGCTGCGTTAAGGTTTGCCAGGAAGTGCAGAATGTCTGGGCTCTGGAATTCCTCGGACGCGGAATCAAGGGAAAAATCGCCAGTGCGGCGGATGCCCCGTTGGGCGAAAGCCCCTGCATCAAGTGCGGCCAATGTTCGGCTCACTGTCCGGTGGGTGCGATTTACGAACGGGACGATACACAGGAAGTCTGGGCTGCTCTGCAAAATCCCGATAAACACACGGTGGTACAGATTGCCCCGGCGGTGCGTGTTGCTCTGGCGGAAGAATTCGGCTGTGAACCGGGAACCATCGCCACCAAAAAAATGTATGCTGCTCTGCGCCGGCTTGGTTTTAATACAGTTTTCGACACCAACTTTTCCGCCGATCTTACAATCATGGAAGAGGGTACAGAACTGGTAAAACGCCTGACCGAAAAGGGCAGTGCAATACCCCTTATTACAAGCTGTTGTCCGGCCTGGGTCGATTACATGGAAAAATACTATGCCGACATGATCCCCAACTTTTCGACGGCCAAAAGTCCGCAGCAGATGATGGGCGCCATGATTAAGGCGTACTGGGCCGGAAAAGCAAGTGTCGATCCGGCTAAAGTATATTCGGTATCGGTTATGCCCTGTACCGCCAAAAAGTGGGAAACCAAACGCAACGACGACATGAAGAGTGCCGGTGCAGGTTATGATGTGGACATTGCCATTACCACCCGGGAACTTGCCCGTATGATCAAACAGGCGGGTATAGACATTATGGCCCTTCCCGAAGAAGATGCGGATAACCCCCTGGGACCGTATACCGGAGCGGGTACAATTTTCGGCGTAACCGGCGGTGTTATGGAAGCGGCAGTACGATCCGCATATTTCCTGGTAACCAAAAAAGAACTGGGGGATGTGAACTTTAAACCTGTGCGCGGTCTTGACGGTGTTAAAGAAGCGGAGGTTGATTTCCAGAACGGTACAAAGATCCGCATTGCCGTAGCTCACCAGATGGGGAATATTGCTGCGGTGCTGGATAAAATCCGGGCAGCACAGAAAGAAGGCAAAGAAGTGCCCTACCACTTTGTGGAAGTTATGGCCTGCCGCGGCGGATGTATAGGCGGCGGCGGACAGCCATATGGTTGTACAGACGAGATTCGCAAACAGCGTACCGCTGGCATATATACCGATGACGAAAAATCCCAGTACCGTTGTTCACATCAGAATCCGTTTATCGACCAGGTTTACAAGGAATTCCTCGGCGAACCAAACGGTCATAAAGCCCATGAACTTCTGCATACCAAATATGTACCCAGGGAACTGTATTTGAAGTAAAGAAGTAATTAAAGAAGAAAATGCAATGCATTTTCTTTCAAGGGGTTTTGCGCAGCAAAATTCCACGGTAATCTTTTTTCTATAAATTGAAGAGCTGTTCTTTTGTTTTGGACAGCTCTTTTTTTTTATTTGACAAACACTTATTATTTGTGTAACATTGCTAGTGGAACACTCTTTCTTTTTAATAATTTGGGGTTGTTCCAAAACCGGAAAATGACTTTTATCTATGGTTTTTTCTGGTTTTTCGTGATTTTTTTTAAAAGCGATATATTATTTTTTAGTAAGCAGGTTGGGTTATATTCTGAAGAAGAAAATCCTGGAAATATACACTTTCTACAACGAAAAGGAGTCGAAAAAATGAAACTTAGGTTCAAATTGAGTCTTTTGGTGATTGTTATTATGGTGGTCGTCGTAGCGGCAATTGCCATATTGCTGTTGACCGAATCTACCACTGCCACCAAAGAGCTGAGTCTGGAGAGTATGTACCGCATGGCAAACCGTCAGGCGGAATTCTGGATGGGCCGGGAAGAAGCCTACTTGAGACTTTTGCGTACTCTGGCAAATTGTATGGCAGATTACGAAATGATGCCTCCGGAAATGAGACGGGATAATTTCGATGCAATGTTATTAAGTGTATTAAAAAGAGAGCCAAATCTGATAGTTACATATTCGATTTGGAAACCCAATATGGTGGATGGGGCGGATAGCCAGAATATCGGGCGTGTAGGTTCTACCCCGACCGGCCAATATGCCATGGCTTTTTCCAGAGAAACAGGGGATATCGTCGCCAGAGTAAGCATGGATGTTGAACCTACCATGGCCCGTTTGACCGGACCTATGGCGAGGATAGACAGGGTTGACCATCCGGTGCCCAGACTTATAAACGGCGAAGACTCAATGTCTATTATCATGCAGGTTCCCATAATCACTCCCAATGATGAAGTGGTTGGAGCGGTTGGTCTTCTTTTGAATGGCGCTATAGGTCAAAGAGTCGTGGAACAGGTTATGTCCGAAAATAAAGATATAGCTGCAATGGCAATCTATTCGGGAAATGGTTATATTATAGGCCACTCAATTGCCGACCGGACAAGGAAGATGATGACCGAGGTAGATCTTATATACGGCGAACGTATGCAGGAAGCCAGTAATGCCGTTCGTGACGGAGTTAATTTTGAGGCCACCGAATATTCCGCCGTTCTTGGGACAAACCTTGAATTTGTCCTGCGTCCCATCAAAATAGGCAACTCTGAAAATTCATGGTCTGTTATGCTTGCAACAACAGAATCGTACATTATGAGGGAAGTAAACAGACTAACCAGAAATACTTTTATAGTATCGATTATTGCGATTCTGATTACGGCGGTAATATTGTACTTTGTCCTAAGCTCTGTTACCAAACCTGTCGCCAAGGTGGCGGATACCCTTAGGGATATTTCCGAGGGTGAAGGAGACTTAACCAAGCAGATACACGCAAGCTCTAAGGACGAAATAGGCGACCTTTCCCGTTACTTCAACCTTACGCTGGAAAAAATAAAAAAACTGGTCTTTGCTATAAAAAAAGAGGCAGGTATGTTATCCGAAATCGGTCATGATCTTGCCAGTAACATGAATCAGACCGCCGCAGCGGTAAACCAGATTACTGCTAACATTCAGAGCATCAAAAGCCGCATATTAAACCAGAGTGCCAGCGTAACCGAGACCAATGCCACAATGGAACAGGTTGTAAACAACATTAATAAACTTGACGGCCTTGTTGAAAAACAAACTACCAATGTATCCCAGGCATCGTCTGCCATAGAGGAAATGGTGGCCAATACCAATTCGGTAACTGGTACGCTTGTCAACAACGCCGGCAACGTAAAGAACCTGAAGGAAGCCTCGGAAGTGGGCCGGAACGGGCTGCAGGAAGTTGCAGAAGACATACAGGAAATATCCCGGGAGTCGGAAGGGCTTATGGAGATAAACTCGGTAATGCAAAACATTGCCAGCCAGACCAACCTGCTTTCGATGAATGCGGCGATAGAAGCGGCGCATGCGGGAGATGCGGGAAAAGGATTTGCGGTTGTTGCGGACGAAATACGCAAGCTTGCGGAGAACTCCAGCGAACAATCCAAGACCATTGGTAATGTGCTAAAGAAGATAAAAGAGTCGATAGACAAGATTACCGGTTCGACGGAAAACGTACTTAACAAGTTCGAGGCAATTGACTCGAATGTCAGGATCGTGTCTGAACAGGAAGACAACATACGCCGTGCCATGGAGGAACAGGGGGTAGGGAGCAAACAAATTCTTGACGGGGTTAGCGAAGTAAACGAGGTAACACGTCATGTGCGCAGTGGTTCTGTGGAGATGCTTGAAGGGTCAAAGGAAGTAATACAGGAGAGCCAGAACCTCGAAAAAGCAACTCAGGAGATCACGGCGGGGATGAACGAGATGGCGAAAGGCGCAGAGGAAATTAATGTTGCGGTACACCACGTGAACGAGATAAGCGGAAAAAACCGTGAAGGAATTGACAATCTGATAAAAGAGGTTTCCAAGTTTAAGGTTGAGTAGCAAAAATGCTGCGCGTTTTCGTTTAGGTGTTTAATGCAAAAAAATTATGGGCTTGCTCCGCAAAAACTTGCGGCAGCAACGCCCATAATTTTTTCCTAAAAAGTATCCCATTTTTGCAATTCTATAATGTTTCCTTCGATATCCCTGCAATAAACAAATGTTCCGGTAGCACTATTAGGATATTTTTTTATAACAATTTCCCCAATGGTTGTTCCCCCGTTTTTCTTTACCGCTTCCAGTGCGGTTTCCACATTGTCGGTTAAAAATGCTATGTGGGCAAACCCCGGGGTGTTAATACATTTTTCGTTTTCTGACAAATCGTTATAGGAGAAAATTTCCAATGTTGGGCCTTTTTCCCCGTGGCCGGGGAGCAATAAATGTTCGCCCTGTATATGGGCATTTTTTATTCCGGTTAATGCATCAACCCATTCTCCGCGTAAATCTCTTTCCGGCGGGATGGGAACACATTGAAAAACATCCTGATAAAATTTGGATAGCTTTTTCCAGTCACGGGCAATAATATTGGTATGTACGTATTTCATAAAAAAATCTCCCGTTATGTATCATGCGTGGCAATAAGTGTTTCTTCCAAAGCATGAATGGCGCTGTTTAAGTTTTTCGTTAAAAGCAGGGAATAAAGCATGTCGATTACTGCAAGCTGACTGATGCGCGAAACCATGGCGCCGGGTCTGAGTATTTGCTCTGTAGAAGGTACCAACAGGGCAATATCTGCAAAGGAACGCAGCGAATTGCCGGTTTCCCCGGTAAGGGTAATAAGATTTGCCTCTTTTTTATGTGCCCATTCTCCGACAGTAAGCATGGCGGGTGTTTCTCCGGAATATGAAATGACCAGAGCTGTGTCTTCTTTACACAGGTTACATGCGGCGGTAATTTGTAAATCCGTGTCCATAGGAGCAGAGCAGGGGATGCCTATGCGAATGAGTTTTTGGTACATGTCCTGGGCAACCAGGCTGGAAGCTCCGATACCGAAAATGTAATTAATTCTTGCAGAATTGATCATGTCCGTTGCCTGGCCTAAAAGGTGTATATCGCTTAAGGATTCAAGCCAGGCCATACTTCGCTGGATGCTGTCGATAATGTCTTTTACCACGGTTGCAGGATTTTTTCCCGGTTCCAGATCCTGATTGGGAAGGTATCTTTTTGGCGAGCTTCGGAATACATCGCGGGAAAGCTGTATCTTAAAATCGGAATAGCCCTCTGTTCCGATCCGGCGGCAAAACCGGACTATAGCTGCCTGGCTTACATCGCTTTGTTTGGCCAGTTCGGCAATATTGTAATAAACCGCTTTTTCCGGTTCGGACAGAACATAATCCGCCGCCTTGCGTTCCGCTTTGGGTAGGACCGGTAATTGTTCTCTAATGGAAAAAAGAAGGCTGTCCAATTAAGCTCCTTTAATTTTTATACCGGTAATGCGGCCCTCCGCTTCGGCAAGCAATTCTTCGGCTTTGTCCCGGTTTACATTGAATAAAACCATTACAATAGCGGTCTTGGTTTTTCTGCCCGAAGCTTCAAACGCTTCTTCGGCTTGTTTTACCGGACAGTTCGTTACTTCGTGAATCATACGCAACGAACGCTGAACCAATTTTTGATTAACCGGCTTCATGTCCACCATGTAATTCCGGTATACCTTACCCCAAAGCACCATTGCTGTGGTAGTTAGCATGTTAAGGATCATCTTTTGGGCTGTTCCGGACTTCATTCTGGTGGAACCGGTAACTACTTCGGGACCAACATCGGCATGGAGTTTATGCTTAACCAGGCCGAATGTTTTCGAGTCCCGGTTACAGCTTATTGCTCCCGTTGTTGCTCCCAGTTTTCCTGCATATTCCAGGGCGCCAAGTACATAAGGCGCCTGACCGGAAGCGGTAATCCCTACCAACACATCGTTTGAATTGAAATTCAAGGTTTTTAGTTCCGAAACGCCTGCTTCAGAATCGTCTTCAACTGCTTCAACAGAAGAGATCAGGGCCTTTTCACCTCCGGCGATTAGCCCTTGAACCAGGGATGGTTCCGTTCCGTAGGTGGGAGGGCACTCCGAAGCGTCCAATACCCCCAGCCTGCCGGAAGTACCGGCTCCAATATAGAAAAGCCGCCCTCCATTTTTAAAAGCTCGTGTGATATCTTCCGCCAGAGCAGCGATTTCCGGTACTATACGCCCTACTGCAGGGGCAACACGGGAATCTTCGGTATTGATAATTGTACAGATTTCCAGGGCTGATTTGGAGCCTAAGCCGGCAGAATGTTCATTCTGTTGTTCTGTGGTGTAGTTTTCCAGGGGATCATGGTTCATAAATCAATAATAAAGCTCAAATTTCCCCATGTCAAGAAATTTTATTTCATTTTTTGGTTTTTTTTATATTTCCAACAATTTTTTTAAAAAAAACTTGCAAATTACAAACGACTGATGTATACTATTATTGTGGAAATTACATGCTACTGCCAGGATTTTGAATCACAGGTAGTTGAACTTTGGAATAAAGTCTTGTGGACAGACCCAATAACCATTGGAAAGTTCCGAAGACAAGCCCTTTTTGACGATAATTTCGATCCTGCCTTATGCAGTGTTGCCGTTAAAGGGGATATGCCGGTTGGTTTTATACTGGCCACCAAACGAAAATTCCCCTATTTGGAACGGGGTCTGGAACCAGAGCGCGGCTGGATCAACGTTCTTTTTGTCGATGAAGGTTTTCACCGAAAAGGGCTTGGTACAAAACTTCTTCTGTGCGCAGAAGAAAGGCTTGCTGAACTTGGAGTAAAAAACATCACCTTTGGAGCGTATTCCCCCAACTACTTTTTTCCAGGTCTTGACTGCGTGAATTATCCTCCTGCCAAATTTTTTTTTGACAAACATGGGTACAAGGCCGGAGAAGAAGCTTATTCAATGAAAAAAGACCTTCATGGTTTTTTTCTTTCCAAAGAGGCACTGGCAAAAAAAACGGAAGCCGAAAAAAAAGGATATACCTTTATTAATTTCAATTATCGTTATGCCCTTGAACTTCTGGAATTTGCCAAAACCGAATTCGGCGGCGGCTGGAAACGGAATGCCTTAATCAGTATGCAAAATAATCTCGCTTCAGACTGCATTCTCCTTGCTTTAAACAAAGATGGAAAAATTGCCGGGTTTTGCATGCGGATGATAGATGGGAATCCCCTGCGTTTCGGTCCAATAGGGGTAGCGGAATCGGAACGGAATGCCGGGCTTGGCGGAATTCTTTTTGATTTAATGCAGGCGGAAATGGCAAAACGGGGTCTTTATTCGCTTTTCTTTCTGTCTACTGATATGCCGGGAAGACGTTTTTATGAACGTCACGGTCTTAGTGTATTCCGGACATTTACGGATTACAGGAAAGAATTATGAGTACGATAAAACGGGTGATCAGTATAGGTGCCCATTCGCTGGATGCGGAGCTTATGGGAGGTCCCCTTCTGTTAAAATATGCACAAAGCGGCGCTCACTGTACCTTAATCCATGTAACCCAGGGAAGGCTTGAGGATCCGGCGGCAACTGAAGAAGCAAAAAAGGTATATTTACAGGAACTCCTTAATCAAAATAAACGGGCTGCGGAAAAACTCGGAGCAGATACAATCTGGCTTGGGTATGTTTCAAGCAATATGCCCGCTCTTCCCGAATTTCAAAAACGCATGGCTGATTATTTTATTGAAGAAAATGTGGAACTGGTAATTACCCACTGGCGGGGTTCCATGCATCCGCGGCACATTAATACTCATGATGCGGTTACTGAAGCGGTAAAACAGCTGCGCCGGCAGGGAAATCCCATAAAGCTGCTTTATGGCGAGACTTTTGAGGATTTGGTTGGCTTTATACCGCAGGCGTATTTTTCTCTTGACGAAACAGAAAAGGAACAGTGGTTTTCCGCACTGCGGGAATACCAGGTGTTTAAGGGAGAAATCAATGATTTCCCTTATATTTCTTATTATACCACTAACGGTAAGGTCAGAGCTGTTGAATCCGGTAACAAGGATTTTACTGTCTGTTATATGTATGCATCGTTAATTGAACAGGAACTTTTTTAGGAGTAAGTATGGGAAAAGTATATGTACGTGTTGACGACCGGCTAATTCACGGCCAAACCATAGTTGCATGGTGTCCAACCCTGAAAATTAAGGAAATTATCGGCATTGACGATGAAAGCGCCAAAAACCCCACCCTTAAATCAATCATGACCATGAGTGTTCCCCCAACATATAAAACCCACATTGTTACCACCGATGAGGCAAATGATCTTTTAAAAAAAGGGAGTGATGCTAACCGGCTGGTGATTGTTAAATATCCGGGAAAACTCACAGAAATTGCAAAAAGCATTAAAGGCTGCGAATGTATTTATCTGGGTAATATTTCCAAACAGGCGGACAGGGTGCATCAGCTCATCAGCGGGGTGGGAATTTTTTGTCTGAGCAAAAAAGATGTAGAAGAAATTGATGCGCTTGTTAAACAGGGCTTTGAGGTGAATTTCCAGCAGCTGCCCAATACGGCAAAAACCGGCTGGGATTCATTCAGAAAAACTATTTAGGAGGAGAAGAGCATGACAACGGCTCAAATTGTACTGATTGGCCTGTTTATCTATCTGGGATCGATAGGCTCAATCGTAGGGAACACCCTTGGATGGTATAACCTTGGACGGCCACTGGTCGCTTCTTTTGTGGTTGGCTGTATCCTGGGTAATGTTCCCGCGGCGATGGCTGTAGGCATACCGCTACAGATCATGTATATGGGGAATGTAACCCCCGGCGGCGCTGTAGCATGGGATCTTTCCTATGCAACCTACATTGGGACTGCAGGGGCGCTAGTTTTCGGCAGAGGCATGGGAACCACAGAGCTTATTGGGCTTGCGGTTGTATTTGCCGGTGTCGGAGGCTTTGTAGGTCAGATGATGTGGAATCTTTCTTATGCTTTGAATCTGCCCCTTAACCGTGTTGCATACAAGTATGCAGAAGCCGGAGAGGTAAAGAAGATGTTTATTCCCAATGTCGTTTTGGGTCAGCTAATCGGATTCCTGTGCCGTTTTATCCCGGCAGTAATCGTTCTTACTTCGATGACAGCCGCTTCTGCCCAAACCGATTTTGCGTCTCTTATTCCCGGTTGGCTTACCACAGCATTGGGCGTATTCGGCGGAATGATGGCCGCCCTTGGTATGGGGATCATTCTCTCCTTCCTTTACAAAAAGCAGTATCACTTTGTAATTTTCCTTGCAGGTTTTATTTTGGTTACCTATCTTAAGCTCAGCATCATGGCAGTAGCGGTTATCGCAATTATTACCGCAGTTCTGTATTATGTTGCGGCATCCAGAAAGGAGGCGTCGTAATGGCTAAAACAATCAGTGATAAAACCCTGAAAAAATCGTTCTTTAACTGGTTCTTCTGGAACGGCTGTTCACAGCAGGCGGAATCCATGCTTGGTATGGCTTTTGGTCAGGCAATGGCGCCGGTTATCGACGAATTGTACGACAGTAAAGAAGAAAAAGCCGAAGCGCTTAAACGGCATATTACCCTGTTTAATACTGAATCCCAGGTCGGGTCGATTTGTAACGGCATTGTCTGCGGTTTGGAAGAAGCAAACGCCAACAAACAATGTTCGCCCGAACTTATCTCCGGCGCCAAGGTGGCCCTTATCGGTCCTACTTCCGCCATAGGGGACTCATTGTGGGTAGCTACGATTATTCCGATACTGCTTACCATTTGTCTTTCCATAGCCCAGGCGAACCCTGCTACTGCCTGGCTGGGTCCGGTTTTGTACATGATAATCTACCCGGTTGGAACCTGCATACTCAGCTGGTTTCTCTTTAAACTGGGAAAGAAATCCGGTCTTGAAGGCATGCACAGCTTAATGGCGACAGGCAAACTTAACACCCTGACGGAAACGATGACGGTGTTGGGACTCCTCGTTGTCGGCGCTCTTACTGCTTCCTTTGTATCGATAACACTGCCCATCCAGATTACTCAGGATGTGTATGATGCGGTAAACAACACGGTTTTGGAAAACCAGGTAATCTTTAACGCAGATAATGTAGTAAACGCCATTTTCCCGAAACTGCTGCCGATGGGACTGACCCTTTGGGTATATCATCTTTATGCAAAAAAGAAATTCTCTCCTCTTGCTTTAATGGGAATTATCCTTGTCCTGGCTCTTGTTTTAACATGGCTGGGATACACAACAGGATTTTACGGTTAGATAAGGCTCCCTCGCTTTCTAATGCTGCAAAGCAGCTGCTTTAAGCGAGGGCCTTTTTAAACTTCACTGTGAATAAAATTGATTAAGCGCTGTGCTGCATCCGGCGGTTTTATTGATGGCCGTGCTAAATCTTTGGACGAGCGCAATCCCACAGGACAGTATACAAAGAGAAGCCCGCGCTGTTCACTCCAGGTTTTTGCACATTCTTCCAGTTCTTCCGGTGTGTTTACGGCAATCGCAGAAGAATAACCTGATGCCAGGGCCAGTCGTATAAAATCCACGCCCGGCGCAACGGTAAACTGTCCGCCGGTTGATTCATGGCAGCGATTGTCGAAAAGAACATGAAACATGGCGGCGGGTTTATAAAAAGCATTTACCGCAAGGGAACCCATCCGCATAATGAGTGAAGCATCGCCGTCAAGAACAACGACGGATTTGCCGGGTTTTGCCAAAGACAGTCCCAGACCCAAAGAAGAAATACAGCCCAATGAACCGACCATGTATAGATTGTTGGGATCGTCTCCCAGTTCGTATAGTTCCCGGCCTGTAAATCCGGTAGTAGCCAGATAAAGGCTTTTACTGCCGGCTCCTTTTTTTATCGCCCGGAGCATTTCCGTGCGTTGAAAAAGGGGAGTGGTATTTGGTAATTCAATAATCGTTTTCTTTAGTTCAACTTTTGAAAAGGTTTCTTTTTTTACAATAAAGAAAAAACTTCTTCCTTCTGCCATGCATCTGTCTGCCGCATCAAGCTGCATTAAGGCTTCACTTTTGTCAGCGGAGAGAACTGCATAATCAATGTGCATTGTTTCCAGCATCTTGCCGGTAATAACACCCATAAGTTCATGCTGCGGTTCGTCCTTTAGACCCGGTTCGCCGCGAAGTGAAACAAAGCCCAGGACGGGAATCCGGAAAATCGCATTAAGGGAAGTGAGCGGAGAAACAGCGTTGCCCAGGCCGGAATTCTGCATTAATACAACCGGCTTTTTTCCTCCCAAAGCGGCGCCTGTACAGATTGCAACAGCATCCCCTTCGTTGGCGGCCATAACATAGAAAGCTTCATTAATTGCGTAGTTAATTAGATCCTTCAGGAACGAACAGGGCACGCCTGAATAAAAATCAAAGTTCCGTTCTTTAAGCGCTGTTCCGAAAGCAGCCGTATCCAGCATTGGTACTCCTTCATTTTGTTCCGGGAATTAATTCCAGAATTTCCTTAATCGGCATGCACAGTTCATCGGCCTCCAGGGAACGGCTTTTGTCCAGAATCAGCCGGGCAGTCTTGTACATGGCCGGATAGGAAGATCTGAGCATGTGGTTTGCATAAATTATGATATTTGCCCCCCAGGAAACCAGCTCTGTTTCTGTAAACTGGTTATAGGTTGTGGGTACCAGCACCAGTGGTATAGCTGAATATTCTTTGCGGAAATGCATACAGAATTTTTTAATATCTTCTCCGCTTTTTTCTTTGCTGTGAATCATGATCCCGTCCGCCCCTGCCTTAACGTATGCAAAGGATCGGAGCAGCGCTTCTTCTACAGTTCCTCCTGCAATAAGGCTTTCCAGACGGGCAATGATCATAAATTCTTTGGTAACCTGGGCTTTTTTCCCCGCCCCGATTTTTTCGCAGAATTCTTCGACAGGGGCAAGCTGCTGTTCCACTTCAGTGCCGAAAAGCGAATTCTTTTTTAGGCCCATTTTATCTTCGATAATTACCGCAGAAATTCCGTTGCGTTCCAGGGTACGGACTGTAAATACAAAGTGTTCGCTTAAACCTCCGGTGTCGCCATCATATATAATGGGTTTTGTCGTACATTCCAGAATTTGGGTAAGATCCTGAAGCCTTGTGGTAATATCAACCGCTTCGATATCCGGTTTGCCCTTGCTGGTTGAATCTGTAAGACTCGACGACCACATGCCGTCGTAACGATGAATGCCGTCTTCTTTAAGGAGTTCCAGGTTTTCTACGATCAGCCCGGAAAGCCCTGAATGGGCTTCCATTATTCGTACTATAGGCTTGGCATCAATAAGCCGGCGCAGTGTTTTAAGCCGTATGTCCGGGGTAGTACCGATGGAACCCAGCGATTCACTTAAGGCTGTGGAATTGATTCCCTTGGTGTAGGGAATCTCAACTACTTCGCCTCCCCATTCGGCCATTACCTTGTGCACTTCTTCCCGCTCGCGTGCAAGTATTCCTGTTTTCCAGTCGTCTCCATGGATAATAATTTCGGGCCTGTATTTGCGGAGGTTGGGGACATAACTCCAGTCTTCCTGCGGAACCACTTTGCTTACATACTTTATGGTTTCTACTACCTCTTTACGCTGTTCATAGGAAAGATAGGGCAATCTTTTATACCTGGCAATTGCCGAATCGGTTAACAGGCCGGCCAATACTTCTCCCCGCAGGGATCCTTCCCTGAGTATGTTGATAATTCCCGGATGTATTATATCTGCGGTCATGCCTACATATACGGTTTTCATATTGTCATTATATACAGGAAAATAAATTTATGCTAAGTTATGCCTATGAAAGTAGTTGTCATGGGTGCCCAATGGGGCGACGAAGGGAAGGGTAAAATTGTTGATTATCTGGCAAATGAAGCCCAGATTATCGTTCGTTTTGCAGGCGGCGCCAATGCCGGACACACGATAGTTATAGGTAACGAAGAATATGCGCTGCATCTGATTCCTTCAGGTATACTCTACCCCGATAAGCTGGTGGTTTTGGGAGCAGGGATGGTGATCGATCCCAAAGCTCTTTTTGCTGAACTATCCATGCTGAATGAACGGGGTATTGATACTATGGGCAGGGTATTTATATCCGACCGGGCTCATCTTGTTCTTCCCCGGTACATCCAGGTTGACAAAGAGCGTGATCTTGCCAGAAAAAAACCAATAGGCACTACAGGCAGGGGCATTGGCATTACCTATTCCATGAAAAGCGACAGAGAAGGTATAAGGCTGGCCGACCTTTCGTGGAAAGAAAAAATGGATGAACTGGAAAATGAAGACAGGGACTTTTTGGAACCGTACCTTGACCGGCTTAAAGCCATGACCATTGACCTTTCTTCTTTTATTAAGCATCACAAAAACGCACAAACCCTTTTTGAAGGGGCACAGGGTACACTCCTCGATCTGGACATGGGAACCTACCCCTATGTATCCAGCGGTATGTCATGTGCAGGAGGAGCGGCAATCGGAGGCTGCATTGGTCCGCGGGCACTGGACAAAGTACTGGGGGTTTTTAAAGCATACTCTACACGGGTAGGAAACGGTCCTTTTCCCAGTGAATTTGATCCAAATTCGGAAGACGAGTTGTGTCATTTTGTCAGGGAAACAGGCAGGGAATATGGAGTTACTACAGGCCGTCCCCGCCGCTGCGGTTACCTTGATCTTGTAGCTCTCCGCTATGCATGTTTTACCAATTCAATTGATGCACTGGTAATGACCCACCTGGATGTATACGACACATTGTCTGAAATTAAAGCCTGTATAGCTTATCGTATTGGCGATAAAATGATAGAAGATTTTCCGGCTTCAATTCCGGCCCTTAATTCCGCCAAGCCGGTACTTCGCAGTTTTTCAGGATGGAATCAACCCCTTAGAGACAGATTAAACTACGAAGAGTTTCCCCTGGAAGCAATGGAGTATATTGAGTTTATAGAAAGATTCTGTGAAACTCCCATTGAAATTGTTTCTGTCGGTTATCGGCGCAGAGAAACAATAATCCGGAAAAGTCCCTGGCGGTAGCTTTTTCCAAAAACTGAAGTTTTGGAAAAGTCTCAGTTTTAGAAAAAGTTTTGGTGATTACGTTTTTTCTTTTGAGCCTATCAGGGTAAAAGTAAGTCCGCATTGATAGCGGGCTGTAAGATTATCGGGATTGTTTAATTTACCGTTTCCGTAAAACCCTACACTGCCGGATTGAAATTGTTTTGCATTTGCGTACAGCCTTCCCCATTCCTTTCCGTTTCCGTCAAGGATAATCACCTGTAAAGCCGCCGGGGCTTTTTCGTCCTTAGCTGCCATTT